>Ga0081455_10001601_pt1 | contig 27658 bp, 32 predicted proteins | sample TabmetS3T2R1_FD_70207 | JGI IMG/M metagenome (GOLD analysis project Ga0081455, IMG submission 70207) | Tabebuia heterophylla rhizosphere microbial communities from the University of Puerto Rico - S3T2R1 | ecosystem: Host-associated > Plants > Roots > Rhizosphere ...
ATATGTGAATGTATTAGGATAAGGGTCCAACGCTGCTCGAGCCACGAACATAATTTGAGGCCGAACAGTCGGTTTAGTTGGCTTCGGCGCAGGTTCCCAAGAGGTGGGCAGCCCGACAATCAAATTGCCACTGCGTCGAATTGCAGCAACAGCAAATTTCACCGTTCAAAATTTGCTGACTGTTCGCTCGAACAATAAAAAAACCGCCGTCGGCAGCGACCGGCGGCGGCTCGAATTCTCACGGCGCTTGGCAGCTAGGCTGGCGCGCCACCTGCGTTAAAGCGAAGCGCGGCAATCCGGTCGAGCTCGGTTTGCTCGCGCGCATTTTCCTCAGCCTTTTCGCGCTGCTGGTCGCGCTCGTCGAGCATTTCAACCTTCTTGAGCTCCTCGAATGCTTCACCGAGGGCAGCCTTGGCATCATCGAGCTGGACACGCAGCTCGTCGGTCGAGTGCTTGAGATTTTCGCGACGCGATGTCGCTGCCTTCGCATAGGTCGGATAGGCAAAATGAGCGGGGTCGTGGATACCCGCACGATCCTGCTCGATCTTGATCTCCCGCTCGAGATCGCCGGCAATGCGATCGAACTCGGCGATCATCGCCTCGATCTGGGCGACCTTGCGCCGTTTCTCATCGACCTGGAATTTCTTAAGGCGGATAAGGGTTTCGCGTGACTTCATCGACTAGGTACTCCCCGAAGCCCCGAATACGTGGGGGGCGACTTGACGATGCCGCCAAGGCCGCGCCCATATTCCGGACCATTCAGGGGCCGAGTGTGCCCCAATAACGTTAGTTTTGTGTTTCTTCGCCCCTTAGAATCCGCTCCAGCCGCTGGTAACCGTCCGCCATAGGAGTTGACTCTTCCTTAAGCTGGGCCAGAAAAGTCTCCAGCGGCTTGTGCAAGGCTATGGCCTCGTCCACCTCCGGGCTAGAACCCGCCCGGTAGGCACCCAGCCGGATCAGCTCTTCCATATCCGAGTAGGTCGCCATCACCTGGCGCGCACGATTGATCGCGGGCAGAAAGGCCGGGTCCGCCGCCCGCGGCATGGTACGTGAAATCGATTTCAGGATGTTGATGGCCGGGTAGCGGCCGCGCTCGGCGATCGCACGCTCCATCACGATATGACCATCGAGGATGCCGCGGACCGCATCGGCGACGGGTTCGTTGTGATCGTCGCCATCCACCAGCACGCTGAAAATACCGGTGATGGTGCCCAGCTCCGTCCCGGGGCCGGCGCGCTCGAGCAGCCGGGGCAATTCCACAAAAACCGTCGGCGTATATCCCTTTGCGGTCGGCGGCTCGCCGGCCGAAAGACCGATTTCGCGCTGAGCCATCGCAAAGCGGGTCACCGAATCCATCAGCACCAAGACGTCCTTGCCGAGATCGCGGAAATATTCGGCGATGGCGAGCGTCAGGTAGGCGGCCTGGCGGCGCATCAGCGCCGGTTCATCGGACGTGGACACAACGACCACCGAGCGTGCGAGGCCGGCGGCGCCTAGATCGTCCTGCAAGAACTCCTGAACTTCGCGTCCGCGCTCGCCAACAAGACCGATCACCGAAATATCCGCCGACACGTTGCGGGCCAGCATCGACAGGAGCACGGACTTGCCGACGCCGGAGCCCGAAAAGATGCCCATACGCTGCCCGCGGCACACCGTGACGAACGTATTGAGTGCGCGCACGCCAAGATCGAGCGGTTCGCCCACGCGGCGACGCGCATGCGCCGGCGGCGGCGAAGCACGGTAGGGGTACGGCGCGGGTCCGGCCGGTAGCGGCCCCAATCCATCGATTGGCTCGGCGCGCGCATTGACGACTCGGCCGAGCCAGCGCTCGGAAGGTCGAATGGCACCTGCCGCGCTCGAGACCACGGCCCTGCAGCCACGGCGTACGCCTTCCAGCGCCGCGAACGGCATCGCAAGCGCATGACCGCCTGAAAAGCCGACGACCTCGCACGGTATCGGTTTGCCGCCGGTCTCGATGGTCAACCGGGCGCCGACGGACATCGCGTGGATCGGGCCAGCAACCTCGACCATCAATCCGCGGACCGCGACGACGCGGCCGAATATTTCGACACCGTCGATATCGCCGATTTGTTCAGCGAGAGCTTTCATGGGCGGAGGCCGTCATCGCTGGGTGCCGACCGGCCTGCAATTTCCGTCGGCTCATAAACCACCCCTTAGGCTTACTGCCTGAGTGGTTCCATTAACTCGGTGTTTACCCGGGTCGTTAATCATTGGGTCATTCGTCCACGGGACTTAAGGCTTGTGAGTCGCCCAGCCAGGACGGAAGGGGCGAGTCGTTAGAGTCGGTTAGAGCCGATTCTTAAACTAGGGCATTAGACAGGACGTGGCCAAAAAACCACTCTCCAGCAATATCTTACGCCGATTCGGGCGGTTCTGCCTACGGCGCGCTTGCGTGGAAGAATCAGGTTTTGTTAACCATGCCTCGATAGTGTCGATTCGGTTTGTCCCACCGCGTTTTTTTCAGCCTCGCCGCGGGATTGCGGCGTGACCTCAGGGCCCGGTTGCGGCGAGAAGGGGACTTAAATGCGCGTTCTACTCATTGAAGATGACAGCGCGACCGCACAATCCATCGAATTGATGCTCAAGTCCGAGAGTTTCAACGTCTACACGACGGATCTCGGCGAAGAGGGCGTCGATCTCGGCAAACTTTACGACTACGACATCATCCTGCTCGATCTGAACTTGCCCGACATGTCGGGATTTGAGGTTCTGCGCTCGCTGCGGGTGTCGAAGGTTAAGACGCCGATCCTCATCCTTTCCGGCCTCGCCGGCATCGAGGACAAGGTCAAAGGTCTCGGCTTCGGGGCCGACGACTACATGACCAAGCCGTTCCACAAGGACGAGTTGATCGCGCGCATCCACGCAATCGTTCGCCGCTCGAAGGGCCACGCCCAGTCGGTCATCAACACGGGCGATCTTGTCGTCAATCTCGACACCAAGACGGTGGAGGTCGGCGGCCAGCGCGTGCATCTGACCGGCAAGGAATATCAGATGCTCGAACTGCTCTCCTTGCGCAAAGGCACGACGCTCACCAAGGAGATGTTCCTCAACCATCTCTACGGCGGCATGGATGAGCCCGAGCTCAAGATCATCGACGTGTTCATCTGCAAGCTTCGCAAGAAGCTCGCCAATGCCTCAAGCGGCAAGAACTACATCGAGACGGTCTGGGGGCGCGGCTACGTGCTGCGCGAGCCGACCGACGCAGACGAGCGAATCCCGGCGTAGCCGAAATTTGAAATTCCCCCGCGTTGCGTTGCGTGGTTTGAGCCTACTGGCTCTCTCCCATCCAAACTTCAACCCCGGCCACTTGGCCGGGGTTTTTTTACGCGATGCGACGACCTTGCTTAACGGTCTGGCTTGAGCTGAACGATTTTCCAGCCGAGGTTCTTGATCTCGGTGGCAGCAAGCGGCGTGATTGTGCCGGTTGCTGCAAGCACCGGCGCCGAGCCGGGGCGGATTTGACGAATTTGCGCGGTCGCTGCCGCAAATGTCTTCTGCTGGATTTCCGTCCAGGCAATGTCGTCGAACGTGAAGGCCGCGACAATTGTCCCGTTTCGTGTCGTATTGATGGGCTGGCCGCCCACGGAGACGAATGACACGAGCCCACCGAGCTCATTGCTGTGTTCCGCGAGAATCTGGGCACGGCGACGGTGGTAAAAGGCGACGTTGCGCGACCCGGCGCCCGCAGCCTTGTCTACGAAAATGACCGTATTCCCGGCACCGAGCCGCTTGAGCGCACGGGCCATGATGAGCAGATCCGCGGGCGTGTAATTGCGGTTCTCGACCAGGCGGTCAATGGTCTCCGGCGGTATTCCGAGGGACAAGAATGTGGTCTTGGCTTCGGCGATCACCTGCGCGGCAGACTTGCTGCGCAGGCTGTCCTTGGCGGTGTCCATACTGGTGACCGACGAAATCGCGATCCCTGCCCCGCCTGGAACGAGCGCTAGCCCGGCGCGCACGGGCAGACCGCCGCCCGCCATTGCTCCGGCCATCTGCTTGAGCCTTGCCGCCAGCGGCGGAAAATCGGTGTAGGGGTCGACGTCGAGTTCGACAGCGAGCTGGCGCTGCGTATCGCTGACACCGAGCAGGCTTTCCATCACGTTGTCACGGTCCGCGCGCGTGTTCGACAGCCCTGCACCGACGCGGTCGAGCATGTTGCCGATGCCGCTGAGCGAACGCTCGACGGTATCGGCAGGCTTGGTAATGAGGTCGGCGCCGAACTTTAGCGGGCCGAGCGCAGCGCGGCCGAATGCCTGGCCGAAGGCCTCCGACTGCGACATTTTTTCGATAGCCGCGGCGGCCTCAAGCTCATGCAATCGCAGTTTCGCAAACTCGACACCGTCAAAGGTGAATTTTCCATACGAGGTATCAACTTCAAAGATGCGCATCACACCGTCGCTGCGTACGGTCGGCTTGACGGTGTAGTTGGGCCCACTCACTTTCGCGCGGAGATATTTCTGCGAGGGTTGGGGCTTTGGTGCTTCGATCGCGGCAGCTGCCGCCAGCCCTGCAAGGGACGCGATGATGATTAGCGAAAAAAAGACCCGACTTGCGATCATTGTGCCCATCCGCCAAGCAGACGCGTGCGCACTGGGCGCGTCATCCAATTCTGTTGCGGCATTTATTCCCCCGCGAAACGCAACCGTTTTTTCAACGTCCAACATAGCATCCGGCACAAGCGCGGGGAAAGCAACCCGAACGGACGACGTCCGACGAGCAATTGACGGAGGGAAAATGCGAAGGAAGCCGCTCAGCCCTGCGCAGGCCGCAGCAACTGCGTGATCACGTCCTTCAGCGTGGTCAAATTGAATGGCTTAGTCATGAAAAAATTCGCGCCAGCAGCAATCGCCGCCTCGGCGTGCTGCGCCTCGGAACTGGCTGACATGATGACGATCGGAACGTTGCGGATTTTTGGATCGGCACGGATCTCGCGGACGAGTTCTAGTCCGTTCATGCCGGGCATTTCACGGTCCGTCATCATGAACAAAAATGGCTTTTCGCGCAGCTTCTGCAGCGCGGTCGGGCCGTCATGACACTGCTCGACATTGGTGAAGCCGCACTTGCGCAACATGCCATCCACGATGCGCGTCATCGTGTTCAGGTCGTCAACAACCAGCACCGGATCGACGGAGTCGACCAAGATCATCCCCTTCCGGCCGCACTGCCTATGATCACGAGCAGTGGCCCCCACGCACGCCATAATACGAGCGGCGCGCCGGCCCAGCGCCTCTAATCTACATGATTCGTTGGGAGATCAAGTCGCCGGCGCTGGGCACGGCGCAAGATTAATTCTAACGAGTCAGGGAATAAGGGCTCCAGCGCTACGCTTTTACGGCGGCCAAGCGAATGACATTGTCCGCAGCGTGGGCGGCGTGCTTGCTCCCGGCAGTCGGAACGTAAAGCCCGCGTCTGTCGGCGAGCGGCTTGAATGCGTCGGTCAGGCCTATGACGGTCTCGGCGGCCCCAAGCACAAGGTACCCGTCGTCAGGCATCTGGCGCGCAATGCGGTCGAGCACCGAAGTCTTGGTGTCCTGATCGAAATAGATCAGCACGTTCCGACAAAACACCAAGTCGAATATGCCCAGCGCGGAGCAATCGTTAAGGAGATTGATGGGACGGAATTGCACCATGCTGCGCAATTCCGGAGCGAGCTGCCAATTTTCGCCAACCTGGTCGAAATATTTGACCAGCAACTGAACCGGCAGCCCACGCTGAACTTCAAACTGGGTGTAGATCCCGGCCTTCGCCTTTTCAAGGACCTCTGATGACAGGTCCGTGGCCAAGATGTCGATGCGGTATCCGGAAATTGCCGCGCCCATGCCCTTGAGCAGCATCACAAGCGAGTATGGCTCCTGGCCGGTTGAAGCCGCGGTGCACCAGATGCGGATACGCTTATCGCGCGCGCGAGCCGCAACCAGCGCTGGCATGATCGTGTCGCGGAAATGGTCGAACGGCAGCTTGTCACGGAAGAAAAAAGTCTCGTTCGTGGTCATCGCTTCAACCACTTGCGTGGTAAGCGGAACCGGCGCCTTGTTCTTCAGGCGATCGATCAGCTCATCGATCGTGTTCATGCCGTTGCGGCGTGCGACCGGCAAGAGCCGACTCTCCGCCAGGTACTGTTTTTCGGCGGCCAGCACCAGGCCTGAGCGCTCGCGCAGCAGCTTGCGCAGATAATCGAAACCCTGCGGCGTCACTGACGCTCCCCTGTGAAGAGACGGGCGATCCTGCCGCCAATCTCCGGCAACGGAAGTACGGCCGAGCACAGACCTGCGTTGGTCACCTGGCCCGGCATGCCCCAAACGACGCTCGTCTCTTCATCCTGGGCGATCACGTGCCCGCCGGCGGCAACGATCTCTTTTGCGCCGGCGAGGCCGTCCGAACCCATGCCCGTCAGCACCAAAGCGAGAACCTTGCTTCCCCAAACCTCGGCGGCGGACGCGAACAAAGGGTCGACCGCGGGCTTGCAGAAATTCACCATCGGGCCGTCGTCGATTGCAATGACCGCCATGCCATCGCGCCGCTCAACTTTCATGTGCTTCCCCCCGGGGGCGAGATAGATGGCCCCGGCGTTTACTTCTTCGCCGTGGATTGCTTCCCGCACAGGAAACTTGGAGACGCGCGCAAGATGTTCCGCGAGCACCGAGGTGAAGGTCGGCGGCATATGCTGCGTGATCAGGACAGGCGCGCGCTGAACCACGGAGTCGATTTGGACAACAAGGCGATTGAGCGCCTGCGGCCCTCCGGTCGAGGCTCCGATGACAAGAACCCGTGGCGGTGTGAGCGGCATCTGCCGCAGTCGAACCGGCGTAATCTCTTCGCTGGCCGGGACAATTGACGGTGCCGATTTGGAAGGACGTGAAACGCGGGCCTTAATGCCATGGCGAAGCCGCTTGGCGCGCAGCCCGAGCTGTCGGATTTTTTCAATAAGATCTCGGCGGAAGGCGGTCGACGCGCTTACCTCGCGATTGCTACCCGGTTTTGGAATGTAATCTGCGGCGCCCAGTGACAGCGCCCGCAAGCTGATTTCGGCATTTCGCCGTGTCAACGTGGACGCCATTATCACAACTAGATCGCGCTTTTTTTCGAGTAGCAGCGGAAGGGCGGCGATGCCGTCGAGCTCCGGCATGTCGACATCGAGTACGACAACATCCGGATCGACGCGCTCAAGTTGGTTGACGGCATCGCGCCCGGTCCTCAGGGTCGCGACCACCTCGAGATCAGGCTCGGCTTCAACCCAGCGTGCGAATAGCCCGCGAACGACCACGGCATCGTCGACGAGCATGACGCGGATGCGTCGGCTTATACTGGCGGCGGCAGACGTAACAACGACATTCATTTCACTGACTTCACTGACCACTACTGACACAAACGGAAGAAGACGTCGCGATCAGATCAGTCCAACTTCCTGGAATTTCGCTTCGACGATTTCCTTGTCGAACGGCTTCATGATGTATTCGTTCGCGCCGGCATGGAGGGCGCGCGCGATGTGCGCTACGTCGTTTTCTGTCGTGCAGAAGACAACCTTTGGCGCGTCGCCACCGGGCAACCGGCGCAACGAGCGCAAGAACTCGTAGCCATCCATTTTCGGCATGTTCCAGTCGAGCAGGATCGCCTCCGGCAGCTGCTTCCGGCATGCCTCGAGTGCCTGCTCACCGTCCTCGGCTTCCACAATCTGGAAATCGAGGCCTTCCAGGATTCGCCGCGCCACCTTCCGGATGACGCTGGAGTCGTCAACAACCAAACAGGTTTTCATCGTACTGCCTCTTCGTGTTCGCGCCCAATTTCCATTCCAATTCCGGCCGCATCACGCTGCAGCCGCCTTCACCATGATGTCGAGCACACGGTCGACGTCGAGAACCATAAGCAATTGGCTATCGAGCCGATAAATGCCGGTTGATACGCTTGCCAGACGTGCATCGAGGTTGCTTGGATTTGGCTCCCACGACTGATTGTCCAGCTTGAGAACTTCGCCAACGCTGTCGATGAGCAAGCCATAGGATTCGCCGCGCGACTCGACACCGATCGCCATTGACTGCTGCTTATCTTCGCGGCTGCCGAGGCCGAGACGGCATCGCATGTCTATCAAGGTCACTATACGGCCGCGCAGGTTGAGGACGCCCGCCACCTCGGGGGGCGAAAGCGGCACGGCCGTGAGGCGTTCCGGAGCAAAGACGTCCTGCACCCGTAGAATCGGCAAGCCGAACAGCTGACCGCCGATCAGGGCGGTCACGTATTCGTTGAAGCTATGGTCGGCTTTCTGAGTCATGCTGTGTTATGCGGCCCGGACGACGCCGGTCTGCTCCTTGAGCGCTGCAATCAGCCCCTGGCGGTCAAACTTCGCGACGTAGTCGTGGAAGCCTACGCGACGCCCGCGTTCAATCGCCTCCGGCGAGACCACAGAGGATAGGGCGATAATCGGCAAATGGCCGGTGCGGGGATCGCCGCGCACTGCCTCGGCGAACTGGAACCCGTCCATATCCGGCATCTCAATGTCGGTAATGGCCACGTCGAATGCCTCGCCTTCGCTCAGGATCGCCAAGGCATCCCGTGCCGATGCAGCTGCCGTTACGACGTACCCGGCCGCCTGCAGCACGGGCGTGAGCATGTTCAGAAAGAACGGAGAGTCGTCCACGAGAAGCACCGTGCTCGGCCGATGCTGCACCTGCTGCTCCTTGCGGCGGAACCAGTCCTCGAACGCGAGTGGCAAAAAATGCCCGACGTCGATGATTTCGGTGGCTTGCCCACGCACAATGGCGGAGCCGAGCACACCGGCATTTTCGCTCGCGACCTGGATGTTGAGTGTGTCGTCGACGATATCGATGATTTCGTCGACAATCAGCGCCATGGACCTGCTGCCGTCTGAAAATACAAGAAGCGGCTGAGTCCCCTCTCCTTTAACACGCACATTTTCGCTCAGGCTGATGAGCGGCATCAGATGACCGCGGTACTGGACCATATGCCGGCCATTCGACAGCTCGATTTTCTGAGCGTCGATTTCTTCAAGCCGCGTAACGAGCGAGAGCGGAACCGCCTTCGGCTGCATCGAACCGGCGCGGAATACAAGCAACGACGTGCCCGACCCGGCCGCTGGCGCCGCTTTGACCTCGGAAGCCTCCGCAGCAGCCAATTGAGACGCCACGTTCGTGCCGAACGCCTGCGCGACGCCGTTCGGGTCGATGATCATGATCACGGAACCGTCGCCAAGAATGGTGTTTCCCGAGAACATCGCGATATGGCGCAGCTTGCTCGACATCGGCTTCACGACGATTTCTTCGGTATGGAAAACGCCGTCGACGACTATGCCAAAAGTCTGGCTGCCAACCTGGGTGACGACGATAAACCCGCCGTCGATTTCGCCGACGTCCTTATCGAGGCCGAACAAATGGCGGAGGCTGACAAGAGGCAGCAGCTTGTCGCGTAGCCGGAGTACACGGGTATTCTTGATGCTCTCGATGCGGTGCTCGCTGCCGCTCCGTGCGCGCACGAGCTCGACGACCGACAGCTGGGGGATCGCGAACCGGTGCCCTCCTGCCTCGACGATCAGCGCCGCCACGATGGCCAGCGTGAGGGGTATTTTGATGGTGAAGCTCGACCCTGCGCCGGCAACCGACTTTACGTCGATCGTTCCGCCAATTTGATCGATATTGTTGCGGACAACATCCATGCCGACACCGCGGCCGGACAGGTTGGTGACCTTCGCCGCAGTGGAAAAACCGGGCGCGAAAATGAACTTGTGAATCTGGGCTTCCGGCAGCTTGTCCGCCTCTGCCTCTGAGACAAGGCCTTGCGCGATGGCTTTTGCCTTGATCCGCTCGGTGTCGAGCCCCCGCCCGTCGTCCGCGATACGGATAATGATGTAACCACCCTCGTGATAGGCCGACAGACGGATCAGTCCGTGCTCGGGCTTGCCAACAGCACGCCGCTTTTCCACCGTTTCAAGGCCGTGATCCGCCGAATTGCGCACCATGTGCGTGAGCGGATCCTTGATCATATCCAGAACCTGACGGTCGAGCTCGGTATCGGCGCCCTGCATCTCGAGGTCGATCTTCTTGCCGAGCTCGTTGGAAAGGTCGCGTATGATCCGCGGCAGCTTTTGCCAGGCATTACCTATCGGCTGCATCCGCGTCTTCATCACGCCTTCCTGCAACTCGGCGGTGACGTTCGACAGCCGTTGCAGTGGCGTTTTGAATTCCGATTCCTCATGGCGGCGCACGATTTCAAGCAGCTGGTTGCGCGTGAGCACCAGCTCGGAAACCATGGTCATCAACTGTTCGAGCGTATCGACCGTTACGCGGATCGACTGATTGGCCGACTTGCCCGGCTCATCTTCCTTGGCGACAGCATCAACCGCAGGCTTGGGTGCCTTTGCAGGTTCGACCTCAATGGGCGTGTTGCGAAACGCACGCTCAAGGTCGTCGAGGGTATCTTCGTCCTCACGCAAGGAACGCTCGAGAACCTGGTGAACCAGCGTTCCGACAGAATGTTCGCTTTCTGGCTTGGCGCCTCCGATGCTGATGCGGTCGACCATGCCCTCGAGGCTGACGATGAGATCGTCATCGACGCCTTCAGGCTCGCGCTGGTCGCTTTCAAGGGTTTCGAGGATCGTCTTGATGCGGTCTATGGTGGCAAGAATGAGCGTGACCGCCTCACTCGAGGCCGGTGCGCCATCGCGAAACTTGCCCATCAGGGTTTCGGCTGCATGTGCGAGTGCTTCGAGGCGTGGCAGGCCAAGAAACCCGCAGGTCCCCTTAATGGTATGGACCAGTCGGAAGATGTTATCGAGGATCTTCGCGTTGTTCGGATCCTGCTCGAAACGCACGAGTTCGACGTCGACCACGTCGAGACTCTCGTTGGTCTCGGTGACAAATTCCCGCAGCAGGTCGTCCATAAGAAACGCCTTCATCGACGGGCCTGGCCCGTCCGCCGCTTTCCGTCGGAAGCGCGGCCAGTGTGTCGGTGAAGCGTTTAATTTTGGTTGCGGGACCGCGACATCCGGCCGTTCGTTAACCGCTCGTTAACTGCCGGAATCGGTTCGCGGCGAGCGCTCATTGCGCGGTGATGACGACTTTTTCGCCGTCCATCGCAATCGCGGCTTTGACACCGCACGCGCGAGCCAGAAGACCCGCATAGAACGGTTGAATGCGATGGGCATCGAGACCCTCGGTGGTTTCACCACCAAGCAGCGAAGGCACCGCGGGCGGAACTTTCGCGTTGACTCCGGCGGCCGTGACTTTGAACCCCATCGTCTCGCCGGATCCGACTGGATCGACGGTCAGCGAGCCACCGCGCGGGATTGCCTGTCCCGCGATGGCAAGCATGTTGAGCAGGAGCTTGACCCGGTTCTTCTGCAACAGCGCCCGCGGCAGGTTCCAGGCAAGCTTTGTCTTTTCGTCCTCCAGGAAGCCGCGCGATATCGTCTCCGCATCGCCAAGGTCGATCTGGGCGCCCGCCGAACCGGCGGCGCCGAAGGCGATGCGACAAAACTGCAGTTTCTTTGACGCCGTGCCGGCACTGCTTTTGATCAAATCAAGAGCAAATTCCTTGGTCGCCTCATCCTTTTCTTCCTCAAGCACTTCGAGCCCGTTCACAATGGCACCGACGGGACTGATCAGATCATGGCAAACGCGAGAGCAAAGCAAAGCAGCGAGATCGAGCGCTTCGATGGGCGATTCCGACATGGACTAGTCTCCGCTGGGCATGCACGCTGCGCCGACTGGCGAATCAGTGGTCACGCCGAGTTGCTGGCGTGATACACCGCACCTGCATAACCGCCAAGGACTGCCGCACGGCCAGAGGACGCGGTATTTGAATTCAGGATCCGACATTTCGCCCGCGCAGGCACGGCAGCTCTTGGACGATCTGACGGCGCTCATCGTTCGTGCAGGCGCCGAGATCGGGGCGGCATCGCCCGTCACCGTAGTTCGACGTCTGAAGCCCGACCAGTCACCGGTGACCGCGGCCGATGAGGCATCGGAAGCGGTGATCCTGCGCGGCCTTGCCCGGATCCTGCCGAACGTGCCTATAGTCGCTGAGGAGTCGGTCGGCGCCACGGCGCCTCCCGATCTCACGGGTAGCTTCGTCATCGTCGATCCTTTGGATGGAACGCGCGAATTCCTCGCCGGTCGTGATGAATTCACCGTCAATCTCGCCATTGTCACACAGGGCTTGCCGGTCGCGGGCATTATCGCTGCACCCAAAGTTGGAAAACTCTGGCGCGGCGTCATCGGCTACGGGGCGGAGCGTCTTCGCCTATCGGATGATGATGCTGATCACCCGGAAGCAATCAGCACGCGGTCATGGCCGGATGCCGCGGTTGCGGTGGTGAGCCGTTCCCATATGGATTCCGCCACCGACAAATTCGTGAGCAAGCTCGGGCCGATAACGCGCGTACCATGCGGTTCGGCAATCAAGTTCTGTCATATTGCGGAAGGGAGTGCCGACATATACCCGCGTCTCGCCACGACCCGCGAATGGGACGTAGCGGCCGGTCATGCACTGGTTGTCGCGGCCGGCGGAATTGTGACAGCGCCGCATGGCATCCCTTTGACGTACGGGCGCGCGGCAGAGAATTTTCGTGTGCCGGCCTTCGTCGTCTGGGGAGATTCCGGCAAAGCCGTCGCGGTAAAGACCCGGTCCTGACCCTCAATCACCGAGAGTTCGTGAAACGTCCGGCCATTTGCGCTCGGCCGTCGCGATGATCCGACCGGGATCGGCAAGGAAGGCTAGTCGCGTCTTCTCGCTATAGAAGAAGTACAGCCTCTGACCGATTACAGCCCAGAACAGCGGGTGGCCGCGGACCGAACGGTCGCGACCGATCGCCACGGGATCATAGCCGGCGAACCGCGGCGTATAGACTTCGGGATGTTGCTCAAAGGCTCCGCGGTTGCCCTCGTTACTGAACCGCCAGACTGCCCCCTCCTTGTTCAACTCAAACTCCGGCCGGCCGAACTGCGCCTTCCCGTCGGTGAAATAGGCCACCGGATCGAAGCCGCTGATCGCCAGGCCGGTATCGGGATTGACCGTTAATTCGCTGTCGGTCGCCGCGTTTGTCGCCTGGGGTGGGAAAATACCCGCTCCCAAGGCGATAAAAACGACCAAGCTTACAAAGAAAGGCCGCTTCCGTTGTTGCCGCGCTGCAGTCATAGTTCTCAGGGACCGTTCGGTGATTCGGGAACAACCTTTCGTCGCCACATTATTACCGCGGTCAACATGAGCATCCGGTTAAACAGGGCCGTGGGGCCCAAGCATCCGAGGAGCATCTGATGCGCGCGACCTTGCGTCTCGCCACCCTGGCGCTTTGCCTTGCTAGCGTTGTTCCCAGTTTGGCCGCTGCACAGGACCAGCCGCCACCGCCTCCGGCGCAACGGCAGCAAAGTGGGACGTTCGGCCCGGGCGAGATCGTTCGCGAGGGCCACAAGTTTTTCGGAACGGTATCGCGAGGTCTTGCCCAGGTCGTGGAAGCGGCCTTCAGCCGCTGGGGCCAACCCAATGGTTACATTCTCGGCCAGGAAGGCGCCGGCGCTTTTATCGTTGGCTTACGTTACGGCGACGGCAAGCTTTATACGAAGAATGCCGGCGACCGCCGCGTGTTCTGGGAAGGCCCGTCGGTCGGCTTCGATTATGGCGGCGAAGGCGCGCGCACGATGATGCTCGTCTATAACCTGCCGGCCACCAGCGCAATTTATCAGCGCTTTGCCGGCATCGACGGCTCCGCTTATTTCATTGGCGGGTTCGGCATGACCGCGCTCGGCAACGGCAACATCATCGTCGTGCCGATCCGATCCGGCGTTGGACTGCGCCTTGGGGCCAACATCGGTTATCTCAAATTTACGCCACAGGCGACGTGGAATCCCTTCTGAGTTGGCCACATTTACTAATTCCCCGCTGCATATGCCGAAAACCGCGACGCGGCGCTCGCTTTGGGCTAATGTCGAAAACAACCGGACTATCCGGCCCGAGCGGCAATGAATGCGCGTGAGTTGGAGGCGTAAGTTCCATGATTGAACCGATCATGTATTTCGGGATCGGGTTTCTCGTTGCGGCCCTCCTTGGGCTCGTTGTCGTTCCGCTCGTGCACAATCGGGCGGTCCGGCTGACGATGCGGCGACTTGAAGCCACGACGCCGTTGTCGATGGCCGAGATTCAGGCCGACAAGGACCAGCTTCGCGCCGAATTCGCTATGTCGACGCGGCGACTTGAGATGAGCGTCGAGCAACTCAAGGCAAAGAGCACAAGCCAGCTCGCGGAGCTGGGCAAGAAAGGCGACGCGATCAATCGTCTCAAGGTCGAGCTTGGAGAGAAGACTGCGGCAATTTTCGCTCTGGAGGCGCGCGACAAAGCACTACGCGACCAGTTGCGAGCCACTGAGGAGGAATTCGCGGTCAAAACCACTACCATGCATGAAGCCCAGAGGGCACTTTCCGACAAGGAAGCCGATCTCGCCAAGTTGATGCGTGACCTCGACGAGCGATCGACGCTCGCCGACTCACAGAAAATCGAAATCGTCGCGCTCGGAACGCAGATCGAGGCTCTGAAAGAGCGTATTGACGGGGCGAGTCATGAATTGCGCGTGGTCGAGGATCGCCGCGATGCCGAGCGGGTTGAGCTAAAGGCCGCCACCCAGGAATTGCAGGATGAACGCGGCAAAGTTGAAAATCTCGTGCGCCGCGTCACCGAACTCGAGCAGCACCTCGCAGCCCAGAACAGGGAAGCCGAGATTCTCGGCCGGCGTGCGCAGGACCTCGAAACGCGCCTTGGCGAACAGTCGCGACTGCTCAATGAGAGCGAATTCGAGCTCAAGCACGTGCGGCAAGAGATGGGCGCAGCCCGCAAGGTCGAAAGCGAGCTTCGCACCACGATTTTCGAACTCGAGGGACGGGCCGATTCGGTCTCGCAGGGTCTGAAGAACGAAAACACGCAGCTTCAGGCGGCAGTCGCGCACATCAAAGAGGAACGCGACCGTTTCGCCCGCGAGCTCGGCACCATGAAACGCGAAACCGAGGAAGCTTGGGCGTCGGAGCGGGTGGAGAACGCGCTTCTGCGTGAACGCATCAATGACGTCGCGGCCGAGGTCGCCCGTCTTGCCTCGGCGCTGGAAGGCCCAAACTCGCCGATCGAATCGCTTCTGGCGGCCGAAACATCGCACGAGCGGATCAGCAGCGTTCCCGTGAGCGGCAACCAAACTGAACTTGCCGAGTCGCCGAACAACGGTAACCTTGCCGATCGCATTCGCGCGCTGCAGACCCATGCCTCCCGGCTCGCGCAGGCAACCGACGACAAGACCCCCAACTGACGCGGGCCTCGCTTGACACTCCTTTAAGCCGCTCCTTATATCGCGCGTCCGCGATGGCCGGGCGCTTAGCTCAGCGGGAGAGCGTTCCCTTCACACGGGAGAGGTCGTAGGTTCAATCCCTACAGCGCCCACCATTCCGCGCTCATTGGTCCAAATTCGGCATATCTGACACAAGCCCGCGACACCGAGGGACTACTGTCCGGCATTGTTTGAACGCCGGAGTTCATGTCATCCTCCGTTCCTCGCGGTCTAGGGGAACGAGCGTAAAATGAATGCATTTCTTCGGCGTCAGCTTACGGACTACGTGGAATACCATCGCGACCCGGTGAACTGCGCCCTGCACGTGGTCGGCATCGTGATTTTGTTTCTGGGCGCGATTCTTCCCCTCAGCCTGTGGCCCGTCACGGTGTTTGGTGTTCAGCTCAATATGGGTGTTCTCTTGGCTGCCCCGGTGCTGCTCTACTGGATTCTGCTGGATGTCGCGATTGGTCTGGCGATCGCCGCCGCGGCCGCGCTCCTGCTGTTTACGGGCGCGATAATCGCGAGCCACGCGAGCGTCACGGTCGTCTGGACAATCACGGTTGTGTTGATCGTCATCGGCGTGGCCATGCAAATTATCGGGCACCAGGTGTTCGAACGTCGAATGCCGGCTCTCGTGGACAATCCCACCCACCTCCTCCTGGGTCCGGTATTCGTGATGGCGAAATTGTTCATTTCGCTCGGATTTAGGGACGATCTTGCAGCAGTCATTCAACAGAACCAGGGCGGCGTGCAGCAAGATCGATGACCTGCGTTCTTGTCACGGGCGGCAGCGGCTTCATTGGCCAGCATTTGGTGGCAACGCTCGTCGCGAGCGGCCGGCAGACGCGCGTTCTCGATTTACGCCATCCGGGCAGCGCCGTGGCAAATGCGCAGTACATCAAGGGTTCGGTGCTCGACCGTGAATTGGTGGAGCAAGCGCTCGAGGGGGTCGACGAGGTGTACCACCTAGCCGGCCTGCCTGGCATGTGGGTGGCACGTAAAGACGACTTTCATGCTGTCAATTGTCGCGGCACGGAGGTCGTCCTTTCGACCGCACGCAAGCGCGGCGTTGCGCGGTTGCTCCATTGCTCGACCGAATCCATCCTGTTTCGTTCCTCGCCCGCAGGAGGAGCCGGCGTGGAAGATACCCTGCTGACCGCGGACGACATGCCGGGCCCCTACACTCGATCGAAGTTGCTCGCCGAGAGACTGGCAATGGAGGCCGCCGCCTCCGGGTTTCCCGTGGTCATCGGCAGCCCGACAATGCCAATCGGTCCGCACGACCACAACCTTACTCCGCCCACCGCGATGCTCCGGCGTTTTCTCGGCAAACGTTTTCAGTTGTACCTCGATTTCGTCGTGAATCTCGTCGATGTGCGCGACGTCGCAGCGGGCTTGTTGCTTGCCATGGAACGCGGAAAGGTTGGCCAACGGTACATTCTCGGCGGCGAAAGCATTCCGCTCAAAATGCTTCTCCAATATGTGGACACAATCAGCGGCCGAAGTAGCCTGCGTGTTCCCGTTCCGGGGAAGCTTGCCGAGGTAACTGCTGCTATAATGGAATTCATGGCCGATCACGTCACGCGCACTCCTCCTTCCGCCACGGCAGAAGCCGTCCGTATCGCATTGCGGTCCACAGCCCTCTCGACGGAGAGGGCACAGCGCGAGCTGGGCTACGCCCCAAGGCCTATTGAATCCGCTCTGCGCGAAACCATAACTTACCTCGCCGACACGCATGATGCTTAGTCTCAGTCAACTCTTTAACTCGGTCTGGAGCGGGTGGCTGGCCACCTGGCCGACCCAATTGCTTGCCCTCATCTGGATCGGCTGGCTCGTCAGCTGGATCGTGGGATCGTTCTGGTCGGCTCGCACAGCGAAGCGTCCTGTGACCTGGCGCGCACGCGCTCACCGACTCCCCATCATCATCGGAGGTCTCCTGCTCACGCCCTGGATCGCGCAGCTCTTGGCCGAACGCCCGCTTTGGAAGCTCGGCAATGGCGGCACTTATGCGCTGGCACTTTTTATGGTTGCAGGGCTCTTGTTTACATGGTGGGGGCGGATTCATCTCGGACGGTTTTGGTCGAACGAGATCACGCGAAAGGAAGGTCACCGGGTCATCGACACCGGCCCCTACGGGCTCGTGCGCCATCCAATCTATACCGGGCTCATTGCCGCAATACTGGCGACGGGCCTCGCTGTCGGGACGGTCACGGCCATCCTTGGCGCAGTGCTGATTTCTTTTGGCTTGTCCGTGAAAGCGCGCGCCGAAGAAAATTTTCTCACTTCAGAACTCGATCCGAGCGCATACGAGTCCTACCGCCGCCGGGTTCCGATGCTGATACCCTTCCTCCCCGGTAGCTGAAGTCCCGGCGTCAGGCCGACAATCTAAAGCGAGGAAAGGATCGCGCTGATGACTTTCTGCTGTATGATTTCGTTCTTGTCGATCGTCACGTGACCGACGCCGCCGGGTGTTTTCTCGACGTCGACATTCGACAGCTCCCCCTGCAAATTCTTGCCCCGCGCGACGCGCGTACCCGCGCCATTGCCGATATAGAAATTGATATAGCGGCCCACCTTGCCCGACAGCGTCGTCTGAAACACGGAATCCAGGCCAATGGCCAATTTGACCGGGGCGCCGAGCCTGGTCAGGCGCTCGACCATATCCGGCAGAACCGTCGCCCCAGAAGAGTGCCCGACCAGAATGATGGTCCGCACCTTTCCGCTCTTGTATGCGGCCGCGGCGTCATCTGCCACCGATGACCAAAGGAGATAGTTCGCCACTGTGGTCTGAATGCCCCGCTGCTCCAGCTTGTACGCGATCTGATCCATGCCGAGGGAAAAGATATTGAGCACGCCCCTGAGCAGATAGACGTGAGCGGTCGGCTTGGAAGTGGACGGTCCCTGCGCGCGGGCACTGCCGGGAACCGCAAGCAGCAGGGCTATGACCGCAAACGCCGTCAGCGGACGCAGCCATCGCCGATGCGCAAACGTGTCGGCAAATCGAAAGCATCCACCATCCAGTCTCATTGAATTCCCCCTCTTTTGAACCGCGCCCCAATGCGGGCGCCTAAATACAACCACCCGTCGCGCGCGGTCAATTTTAGCCGCATCGGCCTGGATTCCAAGCATATTACCGGGGTTCTCAGCGCGTTAAAATGTGATTACTCAACTGTCATAGATTACCCCGCCCAAAGTGCCGATCGCGCAACACCTCTTCGCCTATTGAAGTACGTCCAACTGGCCCGGAGGATAGTTATGAGCGATATGCGGATTTCCACCAGCTTGCGGATCGGCGAAACGGCGCGCGACACCATTGCGGCCGGCATCTGGTTCGGTGTGCTTGCAGGCTCGCTGTTCCTGACCGCCCGCGGTCAGTCAATTTTTATGACGGCAGGCCTGATGCTTGAGCTGACTGCGGCCTATTCGACTTTCGTTCTGTGTGGAAAGGCGGCTCGTAGGCCATTTGTCCACGCCGTACCTTATGCACTCGCGCTCGCAGGTACGCTCTTCCTTTGTCTCGCCCCCGATTTCCAGAATGCCGCCCAAGCCGGCCTGGTATTTCTAGTGGTCACGGCATTGATGCACTGTTCCGTTGTCTACGGTGCGCCAAGAAGCGCGCCCGAGGCGGAAGACCCGGTCTACGCCAGCGCGATCTGACGTCTTGCTTCAATCGGTGAAAGGCGCGCGCCGCTAATTGCGGCGCGCCGGCGGATCTCGCGTCATGTTCTTGGCAGCAAGTTCGTCGAGATAATCCTGCCAGTACGACGCATAGTTGCGCCCAAGATCGTGCAGGTAGTCCCAGCCGAAAATACCGGTGGAATGCAGGTCGTCGAAGACGAGCCGTACGGCATAATTGCCGACCGGCAAAACCTCAAGAATTTCGACATTCCGCTTGCCAGGGACCGTCTTGCGTTCTTCTTCCGAATGCCCTTGCACCTCCGCACTCGGGCTCTTGACCCGCAGGTATTCGGCCGGCAGTTCGAAGCGATCACCGCTGTCGAAGATAACGGTCAGAGCCTTGCGGTCCTTGCGCAGCCGCAACTCGGTCGGCCACACTTGCGCATCGGTCATCAGTTTACAAACCGCACGGTACCTGCAGCGCTGAGGTCATAACCGCCGAGTTCGCGCCCGCGCGTGGCGAAGTCCGGCGAGTGGAAAAACTTCAGCAGCGACTGTAACGGAGACCCGAAATAGTCGCGCTGGCGCATCACCAGGTCGAACGGCTCCCAAACAATCGGGATAAAATCAAGTCCGGCTGCGTTGGCAACACTACGCGTTGCAATGCCGGTATCGGCGCGTCCGGCACGAATTGCCTGCGCGATATCGGGCCCGGTCGGGCATACCGGTGCAACGGAGGCAAGTTGCTCCAAGGGAATATTTGCGCCATGGAGCAATGCCAGGAGCAACAGCTGGGCGCCGGCGCCTTTCGGCCGCATGGCGATCCGCGCACGTTTCTTGCGAATATCCTCGATCGAGCCGAGCTTGAGCGGATTTCCCGCTGCGACCAGGAAGCCCTGCTCGCGGCGGCAAAACGCAATCATCACGGCATCCTGCAGCCTGTTATGGCTTCGCAGGACCTCCACGTTGGTGTCGGCTTCGAGGTCCCCGAGCGCATGCAGATGAATCGCCGCGGCGATCGTTTCACCGGCGGCAAATCGCGAAAAACCCGCCTCGCTGCCGAGCGCCAGCGTCGCCAGGCCAGACCCGCTTTCGCGTAACGCCCATTCGAGAAGCGGGTCATGGCTGCCGCTGATGATCGGTGCCGCGTCCGGCCGCGCCATGCCTTCGGGTCGCGAGATGCTCGAGGCGAGCCAATGATCAAGCTCGGCTTTGGGAAACAACCAGCGGCCCGTCACTTTTGTGCAGGGCACCGTGCCCTCGGCCACCATTTCATAGATCTTGCGTTCCTTGAGGCGAAGATAGGCGGCCGCCTCAGCCGTGGTGAAAAGCTGCATGACTCCAACCAACCTGCACTCATATGCACCGTTTTAGAATGCCCAAAACTGTAAAAATAACAAGGGCGTGCACAGGGTGCCGCAGGCAGGAATTCTGCTTAATAAAGCCTTCCGCGATCGCCTTCGGTCGAACGCGTCATTTAGCGATTTAACCAGTTTTGCCGATTATTTAAGCCGGATTTACTGGAGAACTGGCTGTGGCAGAACGCCGTAAATCAACGCGCTCGCGCGTATTGAAGAGCGCAAAGCTCGTTATCGACCGCTCTTCGATCATTGACTGTGTCGTACGCAACCTCACCAACAAAGGCGCGCGCCTCCAGATCGCGAACACGGTCGAGTTGCCGAAAGGCTTCGAGATGACTTTCGACGGTGGCTACTCGATCAGGCAGTGCCGGCTGGTCTGGCGAACGGTGACTGAAACGGGCGTGGAGTTCGTTCAGGCAGCATGATACTGCTTGCCGCCTGATCGGAGCCCCAACGCCCGATCGTCTAACTTCTCAGGACATTTGCTCACGCCGCGTGGCGCACGACAGCTTGCGCCGGCGACGCCATGCGACCAGACCGCCACCGCCGAAGACCGTCGCGAACAACGGCAGGGCTGCAGGGATCGGAGTCGTCTCAAGCTCGAGTCGCGCGGCCGGATTGGCGGACGAGGATGACCACAGGAAACCCTGGTTCGACACGAGGCTGCTGCCGCCACCCAGTGCGAAGAGGCCGCCGAGCGCCGCATTAATGTCGTTGAGCCCGCCGGAGAGATCGATCACAAACTGCGGCATCGAGCCGAAGGTCGTGGACGTCACGGCGATCGAGGTCGAGCCGTAGACTGTGCCCGAGCCGAGATCAGTAAAGGTTGCCAACCCGGCGGTGTGGTTGGTCAAAGCATCGACGTTGGCCGACACGTCATAGATTGAATAGGTCACCGTGGCCGGCGTCGTGCTGTTGAAAATGAAAAAACCATTGCTGCCGAAGATCGTCAGCTTTGCGCTCGTCACCGTACCTGAGACGCCCGATAGATCGAAGGCGAAATAGTTGTTGCGGGTCGAATCCTCGATAATGTTTGTGCTGCCAAGGCTCGGTGTGCCGCCGGTGTTCTGATAGAAGCCGGAGGCAAAAGAATTAATCACCGTCGTTGCGGCCGCACCGGAGACAGACGCAGCGACGGACAGCACGGCTGCGAGAAACGTTGCCGGTTTTGTCATTTGTAACGCGCGCTTCATAATTGAAATCCTCACCTGAAGTTTTTGCGCGCGAAACATGTCGCGTCGACTTAACGAACAGATGACGGATTCATGTCTGCAAAGAAATTAGCGGATGGAACCGCAACGTTTTTGTCGCTGGAGTCCAAATGTGTCGCTTTAGTCCAAAAACACGAAGACGAGTCACGGCGAGACGCACCCCAACTATTTGGTTTTAGCAGCCAAGGTCTTTGGCCAACGACCCGACGCATCAATGCCGTTTCGCTCGACACCCATGTCAAGAACTCACCCGGAAAATTTGCCTTTTTTGATTCTGACGACGATGTAGACGCACAAAACAAAAAAGAGCGTGATTAGTATCAACGCTGATGGATCGAAAATCGTTGTAAGGACGGCCGCGATGCCAATCGCCGCCGCGGCCCAAACATGCCAAGAAATGAATTTAAACATAGTGCCCCTTTTCTGTTGGGCACCCGGAGCTATTGCGAGACTACCACGGCCTAGTCGCGCGCGCCGTTTTTAGTCCAAAGGCTTCGTCCCGTTGGGTTTGCGACCGATCGGCAACAGCAGTCCAACGACAGTGCCAAGCCCAACGAGGAGCACTAGCGCGGCTATTTCCCATGAGCCGTCGCCAGGTGAGAGACCGAAATACGTTTCAATAAAATTTAAGTACCTCATACGCTGAAGTTAGGCGGCTGACTTCAGTCATTCTTGTTATTTGCTGCCAAAAAGTTGTCCGCAACCCAGCCATGCGAATTTTGACTGACGTTTGCGCTCGCGGCGACTGACGGCGCGACGGGGCCTTGTTGGCTCAGTTGCCCTTCGATAGACGCTTGTATTCAGCATCAACCACGTCTTTGCCGTAAAGGCGTTCGAGCCGTCGCACAGTGAAGTGACCGCGTGCTACTCCCTGAAAATGCGCGACGAACGCATAGTTTATGATAGCGCCGCTAACCGCGCCGATGATAGGAACGGCCTGTGCCGCAGCCTTTTCTGTGACTACAAATCCGAAGCGGGACCCCACTTGTGCGAGGAAGCGCACAAGTGCCGGTCCCCCTTCCTTGGTAACGCCATGATCTGTGATAAAGCGTGCGGCACTCGTCACACTCTTCGCCAATGCACCCCGCACGGCCAAATATCCACTTTCTGACGCGTCGTCCGAACTGACGCGTCCCCCCATTGCAAAAACCTGCATGCATGAAAGCATCGATTCAGGATCACTGAGATCTTCACCTTCGCTTTTCGCGATATCCATGATCGACCTGAGTATGATGATCGTCGATACCGGGAGCTCAATAGGCAGTGTCGCCAAACCGAACGCGCCACCAGCAGCTCCAGAAGCTGTCGCTAAGATCTTATGCAGCGCCTGGGAGCCGGCATAGGGATCGCGTTGCAACGTCCGCAACGCGACCTGCATCGCCGCCTCAAGTCCTTTCTTCGCCGCTGCTGCAATGGCGTCCGTTGCGAACGGTGGCAGGGCGTGCTCAATAAGCTCGATGGGCTTGCCAATCATATTGGCAAGACGTGCAGCAAAACTCGGATGTTCAAGTGCTTGGACCGCGCGTTTGAGGGCGGTCAGATCTTCGGGCGTCATTTGTTGTTTTCGGAATGTTGGTTCCCAAAAGCGCAGTGCGATCATTTGGGGTCGTCACCTTTAACTCCACTGGCCTTCGGGAACATTCGTCCGACGGCGCCTTCCCATAATTTTTCGGCCGGCTCCTTCAGTCCGGCCAGATGGTCGCTGGCGAGCTTTACCAAGGCGGCGGGGCGCGAAAGTTTTAGTAACTTTCGGTAGGCGTCGAGATCCTTCAAGAACGGCTTTTGCACTCGGCAGTTGATCGAAATGCCGAGCTTCCTGGTTACGGTCGCGATCCGCTTCTTGCGTTTCGCCATTCATCAAACGGCTGAGCCACGAACCTTATCAGCCGCCCCCTTGAATGCATATTTAGTAGTGTGCCGGCCGCCCGGCAACGTGGCACGCGATGACCTTGGGTCTGCTTGGATGGCGGAGGAAGCGGAAAGCAGCGTCACTCGCGGCGCGATCTAACGATATTTGACGACTTTTGTGATTTGTTCCTGACAGCGCGGGCATTCAAACGTGCGTCTGTCGTGGTGCGGTTTGTCGGGCTCAATGTGCGCGAGCCACATTAACGCACCGCACGCCGGACATTTCGGTCGCAAGAACGGTCGCGTTTTTCTACGTGGGACAAACTCCCCTGGCTGCATGGTAGCCCCCGCCAACCCCGCCCGGCATCAAACGCAACGCTGCGCCTAAAACCGCCAACTGTCCAGCAATTACCCTTGGGAATCGGCAACAGCCCCATTCGTTCGCAGTAGACCCGTGTTCGACCATCAATTAGGCTTTCACCACAGATTAAGCCCGCCGGTGGGGGCCTTGCACGGATCTGGATTTGGAGTTGGGGACTGCGGTGGCGACAATTCTATTGGTTGAGGATGATGAGCAGGTCCGCGTCCTTGCGGAGTCATTCTTGCAGACCGCTGGACATTCAACGTTATCGGCGGGATCCAGTGAACAAGCGCTCGCCCTTCTCGCAGCCGACGACCCAGTAGATTTGTTATTCGTTGACGTTCGCCTTCAAGAGGATGCTGAAGCTGGTTTTTCACTGGCCAAAAAAGCCATCGAGTTACGACCCGATCTCAAAATACTCTATACGTCGGCGCAAGGCCTGACCGATGGTATGACGGCGCTTTTTGTGCCCAATTCAGCATATCTGCCCAAGCCCTACACGGTTGAACAACTAGGGACGATGCTCAGCATGAAATTCGACTTGCGCGCATTGAGCGCGCCGAACGCGGCTTGAACGTTGAGGGAGCGAAAATCGCGCCGCTGGCGGCTAAAGCGTCGCCGCGTTGCGACGATCTGAGAACGTTCTCGCAACGCTGCGGCGCGGAACTTTCGGTTCCGCGAACCCGAAAGCTTCAAGTAAACTCTCGAGCTTAACGCTGTTGCTTTTACGGCCGACGATTGTCGTATTCGTTGAGTTCTCGGACCAAGCGAGTCATTTGCGGAGTTAATTCCGGAACCGCACGTTTGAGTTCGTGCACGTCACGTTTGAAAAACTGTCGGACTTCTTGGGTCAAAAGTTTAACGAGCTGACGATAATATGTCTGCTTTTCCTTCTGCTGCCGCACGTTCACGGTGTCCATAACGACCAAACCACTTATGAGCGGGCCGCGTTCCGGCCTGACTGTATTGGTAACGGAAGCTTTAGTGCCCGACGATGTCGTAGCCTCGTCACTAATGATGCACTTAGTTCCCAGCGAAGCCGCCATAGGGAACCCACGGTGGTATCCATAACCAGGTTGACCTTTATTGCCTGTTCATCTTTTTTGGTCATGGGTCTGGGGGCGTTGTACGGAGTGCGTAAATGTCCTCAGGAGATAAATATCTGGAAATGGCTTTGGATCTGCTGGCCAAGGCTGCCAACGAAACGGATGCCGTTCGACGAGCGGGGCTTGAAGCTTTAGCGGAGAGCTATAGGCACATGGGCGAGCAGGCAAAGGGACACACCATCGATCTTCACACGAGGCATACAGCCCAGTTTCCCTAAGCTTCGGGTCGTTTCTTTTCTCCGAGCCACTTCACGGTCTGTTCGTCCTGTGAATCGGCGATCACCCGCCGTATGATTTCGTTTGGATCGGTTATTCCTTGTGATGCTAAACTGATCACCTTTTTGGCGACTGTCTCGACCATTGGATCATTTGGATCATTGAGTTTCAAAATTGCACGCGCGCCCTCGAAGGCGGCCATCATTTGTGCGATCGTTTCAGGGCCGAAAGTCGAGCCGCCAATATATTTTCTGATCGGCATTTGAAGCGCCCGAGCCGTGTGCGGTGAAGAATAAAGGCAGGGTCCTTAAAATACATGCCGGAATTCACTCAAAATGAGCACATAGTTCCAAACTCACGAGCCGTGCACTTTTACGACCCAAACTTCCTCGCAAATGCTGCTGCTAAATTCGCATTGGCAAAGCACCAACGAATAACTGCGCCATCAGCGTGATGCGTGCCGTGGCGCTCAGGTGGAAGCGTTTTAATCGTAAGGAACCTTGAGAGACGACACGCTTTTTATGGGTATGTCGTCAAAAGCAAAAACGGCCGAAACGAGTGAGAAAGTCAAGGATAGCGCGGTCCGTATCAAAGACAGCGCGGTCCAAATGGAGCGAAGCACGGCGCGTGTCGAAGACAGCGCCGACCGGCGCACCGAGCTTGCTGCCGACCGCACCATCTTCGCTGCCGAACGGACCTATGCTGCGTGGGTACGCACGGGTCTATTCGCGATGGCCAGTGGTATCGGTGCGAAGGCATTACTGACGGGTATCGTCCCTGATTGGCTCGTTCTCACAACCGGGAGCGGGCTTATGCTATTCAGCGTGTTTTGTTTCGCCGCGGCGGTCTGGCGTCACCTTTATCCCGGACCACCTCCGCCGCAGCCCGATGCCGCGCGCATTCATCCGGCCGTGCTAATATCGGTGAACGCATTTCTAGTCTTCGTATCCATCGCGGGGTTAGTTGGCATCTGGTTCGGATCCATGCCTTAAGATGTCTGCTTTCGGGGGTAAAGCGGACATGAGCGTTTGTGGATGTTTGCTTTTGCGGTCGCTATTGGGGGCGAAGCGGATATGAGCTAGTGCGCCGCACACTTCCGCTTATGACCCAAAGCGGACATCAATCCCTCTTGATTGGCCGAAGGTGGCCGGAACTTCGATACCTTTGGTCAAGTTAGCCAGAGATGGAAAAATTCATTGCGAGCTTGCCGGACCGTCCGCAGCCGGCTGTTATTCGTCTAGGTTTTACACTGTTAATTATGGTGTTGAGCGCCCTGATACAGGTGGGGGTATTCCATCTCACCGGGTTCAATGGCTTTTTTCTTTTGCTGCCCGGAATATTTTTTGCCGGTATCGTGTTTGACCGCGGCTCAGCATTTTTTGCCACGTTTTTAGCATTGGGTATCGCCATATATATAACCGTTTCAGCTGCACCGGCGACGCCAGCTCTAGCTTCAGTTTATGAACAGGCCGTTCCAATACTTCTTTTTGGTGTGACTGGTTTTGCAATCGCATTCGTTAGCGAAGCGCTACGCATCACGATGGAGAGTTTGATAAAGCTGGAGAAGACCAAAGACGTGCTGTTGCGCGAGCTCGACCATCGGACGAAGAACAATATGATGAGTATTTCGTCTCTTTTGCGTTTGCAAGCGAAAGTCGCTGCCAACGACGAAACCAAAAATGCGCTGCGTAGCTCCGCCAACCGAATTCAAGTCATGGCGAATGTGCACGAACACCTTACAGGATCATCGCCGGACCGTCCGATTTCAATGAACCAATATCTTGAAGAACTCTGCCAAAAGATTGAAGGCCTGGCGGCTGCGTCCACGGTGACATTGAGGTGTTCAGTGGATGAAACGATTCTGCCCGAAAAGAAAGCATTACCTCTTGCGTTCGTTGCGAATGAGCTTGTGACGAACAGTTTGAAATATGCCTTCCCTGACAATCGACAAGGTATCGTAGAGATAAACTTAAAAACGGATGGTGAAGTAGTCTTGACCGTGAGCGACAACGGTGTTGGGCGAGATCCAGACGCGAAGGACGGGCTGGGGACCCGTCTCATCAATATAATGGTGCAACAGCTCGCTGGTACCGTTGCGTACGAAGAGATGAACCCTGGTCTTAGTGTAACGGTGCGCGTTCCTCAGATAGAACGCCGAATAAACTGACCGGGTGTCAAATGACTGCGATCCCCGCGCATGGGCCAATCGGACATGCGCATCGCTCGCGCACCGAACAGGAATTTAGTCTAATGACGGCCCTTTCGACTGTCTGTTAGATCGGATGGATGTTTATTCTGTTTCAAAGTTGCCATTGTCTGCATGTTTAAAAGACGCGCCTGAAGCCCCGCCAGACTCCATTGTGCCTTGCGTAGTTGCTTTTGACCGGCTGCCAGTTCTTTTAGGTCCTGCTGCAAAGACGACAGCTCTTGAGCAATCGCGTTCAACTTATTTTGGATTTCACTGAAATCTGGAGATGTCACATTCGCAGCCGCTGGCGCTGCCTGTGCGGTCGGCTCTGCCTTCGGCGAATCTGCAAACGTCGGCTCCCGGAAAATGTATGATTTCAAATTCTCAGTCAGAGCATGTGCTCCCGGCCACTCGG
>Ga0081455_10000466_pt2 | contig 27656 bp, 37 predicted proteins | sample TabmetS3T2R1_FD_70207 | JGI IMG/M metagenome (GOLD analysis project Ga0081455, IMG submission 70207) | Tabebuia heterophylla rhizosphere microbial communities from the University of Puerto Rico - S3T2R1 | ecosystem: Host-associated > Plants > Roots > Rhizosphere ...
CGACATCTTCGGCCAAATTTCCTCGATGGCCTTCTCAGCGCGCACGCTGCCGGTTTCCCTGAGATACTTTTGAAGCAAGACCAAGATCAACTCCCACGTGTCGTGGTCGAGTTCGACCAATGGTTTTGCTTTCCTGTAATGCTGTTCAAGCTTGGTCGGTGCCATATTGTTCAGCAACGGTTTGGCTCACCACCATCTCAACGCGCCGCTGGTCAGCCAACTGTAGATACGTAAGCACGATGGCTTGCGCGTCTGCCAATTCGCTGATGCGCATGGACGTGTTGTTAACCAGTTCTACGGCGCACATTCGTGCCAAGCTTTCGAGTGTTTTCATGTTTTTTCCTTTTCTTGCAATAGTGCAGCGGGAACCTCAATGAGATCAATCCGCCACACGTTGGACAGCGAATCATTTTCGGTTGTTTAATGCGATGCGCGCTGACACCATCTGTTGCCCCACTCATCCGTCCAGCAGCATCCGGTGTCGTGACACGCGAACCACTCAAACTCGAATGGTTCGCAATCCTTCCCATCCTGACAACAGCCGCCGCTTGTCCAGCGTGGAGGCGCGCAGTCGCCGCCGCAGTAATTAGTCGCGTCGCACCATGCCGGCGGGCAATAATGCCAGCCCGGCCCGTATCGCTGCACGCAATCAATCGGCGTTGGCGAAGGCGGCAGCGGTGTGGCTGTCGGTGTTGGCGTCGCGGTTGGCGTAGGCGTCGGTGACGCACACGGCGGGTCTACCACTTGCGGTATCTTATGCTGACTCTGCCAGTGCGTGGCGTCAAGTTGGTGCGCTTGGCTTGCTCTCGCTGTCCATTTGGCCGCTGGCCGCGTCCGGCCCGGTGTGTAGACCGTGAATGTGCGATCTACAGACGGTGGCTCAGTGAGTGTGGCTTGGAAGGCTTTAGCATAACGAAAGCCGAGACACTGATCTGCATACGGATTGGTGCCCGTATAGCACTCGAAGTCATCCAAGCAAACTGTGACTGTTGGACTATCAGCTTCCACCACCGTCAGCAGGAACGTCCAGTAGTAGACGTTGGCCTCCGGCAATAGATGCATTCGCTGTTCGATTTCCGGTGTCAGCTTTGACGCTGGCACTTGCACGCCATCTGGCAGGAAAATCCATTGCTCCTGATTCTCTGGTTCCTGCCACTGAAGGTCGATAGGTTGTCCCATGTTTCTACTCATCTGTGCCATCAGCATAGCCATTCCTGCTAAGAGAACCGCACAAGCGATTCGTAGTTTGTTTTTCATCGTGTTTGTTTCTTTCCTGTTTGTTGTTTAACTAATCGCGCAGCAGCTCCATTGCGATAAGCGTCGCAATGATCGACATTATTATCAGAAACGCAGCCGAACCGAAGTTGTGCGTGCCGTATGCTTCTCCTGCGAGGAACGCGAGTAATATCGGTATGAATTTGGCTAACTCTACAAATATCCGTCCTAACCCGACGGCCATTTCCCGTGTTGTGTTTTTCATTGTTTTTGTCCTCTCTGTTTGTTGCGACGCTGAATACGGCGCTCAATTAGTTGGTAATCAGCGCGCAATTTCTCGCGTGCGTGCTCGTTGAGCTGCAGCGAGCTGCTGAGCAAACGACAGGCGCGCACATGCTGCGCCACTTTTTTCTCCGAAATCGGGAAGGTGCAATATGGACAGCGCACGAACTCCAAGGTTGGCTCGTAGCTCGCGCAACTGTGTAGATGATGCGCGAAACGTTTGCTAATCTCGCGCAAGCAATACGGACACGGTCTGCGCTTGGCATTCATCTGCGCTTGGCAAGCTCTTCACGGTAATTGTCGGCGAGCTGCAGTGTATCGCGCAGCTGCTGATACTGCTCAGTAGCCTGCTGCTCAGCCAACCATACACTGCGCGGATCGGCAACCTCATCAGGCATGTGCGGATCAAAATATGCGCAACCAAAGGGCGCCACCTCGTGAATGGAGCAGCGATTGTTCTCAGTAAGAAACACGCAGCGACCCTTGCGCGAACGTGGCGTAATGCTGCCCACGCGCACAGTATTGAGCGTTAAAAACTCGTGCACCAACGCACCTGGCGCTGCGCACAGCTGCTTGCGCACTTTGCGCTCCGCCTGCTCGTGCGTCAGTTGCTCATGCTCACGAAAGTGCTCGACAATGCGCTCAAAATCGCCCGGAGCGAGTGGGCCGGGCTGTTCCTTGCAACAGCGCACGCAGCGTGCGCAAGCACACGTGGTGCGCGTAAAATTGTGCGGCGCGCAGTGCGCTGCTTGCTGTTTAAGGCTCGTCTCGCGTGTTGCGTCGTCGCCTCGCGCATCAGCGCGCCGTTGGACCCACTCAGGCCCAAAGTTCATTTGAAAAGCCCTCGCATTGCGCGTGCTGCAGCTCTGCCCGCCAAACGCCTACCAATGCGCTTTGCCACGCGCTGTTTGCGCACCGCCTGCACATCGCCAAGCACACGCGCAAAACTGTAAAGAAACGATCTAAAGCTCATGGTGTAAAAGTTGTCCCAGAGCGGTGCAGTCTGCGTCGCTGCAATCCGAGATAATGCGTTTCCACGGTGCATGTGCGCACAATTCCCGTGGGCGTCCGCGCCTTGCTCTCACTAGCCGCGTGACTAGCCGCTCTGAAAATTGTCTCAATCATTCAAAATGATAAACGTGTGCCCGCTCTCGTCTCGATACTCGTGCGTGCCATCCTCGCGCACCTTATAGCACGTAAACAGCCCAAACGGGCGCATCAAAAAGTTGTCAGGCCACTGCCCGGGCTTAAAGCCCAACGTGCTCGCCTCAGCAGCACCGCTTGCGAAGTTGCCCATCCACACCATCTCGTCCATGCTGAACTCGAAAGTGTGCAGGCGCGTGACGCCGTTTATATGTGCAATGCGAGCCGTCATTGTGCACCTCCTACCCGTTCGTCGCGCTCGAATTTGTCTTGTAAATACTGCTCAGCTGCTTGCTCTGTGTCAAAACCGCTCTCGAACACACGCCCGCTATGGTAAATAACGTATGTCGCGCTGCTTTTGCGCCAGCGTATCACGTAGCGCTCAGCACGCAAGAAAATCACTTCACCGCCGCGTGACGCACTGCTCACGCCCGTTTTACTGTTTGTTGTCATGTGTGTAAGAAAACACTTTTACACAATACTGCAACATCTTTTTTCAACTATTTTCAGTCCCCAAAATCAGCTCTTTTTTGCGCTTTTGCTACTTTGCGCGCAAGTGTAATCTCCAAAGCGTATGACACAAGATGAACTCGATACGCAACTGCTCACCAGTTTAATCGAGCGCACCTTTGCCGCCGCCTACGCCCTGGGTGCGCAAGGCATGAGCCAAGATGCGCTGCTCATTGACTTTGACATTCAAGCGTGCGTGAACGATGACCCCCACTGCATAAAAAAATGCCAACGCGACACCATAATCGTTGCAGCCAGCGCAGTGAAGGACAACATCCCTTTCGTAGTGGCGCATGACATGCTGATGAGCAATGTGCGCAAAACAGTTGCCGAATTGCTTGCACAAAATGCCTTGGACGAAAACTAACCGCCGCAACAGCAGAGGACAGCGCCTCTACCGCTCTCCCTCAGGCAAGCTCTGGACTAAACGCTCCATCGCTGCCTACAAAGCCACCAAAGGCTTTAAACGCCCCGTGCGCCACAGCAGACGACGACAATGAGCAAAATACACTGCGAATTCTGTGATAGATTGATCAGCAAAGGTGGTGCCTACGACGCACACGTGCACTTCAAACACAAACGCCAATTGCTCGAAAGATTTAGAGCCAGCCCAGTTGTTCAAGTAATGCTGCTGCAGCTCGGCATTGCACCCAAGCAGTTGCATGACAAGACGCCATGAACAACCAGCGACGCATGCAACAACTGCTCATGCTTGACATTCTCGACCTCACCTTCCCACGTCCGCATACGCAACGACTCATAGCCGCTTTTACCGGTATAAGTTACCAAGCCGTGCAACAGATTGAACAGCGCGCCTTGCGCAAACTGCGCCTGCATGCAGAGAACAAAGCACTGCAGGCCTCACAGCTTTTCAGCAAACACAAACGAGCATGAACGAACAGCCCATGCGAGTGACGCTCGCACAGACAGAAAGGTGCACCGCCTCGGGTATGGGTGGGCTGGCATACCCGAGGCCGACAGTGCTGCGCACACTTTACGTCCTGTTGCTGTGCTCATTGCTTGCGCTCGTGCTCATAAGCGAGATGATTATTACAGCCTGCGAGCTTGCCGCCAAAAATTTTGCGCGAGCCATTAAGTTTTATTCGAGCGTTTTCAGCTCGCGCGTTCGTAGACGCCCAAAAAACAATTGATTTGTGGCGGCGAAAAGCAGCTCCTTTGAATTAAGTCACAAGCTACGAACGCCTACTGAAATGGCGCGGATCTTGTGCTTTTCTGAGGGAGAATTGAGGCGTTTCACAACTGCTGGAGTGCTAATTCGCACGAGTGCCAGCATTGGCGGGCGTCAGCGCATTGTTTACAACCTCGAAGACAACGTGACGAGATACATTCATTATCTCACTCAGGGCGCAACACGGGCGCGCGAGGGTTACCAGGATGAGAAGCGTCTGACGCAGGAGATCGTGCGTCAGCAGAAGCAGTTGGAGCTTGCCATAGCTCGTGGCGATATGATAAAGCGTGCTCGCGTGGTGTTTGTAATGACCAATCTGCTCAGCTCGCTGCGCAATCACCTGCTTGGTTCGCCTGCGCGTTGTGCGCGCAAGGTGTTAGGGCAGCGTGACGTGCAAAAGGTGCGCGTTATTTTGGAGCAGGATATGCGAAATTGCATGCGAGAAGTGGACAGTTTTGGGGCGCATTCTTTCGATGAAAGCAGCAAAAACGGATCACACGCCGAGCGATACGAGCGCATTCAGCGACGTATTAAGCGCCGAAGACAAAAAGGCTGAGCGCGAATTAATCGCAGAGGTGTTGGCGGCGTTCATGCCGCCCTCACAGATCACGCTGAGCGAGTGGGCTGATCGTGATCGCGTGTTGTCGAGTGAGTCGAGCGCCGAGCACGGGCAATGGGTAACAGACAATGTGCCCTACGAGCGCGAGATAATGGATGCTATCACGGATCCCACCGTGCCGCGTGTTGTTGTGCAAAAGGGCGCGCAGCTGGGCATAACTGACAGCGCAATACTCAATCCGATCGGGTATCACATGGTTGAAGATCCGTGTCCGATTTTGGTGGTGCAACCAACGGTGGAGATGGCTGAGGCATTTTCAACCGATCGTTTGCAACCCATGCTGCGCGATTCGCCCGCGCTGAGGGGCAAGGTGCCGCCGCCTGGAGCTGATGGTAACAAGCTATCGCGCAAGACATTCCCGGGGGGTTTTGTGGTGCTCGGTGGTGCCAACTCAGCAGCGAGCTTGAGTGGTAGGCCTGTGCGCGTGGTGCTGCTCGACGATGTAGATCGCTATCCAGTTACAGCTGGGCGCGAGGGCAATCCACTCAAGTTGGCAATTGCGCGCACAAGCGCATTTTGGAATCGCAAGGTTGTAATTGTTAGCTCACCGAGCACAGCTGGCGTTTCGCATATTGAGCGCGAGATTGCGCAAACCACCTGCGAGCATTGGTATCTGCCCTGCCCAGGATGTGGTTGCAAGCAGGAGCTTGATTTTGATCGCATTGATTTGGATACGCTGCTGCACAGTTGCGTTAATTGTCATGAGGGGTTCGAGAAATTCGAATGGTTGGCGGGCGAGGGCGAATGGCGCGCGCACAGGCCAGTTGATGAGCGCGGCAATACCGTGCTTGCGCGCGGCTTTTTTATTAGCGGGCTGGTAAACCCATGGGTGGAGTGGGACATCTTGCGCGACGAGTATGCGCAGGCAATGGCGGCGCTTGAAGAGGGTGATGTTGAGCTAATAAAGGCATTCAAGAACACGCGCCTGGGGTTGTTATACGAGGAGCAGGGCAGCAAGGTAAAAATTGATCTGTATCTGCGCAGGGAGCTATACGAGAGCGAAGTGCCAGATGGTGTGCTGGCAATTACAGCTGGCGTTGACGTGCAGGATCAATCGTTGCATGCCGACATTATCGGCTGGGGCAAAGGCAGAGAGAATTGGCACCTTGAGTATGTGACGATCGTTGGCGATCCGAAAACCGACGAGCCATGGGAGTTACTTGATGAGGCTGTTTACAATCGCGTTTTTAAAACGAGCGATGGCAAGCGCATGCGCGTGCGCAGGATGTGCGTTGACTCAGCTGGGCACGCCACTGATTACGTTTACGCCTACACCAAGCCGCGTCAGCCGCGCTGCATAGCAGTGCGAGGCATGGGTGGGCTGGGCAAGCCACCAATTGCAGCAACAACATTCACGAAATCCAATCGCGCAGTGTTGGTATCGTTGGGCGTTGACACGCTTAAAGAGGACATAATGAACAGGCTCAACGTGCTCAAGGCGGGGCCGGGTTATTGTCACTTCCCGCGCTCTGATATATTCGATGAGCAATTGCGTGCGCACGAGCCGGCCAACGGCTACGACATCGCCTATTTTGCTGGTCTGCGCGCTGAACAGCGCATTATGAAGAGCAAGCACGGCTTCAAAACGTATGTATGGGTCAAGCGCATTAGCCAGCGCAACGAGAGCTGGGATTGCTTTGTTTACGCCGTGGCGGCGCTGCTGCTGCCGCACAACGGGATAAAGCTTGATAGCATGAGCAGGGATGTGTTCTCGCCTGTTGTCAGTGATCGTCGCGCGCAGACGAGCACGTTTGGAGCGCAGAAAGCGTCTGCGCTGGTTGAAGAAGCGCAGCCGACACGTCCATCAGCTACTGCGCGCACTGAGCAGCGGCAGCGCGCGAGATTCGGCGCAATTAACAGCGCGATTTATTAAACGCGTCGACTTGCTTGTCGCTCAGCCCACTCGCAGAGCACATTGGCGGCGATGCGTGTGCGGTAAACATCCGTTTCGTTCTCAGCACGCAGCAGCTCATCGAGCACTTTAATCGGCAGTATTGTTTGCAGCCTGAAATCGCCAACGCGAGGACGGCCAAGCACATGCACTGAAGGTCGCGCCTTCGGTCCCTTTTGGTATTGGTGCGGCACGCTCCGATTAATAGCAGCGCGCAAGAAACGCATCAAATCCTTTCTGCGCAACGTTGTGAGTAAAAATACTAATGCATTTGACGCGTGTAGTGCTTGAGCACAAAACTGCGCGCGATGCCTGAAAGCGTTGTAGTGCCTGCAATCGTTGCACCAAAGCTGCTGCCGCTGGCATGTCCGCTCACGCCTGCAGCGCGAGAGGCGGGAGATCCACCGCCACCATTTGCAACGTGGTGCGATTGGGCCAGAGACGGGCTGGCTAAAGCGCTCGAAGGTCAAAAACAGGCAGGCGGTGGTGTGCTGGAGTATCACATTGGCTCGCGTGGGCTGAAACGTGAAAGCTCAGCCGCGCAGCTCAACACCATTGCCTACTGGAATGAGCTGGTGCAGCTGTATTGCGGCACCGCAGGCTTGCCCACGAGCGTAACCGGGCGCGACACAGCAATGCGCGTGATATTGCGCGACGTATGAGCACCACGCTTATCAACGGCAGTTCCCGTAACGGACACGAGCAGCGATTACCGCGTGGTGTGCTACTCGATGTTGACGGCAAGGTGCTCAATGGACGCAGCTTGCTCGACGTGCAGAACACTGGATATGGCAATTACGGTGCAAACGTCAGCAAAAATTCGCTCGCAGGTTGGCTGTTTAGAGGCGGCGATGCCGACACCGACATCGGTCTCAACGTGCAGGTGCTGCGCGAGCGTTCGCGTGATGCTTTCATGGGCATCCCTCTCGCTGCTGCAGCTGTTGAAACCTACGACACCAACGTGATCGGTGAGGGGCTTTATCCTGCGCCAAACGTTGACGCTGAATATCTTGGGCTCAGCGCACAACAGGGGGCCGAGTTAAACAACGAGATCGCCGAAAAGTTCGAGTGGTGGGCGTGCGACCCGCGCGAGTGCGATTACGAGGGGCGCGACACCTTTTACATGAAACAATCGACCGCCTTTCAGTCGATGCTGTTGAGCGGCGATTGCCCCATACTCTTCCCGCTCAAACCGCGCGAGCGCACCTTGTTCGATTTGCGTGTGCGCATACTCGAAGCCGATCGCATTGTGAACCCCGCGCGAGTAGACCCCAGCAAAAACATTTTTAGTGGCGTTGAGATGGATGAGGAGGGTGAACTGCTCGCCTATCACATATCAAAGCGTCACCCGCTGGCTTCGGTTACCTCACGTTTTCAGAGCTTTTTGCAGCCAGCGGAGACTGTGCGCGTTGAGCCTTATGGAGTGCTCACCGGTAGGCGCAACATGGTGTTGCTCATAAAGCCAGAGCGCCCTGAGCAGCGCAGAGGTGTGCCCATACTCTCAGTATGCCTTGAGCTGCTAAAACAGATGGGGCGATATACGGATGCCACAGTGGTTGCTGCAGTGATACAGAGCTATTTCACGGCCTTTATCACGCAGGAGTTCCCTGACCCAACGATCTTCGAAGATCTGCTCACTGAGGAGCAGAAGGCGCAGATACTCGATTTGAATCCTTACAATGTGCAGCTCGGCCCCGGCGTGGTTAACTTTATGCGCCCTGGGCACGCAGTGAATTTCTCTTCGCCCACGCAACCGCACTCCAATTTTGGTGAGTTCTCAATTGCTGTTGCCAAGTTTGTTGGCGCTGCAGTGGGCATCCCATACGAAGTGTTGCTTAAACAGTTCAATGCCAGTTACAGCGCCAGCAGAGCTGCACTGCTTGATTTCTGGAAGCGCGTGCGCAAATACCGCGCGCAGGTAATCGACCAGATGTGCCAGCCTGCTTATGAGGAGTGGCTTATAGACGCCGTGCTGTTGTCGCGCATTGAGCGTTTCAAAGGCAATATACTCGACGCGCTCGTGCGCAAGGCGCTGTGCCGTTGCAACTGGACGGGCTCCAGCGCTGGCTCACTCGACCCACAAAAAGAGGTTGCTGCAGCAGAGGCCAAGGTGGCTGCTGGCTTTTCTACCATTGAGCGCGAAAGCATGGAGTTAAACGGCAGCAATTGGCGTGATAACGTGCGTCAGCAATCAACTGAGCGCGATGAGTTTGAATCGGTGGGCTTGCCGTTTCCACCTGATCGTAAAAAGGCAGCAGCGCCGGGCGGCTTCGCTGCACCATCGCCGGAGCGAGGACAGCCAGCTGCGCGCACAAAGGTAAAGCTGCAGCGCAATACACGCAGAACAACGGCAACACTCAGCACAAGCGGTGAGTTTATTAGATGAAAACGATCACACCTTTCTACAAATTCAGAGCCGAAGCGGGCGACGAGCCAACAGGTGCAGAGCTGCTGATTTTTGATGTTATTGGCGATTGGGAAGATCTCGGTGAGATCGGCGCCAAGGCGTTTGCGCGTGATTTGTCTGCGCTGCCTAAGAGCGTTAAACGCCTCGACATACACATAAACAGCCCGGGCGGCAGTGTGAGCGAGGCGATGGCGATTTACTCGCGGCTAGCCGATCATCAGAGCAACAAAAACATCTACGTTGATGGCATCGCTGCAAGCGCCGCCACACTGGTTGCCATGGTGGGGCACAAAATTTTTATACGCGCCAATGCAACGATGATGATTCACCTACCCATGGGTATAGTCATTGGTAATGCAGAGGATATGCGCACAACGATTGCTGCGCTCGATAGCATCACTGAGTCGATGTTAAACCTTTACTCGCGGCGCACCGGCGGCGAGCGCGAAGGCATTCGCGCGCTCATGGCGGCTGAAACATGGATGAGTGCAGAAAAGGCTGTTGAAAAAGGTTTCGCTGATGAGGTGCGCGGCGTGGTCAAAGCAGCTGCGATGGTGGGCGACAAGCGCGTCATGTTTAACGGCGTGACTTTCGATCTCTCGCGCTTTCACAATGTCCCGGCGTTTAACGCCACTAACAACAACAACGAAAGAGAAGCAATGAACCCAACTGCAGAAAATCCAAACCCAACCGCACCGCCCGATCCGGGCACAGGCAATCCGCCTAAGCCGGGCACGGGCAATCCACCGCCAACTCCCGGCACTGGCAATCCGCCGGGGCCAAGTGACAACCCAAACCCGCCCGAACCTCCGGGCAACCCAAACCCACCGCCTGCAGCTGCAAGTGCGCAGAGCGAGTTTGACAAGGGCGTGCAGCGCGAGCGCGAGCGCATTGCAGCGTTGCAAAAATACGACCGCCCAGCCACGCATGCGCTCATTACGGCAGCAATCGCCGATGGCCGCACTGTGAACGATCTGACTGAAGCGCTGTTTACCGCCATGGAGAACGCCGCTGGGCAGCAAGCTCGTCGCTCAGATGCGAGCAACTTAGACAACATCCCACCGAGCGATGCTGAAAACGCCAACAAGGACGGCCAGAACGCCGAGGAGTTTGGTGGGCGGCTCAAGAAAGCCGTGCAGAACGTGCTCAACGCGCGAGGCGGCAGGCGCATACAGCGTCAAGCTCTGAATTAATCCCCGCAGAACAAAAACAACTAACAAAAGAAAGACCAAAACATTATGGGAGTCTCAGCAACAACTTTTAACCCAGTGCCATTGTTGAGCCACGATGACACTCCAAATTGGAAAGTCATCCGCATGCCTTACACCGCAGCGGGTGGCATTACCCTCGCGCTCGTGAATGTGGGTGCGCTCGTCAAGTTTGGCGCTGCGCGAGCAGACGTCATTCCGGCAGTTGCCGCCGATGATGCTGTGCTCGAAGGCATCATTGTTGACAAAGGCGGGACCGATCCCGCAAACACAACTGACACGACCGTGGCGGTTGCACTCACGGGCTCGTTCGATAAAAACACGATCAAATACGCCGACAACGCGCAACCGATTAGCGCCGCTGGCGTCAAGCGTTTGCACGAGGTTGGGATCTTCCTCGATGCGTGCGTGCCCGGTGGAGGCTTCGCTCCCTAACTACTAACTTCAAGACAAACAATCAACTAAGGAAAACAACAAGTTATGGCACTAAATCCAACCTACGAAACCAAGACGATGCTTGCGCCGTTTGATAACGGCCCGCTCGTGCCCTCATTTTTGCGCGACACATTTTTTGGGCAGCGACAGTTTGCGCAAACACCACTCATCGAATTTGACTTTAGGCGTGGTCGCCGCAAGATGGCGCCCTTTGTAGCACCGCTTGTGGGCGGCAAGCTCATGGAGCGACAGGGCTTTGAAACGCGCTTCTTTCGCGCACCACGTATTGCGCCCGTGCGTGCATTGCGCACGCCTGACCTCGAATCGCGTGTAATGGGAGAGACCGTCTACTCAACGCGCTCGCCAGCTGATCGTGCAGCTGAGCTGCTTGCAGAAGATTCTGTGTTCTGCGATGAGGCTATTACACGCAGAGAGGAGTGGATGTGCCGTAACGTGCTGGTTAACGGCAAGATTACCGTGACAGCCGACACTGGTTATCAGCTCGTCATTGATTATACCGAGAGCAGCGCAGGCGCAGCCAACAACCACGACGTGCCAGCAGTAAAATGGGATGTTGCCAGCGGCAGTGATCCAATTGGCGATCTCGAAACGGCTCGCCTTAACACCATTAAGGCTAGCGGCATCAGCCCAAACGTTGCGTTGTTTGGGGTTAACGCTGCAAAAGTTTTCATTCGCAACCCGCAAGTTGCTGCGCTGCTCGATAAAACGCGCTTTGAAATTGCCAACATTGCGCCCGTAATCGATAGCCCTGCAGTTGTGCGTTTTGGGCGTGTGCCCGGGCTTGAGCTTTACGAATACGCCGAGTATTTCGAAGACGACGCAGGCACAATCTTCCCGATGCTGCCCGACAATTTTGTAATGATTTTGTCGACCGAAACGCCCAACAAAGTCGTCTATGGTGCGTTCACGCAGCTCGAAGACGCCAAAGCCAAGCGCTTTGTGACGTATCAACAGGATCGCATCCCGTTTGTTTACGGTGATGAAGAGGGCGGCGCACTGTTTTACAGGCTCACGAGCTGCCCACTACCGATGCCCGCTGACATTTTAGGCTTTCGCATCATTGAAGCGCTTGCGCTCACATTCCCAGCAATGGTTGAGGGCGACGCCGTGCTCAACAGCTTAACCGGTGAGATTACGGGCGGACAAGAAGAGGCTGAGGAGCTAAAAGCCGAGGCGCGAGCTGAGGCTGAGGCGCATGCAACCGGGCAGGAGACCGTCGATAACAGCGATTTGCGCGAGCACACCGTTGAGGAGCTGAAAGAGATCGCCGAGAAAGAAGATGTTGATTTGGCTGGGGCAAATCGCAAAGGCGAGATCATCAGGGCAATCAAGAAACAGCGAAAGGCGAAAGAGAAAGAGCAAGGAAACGAGTAGTTCGCATGAGCTTGCGCGATCAGTTTGTCCCTGATCTGGCGGACGTGTTCATGAACACGGACGAATTCGCCACGCTGCGCGAGTTTAGGATCAGCGACGGGCTTAACGGCTTCACTCTGCTCAACATCCCTGTTGTCTGGGATGAGGAGCAAGCTAAGCGTCATCCTGTTGTTGCGATACACGGCATCTACTTAGGTGGGGTCATCTGCTTCATCGAGCACAAATATCTGCCTAGACCTCCCGTCGCGGGAGAGCTGATCTACTCTCCCGCGAACATGCCTTGGGAGGTGCTCGATTGCACTGACGAGGAGAGCTGTTACAAGCTCGCGCTCGCAGCAACGCGCTCGCAGCCGGGCAAATACACCCCACCGCCACCGCCATGATCACCTTTGACGCAAGGCAGTTAAAAAAGCTCACGCGCGCAATGCGCGGCATCGAGAATGGCGTCCCGCGCGTGCTCGTGCCCGCAATTAATCGCGCGCTTGCAAGCGGGCAGACAACCGTGCGCAGAGAGATCAGGCGTGTCTACCTCATAAAGCAAAAGGACATTCCTACCAAGGTGCGCAGAGCAACGCGCGCAACGCTCGCGGGTGAAATTCGTATCACGCAAGGCATGCTCGGCGCCGATAAGTTTGTTTACCGCCCAAAGGCGCCCACTGCGCGCAAGCGCCCACTATTTGTGCAGATTAAGAAGGGCGGCGGTGGTTATATCACGCGCGGTTTCGTGAACACTGGTTTGCAGGGGCCTTACCAGCGCCGTTCTACGGCAGGACGGCTGCCCATAAGGAAAGTCATCGCGATTGGTGCACCCATTATGGCATCGCAACCCTCAGTGGGGCCAGCGGCCAATAAAACAATGGGCGACACGCTTGCCAAGCGCATCGATCACGAAATGAAACGAGTCTTGGCAAGCGCTGGAGGACATTCATGACGGGCGAGCGAGTTTTAATTTTGTGTGCAGCATGTGCCTTTTTAATCGGCGCATTGGCACCTGTGATTTTCGTAGCACCTGCAACACCGCGAGCGCTCAACTGGCTCTGCCTAGGCTTGGCTTTCTTGAGCTTTGCGCTGTTCGTGGGTAATAAATTGCCATAATTATGGGCGTGCTTTTACTTGTCATCTTGATTGTGCTGCTCATCTCGGCAGTGCCGCACTACCCTTACAGTCGCAGCTGGGGATACTACCCGAGCGGTTTGCTTGGCGTGCTGCTCATAATCGTGATTGTGCTGCTGCTGCTCGGTCATCTCTAAAATGTTAAACGCGCAACTCATTACGCCTGCTGCGGTGCCCACGCTCACTGCCTTTGGGCTTGAGCAGGCTTTGGTGCGTTTTATTACCACTCTGTTTGGCGGCACCTACAGGCTCGACAATCCAACGCTCAATCTGGCGCAACCTGATGTGGTTCCTTTTGATCCAACCGAGCGAGCGCAAACGCTTGAGCAAAAGCGCGCGCCGCGCGTGGTGCGTGGGCGTATACCGCGCACCATTACTGGTGAGGTCGCTGCAGATAAATTGCCCGACACGCCCAACATCATCGTGCAAGCAGTGAGCGCAAAAGTCGAGACGCCCTCAACGTTTGTGATGGCGCGCATACTATTCAGCGCCTACGATGAGAACGCTGACAGTCAAGGTTACCAAGATGTGCTCAACATGATTGAAGCCACGGCAATTGCGCTCACGAGCTTTGGGCAAGGCGCCCTCGAGGAGAGCTTTCCTATTGTGTTGCCGCTTGAGTGGAAGATGATCGAAGAGGACGTGTTCCCGCACTTTATAGGCGAGCTGAGCGCAAAATTCGAGCTACCGAGTGCGCGCCCACTCCCAGATCTCGCTGAGTGCTTTATCCCTGCAGAGCACATTGAGGCGCACCTTTCAAACCCAGAGAAGACATGAAACGAGATCAGCGCATATATCTGGGGCCGCGTTTGCATCAGTTTGGCATTGGCTATGGCACCGTCTTTTACAACGGCGTGCACCCGCGTTTTAAAGAAGTTGCCGAGCTGTGCCCAGCCATTGACGCACTGCTTGTGCCTATTAGCAACGCTGCAGCTGTGCGCAGAGAACTTGCCTTTGATTACGCGCACAACATGCGCGGACGCTCAGGCAAATTCGTTACTTTTTATCGCGAAGTCGAACGCTGGCTCGCCAGCGCGAGTCAACGCAAACAAGAAAAAACAACGTCAACCATAAACATCAAAACACATGCCTAATCTAGGAGCCTTTAAGCACGGCGTCAGCTGGTCTGACGTACCAACCAGTGTCATTAGTCCCGTTGAAGCAATACCCGGCGTCAACGTAGTATTCGGAGCCGCCCCGCTACACCTCACAGCCAACGGCAAGAATTACATCAACAAACCCACGGTTTTCAACCGCTTTGAAGATGCAGTTGCAGCGCTCGGTTTCTCGGACGACTGGGACACCTTCGATCTCTGCGAGCACATGGATGCGGTGTTTGTGGAGTTTGGGATGTTTCCTGTTGTTTACGTGCCCGTAAACGACCCTGAGACGGGAGCGACAACGCTCACGCCCAAAACTGTTACGCTCGCCAACGGGCAGGTTGACACAGGCGAGGAACTAATTCGTTGGACGATCGTTGTGAAAGATCAGGCGGGCGCAGTCACCTACGCCGAGACAACCGATTATCTGCTGAGCTTGAGCGCAAACAACACGTGGATCATCACGCGCGTTGCAACGGGCGCAATACCCAGTGATGCCTCGCAGCTGCAGCTCAATGGCAAAACGCCCTCAACGACGCCCATTGATGCCGCTGATGTAATTGGTGGTGTCGATGTTGACACTGGCGCGCGCACCGGGCTTGAGGTAATTGAAGATGTTTTTCAGCAAACTGGGCTCGTGCCCGGCGTGGTTATTTGCCCCAAGTTTTCAAAAGATCCTGCAGTTGCTGCAGTAATGGAGGCAAAGTGCGAGAACATCAACGGCTGCTTCGTAGCCACGTGCCTCATCGATGTTGACACGGCTACCGTAAAAGTCAGCACCGATGTGAAAACGTGGAAAGAGAGTAACAACATTGTCTTCCCGCGCCAGCAGTGCTTGTTTGGCAAGCCCGCGCTCATTGGCAGCGATGGCGTAAAGAAAATCTTCAATTTCGCGTCGCAGCAAGGACCGCTGTTGCAGTGGGTCGACACCTACAAGGGGAATGGCTTGCCATATCACTCGCCATCGAACAAGAACCTGCGCATGAACGCGCTGCTGCTTGAAGATGAGACGGAGCTGCCAATGCACTTGCTCGACGCGAACTATTTAAACAGCCAAGGCGTTGTGACAGCGCTCAACTTTATTGGTGGTTGGCGCTCATGGGGTAATCGCACTGCAGCCTATCCGGCGAACACCGATGTGAAAGACATGTTCATTCCGGTGCGCAGAATGTTTGATTACATTGGCAACACCGTTGTGCTCACAATTTGGCAGAAGGTCGACGAGCCGGGTAACCGCAGGCTCATTGACGCCATCATGAACTCGCTTCAGCTCTGGCTTGATGGGCTGAGCAACAGCGAGGCGCTGCTTGGTGCGCGCATTGAATTCAGGCACGACGAGAACCCAACCACCGAGCTACTTAATGGGCACTACGTCTTTCACATTTTCATCGCAGTCCCGACGCCAGCCGAGTGGCTTGACTTCAGGCTCGAATACTGGATCCCGTTCGTTGAGAACTTGTTCGGCGACGAGACGACAGCTGCTGCAGTAGCATAGCAACACAAACCCGTTAACACTCAGGAGACACAACAATGATCATCCCAAACCACGTCACCAACTTCAGCGTATTCCGAGACGGACGTCGCCTGATCGGAGTCGCTGACATTACGCTTGCAAATATGCAAAATTTGACCGACTCGCTAAAGGGCAGCGGCATTTTTGGCGAGATCGACATGCCGGTGCAGGCGCATTTTCAGGCCATGTCGGTTACGTTTAACTGGATCACAATCACCGACGACGCTGTGTTTTCAACCATTCAGAACGGCGCGCAGCTCGATGCATGGAGTGCAGTGCAATCGCACGATAGTTCAACGGGCAAAATCATCCACGAGGGCTGGCGCTTTGTAATGACCACCGCGCCCAAGAGCTTCAATTTGGGCAAGCTTGAGGTAGGCACAAAGGGCGAAGCTGTGAGTGAGTATGAGTTAATCGGGATACGTGCGTTGCACGACGACCGCATCTTGTTCGAACTCAACAAAGAAAACGCAGTGTGCAGATGGTCGAACGGTGTGCAGCTCGTTGACGACGGGCTGGTAATACGGCAGCTGATAGGTTTGTAACACAATAACTCTTTTTTGACGTAGGGATATGGCTACAGAACTGAGAGAGCAACAACGGGTCACCAGCGACAACGGTGGTGGCGAAACAAGCCCAGTTGACAGGTTGGGCGCAGCAGAGAATGAGCAGCAGCATTATCGCGACTTGCAAATTGAGGCTCCGCAGCCAGCGCTGCGCGTGCGCCTTGATGAGCCAGTTGAGTATGACGGGCAGCAATACAGCGAGCTAATTTTGGATTTCGATGCCATGATCGGCAAAGACTTCTTGCGAGCTGAGCGCGAGTTCACGCGGCAATACAAAGCCGAGAAGAATGAGATTGCCATGCCTGAGATGAAGCACCTGTATCACAACATCATTGCTGCGCACCTCGCAAAGGTACCGCTGGGCTTAATTTGGAAACTTCCGCGGCGTTATTATGTGCCGCTGAGAACTGAAGTTTTAAAAGCCTGTGGGAGCGCGCCGGACGAGGAGAAAGCATAGCAACACTCCTGCGCTCCATCTCGATGCGGCTGGCGCGGGCGACAGGCGGCGGCGTCGAGTATTGGCTAACGCTCCCACTTCACGAGCTGCTGCAGTTCATGCTCGAATTGTCGCAACAAATAGCGGCCGAAAACGAGGCGTTAAAAAAAGGGAGGTGACACAGTAGGTGGGCGCCAAGCGTGAATACACAGCAATTTTTGCCATTGGCGGCAGGTTGCTCGGTTCCTTTAAGGGCGCCATGGCAATGGCGCAGGCGCGCATGCGCGGACTACAAGCTGCTGCAGTGCGCATGGGCGCGGGACTCAAGCGTGTAGCGACTGGCTTGCTGGCGCTGGGCGGCGTGTTTGCCACGTTTATGGCCGCCAACATCATAGGCAAGATATTCAGCACAGCTGTTGACGAAGCCATTGAGGCTGAGCAGCGCACCCGAGATCTCACCGCTTCGCTAATGGGGATGAATCAGATTCGCAAGGGCGGCGAAGCGCTCGCAACAAAACAGGTGGAGTTGATTTTCAAAGCCAACCAAGCACTGCAGGAACAAGGTGTGCTGCACAAGGATATTCTCGACACTGCAGCTGTAGGGCTCGCGCGCATGGGTTTCAGACCGAAGCAGATCGTTGAGACAACAAAGCGCATGGCTGACCTGCTGGTAAAAACCAAGGGCGTGCGCGCCACGGAAGAAGATGCGGCGCAGCTCTCGTTTATTTGGGGCAAAGCCATACAGACAGGGCAGGTGCGGCAACTCGCGCGCTTGGGTATCATACTCGATCAAAAAATGTTTAAGGCGCTCTCCAAGCAGGAGCGCCAGAATTTGTTGCTGCAAAAAACTGCGCACTTGGAGGGTATAAACGCCAAGGCGCGCAACACTGCGCTTGGACAAATTCAGCTGCTCACCAATTACATACACGACTTTGCGCAGGAAATGGGCGATCAGGTTGTGCCAGCGCAAGCTGAGATGGCGACTGCGTGGCGAGAAGTGCTCGTGGCGGCAAAGCCCTTCCTCATGGGCTTTATGCAAGGCATGCTGCGCGCCGCCACCATGCTGGCGCACTTTGTAAGAGATGTTCTGCTGCCAGCGTGGCGCGATTTTATGGGCATTATGGGCGGCCCTGAGGCGCAAGCAGCTTATAGCACGTTATCTGCTGCGTGGAACAATCTGGTTACCGTGCTCGGCCCCGCACTCGCTATGCTGTTTCAGGATACCGCCTTTGAAGGGCAGAGTTTTGGGCAGATGATTGGCACATCCGTTGTTGCCGCGCTCAACGGGCTCGCTGCGATAATTCAATGGGTCGCCGATAATGCCATGTCGTTCATCATCAATTTGAAAGCTGGTTTCATCACGCTCAAAAAATGGTGGGACTTTTTTGCGCAGAGCTGGATTGACCTCGGTAACAACCTCGCCAAGCTCGATAGCTGGTTGCGTCCAGCCGGCGAAGCAGTGCGCAACTTGTTGCTCTCGCCCATAAAACTGGTGCTTGACACGTGGAATAAAGTGATTGGCGCAATCTCATCGTGGCGCCCACCCTCGTGGATGCCCTTTGTTGGTAGAAAAGCAGCACCACCGCCTGCTGTTGCAGCGCCGCCGGGAGGCTTGCCGCCGCCCGACATACCGGAGCCCGGCACGCTGCCCGGCTATCAGCTCGGTGGTATCGTGCGGCGTCCAACATTGGCATCGCTCGCTGAACGGGGCGCCGAAGCGGTTATACCGCTCGCTGGGGGGCGAAGAGCCGAAGGGCTGCTCAATTACGCGAGTAGAATGATGGGCGGCGCTGTGGGGCGGCCAGCTGCAACGAGTGTCAGTTTTGCGCCCGTGATTACAATCAACGGCAACGCCACCGAAACCGAGCAGCGCGCCATGGACTCGCGCTTGCGCGATCTCGCTCGCGATTTTGTAAAGCAATTCACTGCAGCGCAATACCATGAGCGTCGCTTGAGCTACGAAGGAGGCTACGCATGATTGCACCTGTTGCTGGTATCGGTGGCGGTAGCGCACCTCCTGCGCCCACAATCCCGCCTGCGCCTACGGGCCTGCAGCGCGTTTACATAAGCACGCAGGGCGATTGGTGGGACGTAATTGCGCTGCGCGTTTACGGCGTAAAACGCGGCAACGAACATCTCATGTATCGGCTGATCGAAGCCAATTATACGATCAGAGAGCTGTCACAGTTCCCTGCTGGCATTGCTGTTGTGGTGCCCGAAATTGCAGTGCAAACAGAGATGCCGTTGGTGCCTTGGAAGAAAGCGCTTATCTCACCATGATTACGCAAGTAAGAGCTGCACATCCAACGCTGGTGCTCAATGGGATTGATTACTTTAACAAGCTCGCGCCCTACTTTTTAAATCTCAGTTACACAGACAACTGCGACGGCGAGAAAGCCGACGATCTGCAGCTGCAGCTTGCTGATCGCGATAAGCGTTTCATTAGCGATTGGATGCCCGACAAGGGCACTTTTATTGATGTTTCGATTGTTGCTGAGCGCTGGTTCTCGCCCAATGCAACGCAGTTGAGCCTTGATTGTGGGCGCTTTTGGATTGATACAATCGACTTCGAGCTGCCACAGCACACGGTGAGCATTAAAGCCAGCTCAATACCCACGAGCGCGCACATTAAGGCGAGCAACGAAACGCGCGGCTGGGAGAACACGTCGCTGCAAGATATTGCCAATCAGATTGCTGGCGAGAACGGCATGAGCGTTGATTGGCAGGCCGATGTGAACCCGCGTTACAAGCGCGTGGAACAAACTGAGCAGAGCGGGCTGGAGTTTTTGATGCACCGAGCCAAGGATGCCAAGCTCGCCATAAAGGTGCACCGAACGCAGATCGTTTTCTTCGATGAGGAGAAAATGGAGGCCGCCGAGCCAGCCTTTGCGCTCGTTTACGGTAACGCAGCGCCTCAATCTGGCATGGCCTGTTATCGCATGAGCGGCGGCACGTTCACGACGCGCCTCACAGACACAACCAAAAAGGCGCGCGTTAAGCACAACAACCCGGGCACTGGCAAGGTCACCTCAGAAGAGTTTGGCGCCGAGGATGAGGATCTCGAAGACGATCATGTGCAGGATGTAAACGAAGATCCGGGCGACGACGAGCCAAGCACTGTAGCAACGGGAGGCGATGAGCTGCGCACACCGCGTGAGGGCGAAGATGAACTGATCGGTGGCTGGGACGAAGATAGCGCAAGCTCAAGTGGTCAGCGCAAAGCCAAAAGCGTTGTGCGCGATGCCAACAAGGAGAAGGAAACGTCAACGATTGATCTCTCGCTTGGCAATCCGCTCATTGCAGCAGGGCAAACGTTTACGCTCTCAGGCGTGGGTAAATACGACGGCAAGTGGTTCGTTGTGAGCGCCGAGCACACGCTTGCGCCCATGTATGACACAAAGTTAACAGTGAGGCGCTGCTTGAAAGGTTACTAATGGGACGCAAAAATTTGCTCTCCGATACTGATTACGCTCGCGGCAGAGATACGCGCTTTCGCAACAGCGTGCTCATTGGCAGAGTCTCCTCGGTGGAAGTTGACGACAAGCACGCGAACGTTCGCGTGATAATGCCCGATAAAGTCGATCACAACGGCACGCCGCTCATTTCCAAACCCATCCCGGTGCTGCAGGTTGCTTCAACAGCAAAGCGCAGCTTCGCAGTGCCGCGCAAAAACACGCCCGTTGCGCTCATTAAGATGCCAAACGGCACCAGTGACTACCTCGTTGTGGGCAGTTTTTACACTGAGGCGGATCCGCCGCCCGTGAGTGATCCGATGCTCGATTATGTCGAGTATGATGACGGCTCAACAATGCAGTTCGATGCGAGCAACGGCGAGCTGACGTGGAAGCTCAAGGGTGACATGAACTTTGATAACCAAGGTGCTGCGCTGCTCAAGTTTCAAGGCAACGTCGAGATTGACTCAGATGGCAACATCACGCTCAAGCCCGCAGGCACCTGCTTAATTGAGGCCGCCACTGTGCATCTCAAGGGTGCACTGATCTTCGAGGGCAACATTACGCACACGGGCAACATGACGACGAGCGGCACGCATACGGACACGCTCGGGCACCATACGAGCGCCGCGCGTGAGTCAGAGCTGCTGGAGCGCCTGAACGCCTTGGAGGCGCGTTTGTCAGCGCTGGAAACAGCACTTGGGAGGGCTTCACTGTGACTGAAGGGCTGTTTGGAGCGATCATTTTCGGCCGCACTCATGGGCGCATACAAACGTTCTACGAGATCAATCGCACCTACAGCGGCCGCTACGGCGCGCACATGGTGCACATGAGAAAGCCCTTGCTTGAGTGGGCGGGCAGCGATCTCATTAAAATCGATATGCGCCTCTGCTTAAACGCAGCTTGGTGCGGCGACCCCACGCCCATACTCGCTGAGTGGCACGCCTTTCACGAAAACGCGCTCGCAGCGCCGCTCATTGTGGGCGATAAACCCATGGGGCCGGGCTTGTCAATGTTTGTGCTCACCGAGCTGGGCGAAAATCACAAGCATTGGCTACCGGGCGGCAAACTGATTGCAGTTGAGCTGAGCGCGCAGTTTCAAGAATACATCCCCTTCAGCGAAGGCGTGCTCTCCTCTCTGGGTGTGCCCGGCTTTATAGCAGGAGGTGCCTTATGAGCAGCAACGCCACAGTGCTGCAGCGCAGCAGTGATTTGGGCAATAACTGGCGCATCGCCTTTTTCGACGCCGACGGCATCCCGCTCTCGATGATAAGTTTCGAGCGCATCGACTTTGGCGCCATCTCGTTCAAGGAGATTTTTCAAAACGTAAAAACCATACTCGCCACTCCGCGCTTTAGCGCAGCACTAGAACGCACGCTTGGTGTGGATCAGCGCATCGTTGACTTGCCGCTCGATGCAGCTGCAGAGGCAACCGTTGCGGTGCTTGAAGCACTCTATTTTTGGGAGCCGCGTGTCGAGGTGGTTGACATTAAATTTGAGCCAGATGTGCTCGCAGGCCACTTGCTCATCAAGCTCAAGCTAAAAATCAGAAATGTGATCTATGGCACCAACACGCCGTATGACCGCACAGATATTGGCCAGACGTTCACACAGGAGCTACCTATGCAAACACCAGTGCCGGGCCCACCGGGCCCGCCCGGGCCGCAGGGCAAACGCGGCACCATGTGGTTTACAGGCGCAGATGACCCCGTGAGCACAACGACGATGGATGGCTTTACGCTGCAAGAAAACGATTTATATCTCAACACAACAAGCGGCGATGTGTTCGTTTTTACGAGCGCAACCGATGTGCTGAGAACAGCAAGCAAAGCGTGGGCGCCAGTAGGGAGGAAAAACAAAAAATGAGCGCAGCAACAGAAGCAGCAATAGGCCCCAAGGTGGGGGTGGGCACTGGTGATGATGGCACGTGGGAAGCCGCAGGTAACATCAGAGGCCCCTCGGGTTCAGCGAGCATCCCCGATCCGCTCGTGCTCAATACAATCCAAGTTAACACCACGCTAATGATCGGGAACAACATGCGGCTGGTGCCCACCCCTACGGGTGGACGTATCGAGACCAAAAACATCTCCGGAGTCTGGGAGATCCAAGCAGAATGGCCGTAACCATGAAAAAACTACTCATTACACTCACCGCAGCGCTGGCGCTTACCGTCAACGCGCTGGGTGCCAGCTTTTATGGCGATAACACCTTCCGTTCACCCGGCACGCTCACCATACAGAGCGGTGTGTCGTTGCAGGGAACATGGGTGTTTGGCTCGGGAAGCACCCTAGACATTACTAGCGCCACCAAGATCGGTTTCCCAAGTGGCGGAGGCGGTGGCACACCCGGCGGCATCAGTGATCAAATCCAGTTCAACTCGGCTGGGGGCTTCGGCGGTGTGCCCTCTCTCACCTATGATGGCAGCAAAGTCATCCAGCAGGGCAGCAGCAAGTATCTAATCCAAGACCCAACCGATCTCACCAAGGGATTCACGTTCGAGACGGGCAGCATCGCCACCGGGCTGACGCGCGCAGTGAACATACCGGACGCTAATTCTACCACGGTGCAAAATGTGGTGCCAGTAACCAATCAGTTTTTGACCGGCATGAACGCGCAAGGTTTTTTTAGCAAGGCGCAGCCAGCGTTTACCAATATCTCAGGTGTGCTGGTGAACGCGCAATTGCCGACAACGATTAGTGGCAAGACCTTCGACGACACCAATACCATCACGGTCAAAGACGGCAGCTTCACCATCGAAAACAGCGCAGCCGTGGGCAAGACGGTCAAGTTCGACCTGAGCAACCTGACGCTGGGACCGCCACGCCTGATCGTAGTGCCGGATGGTAACTCATCTACGGTGCAGCAGCAGCCTGCGCTTAGTAATAACTTCGTGACCGGCGTTAGTGCGTCGGGCATCCTGTCCCTTGCGCAACCCACGTTCAGCAATCTCTCTGGCTCCATCGCTCTCAGTCAGTTTAACATTAACACCAGCAAGCTTCTCGGGCGCAGCGTAGGCGTAACTGCGGGCGCGGCGGAAGAAATATCCATCGGGTCAAACCTGACGCTTGCTGGCGGCGTCCTGAGCGCGGCATCGAGCGCTCTGCCGCCAATGGTCGGCAATAGCGGCAAGTTCCTGACCAACAATGGTTCTGTGGCTAGTTGGGGCGACGCTTTTCTCGTCAGCATCAACGACCCTGTTGACGCCACCAAGCAACTGCAATTCGATCTGGCGGCGTTCCCGACTGGCACTACGCGCACGATCAGACCAGCGCCAAGCGCGGACTCGGTCACGGTGATCGCCGATTTTGTCACGCCACCGGCGAACCAATTCATGACGGGCATCAACTTGGGCGGCATAATAACGCGCACGCAGCCCTCGATCACCAATCTCTCCAGCTTGAGCGGCGCGCAAAAACTTGTGGGAAGCGGTGCCGGTGGCTCGACTGTCGGCGAGGTAACCTTGGGTGCCAACCTCTCAATGCTCGGTAACGTGCTCAACGCCACTGGCGGCGGCACACCAGCCAGTCCTAGTGGCACGTTGCAATATAACAACGCTGGCACATTCGGTAGCGTTACCAGCACCACGACCGACGGCACGGTGGTGACCCAGCTTGCTGGCACTAACTTCATTCTGGCGCAGCCCACCGACACCACGCGCAAGGCGTTTTTCGACGTGAGCGCCATCGCTGCCGGACAGACTCGCACCATCAATGTTCCCAACGCGAATAGCACCGTCGTTGTTCCCGACTCCGGCACAGTAACCAACAACTTCCTTACCAGTATCAACGTTGGCGGTGCGATAAGTAGGGCGCGGCCAACTGTGGCGAACCTTGCTGATGCCAGCGCTCCGTCGAAGCTGGTTGGTGCGGCTTCTACAGGCAACACGCTCGGCGAGATCACGCTAGGGACCAACCTTACGATGAGCGGCAGCACCTTGAACGCCACGGGCGGTGGCGGTGGTGGGACTCCGGGCGGTAGCACTTCACAAGTCCAGTGGAACAATTCCGGGGCTTTCGGCGGCATCTCCACGACTACCACAGACGGCACCGTAGTCACGCAGCTCGCAGGCACCAACTTTATTTTGGCTGATCCGACTACCACAACCAAAACCGTCAAGTTCGATCTGGTTAACATTCCGGCATCCAGCCAGCTCACAATAAACGTCGCTGGCAGCGGCAACAGCACCACGGTTACTCCGAACACTGCTACCTCGAACAACTTCGTAACAGGCATCACTGGGAACGGTGTGGTGAGCAAATCTCGGCCTACCATTGCCAATCTGACTGATCTGAGCGCCACTCAGAAGCTGGTAGGCAGCAACACGTCTGCCAACGCGCTGGCTGAGATAACGCTCGGCACGAATTTGAGCATGACCGGTTCAACGCTCAACGCGACGAGCACCACAACTTCGCCGGGCGGCGGCAACACGCAGCTTCAATACAATAACGCGGGGGCATTCGGCGGCATTTCCAGCGCAACGTTCGTTGGCGGTCTACTCAGTTTTAAGGCCAACGCGATACAGGTTACGGATAACGTCGATACCACTAAAGCGTTCGTGTTCAACGCGTCGAATATAGCCACCAGCACGCAGACCACGGTGAACGTGCCGAGCGCGAGCAGCACCACGGTTGTTCCAAGCACCGCGCCGACTAATCAGTTCGCCACGGGCGTCAACGCCACCACCGGAGTAATCAGCTATGCGCAGCCATCCATCGGCAATCTGCCACCACTGAGCGGCGGCGGCTTGCTCGTAGGCAGTGGATTACCTGGCACCGGCACAATTTCCGAAATTACGCTTGGAACCGGATTGGCAATGTCGGGAACCACACTCAACGCCACCGGCGCGGTAGGCGGCAGTAACACCCAGGTCCAATACAACAACAGTGGCGTGCTAGGCGGTATCACAGGCGCGACGACGAACGGCACGAAGATGACGCTCACGACGCCTGACATCACGACGGGCTTCACCATCGGCACCGCAGCTGCATCCGGTAAGATGGTGCAGGCTGATGGGACAAAGTTTGCAGCGTCCACCCCAACGTGGCCGACCACCGCCGGAACCAGCGGCAACATCGTCACAAGTGACGGGACTAACTTCGTGTCATCAGCGCCAGCCAGCGGCACTTATACTGTAACGGGCGGCTCAACCACGGCGTTGTCGCCAGCCGATGGCGCTACTTATTATCTGGGTTGGGGCACTGGAGCCGCGCTCGCAAACAAGACGACTTATGCCAATGCCGCCATCCCCATACCAAAAACCGGGACGATCAAGGCAGTTTATTTCCGGACGTTCATAGTGACCAATGGCACCACCGAAACGGTCTCTCATATCTTACGGGTGAACGATACCACCGATAATACGCTCTCAAGTTCCGAAACATGGAACCCTGGCGGGAACACTACCAAGCTTTACACCTACACCGGATTAAGCATAGCGGTTACGGTCGGTGATACGGTTGCTCTGAAGATCGTTTGTCCAACTTGGGCGACCAATCCTACTTTAGGAACAAGCGAAATCATGATCGTGATTCAGTGAAGCATCTCTGGCGCACATTAACCAAGCGACCGCGCTTACTAAGCGTGGCGATGTTGTTGTCGCTTGTTTCCTGCAAGCCAACGCCTACGCCACCCGCGCCCCCGACGCCCACGCCCGCGCCGACGACTGCGCGTGCCGCACCCGAGCCGCTGGTAGCCACGCCCACGCCTACGCCCGGACTGCCGAGCTTCGGCTTGGTGTATCTGCAAAAGTCATATACCGCAGATCCGCCGCCAGTGTTGGTCTCATCACCGCCCGGCAAGGGTTTTACCAACCCAAACATGAAGGGCGTGCTGCTGCGCGAGATGTGGTCACAATTTGAGCAGACCAAAAACGTTCGTGTTTACACTTGGTTGGATAGCGGTGTCGCGCTTGCCAACGCCAACGGCAAGTTCTGGTCGCTGGAAATTCTGACCGGCGAGTTTTACCCCACATGGTATGGCACGCAGCCAAACGTGCAGTTGCTGACTCTACCTACCGTTCCTCCGGCCCCACCGGGCATTAAATATACGACAGCAGTCCCGTGGGACCCGCTTTATCAAACGCAATGGCGAGCGACCGTGACCGATATTCTGGCTCATTATGCCGGAGAAATCGCCGCAGGGCATCTGCGCTATTTCAAGATCAGCGGACTAGGACACACCAGCGAGAGTTTCTTCTGCGGCACGCCAGCCGACCAACTTATCGCCCGCGATCTAGCAATCAACGGTATTCCCGGCTACCCCGACAACCCATCGGACTGGCACCAGCGCGCCGAGATTGTGGCGTGGATTGATGGCGTTCAAAAGCTGATCGACATGTATGCCGAACTGGTGCCCGCTGGCGTTGGGTTTTATCCTGTTACCGGTGTGCCGTTCCCGAATAAGAGCACCGGTGCCGACCAAGACTATGGGACGTATGCACTGACAACGATTGTCAACTACGGTAACACGCATTACCCCGGTCGCTTCGGTTTGCGCAACGACGATCTCTACAATGATAAGCCTAAGCCGACTGACTTGTCTGCCGTATTGGTTAAATCTGTAGCAGACATTAGCAGTTACGGCGGTTCGCAGATGGGTTCGGCCAGCGGGTGTGACGCCACGCCTACGGCCACGCCCAGCGCCACGCCAACCCCGGCTCCTTATCCGACTTGCTCCGGCAAAGGGCAGCCGGACATGAACAAGCTGAATAACTCGATCAACAACGGCATCGACAACGCCCACGCGCACTTCATCGAGATATTCGATAAAGACGCCGACGAGGCTGTCCTACAGCCGGTGCTTGCGGATGGCTACGCCAAGATGATGTCGCTTGCCGCCACGCCGACCGCCACGCCTACAGCTTCCCCGACGCCAACGGCTACGGTTACCGCCACGCCCACGTTCACGCCAACCGCCACAGCTACGTTCACGCCAACACCAACCGCCTCGGCCACAGCTACGTTCACACCAACCCCGACGCCCACCCCCACCGCTACATTTACTCCGACACCTACACCTACGCCCACAGCGACGCCCGGACCAAACCGGGCATTACTCAAGCTCAACGTCAAACCATGAATGTAAGTTATCTTGAAAACGCAATAACTTCTTTGTTAGGCGCTTTGACCGCGCAAGGCACCGATCAATTGCCCATCTGGCCTAACCGCGCGTTCAACGTCATTT
>Ga0081455_10001602_pt1 | contig 27656 bp, 21 predicted proteins | sample TabmetS3T2R1_FD_70207 | JGI IMG/M metagenome (GOLD analysis project Ga0081455, IMG submission 70207) | Tabebuia heterophylla rhizosphere microbial communities from the University of Puerto Rico - S3T2R1 | ecosystem: Host-associated > Plants > Roots > Rhizosphere ...
GATTTGTACAAGAAACGAATCGCCTGGGCGGCCTGTCAAGGGCTAGCCTACCGCTCGAAGGGGACCAGATGCTCACACCGAAGCAAAAAGAGCTTCTCATGTTCATCCATGAGCGGTTGAAGGAGACGGGCGTGCCGCCCTCCTTCGATGAAATGAAGGAGGCGCTCGACCTCAGATCGAAATCGGGCATCCACCGGCTCATCACCGCGCTCGAGGAGCGGGGCTTCGTTCGCCGCCTGCCCCACCGGGCAAGGGCGATGGAGATCGTGCGCCTGCCCGAGTCCGTGCCTCAGGGGCTTTCAGGGCGCAGCAGGGGCTTCTCGCCGAGCGTGATCGAGGGAAGCCTGGGACGCGTTCCCCAGGTGGCCGAGGGCGAGAGCCTGCCTCAGACCGTCGCCGTGCCGGTCATGGGCCGGATCGCCGCCGGCGTCCCCATCGAAGCCATCCAGACCCGGCTCAGCACCATCGAAGTGCCGCCGGAGCTTTTGTCCAAAGGCGAGCACTACGCGCTCGAGGTCAAAGGCGATTCCATGATCGAGGCCGGCATCCTCGAAGGCGACACCATCATCGTCAGGAAATGCGACGACGCGGGCAACGGCGATATCGTCGTGGCGCTCGTGGACGAAGAGGAGGCCACGCTCAAGCGCCTGCGGCGCCGGGGCGACTCCATTGCGCTCGAAGCGGCAAACCCCAGCTACGAGACCCGCATCTTCGGCCCCGACCGCGTGCGCGTGCAAGGGCGCCTCGTCGGGCTCATCCGCCGCTACTAGGATTCAATCCTCGGGGTTGCCGCCGGAACGCGGGCTGCCGCCCGAGCCGTCCTGATTGCCCCCCGCCTCCCATTGCGGGTACGCCGCTTGCCTAGCCGTCACGATGGCGCGGTTTGGCGTCCAGGGTCTCTTCCCGCGCGCTGCCGCAACCGTCTCGGTCCTGATCGAGAGGCCCTCGACATAGAGGGCATGCGCGCCTTCGGCCTTCAGCATGCGGCGATCGACGATGACCCGCGCGGCGCGGCATTTCTTGCCGATGGTGAAGGGAGCGATGACGATGTCGGCGAGGCGGCAATCCTCTTCGAGCGCGCCCGGATGACGTATGAGCGCGACCGTCTTGCCCTTGACCAAACCGATGCAGCCGAGCGTATCGCAGCGGAAGACGCTTTCATCCGTCGCCTTGGCGACCTCGCGCTCGTCGCCGTCGGCGAGCAGCCAATTCTCGGTGCTATAGCTCGCAGCCGTTGCCGGCGGGAATACGAGGCTACCCGTTTCCGATCTGAGCGCCGCGGTTTCGCCGTTCCGTTCGATCAGGACGTCCGGCCGATGATTTTGCGGCGCGAGCGCGATGCCGCAAGCGGCGATCACGAGGCCGAGCGCGCGGGCGCGGGTCTGCCACAGACAGAACCACAAGCCGCCCAGCACCATGAGGACGAGCGCGAGACCCGAAATCTGCGGCAGGATCGACACTGCGCCCGGCCACGACGCCACCCATTCGCCTGTCGCGACCATGAGGTCGATGCCGACGCCCATGGCTTGAAGCGGCCAGAATTCGAGCCCGAATGGCATGGCGGCGAGGCTCAGCACGGCCATGGGCATGATGAGAACGCTGACGAGAGGGGCCGCGATCAAATTAGCGACAAGCCCGTAATGCGTCATGCGATGGAAGTGGTAGAGCGCGAAGGGCGCGATCGCGGTGCCGGCGACGAGCGTTGTGGCGGCGGCGCCACGATGCGCGCTTCCCCAGATCGGACTTGCATCGCGAAGCTTCGTGCGGTCGCGCCCTGAGAACCATTCGTAGAACGCGACGAGCCCGACGACCGCCGCGAACGACATCTGGAAGCTCACGTCGAACAGCGATTCAGGCGAAACAACCAGGATCGCGAGCGCCGCAAGCGCGACGTTGCGCATCGTGATCGCGGGCCGGTCGAGCATGACCGCGATGAGGACAATGCTCATCATGATCCAGGAACGAACCGTTGGCACGGCGGCGCCGGAGAGCGCGAGATAAAAGGTCGCGGCGGCGAGCGCGGCGGCAGCCGCCCATTTCTTGATCGGGTAGCGCAGCGCGAGCCCCGGCACGAGCGCGAGCAGCGCGCGGATAAGCCAGAACACGGTGCCCGCCATGATCGCCATGTGCAGGCCCGAGATGGAAAGAATGTGGGTCAGGCCCGAGTCGCGCATGGACTCGTTCACCTCCTCGGAGATGCCGGCCCGTTCGCCGGTGATGAGGGCGACGGCGATCTCGCCGGTCTCGCCGGACAAGGCCGCCCTGATGCGGGCATTGATCGCCGCTCGGAGCGCATCGACCTTCGACCACGCGGCAAGATCCCATGGCGGCGCCGGCGCGCCTTCGAACGGCGCGACCTTGCTCGTGGCGTAGCCCGTCGCGCCGAGACGGGCGAACCAGGCGGAGCGCGCAAAGTCGAAACCGCCGGGCTCGATCGGCTCCGGTGGCGGCTGAAGCGTCGCCCGCAACGTCACCGCCTCGCCGATCCGCACGCCGGCCGCCCATTTCGCCGGCATGCTCACGCGGACGCGGTAAGGGGTTTCCTCGGGCTTGAGGTCGCCGACGGCGAGGGCACGCAGCATGATCCTCGCCCGTCCCTTGTCGCGCAGTTCATGCGCCTCGACGAAGCCCGCTACCGTCACATAGCGAAGCTCTTGGGCGAGCACCGGCGCGCGCACCATCTCGGTGCGGAGCTTGGCGACAGTAAATCCCAAGGCAAAGGCGAGTGCTGCGCCCCCGATGCACAAGCCGAGCGGGGCGTGTCGGAGTGCAAGGCAGAACCCAAGTGCGCCGATGACGAGCGCGAGCGCAAGCCGGAGCGCGGGTTCGTCGTCGAGAGCGAAATAGGTGAGGATGCCGGCCGCGAACAGCACCGGGACCCAGAGCATCCAGCGGTCCTGCTCGGCTTCGAGCAGGCGCGCCGAGGCGTCGAGGACCGCAGACACGAGCCCTCTCCGCACGGGAACGCCGCCCTCGTCTTCGCCCAAAACCGGCATGGCCGATGCCTAGAACCGGCAGGAGGCGCCCCTCCCCTGCCCTTACCCCGCATCCACCCCTATGCTACATCACGCCCCTTCAACCCCCTAGTCCCGCATCGGAACGGCAAGGACGCGCCCCGACAACGCCATGAGCGAAAAGGTCATCACGCGTTTTGCTCCGTCGCCGACCGGCTATCTGCATATCGGGGGCGCGCGCACGGCCCTGTTCAACTGGCTCTATGCGCGCGCCAAGGGCGGCAAGATGCTGCTCCGCATCGAGGATACCGACCAGGCGCGCTCGACCGAGGGCGCGATCCTCGCCATCCTCGATGGCTTGCGCTGGCTCGAGCTTACTTGGGACGGCGAGCCGGTCTACCAGTTTGCCCGCGCCGAACGTCACCGCGAGATCGCCGAACAGCTGCTGGCGCAAGGCAAGGCTTATCGCTGCTATGCGAGCGCCGAAGAGCTTCAAGCCATGCGCGAGAAGGCCCGGGCCGAGGGCCGCGCGCCGGGCTATGACGGCACTTGGCGCGATCGCGACACGTCCGCGGCGCCGGCCGGAATCAGGCCCGCGATCCGCTTCAAGGCGCCGCGTGAAGGCGAAACCGTGATCGAGGATCGCGTCCAGGGACGCGTCGTCTTTGCCAATAAGGAACTCGACGATCTCGTGATCCTGCGCAGCGACGGAACCCCGACCTACAATCTTTCGGTCGTGGTGGACGACCACGACATGGGCATCACTCACGTCATTCGCGGCGACGACCATCTCACCAACGCGGCGCGGCAGACGCAAATCTTCAAGGCGCTCGGCTGGGACACGCCGGTCTACGCCCATGTGCCGCTGATCCACGGGCCCGACGGCGCGAAACTCTCGAAGCGGCACGGCGCGCTCGGCGTCGAAGCCTATCGCGCCATGGGATATCTGCCGGCGGCGCTGCGCAACTATCTCGTCAGGCTCGGCTGGAGCCACGGCGACGACGAGATCATGTCGACGGAGGACATGGTGCGATGGTTCGATCTCGACGCGATCGGGCGCTCGGCGGCGCGGTTCGACTTCGTCAAGCTCGAGAACTTGAACGGACATTACTTGCGCGCCATGCCGGACGCCGAGATCGTGGAGCGGCTCAAGGCGGTCCTGCCCGAGCTGCCCGACGGGGCCGCGCTTCAGGAGCGGATCGGCGCCGAGGGCTGGCGCAAGATCGAGCGCGCCATGCCGGGACTGAAGGAGCGCGCCACGACGCTCGTCGAGCTTCTCGACAATGCCTCCTTCCTGTTCGCGACGCGGCCGCTTGCCCTCGACGAAGGAGCGCGCAGATTGCTCGACAAATCGGGGCGGGAGACGCTTGCGGCCATTTTGCCGCAGCTCGAATCGGTCGAGCCATGGGCCGTGGCGGGACTTGAGGCCGCAGTGCGGAACTTTGTCGACTCGGGCGGGCTTAAGCTCGGAAAAGTGGCCCAGCCGCTCAGGGCGGCGTTAACCGGACGCTCGATCTCCCCCGGTATTTTCGATGTGCTTGAGGTGCTCGGGCGCGAGGAATCCCTTGCCCGGCTGCGGGATCAAGTGCATGCAGGGTAGCCCTGCTTAAGAATTGGGCAGTCCGGTTGTTGCGCTGCGAGACAATCGGCGCGATTATGTGGCAATGCAACAATTCACCCTCGGGCGCCGACCCGCAACGGCGGGGCGGTCGGTCTCGAGTGAGAGGAGCCATAAGATGAGCGTGGCAGAGAACCTTCGCGGGCCGGGCGCGCCCACGGCGACCGTAACGATCGACGGCGTGCGCTACGACTTGCCTATCCGCAAGGGTACGCTCGGTCCCGATGTCCTCGACATCAACTCCTTCTACCAGGAGACCGGCTGCTTCACCTACGACCCTGGCTACACCTCGACGGCGAGCTGCGAGTCCAAGATCACTTTCATCGACGGCGACAAGGGCATCCTGCTCTATCGCGGCTATCCCATCGACCAGCTTGCCGAGCAGGGCAGCTTCCTCGAGACCGCTTACCTTCTGCTCTACGGCGAGTTGCCGACCGCGGGGCAGCTTGCCGATTTCACCGACCGCATCACCCGGCACACGATGGTGCACGAGCAGATGACGCGGTTCTACACCGGGTTCCGTCGCGACGCGCATCCGATGGCCGTCATGGTCGGCGTGGTCGGCGCGCTCTCGGCCTTCTATCACGACTCGATCGACATCAAGGATCCGTCGCAGCGCGAAATGGCGAGCGTGCGCATGATCGCCAAAATGCCCACCATCGCCGCCATGGCCTACAAATATTCAATCGGCCAGCCCTTCGTCTATCCCAGGAACGAGCTCGACTACTCCGCCAATTTTCTCCACATGTGCTTCGCGGTGCCGAGCGAGGAGTACAAGGTCAACCCGATTCTCGCGCGGGCGATGCGGCGCATTTTCATCCTGCATGCCGATCACGAGCAGAATGCCTCGACGTCCACCGTGCGCCTTGCCGGTTCGTCGGGCGCCAATCCCTTCGCCTGCATTTCGGCGGGCATTGCTTGTCTGTGGGGCCCGGCCCATGGCGGCGCCAACGAGGCGGCGCTGACCATGCTCCAGGAGATCGGCACGGTCGAACGCATCCCTGAGTTCATCAAGCGCGCCAAGGACAAGGACGATTCGTTCCGGCTGATGGGTTTCGGCCATCGCGTTTACAAGAACTACGATCCCAGGGCCAAGATCATGCAGAAGACCTGCCACGAGGTGCTCGAGGCGGTCGGTCTCCGCAACGATCCGATCCTGAAGGTGGCGCTGGAGCTCGAGCGCATCGCCTTGTCGGACGATTATTTCATCCAGAAGAAGCTCTATCCCAATATCGATTTCTATTCGGGGATCACGCTCAAGGCGCTCGGGTTCCCGACCGACATGTTCACCGTGCTGTTTGCCATCGCGCGCACCGTGGGCTGGATCGCCCAGTGGAAAGAGATGATCGCCGATCCCAGTCAGCGTATCGGCAGGCCGCGTCAGCTCTACACCGGAGCGACCGAGCGCGCTTACGTTCCGATGAGCCAGCGCGAAGCGCCGCAGCGTTCAAGCTAAAGTCACGCCGAGCAGAAAGAGCCCGTGCCGGTCGGCCGCCGCGATGGTAGCGGCGCGTTCGGCCATCAGCACCCGGCCGGCCGCGACCGCGATGCCGGCGAGGCCCGCTTCCGCCGCCTTGGCGACGGTGTCGGGGCCGATGGTGGGGAGATCGACGCGCTCTTCTTGGCCGGGCTTCGGCACCTTGACGAGAACCCCGGCACGGCCGCGTTTGCCGGTGCGCCCTGCGGCGCGCAATTCGGCGCAGCGGCCGAGCATGGCGTCGGTCCCTTCCGCGGCTTCCACCGCCAGCACATAGCCTTTGACGACGACAGCCGCCTGCCCGACATCGAGGCGCCCAAGCTCGCCGACCACGCGAAGCGCCAAGGCGATATCGGCCTCTTCCTCCGCCGACGGCGCCGTGGCGCCGAGAACACCCTCCCCCGCCACGAGCTCGGGCGCCACATCGCCCGCACCGTGGACGCGGTAGCCCTTCTCCTCGAAGAAGCGCACGACCCGCGACAGCACGTGATCGTCGCCGCCTTTGCCGAGGCTCAAGATGAAGGGCAAGGTCTTGATCGCGCCGAGGTCGAGCCGGACATTGGAAAAGTCCGGACGGTTCACCCCGCCAATGATGACAATGTCACCGCAGGAATTGGTGTCGAGGGCGCGGAACATCTTGCCGATCTCGCCCCATTTGACCCAGGTGTGCGGAAAACGTTCGATCTCGTCGCGCGCCTCGCCGCGGATGCCGACGATATGCAAGGGCACGCCCCGCGATGCCGCCGCGGCGGCGATGGCGCAAGGAAGCGGACCCCGCCCGGCGATAATTCCGAGCGAGCCTTCTATTTTCACGTCCTCGGGCACGGGTGCGGCGAGCTCCGTCAACGCGCCGGCGGCGCGGCGCTGTTGGGCACGCAGAACGAGCGATCGGATTCGGTCTTGATGAAGTCGATGATCTGTTTCGCCAGCGGGTTGCTCGCGAACATGCTTTCGACGTCCTCGAGCCGCTCCTTCAGCGTTCCCTCTGCCGAAAACAGCATGCGATAGGCTTGGCGGAGCTCGTGGATCTGCTCGCGCGGGAAGCCCTTCCGCTTCAACCCGACAACGTTGAGCCCGACGAGATTGGCGCGATTGCCGATGGCCATGCCGAACGGGATGACGTCGGCGGTGATGCCGGTCATGCCGCCGACGAAAGCGTACGCGCCGATGCGCACGAATTGGTGGACGGCGGACAGGCCGCCGATGATGGCGCCCTCGCCGATCGACACGTGGCCGCCGAGGGTCGCGCCGTTGACGAGCGTGACATTGTCGCCGAGCGCGCAGTCATGGGCGACGTGGGCCCCGATCATCAGGAGGCAGTTGGCGCCGACGGTCGTCGCCATATGACCGCCCTTGGTGCCGGGGTTGATGGTGACATATTCGCGGATCGTGGTTTTCGCGCCGACGGTGAGTGTGCTCGGCTCGCCGCGATACTTCACGTCCTGCGGCCTCTGACCTATCGAGGCGAACGGGAAAACTTCGCAGCCGGCCCCGAGCGTCGTCCTGCCGCCGATCGCGGCATGCGAATATACTTTCGTGCCCTCGCCGAGCTCGACATCGGGTCCGATCACGCAAAACGGGCCGATCTCGACGCCCGTCCCAAGTTTTGCGCTTGGATCGACCACTGCGGTCGCATGGATGTTGGCCATGCTCGCCCGGCTTCAGGTCTCTACGATCACGGCGCTCACCTCGGCCTCGGCGACGAGGTTGCCGTCGACATGCGCTTGCGTCCGAAAGCGCCAGACACGGCCGCGGTTGCGCATCTTCTCGACGCGGTAATAGACGGTATCGCCCGGGACCACCGGCCGGCGGAACCGCGCCTTGTCGATGGCCATGAAATAGACGAGCGGCGGCTCCTTGAATTCCTCGAGATGCCGCATGCACAAGGCGCCCGCCGTCTGGGCCATGCCCTCGATGAGGAGGACGCCCGGCATCACCGGGTTGCCGGGGAAGTGTCCCTGGAAATACGGCTCGTTGGCGGTGACATTCTTGATGCCGACGGCGGAGCGATCGCCATCCATGTCGATGATCCGATCGACAAGCAGAAACGGATAGCGATGCGGCAGAAGCTTCAAGATGTCGGTAATTTCCGCCCTCTCGAGCTTCGACTTCGCTCCTCTTTCATTCATCAACGCCAACTCCTTGGGACAAAGAGCCTAATCGCTCTCACGTCCGTCTTCGTCCCGATCAAGCGACAAATCCTTCCGTTCGGCAAGCTTTTGCAACAGCGTCAGCTCGCGGAACCAGAGGCGCACCGGCTTGGCGGGGGTGCCTCCCCACCTGACCCCGGGCGGCACGTCGCCCCGCACATTACTGCTCGCGGCGATCTGCGCGCCAGCGCCAATCTTGACGTGGCCGACAACGCCCACCTGGCCGCCGAGGACCACGAAATCGCCGAGTTCCGCGCTCCCCGAAATACCGGTTTGGGCCACGATAACGCAATGCCTTCCGATCACCACGTTGTGCCCAATTTGGACGAGATTATCAATTTTGCTGCCCTCCCCGATCACGGTATCGCGCAAGGCGCCCCGGTCGATGGTGGTATTGGCGCCGATTTCGACCCCGTCCTGAATGATGACGCGGCCGATCTGGGGCACTTTCAGGTGCCCAGTCTTGCCCATGGCGAAGCCGAATCCGTCCTGGCCGACGGCGACCCCGGCGTGAAGGGTCACCTGGTTGCCGATCAGCGCGTGAGTGACGGAGGCATTGGGGCCGATGTAGCAGTCGCGTCCCACATGCACGCGGAAGCCGATCACGCTGCCGGCGGCGATGGTGGTGCCCCGCCCGATGCGAGCCTCCGGACCGACCACCGCACCGGGTTCGACGATCGCCCCCTTCTCCAGCGTGGCGCTCGGATGAATTGAGGATGCGCTGTCGCCGACGCCGGCCACCGCCGCCTTGGGCTTGCCGGCATCCGGATAGAACATAAGAAGCGCGCGCGCGAAGGCGCGATAGGGCTCGGGCGTGATCAGGCCGGCGGTGCCGGCGGGAACGTGGCCCGCGAATTTTGGCGCGACCAGGCAGCCGCTGGCCGCCGTCTTGGCAAAGAGCGGCAGGTATTTCGGATTGTCGAGAAAAGACAGGTCGCCCGGCCCGGCGCTGTCCAAAGGCCTCACATCCTTAATGGCGATACCGGGATTGCTGCCCTCGGCCGGTGTGGCGCCCACGGCCTCTGCGACAGTCCCCAAAGCGAAGGGGCCGGCACGTTCGAAGAACCCTGGATGTTCCATTTAAATTCTTTGGAGACGGGGACGCGCCGCGGCATGAGCCATGGCGCTATGCCATAGCGGCAAATGTCCCGTTTTAGAAGGTGCTCGAAGCGCCAAAGCGGAAGAATTCGGTCTCGTCGAAATCTTCCTTAAGCAGGGCTTCGGCGAAATCGGCGCGCAGCGGCCCGAGTGGCGATTGCCAGATGAGGCTGAAACCGGTGGACAGGCGCACAGAGCTACTATCGAGGATGAAGCTTCCCTCGTTGGCGACCGCGGTTAATGCAAGGCCGCTTGGCTGCCACAGCGATCCGGCGTCGACGAAAATGGCGCCCTGCATGCCGAGACTGTCGGGAATGTAGGGAAACGGGAACCGCACTTCCGCCGTCGTCGCCCAGAACAGTTCGCCACCGAGGGAGTCCCTCGAACAAATGGGTACGACGGCGCCGTTGATTGGGCTTCTGCAGGCGTCGCGCGGACCGTAACCAGCCCGCTCGAAGCCGCGAATTGTCTCGCCGCCCTTGAAGAACAGATCGGTCAGGCGCACCTCTTCGCCGCCCCAGCCGGTGATGTTGCCGGCTTGGCCGCGGCCAACGAAGGTGATCTTGTTGGTGACGGGGTAATAGTAGCGAGCGTCGACCACTGAGCGGATGTAGTTCACGTCGCCCCCGACACCGGCGAAATCCTGCGAGAACGACGCGAAGTATCCGTTCGTGGGCTGCTGGGGAACGTTCCGCGAGTCGTAAGCGATGGTGTAGCCGACCGACGAAACAGCCGCGGTGCCCTCCGCTTCCTTAATGGCCAAAGACGCATCCGCCTCCACGTCGAAGATGTTTTGCTGCACGTAGCGGTAGCGCAAGCCCATCTGGGTATTGTCGGCGATGGGGAAGCCGAGCCTGAGATTGCCGCCGGTGTCCTGCTGGCTGAACGAGGACTCGTCCTGCAAGTTGACCTCTTTGTGGAAAAGGTCGAAACCGGCGGACATGTTGCGGTCGAGAAAATACGGCTCGGTAAAGCTAAAATCCACCTGGGCGCGGTCGAGGCTTCCGGAGAATCCGAGCCTGACATATTGGCCCTTGCCCATAAGGTTGCGCTCGGTAATGGCAATATCGCCGATGACGCCTTCATTGCTGGAATAGCCGGCGCCGAAGGACAATTCGCCGGACGGTTGCTCGACGACCTTGACCATCAGGACCACGCGATCCGGCGCGCTGCCCTGTTCAGCTTCCACCTCCACCGTCTTGAAGAAGCCGAGCGCCCTCAGCCGCTTGCGTGCAAGCTCGACCAGCAAGCGATTGAAGGCGTCGCCCTCGGCAAGGCGGAATTGCCGCCTGATGACATGATCCTCGGTGCGGATATTGCCGACGATGTTGATCCGCTCGATGTAGATGCGCGGACCTTCATCGATGACAAAGACGAGATTAACCGTGCGAGTCGACTCGTCCTTGTCCATCCGCGTTTTGACTTGACCGAAGGCGTAGCCTTGGAGCGACACACCGAGCGTCAGCGCCTCGGTCGTGCTCTCGACCTTCTGCGAGTTGAACCACTTTCCGCTTCTGACCAGGATATAGGGCCCGAGCATTCCCGTGTTGAGCGACGGCAGAGCGCTCTCGATATTGACGGTGCCGAACCGGTAGCGCTCGCCCTCGTCAATGGTGAAAGTGATAAAGAAGCCGCGACCGCCGGGATCGAGGTCGGCGGTAGCCGAAACGATACGGACGTTGGCGTAGCCGTTCTTCATGTAGAACTGCCGCAGCATCTCGCGGTCGAGATTGAGGCGGTCCTGATCGTAGATATTGTTGCCCTTGAGGAAGCTCAGGATGTTGGTCTGCGACGTCGTGATGATGTAGCGCAGCTGCGACTCGCTGAAGGCGGAGTTGCCGATGAAATTGATGGCCCGCACCTTGGTGGCTGGGCCTTCGGAAATCTCGAACACCACGTCGATGCGGTTGGTGTCGAGATTGATGATCTTGGGATCGACCTGGGCGCCATAGAGGCCTTGGCGCCGGTAGACGTGGAGGATGCGCTGGACGTCCGCTTGCACCCGCGCACGGGTATAGACGGAGCGCGACTTGAGTTGCACCTCCGCGATGAGCGCATCGTCATCGACCTCGCGGTTGCCTTCAAATGCAACGCGGCTCACGATCGGGTTCTCGACGACGACGACGACGATGGTGCCGCCGTCGCGGCGGATGCGGACATCCTGGAACAGGCCGGTGGCGAACAGGACCTTCAACGATTCGTCGATCTGGGCGGGATCGTAACTGTCGCCGGGTGAAAAGGTGAGGTAGGCGCGGATCGTCTCCGGCTCCACGCGCTTATTGCCTTCGACGCGAATGGCTTGGATCGAGGCGCCTTGAGCGTGCGCGGAAAACTCGCCAAAACTCGCGCCCACACTCAGCGAGAGCGGGACGCTACTCAACACAAGGAGGGCTGCAAGCAGCCCTCTGGTCAACGTCCTGCGCACCATTACTGGTGTCTTCCCCTCAAAGCCGATCCCCGCCGCCGCTACGGCTTCCAAGGCCAAAATTGGCCGCCTTTTGTGGCCGTTTTTTGGTTCTTAGCCCCTCATGCCAGCGGGGGCCCTTCGGCCCCCGCGCAGCATCCGGTCTTTGGTCTCAAGTTTCACAAAAACTTACCCTGAATCAAGTCGTTCCAGGTTGCAAAAATCATCAACATCAGAATTAAGGCAAGCCCGATCCGGAAGCCGATTTCTTGCGTCGTTTCACTCAAAGGACGGCCTCTGATGGCCTCGATACTGTAATAAAGAAGATGACCGCCATCGAGCATCGGTATCGGGAACAAGTTCAGGAGCCCAATACTGACCGAGAGCACGGCGGCAAGATTGATAAGGGCAACGAAGCTGACGCTTGCCACCTGGCCCGAGATTTGGGCAATGCGAATCGGGCCGCCAAGCTGGTCGGCCGGTTCCCTCAATGTCACCACGCCCCACAGATAGGCGAGGGATTGCGAAACAATGAAGTAGCATTCCTTCACCGCGAGGCCGAAGGCGGTCACCGGATCGTGGCGCTTCACCTGCCAGTCTCCGGACGCCTTGCTGCCGACAATCCCCAACAATCCCTGGCGCACGACGTTGCCGAACAGGTCTTTAGTCTCTTTGCGTTCCGGCGTCGCGGTGAGCTCGACATGTTGACCGCCCCGTTCCACCACGATCTGGAGCGGTCGGTCGGCGCTGATGGCGACGATCCGCTGCATCTCGCCAAAGCTCTCGATCTTCTCGCCGTCGATGCTGATGACAAGGTCGCCCGGCTTGAAGCCGGCCCGTTCCGCAGCGCTGCCCAGGCTCACGCTATCGACCTTGGCCGGTGCGATGCGCTCGCCGTAGAGGGTGAAGATCGCGGTGAAGATGGCGATGGCGAGAATGAAATTAGCGATCGGTCCCGCCGCGACGACGGCAGCGCGTACCGCCAAAGGCTTCGTCTGAAAACTGCCCTTGCGCTCCTGCGGCGTCAACTCTTCGAGCGGCTTGTGACGCGCGCTTGCGGCATTCTCGTCATCGACGAACTGAACGTAGCCGCCGAGCGGAATCGACGACAGGGACCAGCGTGTCCCGTGCCGGTCGTTGAAGCCCCAAATCTCCGGGCCGAAGCCGATGGAAAAGGTTTTGACCGCGACGCCGCACCAGCGCGCGACTAGGAAATGGCCGAGCTCGTGAAAGAAGACGACGACCGTTAGAACGAACAGGAAGCCGAGGACCGTGTAGAAAAACATCGTGTCGGGGACCGGGAGTTGAGCTGTCGCTAGGGGGATTGAATCAGCCGATTGCGACTACTTAGTGGTTCTCAAGGGTTTATGCAAACCGGGGAAGCAGGCTCAGCGCGCTCGCCCGCGCCTCGGCGTCGATCGCAAGCACGTCCTCGAGGCCGCGGCGGCTCCTCCCCAGGAGGCCGATGCTCGATTCGAGCGTCGCCTCGACCAGGGCGGCGATGGCGAGGAAGCCGATTCTACCCCCAAGAAAGGCCTCGACCGCGACCTCGTTGGCGGCGTTCAGCACGGTCGGCGCGCTTCCGCCCGCAGCGAGAACGTCGCGGGCGAGGCGAAGCGCCGGGAAGCGCTGGAAGTCAGGCGCCTCGAAGGTCAGCGCGCCGAGTTCGGCGAAGTCGAGCCGCTTGGTCGGCGCATGCATGCGTTCCGGCCAGGCGAGGCTATAGGCGATGGGCGTCCGCATGTCGGGGCTCGACATTTGCGCCAGCACAGATCCATCGCTCAGGTAAACGAGGCAATGCACGATCGATTGCGGGTGGATCAGTACGTCGAGCTTTGCCGGAGGCAGCGAGAACAGATGATGCGCTTCGAGCAGCTCGAGCCCCTTGTTCATGAGGGTCGCCGAATCGATCGTCACCTTCGGTCCCATCGACCAATTCGGATGATTGAGCGCCTGCTCCGACCGCACCGCCCTCATCTCATCGAGGCTCCAATTGCGGAAGGGACCGCCTGAGGCCGTGAGGCAAACGCGCTCGACGCGTTCGGCCTTCGCTCCGGCCATCACCTGCATGGCGGCCGAATGTTCGGAATCGACCGGCAGCAGAGTGGCCTTGGCGCGCGTCACCTCGGCCATGAAGATGTCTCCGGCCGAGACCAGGCATTCCTTGTTGGCGAGCGCGATCAGTCTTCCCTGACGTACGGCTTCAAGCGTCGGCTTCAAGCCAGCGGCGCCCACGATCGCGGCCATCACCCAATCGGCGGGGCGGCTTGCCGCCTCCATCAGCGCCGCTTCGCCCGCGCCCGCCTCGATGCCGGTGCCGGAGAGCGCCTGGCGCAACGCGGGATACGCGTCCGCGTCGGCAATCACCGCAAGCTCGGCCCGATGACGGATGGCAAGCTCGGCAAGGCGGCCTGCGTTGTGTCCCGCGGTGAGCGCGATGACCCGGTAGGAAGACGGCTCGCGGCCGATGAGATCGAGCGTGTTTTCGCCGATCGAACCGGTGGCGCCGAGCACGGAGATGCGCTTCACGCGCGCGCCGCGCGGTTCGATCTCGAGGATGGAAGTGGCGGACGGAAACACGAAGAGACCTTCTACCAAAAAAGAAGACCGCGGCCGGGCGCGGCGGGATCGCGAAGCGCGATGAGACCGGCAAGCACGGCCGCCATCATCAATCCATCGATGCGATCGAGCAAGCCGCCATGGCCGGGGATAAGGCGGCTTGAATCCTTGGCGCCAAAGCGGCGCTTGACCCAGCTCTCGAGCAAATCGCCGAATTGGCAGGCAATGGCAAGGGCCACGCTCACGAGGAGAAGCCGCAAGGCCGAGCCGGTCTCCAGCATCCTGGCGGCAATATAGCCGATGAGCGCGGGCGCGAGGATGCCGGCAATAAAGCCGCTCCAGGTCTTGTGCGGCGAGATGTGGGGCGCGAGCTTGGATCCGCCGATGAGCCGCCCGGCGGCATAGGAGGCCGTATCGGTAGTCCAGGCAACCGCGAAGAGATAGATCACGGCCGCGGCGCCAAAGGCCTCGTCGTTGCGAAGCCACACCAGGGCGGCGGCCGGGAGCGCGGTGTAAAGAAGGCCGGCGATTGCCCAAGGGCGGTTGAAACTCTTGTCGCGCGAGAACGCTATCGCCGCCACGGCAGCCCCAAGCAGCAGGAAGCCGTAAGCAGCGCGGTCCAGGGCGACCGCGACCGCGAGGACCGCGACGCTGACCGCTGTAATCAAGGTTGTGGCATCGAAATCGGAGCCGCGCGTGAGCCGCCCCCACTCCCAAGCAACAACGCTTGCGCCCGCGACGACCAGAGCGAGAAAGGTCCAGGGGCTATAGAGCGTGGCGCCGAGCGCCAAGGCAGCGAGGCTCGCGGCCGAGAGGACGCGCAGCACGATTTCTCGCTGACCGCCGGATTCCACGAAGTCAGAGCCGCGCGGTCGATCGTGCCGAGGTGCCGCCAAATCGGCGGCTGCGCCGGTGATATTCGGCGAGCGCCGCTTCGAGCTGCTCGCGCGAGAAATCCGGCCAATAGGTGTTGACGAAGACGAACTCGGCATAGGCGAGCTGCCACAAGAGAAAGTTCGACAGCCGAAGCTCCCCGCTCGTGCGAATGAGGAGGTCGGGATCGGGGATGCCGGCGGTGTCGAGAAAGGATGCAAAGCGCTCCTCGGTCATCGCGGCAGGATCGAGGGAGCCGTTTGCGGCGGCTTCGGCCATGCGGCGCGCGGCACGGACGATCTCGTCGCGGGCGCCGTAGTTGAAGGCGACGGTCAAGTTGAGCGCGGCGTTGTTCTTGGTCAGTTCGACGGCGTCGTCAATCATCCGGAGAAGATCGGCTTCGAGCCCGGTGCGGGTGCCGATCACGCGTATCCTCACGCCGTTCTTATGGAGATCGGCCAAGTCGCGGCGGATGAAACGGCGCAGCAATCCGAACAGATCGCTGATCTCCTGTTGCGGGCGCGTCCAATTCTCCGAGGAGAAACTGAACAGGGTGAGATGGGCGATGCCGAGCTCGAGCGCGGCCTCGACGGTGCGCCTCACGCTCTCGACGCCCCGGCGATGACCTTCGACCCGCGGCAGGCCACGCTCGGCGGCCCAGCGTCCGTTGCCGTCCATGATGATCGCAATGTGGCGAGCGACCGGTTTTCCGGCCGCCTGCCAGGCAATGTCGTCGGCCGCAAGGCTCACGTTCGGCTGCTCCGGTTGAGGGGGAACGCCATGTAAAACCCCGTCTGGTTAAACCTGCATGATCTCGGCTTCCTTGCTCGCAAGGGCCTCGTCGATTTCCTTGATGATCTTGTCGGTCAATTCCTGCACCTTGGTCGAAAGCGTGTGGTGCTCGTCCTTGCCCATCTCGTGCTCTTTCTCGGCGCGCTTCAGATGCTCCATGCCGTCGCGGCGCACATTGCGCACCGCGACCCGCGCCTGCTCGGCGTATTTGTGGGCGACCTTGGCGATTTCCTGGCGCCGCTCCTGATTCAACTCCGGAATGGGAAGCCGCAAGAGTTGGCCCTCGACCGCGGGGTTGAGCCCGAGATTCGATTCTCTGATCGCGCGCTCGACCGCGCCGACTTGGCTGCGGTCCCAGACCTGCACGGTGATGAGACGGGGCTCAGGCACGTTAATGGTGGCGAGCTGATTGAGCGGCATCGGGTTGCCGTAGGCGGTCACGGTAATAGGGTCGAGGATGGCCGCATTGGCGCGGCCGGTGCGTAGGCCGCCAAACTCCTGCTTGAGCACGCCCAGCGCCCCACGCATGCGGCGCTCGATCTCCTTGAGGTCGAAACGGGTCATCTGGCGTCCCTGCCCTTAGCCCGGCATCCGCCGATCGGACTTGCTTGCCTGCCCATGTCCTGACCTAGGCCCCGCCGCCATCGATGGTGGTCGAGGCGCCCTTCCCTTTCAAGACCTCCGGCAAGCTGCCTTGGCTCTTGATGGAAAACACAATTATCGGAATCCGGTTGTCTCGGGCAAGGGCGATCGCGGCCCCGTCCATGATGCGCAAATCTTGCTTAAGAACGTCGTCGAAGGAAAGCCGGTCGTAGCGGCGCGCCGAGGCGTCCTTGCGCGGGTCGGCGCTATAGACGCCATCCACCTGCGTCGCCTTGAGCAGGGCCTCGCAGCCCATCTCCGCGGCCCTCAGCGCCGCGGCGGTGTCGGTGGTGAAATAGGGGTTGCCGGTGCCTCCGACGAAGATCACTACCCGCCCCTTGGCGAGGTGATCGAGCGCCTTGTCGCGAATATAGGCCTCGCACACGGTTGGCATGGGAATGGCGGACAAGACCCGCGCCTCGGCGCCTTGGCGCTCGAGCGCGGTCTGAAGCGCAAGCCCATTCATGACCGTGGCGAGCATGCCCATGTAGTCGGCCCGCCCCCGGTCCATCCCGCCTTCCGCCGCCATCAATCCGCGATAGATGTTGCCGGCGCCGACGACGAGGCAGATCTCAGCCCCGGCCCCGGCGGCTGCGGCAATGTCACGCGTGATCGGGGCAAGCACGTCGAGATCGATGCCGTAACCCTTCGCGCCGGCAAGCGCCTCGCCCGAAAGCTTCAACAGCACCCGGCGATAGCGAAGGTTCTTGGCCGCTCCCGTCCCTGCCATCAACCTTCCTCCGCGCGGAGCCTAGCGATCGCCCATCCTATGCCGCCTATGCCGCTTCGTCGCCCGCGCGCTCGATGCCTTCGCCAAGCGCGAAACGGTGGAAGCCGGTGATCTTGATCGGCGCGCCGGCCGCCTTCTCGGCGTCGGCCACGGCGTTTGCAACCTTCGTCTCCGGATCGTGCACGAAAGCCTGCGCCAGCAGAACCACGTCCTCGTAGAATTTGCGCAAGCGGCCCTCGACCATCTTCTCGATGACCGGAGCGGGCTTGCCCGATTCCTTGGCTTGCTCGGTCAGCACGGCGCGCTCCCGCGCGATCGTGCTCTTGTCGAGGCTCTCGACATCGACGGCTTGCGGGTTGGCCGCGGCGATATGCATGGCAAGCTGCTTGCCAAATGCCGCAAGCTTGTTCGCATCGCCCTTCGACTCGAGCGCGACGATAACCCCGATCTTGCCGAGCCCCGGCGCCATGGTGTTGTGCATGTAGCTCGCCACCGTGCCGTTCTTGACGGAGAGGAAGGCCGTGCGGCGGAGCGCCATGTTCTCGCCGATCGTGCCGATCATCTCGGTGATGGTGTCGGCCACCGTCGCCTTGTCGCCCGGGAACTTCGCGTTCATCAACTTGTCGAGGTTGCCCTTGGCGCCGATTGCGGTCTTGGCGATTGCCGAGGCCATGTCCTGGAAGGTGGCGTTGCGCGCCACGAAATCGGTTTCCGAGTTGACTTCGACGAGGGCCGCCTCATGCGCGTCAGTGGCAAGCCCGATCAGCCCTTCGGCGGCGACGCGACCGGCCTTCTTGGCGGCCTTGGCGAGGCCCTTGGCTCTGAGCCAATCGACCGCGGCCTCCATGTCGCCGCCGGTCTCGGCAAGCGCTGCCTTGCAATCCATCATGCCCGCGCCAGTCTTGTCGCGCAGGTCCTTCACCATGGTCGCGCTAATCGTCGCCATCTTCGCCTCTGCGTTTACTCTTTGCCGCCCGAAGGTGCCGCCTTTGGTTTCCGGCCGGGCTTCCTGCCGTCGCCCCTGCCGCGCGGAGCGCCCCTCGCATCGCCGCGCTCTTGCCGCTTGCGCGGACGCGCCTCGGCCTTCCGCGCCGGCGCCTCTCCTTCGCCCTCGCCCTCGCCTTCGAGCGCCTGCTCGGCGATCGGCTCCTCGGCTGCGCCGAGATCGGTGCCGATCGCGCCTTGCGCCCGCTCGATGCCGTCGATCGCCGCGCGGGCGACCAGGTCGCAATAGAGCGTGATGGCGCGGCCGGCGTCGTCGTTGCCGGGGATGGGATGGCTGATGCCGTCGGGATCGCAATTTGAGTCTACTACCGCGACCACCGGCATGTTCAGCTTGCGCGCCTCGGCGATGGCGATCGACTCCTTGTTGGTGTCGATGACGAACATGAGATCGGGAAGCGCCCCCATGTCCTTGATGCCGCCGAGGGACCGCTCGAGCTTCTCCTTCTCGCGGGTGAGCTGGAGCATCTCCTTCTTGGTGAGACCGTGAGCCTCGCCTTGCAGCATCTCCTCGAGCGACTTGAGCCGCTTGATCGAGTTCGAGATCGTCCGCCAATTGGTCAGCGTGCCGCCGAGCCAGCGATGATTGACGAAATACTGCGCGCAGGATTTGGCGGCATCGGCCACGGCCTCCGAGGCCTGGCGCTTGGTGCCGACGAAGAGGACGCGGCCGCCTTTGGACACGACATCGGACACGGTGAGCAGCGCCTGATGCAGAAGCGGCACGGTTTGCGTGAGGTCGATGATGTGAATGTTGTTGCGGGAGCCGTAGATGAACGGCGCCATCTTCGGGTTCCAGCGATGGGTCTGATGACCGAAATGAACGCCGGCTTCGAGCAGCTGGCGCATAGTGATATTGGGCAGTGCCATTGGACTGCGAACTCCTTTTTCCGGTTCTGCCGCCGCGGGATAGGAAGACCGGGCTGTTTAAGGCCCAAAGTCACCGGAGCGAGCGCACGGGCTAGAAAGAGCCCAAGCGACGCATCCCGCGTGTGAGATGGTGCGGTTTATAGGGAGCGCATTCCGCCTTGGCAAGGCCCGCGCGCGGGCGTTTAAAGCGCGCTGATCGCAGCGACCCCGGCCACGAGTTTCAGCGCGCTTCTCTGCTTCGGGGTCGAGTCGATCCCTTGCGGCATGACGAACTCGACCTCGCTGCGGAGATCGTCGAGGCGCAGCACGAGCCGGAACTGCCCCTGCCCGCCTGCCGGCCCCACCTGCTCGGCAAGGGGCTTCAAGGCGCGAATGTCCTCGACATAGATCTTCATGCCGTCATGGCGCGCTTCGGCGGCCCGGTCGAGCGAGGTAATGCGCTGGACCCTCACCTTGACGGTTTCGCCGTCGGCCTCCGCTTCGACGTCGAGGAGAACCGGGGTGCCGGGCTCGAGCAGCGAGCGCGACGCGGCGAGCGCCTCGGAGAACACCACCGCCTCGAACTGGCCGGTCGGGTCGGAGAAGGCGACGAAGGCGTAGGCGTTGCCGGTCTTGCCCTTGCGCTCGCGGGCTTGAAGCACGGTGCCGGCGAGCGTTCCGACGATGCGGCGTGACCGCGCCTTGGCGGCAAACTCCACCCAAGTCTCGGCGCCGAGTGCCTCGAGCACGTCCTTGTAGTCATCGAGAGGATGACCAGTGAGGAAGAAGCCGACGGCCTCGAATTCGCGCGAGAGCTTATCGGTCGGCACCCAGGGGTTCGCGGCGCGGAGATCGATGGCGGGTGGGGCGTGGGCGGCGCCCGAGAATAGGTCGTTCTGGCCCTCGGCGGTGGTTTCCAGGGACCGGTTTCCCGCAGCGATGATGCGATCGACATTGGCGAAGGCCGTCGCGCGATCGATCCCTAGTTCGTCGAGAGCGCCCGCAGCGGCGAGCGTCTCCAACGCGCGCTTGTTGATGAGGCGCGGGTTAATGCGCCGGGCAAAATCCGACACATCGGTGAAGGGTCCGTGCGCCGCGCGCTCCTCGACAAGATGCACGACCGCCTGGCGGCCGACATTCTTGAGCGCCGCGAGCGAATAGCGGATCGCGTTTCCGCTCGGCAGGAAGTCCACATCGGACCGGTTGATCGCTGGCGGCTCGATCGTCATGCCGAGACGCCGCGCGTCCTGCGCGAAACTGCTGAGCTTGTCGGCGTTGCCCATATCGAGGGTCATCGAGGCCGCTAGGAACTCGCTCGGGTAGTTGGCCTTGAGATAGGCCGTCTGATACGCGATCAAGGCATAGCCCGCCGCGTGCGATTTGTTGAAGCCGTAGCCCGCGAATTTCGCCACCAGCTCGAAGATGTATTCGGCGCGGGCGCGATCGACGCCGTTCCCGACCGCGCCTTCGACGAAGCGGGATTTCTGCGCCGCCATCTCCTTCTTGATTTTCTTGCCCATGGCGCGGCGCAGGAGATCGGCCTCGCCGAGCGAGAAGCCCGACAGCACCTGCGCGATCTGCATCACCTGCTCCTGGTAGATGATGACGCCATAGGTCTCTTTAAGGATCGGCTCGATGGTGGCATGGAGCGTCTCGATGCCCTCGCGTCCATGCTTCCGGTTCACGTAGGAATCGATGTTGTCCATCGGTCCCGGCCGGTAGAGCGCGACGATCGCGATGATGTCTTCGAAGCGGTCGGGCTTGAGCTTGCGCAGCGCATCGCGCATGCCCTGACCTTCGAGCTGGAACACCCCGACCGTGTCGCCCTTTTGCAGGAGGCTGTAGGCCGGCGCGTCGTCGAGCGGGAGGACCGCCGGGTCGATGGCGATCCCCCGCGCCGCAATCAGCTTCCGCGCGGTCTCGATCACGGTGAGGGTCTTTAGCCCGAGGAAATCGAATTTCACCAGCCCTGCGGCCTCGGCCCATTTCATGCTGAACTGGGTCGCCGGAAGCTGTGCGCGCGCGTCGCGATAGAGCGGCACGAGGTCGCTTAAGGGACGGTCGGCGATGACCACGCCCGCGGCATGGGTCGAGGCATGGCGATAGAGGCCTTCGAGGCGCTGGCCGATATCGAGCAGCTTGGCCACGATCGGCTCGGCGTCGCGCGCCTCCTGGAGCCGGGGCTCGCCGGCGATGGCTTGCGCGAGCGTGACGGGGTTTGCCGGGTTCATCGGCACGAGCTTGCACAGCCGGTCAACCTGTCCATACGGCATCTGCAACACGCGGCCGACGTCGCGGAGCACGGCGCGCGCCTGGAGCTTGCCGAAGGTGATGATGTGGGCGACGCGGTGCGCGCCGTAGCGTTCGCGCACATAGGCGATCACTTCGTCGCGCCGGTCCTGGCAGAAGTCGATGTCGAAATCGGGCATCGACACGCGCTCCGGATTCAAGAAGCGCTCGAACAGGAGGCCGAAGCGGATCGGGTCGAGATCGGTGATGGTGAGCGCGTAGGCGACGAGCGAGCCAGCCCCCGAGCCGCGCCCGGGCCCGACAGGAATGCTTTGCGCCTTCGCCCATTTGATGAAATCGGCGACGATGAGAAAGTAGCCCTGATAGTTCATGCGGGTTATGACATCGAGCTCGAAGGCAAGCCGCTCGGCATAGGCGGCCTCGTTGTAGCCTTCCGCAACGCCGTGCTGGGCGATCCGCTCTTTGAGGCCCTGCTCCGACTGGCGCCTGAGCTCGGCTGCTTCGGTCTCGGCGCGTTGCTCCGGCGCCGCCTCCCCCGTCAGGAATGGCGGGAGGATCGGCTGGCGCTGAAGCGGCCGGTAGGCGCAGCGCCGCGCGATCTCGATGGTGTTGTCGAGCGCTTCGGGCAGATCGGCGAAGAGCTTCTGCATCGCCTCGCCGGTCTTGAAGTAATGCTCCGGGCTCAGGCGGCGCCGGTCGTCGACGGTGACATAGCTTCCTTCGGCGATGCAGAGCAGCGCGTCGTGCGCCTCGAAATCGTCCACGCTTGCGAAATAGGGCTCGTTGGTCGCGACAATGGGGATGTCGAGGTCGTAGGCGAGCGCGAGCAGAAGGGGCTCGACCGTCCGCTGCTGGGTCAGCCCGTGGCGCTGGATCTCGATATAAAACCGGTCGCCGAAAATGCGCTTGAGCTCCGCGGCGCGGTCGCGGGCAAGCTCGCTATTGCCGTCGGCGAGGCTACGATCGATCGGCCCTTCAAGTCCGCCGCTGAGCGCAATGAGACCTTCGGCCCGCGCGGCCAGATCGGCGATGAAAGTGACCGTCTCCCCGGTTTCGCTCGCGGCAAAATGGGAAGCGGTCGAGAGCTGCATGAGATTGGCATAGCCTTGCGCGTCCTTGGCGAGCAGCGCGATGCGCCCGTCGGCCTGCGGCCTCTGATGCTCGCCGCCCGGGAGCGGGCTTGCGGGCAAGGCAGCGAAGGCAAGCGAAAGCGTCATGCCGGTGATCGGCTGCACGCCTTCTTTGGCGAGTGCTTCTGAGAATTCGAGCGCGCCGAAGAGATTGTCGGTATCGGTGAGCGCGAGCGCGGGCGCAGCTTCGGCGCGCGCGAGCCCTGCGAGTTTCTCGACCGTGAGCGCGCCCTCGAGCAGCGAATAGGCCGAGTGCACCCGAAGATGCACGAAAGGCTTCTGCTCGCTCGCCATGCCTTACCGTCCTGCCTCTCGCCGCCTGCCGCGCTTAAGCCTGGAGGATTCGCCTGTCCGACCGAAGGGCTGCGCGCCGGCCGCCCCCGCTTTATCCCCGCTTTCCGGGGATACCTCAGTCTAGGTTCTTATTTTGTTCCAATCAAGCCGGACAGGGTTAAAGGCGCGCGACCTCCGCTGTCGCCACCACCACTTCCTCCTCGACGAGGCGCCCGTCCATGAGGCGAAGGGTGCGGTCCATCCGCGCGGCGAGATCGAGATTGTGGGTCGCGATGACCGCGGCCACGCCGGACTGGCGCACGAGCTTCAGGAGCTGCTCGAACACGCGCTCGGCGGTCGGCGGATCGAGATTGCCGGTCGGCTCATCGGCGAGAAGCACCCTGGGACCGTTGGCGACGGCGCGGGCGATGGCGACGCGCTGCTGCTCGCCGCCCGAGAGCTGCGCCGGGCGATGATCCCACCTCTCTTCGAGACCGAGCGAGCCGAGCAGATCCTTCGCCCGCGCTTCGGCCTTGTCGCGGCTTGACCCGAGAATGAGCTGCGGCAGCACCACATTTTCGAGCGCCGAGAACTCCGGCAAGAGATGATGGAACTGATAGACGAAGCCGACCTCCATGCGCCGCATGCGGGTTTGCTCGTTGTCGGAAAGCTGGGCACAATCGATGCCGTTGATAAGGATCTGGCCGCTGTCGGCGCGTTCGAGAAGTCCCGCGATGTGGAGCAGCGTCGATTTGCCCGCGCCCGACGGCCCGAGCAGCGCGACGGCTTCTCCGGGAGAGAACGAAGCCGAGGCGCCCTTCAAGACGTCGATGCGGCGATTGCCTTGGGTGTAGGCCCGCTCGAGCCGCTCAAGTCGAAGCACCGGCGACATCTTGCTATCCACTTTCGCGCCCTACTCGTAACGCAACGCTTCGACGGGATCGAGCCGCGAGGCCCGCCAGGAAGGATAGAGGGTGGCGAGGATCGACAGCACGAGCGCCATGACGACGACCGACGCCGTTTCGCCCGAGTCCATCTCGGCCGGCAGCTGCGTGAGATAATAGAGCTCAGGCGCGAACAGCTCGGTATTGGTCAGCCAGCCGATGAACTCGCGCAAGCGCTCGATATTGGCGCAGACCAGCACGCCGAGCAGAAGCCCCGCGAGCGTGCCGACGATGCCGATGCTCGCGCCGGTGATGAAGAAGATGCGCATGACCGCGGCGCGGGTCGCGCCCATGGTGCGCAGGATGGCGATGTCGTGGCCTTTGTCCTTCACCAGCATGATCAGGCCCGAAATGATGTTGAGCGCGGCGACGAGCACGATGAGCGTGAGGATAAGAAACATGACATTGCGCTCGACCTGGAGTGCGGTGAAGAAGGTCGCGTTCCGCTGGCGCCAGTCCGTGACGTAGGTGCTCGAGCCGCCGGCGCTGACGATATCCGGCGCGAGCTTGGCGACGTCGTCGGGGGAATCGAGCACGACTTCGAGCACGGTCACCATATTGGGCTGGTTGAAGTAGAGCTGCGCCTCGTTGAGCGGCATGAACACGATGCTCGCATCGTACTCCGACATGCCGATCTCGAAGATCGCGGCGACGGGATAGCGCTTGACCCGGGGGGCGGTGCCGAGCGCGGTCGCGGCGCCGCGCGGGGTGAGCAGCGAGACCTGGTCGCCCACCTTGACGTTCAGTTCGTTGGCGAGCCGCGTGCCGATGGCGACGCCCGGAACCTGATCGAGACCGTCGATCGTGCCGAAGCGGATATTGTTGGCGATGGCCTTGAGTTGCTTCAGGTCGCTTTCGCGCAAGCCCCGCACCAGGGCCCCGCTCGACATCGACGGCGTCGAGATCATCACCTGCCCCTCGACCAGGGGAAGCGCGAATTTGACGCCGGGCACGGCGCGGACCCGCGCCGCCACGTCGTCGTAGTCGGTGAAGTTCGAGAGGCTATGCACGACGACATGGCCGTTCAGCCCGAGCATCTTGTTGAACAGCTCCTGGCGGAAGCCGTTCATCACCGCCATCACGATGATAAGGGTGGCGACGCCAAGCATGATGCCGATGAAGGAGAAGCCGGCGATGACCGAGATGAAGCCCTCCCTGCGGCGCGCTCGCAAGTAGCGCAGCGCCACCATCCACTCGAAGGGGGCGAAAGCTCGTGTCCCGGCCTCTGCGCTCATGCGGCTACCTTGCTCTTTTCGCTCGCGGATTGAACCAGGCGATTTAAGGCGGATTCGAAGGTAAGACTATGGCGGGCGCCGGTCGCGCGCTCCTTCAACTCGACTTCCCCCGAGGCCACGCCCTTCGGCCCGACGATGACCTGCCAGGGGAGCCCGATCAAGTCCATGGCGGCGAATTTGGCCCCCGCCCGGTCGTCGCGGTCGTCGTAAAGCACGCTCAAGCCAGCCGCCTGGAGCTTCTCGTAAAGCGCCTCGCATGCCGCGTCGGTCGCGACGTCGCCCGCCTTGACGTTGATGAGGGCGATATCGAACGGCGCCACGGCCTGCGGCCAGATGATGCCGGCCTCGTCGTGCGAGGCCTCGATGATGGCGCCGACGAGCCGCGACACGCCGACGCCGTAAGAGCCCATCTGCACCGGCACGAGTCCACCGCCTGGCCCTTGCACCTTGCAGCCCATTGCCTCCGAATATTTGGTGCCGAAGAAGAAGATGTGTCCGACTTCGATGCCGCGGGCGGTGACGCGATCCTTCTCGGGCACTTCGCGGGCGAAGCGCGCGGCATCGTGCTTCTCGGAAGTCGCGGCGTATTTGCCGGTGAAGGCGCCAACCACGGCCGACAGATCGCTGTCATAGTCGATATCGGCGCCCGGCGGATCGAGCTCAACGAGATCGCGATGGCAAAACACCTCGCTCTCTCCGGTGTCGGCGAGGATGATGAATTCGTGGCTCAGGTTGCCGCCGATCGGTCCGGTCTCGGCCACCATCGGCACGGACTTCAGCCCCATGCGGGCGAAGGTCCGCAGATAAGAGACGAACATCTTGTTGTAGGACTTGCGCGAGTCCTCGACGGTGAGATCGAAGGAATAGGCGTCCTTCATCAGGAATTCGCGCCCGCGCATAACGCCAAAGCGCGGCCTGATCTCGTCGCGGAACTTCCATTGGATGTGATAGAGGATGCGCGGCAGATCCTTGTAGGACTTCACAGCGTCGCGGAAGATCGCCGTGATCAGCTCTTCGTTGGTGGGGCCGTAGAGCATTTCGCGCTCGTGGCGGTCGCTAATGCGGAGCATCTCCTTGCCGTAGACTTCGTAGCGGCCGCTCTCCTGCCACAGCTCGGCCGGCTGGATGGTCGGCATCAGAAGCTCGAGAGCGCCGGCGCGGTCCTGCTCTTCGCGCACGATCTGCTCGATCTTCTTCAGGACGGCAAAACCCAAGGGAAGCCACGAGTAGATTCCGGCGCTGGCCTGGCGGACGAGACCCGCCCGAAGCATGAGCCGGTGCGAGACGAGCTCGGCCTCTTTCGGGTCGTCGCGGAGGAGCGGGAGAAAGTACCGGCTGAGGCGCATGGGCACCATTTATTGGCGGTTTGGGGCGGTCGCGCCGCCCGCGATGGAAGCAACCCTGCCTTACGCGGAAAGTGCTCCCCTCCCCGCCGGCCCCGTCGCGGCTAATAGCTTACTTTCGCGCAGCTAAGCAATCCTGGGAAGCGGGCGTCGGGAATCACAGGCGCGTCAGCGCCAAGGGCGGCTCTACGGCGGGTTTGCCAACGCAGCCCGGGCGCCTTCATTCGAATCGCGATCGACATGGGATGTGGCCGCGCGGACGCGGCTAAAGTTCCAAGATTTCTTGAGCTTAGGCTTGGCGCGGCTGCATCGCTAAAGGCGGGGCCATGAAGGCGGCGCCCCGCGTCACAATCGTGGTGACAATTTGGCGCCGCTAGAGTAGTGTGCCGCGCACAACGCGGAAGAGTTCGGGACCTGTCGGATCTCGACATCGGGCGTTGAGATTGGACAAGGTCCAAGTCTTGGGAGGAAGTAACTCCAGGCGCGCCGGAAGGGTGCAGCCGCTTCAAAGCCAGCAAATCTTGATGGTCGTCACGACGCGCGAGCCTTGATGGTTTAGGAGACAAGGAGCGAGTTACTAAAAGCAAGGCTTCGGCCTTGCTTTTTTTTGCCCGCGCCCGCCGTCCGCAAAGCACAGGCTACTGCACGCGCTCGTAGCGCGGAAAGAACGGAATGTCGTCGAGCGTGATCACGTGATGCACGATGATGGCGTAGAGCACGGCGAAGATGATGCCTGAGACGACGGTCGTCGCGACCATTTTCGGCAGCAGATTCGGCATATGCGGCGCGCTCTCGGCGGTGCCGGGCGATGCCTTCTCGCCCGCCTCCTCGGAGGTGCGGACGCCGATCGGCAGCATGGCGAACAGCACGATCCACCAGATGATGAAGTAGATCGCGGCCGCGAAAGCGAGCGTCATCGCCTACGCCTCCTCGAGTTCAACCAGCGTCCCGCAAAAATCCTTGGGGTGCAGGAACAGCACCGGCTTGCCGTGCGCGCCAATCTTGGGTTCGCCCTGTCCCAGCACGCGCGCGCCTTGCGCCACGAGCCGGTCGCGCGCGGCGATGATGTCGGGCACCTCGTAGCAGAGATGATGAATTCCGCCATTGGGGTTCCGCTCCAGGAACCCGGCGATCGGCGAGCCCTCGCCGAGCGCGCCGAGCAGCTCGATCTTGGTGTTGGGAAGCTCGATGAAAACGGTGGTCACGCCGTGTTCGGGCTGATCCACCGCCTCGGACACTCGCGCGCCAAGCGTGTCGCGATAGACTTGCGTTGCCGCCGCGAGGTCGGGCACGGCGATGGCGACGTGGTTCAGGCGGCCGATCATTTCATCAA
>Ga0081455_10001603_pt1 | contig 27633 bp, 22 predicted proteins | sample TabmetS3T2R1_FD_70207 | JGI IMG/M metagenome (GOLD analysis project Ga0081455, IMG submission 70207) | Tabebuia heterophylla rhizosphere microbial communities from the University of Puerto Rico - S3T2R1 | ecosystem: Host-associated > Plants > Roots > Rhizosphere ...
CTCGGGCTGATGAATGTCGTGTTGAACGAGGGCGCCGAGGATCGAGAATTTATCGAAAAATACACACGCGGCTGGGATGCCTTTCGTCAGCGCATCCTTGAATTTCCCGCGGAACGCGTCTCTGAAATCTGTGGCCTTCCGGTTGAGTCGATCGTGGCGCTCGGCAAACGACTGGCTCACACGCGTCCGACAGGAATCCGCATCGGCATCGGCATCCAGCGTCACGGCGGGGGTGGCATGGCAGTGCGCACGATCACTTGTTTACCGGGCGTCACGGGCGACTGGCGCCATGCCGGTGGAGGAGTCTGTTACGACACACGAGGATTTTTCGGTGGGAACTGGGCGGCGCTGCGCCGTGATGATTTGCGGCAGCGGAACACTAGAGCGCTGAGTATGGCGCGGCTAGCGGAAGGACTGCTTGAGGGGAACGACCCGCCGGTTAAGGCCATCTTTATTTACGGGAGCAATCCGCTCGCCAGCGTTCCGCATCAAACCAAAATTCGACAGGGTTTGGCTCGGCCCGATCTATTCACGGTCGTGGTCGAACATTTTCAGACTGACACGGCTGAATTCGCCGACATTCTACTGCCGGCAACTATGCAGTTTGAGCATGCCGATCTACTCATCGCTTATGGACATCTTTATGTCTTGTGGAACGAGCCGGCTGTCGCTCCCCCCGGAGAGTGCTTACCAGCGACCGAAATCTTCCGCCGGCTGGCGCGGACGATGCGATTAGACGATCCCTGCCTCTACGACAGTGATGAAGAGATCGCTCGCCAAATTCTCGAGACCGGCCATCCATCGTTGGAAGGGATTACCCTTGAAGCTTTAAAAGAGCGTGGGTCCATGCGCCTGAATTACCCGGAACCATTCCTGCCGTTCGCTCACGGATTCCCTACCCCATCCGGCAAGCTTGAGTTCTTTTCGGAACGAATGGCAGAGGCGGGGTTGGACCCTCTGGCCGGTTACACTCCCCCATACGAGGCAGCGCAACGCGACACGCCGCTCGCCCGCCGGTACCCGCTGGCGCTGATTGCCGCAGCAGACCATTATTTAATTAATTCCGTGTTTGCGAACGTACCGGCCCAGATGAAGCGAGCGGGTCCGCCAATAATCTGCATCCATCCAGAGGATGCGACGTCGCGACGGCTCGAGCCTGGAGATGCCGTTCGTGTGTTCAACTCCCGTGGCTCGTTTATCGCGGCGGCAGACATAACAGATCGCGTCCGCAAAGGAGTAGTCGCGAGCACGAAGGGAAGATGGCCGTGCCATACCAAAGATAATTCCACTGTCAACGCCACGGTTGACGAACGAGACTCGGACATGGGTGGCGGGGCCGTATTTCACGATAACCGGGTAGAGGTTGAAAAAGTATCGGGTTGAACCACTGGACTGGATATCATCTTCGAATTTCATCGGTCTGCTGCAGAGCTTTGCTGTACTCTGGTAGAGTCGGTCTCATTCGCCTCGCAGCGCGACCATCGGGTCTACTCTCGTTGCTCGCCGTGCCGGCACGAAGCAGGCCAGCAAGGCCACCGCCAGCAGTACCAGGGGAGCCGCAATAAATGTCATGGGATCAGTGGGCGTCACGTCAAACAACAACCCGGCCAACACGCGCGTCAGCGCAAAAGCAGCCAGCAAGCCAATCCCCACACCCAACACCGTCAACAGCATTCCCTGCCCGATCACTAGCTTCAGGACATCGCGCGCCTGTGCGCCGAGCGCCACCCGAATGCCAAGCTCGCGCTTGCTCTGCATCACCGCATAAGACATCACGCCGTAAATGCCGACTGCGGCCAGCAGCAGCGCCAGCACCGAAAACAACGCGAGCAGCGAGGTTTGAAAGCGCCTTTGGGCCACATTTCTGGCGAGCAGGCTCTCCAAAGTCGAGATGCCGTTGACCAGGACGGTTTTATCAATCGCGCGAATCTCATTGCGCACGACCGACGCGACCGACGCGAGCTGGTTCGGCTCCCCCTTTGTGCGGATCAATAAAATCAATCTGCGCTCCGAGTTTTGCAGGTAGGGCTGGAAAATTTGCGTGATGGGTTGGCGTTCCAGACTCTGGCGGCGCATATCCCCAACGACGCCGACGACCGTCAACCACGGATTCGTTGATTGTGCCTGGCCCAGCTTGAATCGCTTGCCGACTGCCTCCTCGCCCGGCCAGAACCGGCGTGCCATCGTATCATTGATAATCGTGACCGGGACGGCGCTTTGATTGTCTCCGGCGTTAAAGAAGCGTCCTGCTCGCAAAGGAACGCGCAGAGTTTGGAAGAAGCCCCCGCTGATCACATCTCCTCTAATGGGGATGCGTGCCGTCGCCGAACTATCCGCTGAAGCCCCTTCAATGGTAATCAGCCCCTCAGGATTACCGTTAATGAAAATCTCAGAGGTCAGACCGAGATGTTCAACGCCCGGCAGCGCCGCTACACGCTCGCTCACTTGTTGATAAAAGACGCGCAATTGATCGGCGGTGCTATTGCGCTCAGGGGTAAATTGCATCAGCAGCACCTGTGCTGGATCAAACCCCGGGTCAACCGCTTGCAATTTGCTGAAGCTGCGCAGGAGCAGGCCCGCGCCCGCCAGCAGCAACACCGTCAGGCTAAACTCAGCGATGACTAATAGACTGCGCAGCCAGCGACCACTGATGCCGCCGCTCGCACTCCGGTCCTCTTTCAAAGCCTCGCCGGGCCGAGCCTGCGAAATCTTTAAAGCTGGAGCCAGGCCGAAAAGCAGGCCGGTCAGTAGCGAGACGACGGTGGTGAAGGCCAGCACTCGTGTATCAATCGTTGCGCTGTCCAAATTGCGAATGTTCGGCGGACTAAACCTAAGGATAGCATGGATGCCCAGGCTTGCTATTAAAAGACCGGCCGCCCCGGCGAGCAGGGCCAGCAGGCTGCTTTCCGTGAGTAGTTGTCGAATGAGCCGCATTCTGCCCGCGCCGAGCGCTATGCGAATGGCAATCTCACGTTCTCGCGCAATGCCGCGCGCCAGCATTAAATTAGCGACATTCGTGCAGGAAATGAGCAGCACGAAAACGACCGCGCCGAAGAGCATCCAGAGGGCTAAGCGCACATTGCTTCCCGTGAACTGAAGCTGGAGTGGAACTAAATTGATCCCCAGGCCTTTGTTCGCGTCCGGGTAAGTCTGCTCCAGCCTCTGCGCAATGGTGCTCATTTCCGTCTGCGCCTGCTCGAGCGAGACCCCGGCTTTGAGTCGCCCGACCACCTGCCACGAGCCAGTGCCGCGCTGCCCCTTTTGTGCCTCCCAATCGGGAAATAGCGTATGCGGCTCCCATATTCGATTTTCGCTACCGGATAAAAAGCTCTCCGGCATCACTCCGATCACCTGCGAACCTGTGCCGTCAATTTCCACCATTTGCCCCAGGATGCCGGGAGATGCGCCAAACCGGCGTTGCCATAAGCCATGGCTCAAGATCACGACACGCATCTTCTGTTGCTCTTCCTCGGCAGTAAAAGTGCGGCCAAGCATTGGCGCCACGCCGAAGAGCGGAAAATAATTCGCCGAGGCGCGCACACTCATGACCCCTTCCGGCTCAGCCAGGCCCGTCAAAGTCACCACAGTAGGATCAGAGACGGCTAAATCTTCGAACGAGGTGTTCTGAGCGCGCCATTCTGAAAAATTGGCATAGGCCGAAGCCCTCTCGCTGATGTTCTGCTTCGGCACCGCCGACCAGAGAAAGACGAGGCGATCAGAGTCGGGGTAAGGCAGCGGTCGCAGCAAAACGGCATTGACTACGCTAAAGATGGTGATGTTGGCCCCAATGCCCAGGCCGAGCGTGAACACTGCAATTACGGTAAAGCCGGGTTGTTTGAACAGCATGCGCACGCCGAAGCGCAGGTCTTGCCAGAATGTTTCCAGCCATCCCCCGCCGCGAATGTCATAGCCGCGTTCGGTGTTCCTGCTCAGGGCGCCGAAACTTTTCAAGGCAGCGGATCGAGCCTTGCCCGGCGCCATCCCTCGCTTGATATTCGTCTCCGTCTCAATCTCGACGTGGACCCGCAATTCTTCTTCAATGTCTTGTAAAACGCTGTCGCGCCGAAAGATGGCGCGTAGGCGAGCCATGAGAATGTTGAGCCATTCCATCAGACTATCTCCTCAGACTGCTTTTCTGACCTTTGCAATCGCCAGGGCGAGCCGATCCCAGCTCTCTTCCTCGGTGGTGAGTTGTTTAATCCCTGTTTTAGTGAGCGTGTAGAACTTGGCCCTGCGGCCGGTCTCGTTCACTCCCCACTTAGAGCTGATCCAGCCGCGCTGCTCGATCCGGTAAACGGCCGGGTAAAGTGAGCCCTGTTCGACCTCAAGCAGCTCGTCAGACAACTGCCGAATGCGCTGGATGACGCCGTAGCCGTGGAGCGGCCCTAAGCTGAGGGCCTTGAGGATGAGCATGTCGAGAGTGCCTTGCAGGAGATCCGCCTTTGGTTGAGTCAAACTTCACCTCCGAATCTGTGTTGTTTATTGGTCACACTTAGAAATTCTAGGTTTAGGGTAGGCCGCAGAGACCTAGAATGTCAAGACATGTGGAAAACCGAGTGATCATCGGCCCAGTTGAACAATGCCGGCATTGTCCAGCTGATCTCAAAGATCGGGACGCGCCAGAAAAATAATTGTATGAGGATTAGCCATTTGAACTGTGATTTCCGCTTTAAGTAAGTAAAAGGGGCGAGTACTCCTCAAGTGACGGGCCCCCCGATCGATCAATGGCGGCGTAGCTAATACGCTTCCACCCGTCACTTTACAGTAAGTAACTAAGGCTGGTGCAAGTTTGGCGACGGCCGTGGCTTTATATGGCGTCGCCGCTGTGGGCGCCAAGGGGAGCTGGCGCCCACAGCGATTTCCATTGAAGTGATCTCTCCCATTGACGACAGGTAAGAAATCTCAGGTAAGAAATCTAGTGCCCCTTGACTAATCAAACCTCATCGCTCCCTGAAAGTGCAAAAACATATGAGAAGACCAAACACGAAAAAGGCGTTTGCCGCTATGACATTTATCTTGCTGGCTCTGGGTGCCTCCTTGACTTACGGTCTGATGGGCGGGCATTCGGCCAACGCCAAGAGCGCGCACAGTCAACCTAATATGCCCGCGGCCGCAAGTTCATCGGCGACGCTCGCCGCCGCGCAAACCACCGGCGTCATGATGCCGAAAACACCTATTTATGCCCTGAATTCCAATAACGTTATTCTTGTCCTCTGGCCCGGCGCGACCAGCTTCACGCGGTTGGTCCGCGTCACGCAAGCCAACGGCAATTTGATAGGGATCGATTTCCGCCCGGCTGACGGGAAAAACACGGCCCTCTACGCCCTGACTGACACCGGGACTATCTACACCATTAACCTGACCGCCAACGGGCTGGGGAACGTCACCAAGGTCAGCGACCTGACAACCCGCTTTCCTTCAGGGGTTCAGTCGCTGATGGATTTCAATCCGGTCGTCAACGCGTTGCGCTTGATCGGAAGCGACCGCCTGAATTACGCCGTCGTCAATTCGGGCGGCAACCTCAACGGGATGGCGATCCAGACCTCCCTTTCTTACGATCCGAATGACGTCAATAAAGGGGTCAGCCCGCACGTCTCCGCCGGCACATACGACAACAACGGCGTCGGCCCAACGTTTACTCGTTTCTACGGGATCGATTACGACCTGGACACGCTCGTAACGATCCAGCCTCCGACCGCCGGCGGAAGTTCGGCCACGGGCGGAGGCGTGTTGCAAACACTCGGCCCCCTCGTCACTCCTACAGGCCAACGGGTCAACGTCAGCTCGACCGCTGACATTGACATCTACTCTGTCCCCACTGGAAACCCACCTTTTCTGCCGCCGCCTTTCACTAATAGTCTTGTCGGCGTGAGTGGCCAGACGTTCTTCACCATCGACCTATCCAAGTTCAACCCGGCCGTCCCTGCGGGGAGCGTGACAAACATTGTCACCCAAGGCATCACGATGCCTGATGATGGGAATAGGATCATTGATATTGCCGCGGCTCCGCTCGGCTACGAAGCTGAAAACGCCACGCTGGGCGGCGGGGCCACCATTGCTACGAATTTCCCGGGGTTTAGCGGGACCGGCTCTGTAATTTTCGGAGACGGCGTCGCCGGCAGCTTTGTCGAATTTCAAGTGAATCAGGTCGGGGATTCTCTGGACGGGAGCAGGATATTCAACTTCGTTTACTCCAATGGGAGTAGTGTCGCTCGCCCTTGCAACATAGTAGTCAACGGAACCGTCGTCGGCTCGTATGACTTCCAGCCGACCGGATCGTGGACGAATTACTATAGGGTCCTGGGGCTCGCAAACATCGGCACAGCCCCAGGTTTCCGCAGCCTGCGGATAACCGCCGCCACAGCCGCAGGCGGACCGAACCTCGACAAAATACAGTTTTTCAATTTATAGGGCTGTGATCCCCTTTTTAAATGGGGGTGTAGCTCTTTGGGAACACCGAAGTGATGACGCGAAACACGCGGATTGACGACATGTAAAAAGTTCCATGAGGCGCCCCTTGAATAATCAAACTTCTCGCTCCCTGAAAAGGCAAAAACATATGCGAAGACCAAAAACGAAAAAGGCGTTTGCCGCCATGACAGTCATCTCGCTGGCTTTCGGCGTCACATTGACATACGGCCTGATGCGCGGGCATTCGGCCAACGCCAAGAGCGCGCACAGTCAACCTAATATGCCCACGGCCGCAAGTTCATCGGCGACGCTCGCCGCCGCGCAAACCACCGGCGTCATGATGCCGTCAACACCCATTTACGCTCTGAATTCCAATAACGTTATTTTTGTCCTCTGGCCCGGCGCTACCACTTTCACTAGGCTGGTCCGCGTCACGCAGGCCAACGGCAATTTGATCGGGATTGATTTCCGCCCCGCCGACGGGAGAAACACGGCCCTCTATGCTCTGACTGACACCGGGACTATCTACACAATTAACCTGACCGCCAACGGACTGGGGAACGTCACCAAGGTCAGCGACCTGACAACCCGCTTTCCTTCAGGGGTTCAGTCGCTGATGGATTTCAATCCGGTCGCCAACGCGTTGCGCTTGATCGGAAGCGACCGCCTGAATTATGCCGCCGTCAATTCGGGCGGAAACCTCAACGCGACGGCGATCCAAACTTCGCTCTCATACGACCCGAACGACGTCAATAAAGGGGTCGCCCCGCATATCTCCGCCGGCGCCTATGACACCAATTTCGTCGGCGCGACGGCCACCCGTTTCTACGCGATCGATTACGACCTGGACACGCTCGTAACGATCCAGCCGCCGCCTACCGGAGGGAGTTCGGCCACGGGCGGAGGCGTGTTGCAAACACTCGGCCCCCTCGTCACTCCTGCAGGCCAACGGGTCAACGTCAGCTCGACCGCTGACTTCGACATCTACACTATACCCGTTCTATTTGGGTCGCCGAATAAGCTCGTCGGCGTAAGTGGCCGGACATTCTTCAGCATCGACCTGTCACAGGTCAATCCGGCCGTTCCGGCGGGGAGCGTGACAAACATTGTTACCCAAGGTATCACGATGCCTGACGACGGGAATGACTTCCTCGATATCGCGGTGACTCTGGACTCCTACGAAGCTGAAAACGCCACGCTGGGCGGCGGGAGCATGGTTGATAGGAGTTTCCCGGGGTTTAGCGGGACCGGCTATGTGAGTTTAGGAAGTGGCGTCGCCGGCGGCTTTGTCGATTTTCAGGTGGTTCAGAACGGGACCCGGGGATACTTCATCACTTACGCCAATGGGAGTAATGTCAATCGCCCTTGCAACATAACGGTCAATGGAGTTGTCGTCGATACGTTTAACTTCCCGCCGACCGGATCGTGGTCAAATTATTCTACCACCCTGAGGTCCATAAACCTCGGCGCAGCCACGGGTTTCCGCAACGTGCGGATAACCGCCACCACAGCCGCCGGCGGACCGAACATAGACAAGGTGCGGTTTGGCATTGCCTAGCGCTGTAGGCGCCTTGTTGGGTGGGAGTTAGCCATCAGCGCCGCGAGGGTAGCGACGCGCCGCCTGGAACAGGCTACTGGCGGGCGCCGCGCTCGCTACCCTCGCGGCGCTGATACTGAAGGTCACCGGTGCTCCAACTTCATCGCCCACACCAGCGTCTCTCCCTTAGCTTTAAGTTTCGTCTGTTTGCCCGCCTCATCTCTTTCGACTTCAGGCCTGACTGCCGAGAACGGAGCTAGATAGCGCAATACTGACACTCTCTGCGCTAAATCACGGATGGCGCCCTGGTCTTTCGAGTTCGCCCAGCTTTTGACGGCCTCCAACTCTGGAACGACGCGCTCTGACCAAACCAGCCAGATATTCTCGACGCCTTCTTCGTCGTCGAAGATGAGCCAATTGTCCTGCCGGTTCCGGACGGGCGGCGGTATTTGGACTATCTGGCTGGCATGGATTTCCAGCGACACTCCGCCATTCTCCATGCCGGGAAAGAGTATGTTGAAGTTGGGGAAACCATCTGTTTGTGTCGGCCCCTGGTTAATAACATAAAGAAAGCCCGACTGCGGACTACTGATGTAGAGGCGCGCCTCGTCCCCTGCGCCAAAGATGACATTCTCGAACGTAGCGAACGGCTTGGGGCGGGGATAACGCCTGGGGTCCCTTCGCGCCTCCACAGAGTAAATGAGATGTCGGTCTGGAGCCGCAGAAGGCGTCGTTTGAGTCTGCTCACGACTGGCCTTATCTCGAAAGCTAAAACGCGATATGGCGAGACCCCCGATCACCGCAACGAGGACCAAGAGGAGTATCATCGACCGGCGCCTCAGGCCGGCGTATGCGCCAGGCGGCGACATACGCCCGTCCCCGCCCATCAATCCATCCGCGAGCGCTTCAGTGAAATCTTTCGCGTCAGCGAAGCGGTCTTGTGGGGCGAAAGAGAGAGCTTTTAAAATTACTGACTGCGCGGCCTCGGGCAAACTGGGGCGAAGATCGCGCGGTTTGAGCTTGACGCCAACGCGCTGCATCTCATAAAGATGCAAAATCGACTCAGAATTGAATGGTCGCTGCCCGGTCGCCATTTCGTAAAAGATCACTCCCAAGGCGTAGATGTCACTCTCGGCGACCGGTTTGCCGCGTAATTGTTCGGGCGCCATGTAACTACGCGTCCCGACGACTTCAGTAGTATGGTTATCGGCGGCGTTCGCCATGTCGTGTACTGTCGCAATTCCGAAATCGATTATCTTCACATACTCTTCATCGCCCAGACTCTGTAGCATGATATTTTCAGGCTTGAGGTCGCGGTGAATGACGCCTTGTCGATGCGCGGCTGCGAGCGCTCGTCCCATCTGGCGCGCCAACTTGGCTATGCGACCCGACTCCATACCCTCCGGAGTCATTATAGAGCGCAGACTAAGGCCTGAGACATACTGCATCACAAGATAGGACCGCCCATCAGGCGAGTCGCCGACATCTAGCGCGCGGACCACGCTCGGATGGTCAATCCTTGCCAACGCCGCGATCTCCTGCTTGAACTTCTTTTCCATCCAAGTCTTGCGCGCGTTCTCTTGCCAGATATTCAATAAGACCTTGATCACCACTGGCGTGTCGTGCAGCTTCCGGTCGCGAGCGAGGAACACTGCGCAGACCCCGCCTCGACCCAATTCTTTATCAATCAAATAACGCCCGCCGAGCGTCACGCCCGGCGCGAAGGATTCGGCAAGTGTTTCAGATGGGATTGGGCCACCGCCATTCATCCTCTGATCGTCGCTCGGGAGAATCTCCTTCGGCTCCTCCTGGACTTCCGCCAACTGATTCGCGGCGACTATCAGAGCCGGAGTAGCCAGAAAACCCTCTAACCGCCCCTCATACGCCAGCATTGTTTCGACCTCCCTGCGCAATGACGCGTCGCCGGCGCAGGCGCGGTCGAGAAAACTGGAGCGCTGGGGCGCCTCATGCTGTAAGGCGTCGTAACAGATCCGGCAGACTCGTTCATAGAATTCTGGCGTCATTATTTCGCTCCTATCCCAGTTCGCGAAGAAGCCAGAGTTTCGCCAGAGTCAAATCGCGCTTGATCGTCCCAAGCGATACATCGAGCGCTTCGGCGATCTCTTTCAAGGTCAGGCCGCCGAAGAAGTGCAATTCCACCACTTGACTCTGTCTTGAATTCAACGCGGCTAGTTTCCCCAACGCAATATCAAGATCAACTATATCCAGGTCGCGCCCGGAAAATACCTTCGCCGCTTCTCCCAGTTCTTCCAGCGCGACGTGAGGCGCCCCGGCGCCTCGCTTCAAGGCTTTCTGCTCGACTGCGTAATCAACCAGGATGCGCCGCATCATTTGGGCCGCCACTCCGAAGAAATGCGCGCGGTTCTGCCAACGCGCGTTCTCCCAATCAATCAGCCGCAAGTAGGCTTCCTGTATGAGGGCAGTGGTTTGCAGAATGTGATCAGGGCGTTCCTTTGACAGGTAACTCTTGGCCAGTCGTCGCAACTCAGCCTCTACTATCGGGACGAGTTGGGCAAGGGCCTCTCGATCTCCCTCGCTCCAGGCCACCAGCAGTTCCGTGATTTCATGGGTCAAGATTGTGAACATAACTCGCTATCCCTTTAGCCAATCAGCAACAACTTGACGGGGGGCGTTATGGCGGACAGGCGCTGCTTTAGGTTGGGTGAGAGTTCAGCACGAGGGCAATTCGTATTTGAAGCCGCAGCGATATTATATAAGAGACGGCGTAAACCAGAGAGAGGTTTGCTCGAAAATTATTGAGCGATGGCTGCGAGGGAATTATAGCGATTGTGCAATTAGTACAAGGATTCTTTTGGCGGGCATTCACAAACAGTATTTTGACTCATGGTTCAACATGTCTTTGAAGAGTCAGGCGTCCGTAGGTGCAAAACCAGCGTCTGATAACGGATAAACAAAACAGGAATCCACTGTTGTGGAAGGGCATAAACCAGCATCCATGGCGAAACGTGAGTTAGGAAGACGTCGAAAAATGAAAGCAGTGAGGCGGTCGTCGCCGCGCAGCCCGAAGATAAAAACTCGGTCCTGCTGCTCGCCGATTGCAACCTGCGAATGGGCGAGTTCAAGAGAGTGAGTGACACGGTCAACTCTCCCCAGTGGCTTAGCCAATTGGGAGGATTCATCTGCCGATGCGCGCTTTTTTCTCGAACGCACGCCGGCCCACCGAAGGAACACCATAAGCCACAATGTGCCCGCAGAGGACATGGTCAGGTAAGGGATCACGCTTGGGTTTACGTTCCTGGCCACCATGTTTTTGCAACAGAACTGTCGTGGCTACGACAATTTGCCTTCGCGTAGTTTTGTGATTAACCATTCATATTCATCTTTGGTTATCCAATCAGCCGTCAGATATTTCAGCAGCAACATTTCATTCACTTCCTGGTCATGATTTTCAATGACACCGTTCAACCGTATGGCCAGGCTTTTTCGGAGCTTATCGACAATTTGGTCGATGCGCCCAATCAGAAAGGTTGTATGTGTATCATTCACTCCCGTATCCTTGCTGATGTCTCTTCTCAAGTTGTTTAAGTTGATCAGTCCCATTATGATTTTATTGATGACCTTCGTTTGGTCGGCGTTAATTTTTGGGCAAAGATACTTGCGATCGTGTGAGCCTCCACAACCGGCGCTGCCGTCATCTCCTTTGCTTCCGGCGTCATGGTCCTTCTCATTTTTGTCATTCAGCGAGGCGCCTTCGCCCGTTACTTTACCCGGTCTGATAAATTCTCTGACCAGTTGAATGCTTGAATCAATCCAGCCTAGGAAAATCGGCCACCACGTATCTCTTAGGATGATCACCGCATTTGCGGCAGATCTTTGTTTTGCGTCGAGATTTGGGGGAGGAGTCTTCCGATCGCCGACTCCGCTCTTAACCATTCTAACAGCGTCGTCAGCTTGTTCATGCTCCTCATTGATTGGGATACTCTCTTCTATTACTTTACTCAATTTTGTCAGGTACTTCATTTGTTGGATACCTGATACAAACCAGCTCACGAAAATGAACGAAGGCGTGAACGCCGTTCCCAAGGTCACCAGGAATACTAAAAGATTGCGTAACGACAGCATGAATCGGCCATGGCTCTGCTTTTTGTAATACTCGAGAAAATCGAAATCATTTTTCAAGATGTGCGCCAGCTGCGGAGATTTTTCTTCCTCCTTCGGCTCCTTTTTCAGCGCGTTTAATCGGTCCAGAATTGTCAATATATCTATTGTCGGCGTCCGCTGATCGGTCACGAGATAGGCATATGTCCCTAGTGTCGCCGCTCCATTATATTTGTCGTATTTACCGTTGAAATCGGTAGCCCTGAAATTTGTGCCATGTTTCAGATTCAAGTTGTTGATGAAGGTCGAGTCGATACTGATCAGCCCGAATTGGTCCGATTTATCAATAATGAGATCTGCGACAGACTTGCATGGAATACCGGTTACGACAAAGACGATATCGGGTATGCCATCTTTACAACTGCCGGAAGCGGACGGCCCGTTAACTGGCGTGTGCTCGGGATTAAGGCTAAGGCAATCCAGCGCATTCCACGTGTCAGTCAGAAGTATCTGCGGCGAATTTGCGCCGCTGTGGGAGGGGTTATTTCCCCCGGCCAGTTCTCCTCGAGTCTGTCCGACCGATGCGGCCATATTGGCATTGATTGGCTCAGCCTGCCGCGCACGGATTTGTTCGTTGATTGCGTCCATGATGTAGCTTGCAATTATTTTGGTCCCGCTGCCGACCGGGCCGATGCTGATCTTGGCATGGGCAAAAAAATCGAGGAGTTCCGGTCTGGTATAGGAAGAGATTTGAGGAAGATCGCCGTCATGAGATCCTTTTTGACAACCCATGAAGACACATCGATTGTAGATGACATGCATTCTTTCAAGATATATCGGGGCGGCGAAATTCAGCTGCGTTTTCATGAAATCGTCGGCTTTGAGCACGTCTTCCTGAACGAGGCCAAATGACCGACGCTGTGAAGTCAGGACCCTCGCTGCGTTTTCAATCCCGCCTTTGGTCTTTGTATTCATCACTTTCGGGAGTTCTCTCTCAAGATAGTTTCCAACCAGATAATAAGTTAGGCGTTCGTTGCCTGAATAAAATTCATATGAAGGCAACTTACGAAAAGGAAGATAAGAAAAGATGCTGAAATCGGTGGCGTAAAAATCGACTAGATAATAGTAAGTCGCTATCGAAAAGAACAACGTGATCAGAATAACTATGCGTCTCGTCTTCAATGTATTACTGAATATATCTTTCAAAGTGATTTCTGTTCTCATACAGCGCTTCCAGTGTCTCCGGTGTGTGATTGAAGATGGCTACGGAATGTAAATATCCGTCTGGGACAACCACATCCCTTGCTAAGGTGGTGAAGCTGGGCATGATCGAATGAGCGTCCCGCATACCTATACGTTGAAACTGCAGCTGAGTTGCCAGAATTGACGGGAGTCGGCAGGTAAGGGGATCTAGCTTGAGCTTGCGCCGCCAGTGTCAATGAGTCATGGCGCGATCCGCAAAGACACGCGCAGCATCATCGGCGCTTCCGGTCTGACTTTGATGCGGTAAATGGTTTGCGGCAGCGGGTCGCCCTGGACGAGACGCCTTTCGCCTTTATCGGCTTCTCTCTCCGCCGCAGTCCACTGGCTGCCTGCTCCGTCTCGTTCTTCCCGGCGTTCCGCGCGACCGCCCCATTGCCTCTCCCACTGCGCCACTAACGCCTTCTCCAACTTGACCGGCTGGTCCGGCGTCCCGAGTGGCAGCTTGAGGGGGCTCGGGCTGACGATGATGGCGATCTCCTCGCTTAACTGGTCTTTCCTGGCGCGCTCCAGAGTAAAGTACGGATATTCGTCGCCTCGCGCCGGAATGAAAACCGGCTTCCCGGCCGTCACCACATTTCCCCCTTCAGGCGTGGTCGGGGAGGGATAGATGAGGTAAGGGTCGCTGGTCGAGCCATCGGCATAGACCTCACGATCAATCACGTAAAGATAACTGTCGCTCCTTCGAGGCGCTTCGATGCTGAGGCGCAGGCGTTCTCCTTCAGTAAAGAGCGTGTCCGCCGCCGCGCGTTCGGCCGTCGGGGTGTCTTGATCGCTGCGTAAGCGCCAGATTGTGACTCCGACAAGCTCCCCCTTCACAGCGGTTCCTCTTGGGCGCCTGGCGCCGTCGCGGCCACGCGCCTCTCGAAACATCTTGTTCCAAATACGTCGCGTGCTGTCCTCCGGCTCACGTTGCGGCGAAGGGCCGGCGATGTGCGAGAGGACAGAGGGTAGGGAAGTGGCGTTCGTGTCCTTCGGCACACTTTGAGGCAAAGGGCCGGCGGCGGCGCAAAGACAACAAAAACCAAGCGTCGTGGCCATAATCATTCGCCGCCCGCGATTCGATCCATTCATCTTGCGAGTCATGACCTGACTCTCCTTTCTTCATTGTCAGTACCGCGAGCGGTAGCGAGTGTGGTTCCCGGAGTAGGCGACTGGCGAGGGCCACGCTCGCTACCGCTCGCAGTACTGATTCGGCGTTCGCCCATGGCGCAAGGATTCCAGCCCCCATTTAACTTAAAGCGGAATTTGCGACCGTTACGGCTAATCCGGGGCAAAATTTTTCTATTTTTCTCGTTCACCCTCTAAGTTCGCCCACTCCCCAGATAGGATGAAGCTGGCCCAATAGTAAGGATGTCGCCGCTTCATATCATTGAACATCTCCAACTGCGCCTGTCGCAGCGCGGCGCCGCGTCCCTGCCCTTGCCGCAACCTCCGGTAGTAGGCCACCATCAACTCCCTCGTCCATCGGTCCGACACCGCCCACAGACTCATGACCTGAGTTTCCGACCCGGCCAGAGCCAGAGCCCGCCGCAGGCCGTAGACGCCATCGCCGTTTCTCACTTCACCCACTCCGGTATCGCAGGCCGAGAGCGTCATCAGTTTCGTCCCCCACAAATTAAGCCCTGTCATTTCGAGCGCCGTCAGAATCCCGTTGCTTCCCTCCTTCTGTTCATTGGCTCCGGCCATCGCCAGCCCTGCCCGCAGCAGAGGATTCTCGATGCGCGACCCGTCCTTTTCGACCTGTTTAAGCAGGCGGCTTCCGTCGTGAGGCGATTTCCGAGGGCTTCGTGCTCCAGTCGAAGTCAAACTCAGGTTTTCCAGAAAGAAGCCGTGCGTGGCGATGTGCAATATCGCGGGGCTTTGAGATTGCCTGAGCGCCTCTTTGCTCGCCTGGCGTTTGGTCAGCAGTGTCGCGCCGGGCAGCAGCGCGCCTATGGCTTTGCCCTCCTCCGCCGTGTAAGGCAGGGCGGGGAAGTAGAATTTGCTGAAGGCGGTCGCAGGCGACTCTTCCCTAACTTGCTTCTCAGACGGCCCTTTCGTCTGTTTCAAAAACCGCGTCGCTTCTACCTGACGTCGGCCTCCGAAGTCCGGGTCAGCGATCACCAGTGGCCCACTCTTACTCTTTCTTCCCACTTGCAGTCGCAGCAGGTCACGCCCGCTCGACAGATAGCTGATTGAGTAACGCTCGACCAGATACCGCCCTCGCTCATCAACAAGCGCCTCAAAAGGGATGAGGTTGAGCGCGCCTTCGGGCGAGATGAGCAATCGGGTCAGGTTCACAAGGTGAGGGCGCAGCGGTTGAAAAACTATACTATCTACCGAGCGCGCCAGATTCTTCACGTCCTTTCGCTTCGGGTCGCGCAGCGCTTTGCGTAATGTGGCGATGGCCTCGTCAATGGCCTTCGCGTCGCCCAACTCCTTCCACTCAATCTCTCCCCGCCGGCGCATGATGTAAGCCACATAACGAGGTCGGCCAAATGCGTCGTACTCCTTCGCGGCTTTGGGATTGAACGGGCGGTAAGAAGCGAACTCGATCAGCGCCGCGTCGTCGGGAATGGCCGCCCGGACGGCTTCGAGCGTGACCGGTAGGGATTGGGCGCGGAACTCATCGCTCCTGCGACTGATCTCGGCCTCGAACTTCTCGGCCTGGTCTTCAAGCTCCTTGACACGTTCCCGATGTCGCTCGGCGTTCATCCTCTGCGGCCCGTCGAGGATGATCCGGGCGATCTTCGAGCGCGCGTCGATCAATTTGTCCAGCGCGGCTCGATCCTCCTCGTTGAAGCGGCCGCGGAGGGCGTTGAGACTTTCAGAAGCGGCGTCGAGCGCGCGCCCCTTGCGTTGCAGGATCAGAGTGGCGGCCAGGTTGCGCGCCGCTGGATCGTGGCGCGCATAGAGTAGATGTAAGGAGATGGCTTGATCAGTTTGCTTTGAGAGAGTGGCTAGATAGGCTAGTTTCTGGCGTTCGGAGCCGATAGCCAGATTGAGCTTGAGGCTGTGTTCAACGATGGCGGTAGCGCGTGACTGAAAGGAGATGGCCTGAGAAATTTCGTTTTTCGCCATATGAAGTCTGGCGAGGCCGTCGAGAGACTTTACGACATCAGGGTGCTCCGGATCGAGCGATTTTTCCTGAATGGCCAGAGCCCGCTGGAATAATGGCTCCGCCTTCGCATATTCGCGCATAGCGCCGTAAAGGATCGCGAGATTGTCAAGAGACTTGGCGGTAAGGGGGTGTTCAGGTCCGAACGACTTCTCTCGAATGGCCAGAGCGCGTTGGTAAAATGGCTCCGCCTTCGCGTAGTCGCCCTGGTCGCTGTAAAGGGTCGCGAGATTGAGTAGAGAAAGCGCGACACCGCGGTGATCCGGGCCGAGCGATTTCTCCCTGATGGCCAGCGCGCGTTGCATGAGCGGCTCCGCCTTCGCGTAGTCGCCCAGGGCGCCGTAAAGGTTCGCGAGATTGTTGAGGGACATTGCGACATCGGGGTGATCCGGGCCGAGCGATTTTTCCCTAATGGCCAGCGCGCGTCGCTGGAGTGGCTCCGCCTTCGCATAGTCGCCCAGTACGCTGTAAAGGTTCGCGAGATTGCTGAGAGAACGAGCGACGTTGGGGTGATCCGGGCCGAGCGATTTCTCCCAGATGGTCAGGGCGCGCTGATGGATCTGCTCCGCCTTCGCATAATCGCCCAGGGAGTCGTAAAGAGTAGCGATATTGTTGAGAGAATCGGCGACGTCTAGGTGTTCCGGGCCGAGCGATTTCTCCTTTATGGTCAGGGCGCTCTGATAAAGCTGTTTTGCCTTCGCATAGTCGCCCAGGGCGCCGTAATGGTTCGCGAGATTGTTGAGAGAGTGAGCGACGTCTGGGTGATCCGGACCGAGCGATTTCTCCCGGATGGTCAGCGCGCGCAGCATGAGCGGCTCCGCCTTCGCATAATCACCCAGGTTTTCGTAAAGGACTGCGAGATTGTTGAGAGAGTGAGCGACATCGGGGTGTTCAGGGCCGAGCGATTTCTCCTTTATGGCCAGCGCACGCTGATAAAGTGGCTCCGCTTTAGAATACTCGCCTTTATAGTAGTGAAGCGCCGCGAGACTATTGATTGCCTGACTGACATCGGGGTGATCTGGCCCCAGTATCTTTTCGCGTATCGCCAGCGCCCGTTCAATATACGGGAGCGCTTCATCATATTTGCCTGCGATGCGCAGGTCGCTGACTTTCTTATACAGCTTGCGCGCTTCATGCAGAGCGCGGTCATTCTCCGTCGCGACGCGCAACTCCTCGATCCGAATCTCATAGTCGCCTGCCGGCGCCGCCTTCTGCTTGGGTTGCACAACTAGTCGGTAGTCGCCCTCCGCTTCAGCCACTTGCTCAACCGTTTCCGGTCCGCGTAGCCTGCTTTCAGAGTCAAACCCCATGATTTGCTTGCCGTCCGGCCTCAGTAGACGCGCCTCCACGTCAATGCCGTCCTGCTCGATGACGGCCTTCAGAAACTGATCGGCGGCCAGCCTGATTCGATAGGTGTGCTGCTGCCCGCCCGCAAGCTTCCGTCTATGAGGCTTGCCCGGCTCAAGCGTCTGGACATCATTCTCGCCGCCGGTTCCGCTTTCTGCGTCACGTCGCTCTTGAGTCGATTGCTGGAATAGATCGATCGCGTGGCTGAAAGCTTCTTGTGAAGGGGCGACAATTAACAGGCCGAAGAGTGGGAAAAGTCTCAGTCGGGCGCCCAATCGTCGCATTACAAAATCCTCCCGCCGTTATACTGCCAAGGGAGCGACGTTTGTTGAATTGTAGTGACAATTAAATCGGAACTGTGTTGATTTGTACAGACGGTGGGGCTGATTTAAGAGCCGGCCTTCATGTTGCGTATCGCGCTCCAATCACCGGACGGATCCACATTCACGTTGCTTATGCGGTCTCGATAAATGACGATGGTCGCAGGGTACCACAGGTATATCTGCGGCAAATCTTCGGCAAGGATCTTCTGGACTTGTGAGAATATCTCCTTGCTTCGCTCCCTTGTCGCCGTCCGCGCTTCTTCGAGTAATTTATCCACCTGAGGGTTGACATAGCGCGAGCGATTCTGCCCGTTCGGAGGAATCGCGCCAGAGCTGTAGACAAGCCTGAAGATGTCTGGGTTTTGATTACCGCCTACCAGGGTATTCAAGTATAACTGAAAGTTGCCTTCGGTCATATCCTGGGTGAGCTTCTGGCGCTCCAGAGACTGCAAATCGATCTCGACGCCTACGCGCCGCATCTGCTCCTGAATGGCTTCGCCGATCTTGCGGGAGACTGAGACAGGGGAGGTTTTGAGAGACAGCTTCAGGCTGCTCTTTCCAGCTTCAGCCAAAAGCTTCCTGGCTCGATCAGGATCATATTTGTAATCAGTGACATTCGGGTCGTAAGCCCACTGGCTGGGCGGCAGCGCGCTTCGGGCGGAGAATGCCTGCCCACGCAGCACATCTCGTATTATCGCATCCCGGTCTATGGCGTAAGCGAGAGCCTGTCGAACGCGCCGGTCTTTCAGGATCGGGTCTTGCAGGTTAACCCCCAGATGCGTGATGTTGGTGCCCTCCGTCACTTCCGTTTTGATCCTGGGGGCTTTCTGAAGACTCTCTACCGTCACGGGGTCGAAGTCGGCGTTGATCGCCAGATCTACAGAACCTTTCCTCAGTTCGCTTTCTCTGGTGCTGTTATCTGGAATTATCCTGACCGTAAGACGCTTGATGCTCGAAGCCCCTTCGAAGTATTCATCGAAGGACGTAAGGACTACCTCCTGACTCTCCTTATAGTCCTCGAACTTGAAGGGGCCGGTCCCGATCGGGCGCCTTTCCTGTTGGCTCGAAGTTCCTTCGGGAATTATTCCTATCGGCACAATGGTATTTGCCAGCCCGGGGCAGGGTGTTCCGCAGTGGAACGTGACTTTGAGCGGGTTGGAGGGATCCGTCTCGACCGAGACATGATCTCGCTCTATGTCGGCCCGTTTGGGCGAATCGATGGTCAACAAGGTGTCGAACGTGTATTTGACATCGGCGGCGGAGAAGTTTTGCCTGTTGTGGAACCTGATATTGGGGCGGAGGTAGAACGTGAAGGTCTTTTTGTCAGGAGACGATTCGAACTTTTCAGCCAAATCAGGCACGGGTTCGAACTTGTCGTTTTTACGCGTGAGCCCGTTGAAAATCAGTTGCCGCATTCTTTCGGCGGCAGTGTCTGTGCTACGGCGCGGGTCAAAAGTGTCTATGCGCTTCTCGAGCATGACAGTCATTTCGCCCTGGGCGCCGCCCCTGCGGCAGCCCGACTCCATCGGCATGAGAACTATCGATGAGATTAACAACAGGGCGAGGCTGAAGGGCGCCTGCCGGCGCCGAATCTCGACTTTGGTCATGGCTTATTTGTTCGTCTGTTTTCTTTCATCCCTCTTTTCGCGCTTGGCGTCGAGGTCCTTTATCCATTGGTTGAACAGGGCTAATTGCTCGGGCGATAGGAGGGCTCGTATGCGATTGCGCGCGTTCTCGCGTATGGCCTGGTACTGCGGGCGATTCTGTTCCCTAAGTTCCTGGCTTTGTTTCTGGCAGTCGCTGAGTATTTGTATGACCTGCGATCGCCGGGGTTGATCCAACTTCAGGACGCCTGTCAATTCATCGGTGACGTCGGCGGGCGTCGAGGCCGCGGGCTGGGCCACTCGATTGGACAGCAGATATTGCCCTGACGCGCCGACTGCCACGCCGAGTATGAACGCCGTAACTACGATCAGGTGCGCTTTACGTTTACTTGTCAACATTGGGATTATCCTTGTTCACGCCGGTCGGACTTGGGATGTCACTGATAAGGTGTTCATCCATGTTTTGGGCGCCCAAATCGAGATCGCTTGTCATTACAGACGGGCGCCACTGAATGGCGCCGGCCACCAGGATGATTGCGGCCGCTGCAAAGGCCGCCAGCCAACCGCTCATCGCCTCCACGGCCGCTTCCCACGAACTGGATCGCTGTTCGCGGATCTCTTGTATGCGGCGCTTGATTTTGCTGATGAGCATTTCGTTAGATTTGGCCTGAGTGGCGTCAGGGCAGGGAGCGCCCGCCGCCTTGATAATTGCGGGGGCCAATCTCTCTGATAACAACAGGTTCTTGCAGGCCATGCAGTTTTTGATGTGATCCTCCGCTCCGGCGGCGGACGTCGGAGATAAGGCGCCTCCGTATTTAGTAATTGTTTTGATTTCCTTGCAGTTCATGGGGTTTCACCTATGTGACATCGCTTTACGCTTTTCGCTCAACTGAAGCCTGTTCAGAGCCTTGCGCAAGGCGTGTCTGGCGCGGAAGGCCCTGATCTTCACTTTGGCTTCTGACCATCCTAGCATCTGGGATATTTCTCGTACGGAATTATTCTCCGCGTGAAGCAGAATAAGGATCATGCGGTCGTCTACGGGCAGCTTGGAAAGCAGCTTATCCGATATCTCCGCAGCCTTCTCCCTCTCTGATTCGGAGATGTGTATGTCGAACGCGGCGCGGGCGAGTTTACTCTCGAGCCACCCTTCTTCGTCCTCCGAAAGGTCAGTGATAAGAGATTCATTCCGCTTCTTGCGCCTGCGCAACTCGTCGTAGCAGTTGTTGACAGCGATCTTCGCAAGCCACTGTTCGAATGAGGCCCCGCGCCTGTAACTCGACAGCGAGAAGAACGCTTTGGCGAAAGTCTCCTGAACAATGTCTTCGACGGTCTCCATGCTGCGGAAGAAGTGGCGGGCTATGGAGAAAACTCTTCGGCTGTGCTTGAGCACCAGCGCCTCGAACGCCGTCTCATCCCCGTTGAGTGTGAGCTCGATGAGGTGGTCTTCGTGGCTGGGGATGGAGTCAGCGCCGGGGAGTTGCTTGGCTTGGTCGTTCTTCAACGCCGTATCTGCCTGTTGAGTGGTTGTTGACGCGTCCGATACGAGCATTCCTTCAGCCTCTGTGAATAGTGGGTAAGCGCTGATCCTGATCCATGTTTCCTATATTGGTCTCAGTAATGATTGAGAATTGCGACGGCTGATTTTAACACATCGCCCGTCGCTGTCTATCGAACGCTTTCAATTTTGCGCGGATTTAGGCGTGTTGCAGGCTTGCAACGCTGCCTTGCATCTGTAAGACAGACATGATAAAGTGCCGCCGCTGAATTGGCCGCGCTCTATCTGTAGAGCAGTGTGGCTCCACGAACCGGTTTTTACAGCAGAACCCATATGAAAACATCCAGTCAAATCTTGGATCGGGGACGCGATGGCGCTGCCAAAGCGCCGCTGATTAACGTGGCTGAGTTAGGTCAGTATATCAAGCGCAAGAGGGAGCGCGAGAGGCTCTCTCTCAGGAATGTTGCGAAGCAGACTCAGGTGAGCGCTTCGACCCTGTCCCGTATAGAAAACGGGACGGGGATACCGGACACGCCGACGCTGGCTCGTCTAGCCAGGTGGCTCAACATCCCATTTGAGAGGATTGTCACGGGAGGGAACTCGAAGGAATCGCCGATAGTTTACTACCCACAGGAATCCGTTCCAGATATCGTCGCCGCTCACCTGCGAGCTGATCGAAATCTGACGCCTGATCAGGCTCGTGCGTTGGAGGACATGTTTCGTATCGCATATAACCAGTTGAGCGTGAGGAAATAGCCGACAGAGTGTGAGGCTTGAGTATTAAGAGACCGGCCGATCTGAAACTGCTGCCGCCTCCTGAGGTTGGGAGATGGCGGATGTATGAGCGGATGGCGCTGCAGATTCGTGGCTTTGCTAAAGTGGATCTGGCCGCCAAGCTAGATCCGTTCGCTCTGGCAAAATCCATAAACGTTAGAGTGTTGTACTTGAGTGATTTGACCGGTTTGTCTGAATCGTCACGGGCGCGCTTGGATGTCCCTGATGGGTGGTCTGGAGGCGCTACGCAAGCTTTGGAAGATGGTTCCCACATTGTGATCCTGAATCAGAGGCATAGCTCAGGACGTCAGGCCGCCACGTTGATGGAGGAGGTCTGTCATATATTGTTTGGACATAGACCTTCCGAGATCGGCGCTGATCGGGTGGGTGGTCGAAGCTACAATTTCAGTATTGAGGAGGAGGCCTACGCGGTTGGCGCAGCGGTTCTTGTTCCGTATCACTCGTTGAAAACTTTCCTTATCTCTGGCGCTTCCATCCGAAAAATTGCTGGCCATTTCGGTGTGACTCCTTCGCTCATTGTTTATAGGGCTAAGGGGACTGGATTGGGAAAATTTTTGTCATAAGTCGTGTTGTCGCCCGGCGCACTCGTGATTAAGTCTGCGTCCGCGTTCGGGAGTGCGGAGACCTTAGCCGTCTAATTATTGATAAGCAGGTTACATAAGAACCATTATCAGACGCAAGGTGTGTTCGGTGTTTACCATCTCGAACTTGACCGCCGGCCACCGGAGATTGACTACAAATTGCCGATTCTCTATGTCTAAATCGGGACGGCTCGATCGCTCTGCGATATTCTTCGGCGGCCTCGACTCAATTCTTCCTGATGGAAACAAGAAATCTTCTCCCGTCGTTAGCTAAAGCCTCCATTATGAGTCAAAAACGTCGCCGACAATCGGGTGGTGGACGCCCCGACGTCGCATGACCTCTACTGCTTTCGGCGAGATCTCGACCGACGTGACGTTGAGTCCCTTCTCGTGGGCGGAGAATGCAGTACGCATCCTTTTCGCCGTCCAGGTAGTCGAGCATGGCTTGCCCGTGCAAGTCCATTGTTTCCGCGATCATTCTCTCCTCTCAAAGCTGCGTACCAATCAAATGCCGAAATTTTTCATTTCTTTTGATGAAGTCGATCAGCTCGGCGTCTAAGTTGCGGCATTTGATCTGAAAAACTACACTTGCAGATGGCGGCGAGCTTCCAACCCTTCATCCCCCGGCGGGTACAAGATTGTTCAAGGCCTGGAGTCTGTTTTCATCCAGAGTAATCGACGCCGCGGCAATGTTTTCTTCGAGATGGGAAACTTTGGAGGTGCCTGGGATCGGCAGCATGACGGGCGACCGCCAGAGCAGCCAAACCAGAGCGAGTTGAGACATCGTGAGACTGAATTCCTTCGCGGTCCGATCGAGTATTCCCCCAGGAGCGGTCAACTCGCCGGCGGCGAGCGGGAACCATGGGATAAAGCCAAGACTCTCGCGCTCGCAGTACTCGACAACGTCCTCCGCGTTTCGATTCGCGACGCTGTAAAGGTTTTGGACCGAACTGCCTTCGCATCTCTTCCGCAGGTACGCCGGTTGTCCGTTCGGCGTCCATTGGTCAGGCCCTGGCCGGACCAGTCCCGCCTTGGTTGCGATCACCAGCCCTGTCGGATACGGGTGTAGGGCTTCCGCGATTATCCGCTCACTGACCTCCGGTCCGTAGGAATCCGCCGTATCGACAAAATTGATTCCCAATTCTACCGCGCGGCGAAGCACACGGATCGCTTCCTCCTTATCCTTCGGTTCTCCCCAGATTCCGGGCCCCGTCAGCCTCATCGCCCCGAATCCTAGCCGTTGAACCGGCAGATCGCCTCCGATCTGAAATGTTTTCTTATCCAACGCCGATTGTTTTTTCATCTCAACCTCCCTTTTTGGTATTTTGCAATGAATATTTGGCCGCATCACATAGTAGAGAATCCGAGCTTTTATCCGCTCTGCGAAGCCTCAGTTGACGATCGGCTGGAAGATGAAGGCGTCGTCGCCGTCGCTGTGGAGATGTTGCCGGCGCCAGGCGTCCAACTTCAGGTAATGGTCGATGGCCTACTTGACGTCCTTGATGACGGTATCCCAAGCCGCCATCGCGCATTTGACGATGTCGCCCAGGGCTTTACGCGAAGCCCCGTCCCTGGCCCGAATAGCCATTCCATCGACGATGCTGGTGTAGAAGGAGACAAGGCCGTTAACGTCGGTTGAAGCAGGTAAATCACCGTCGGCGATTCCCCGGCGCAAGCGCTGCCTGATGACCTTCTCCCGAATTGCGCGCTGCTCGCGAAGGAAATCCTCCACCCCCCTATTGGCGGGGGAGCAGTTGATGCCTCCAAGTACCATCATGCAACCGCGTGGATTGGTTTGTCCGCAGATACTCTCTGCTGCGGCCCGAAGCATTGCTTCGACGGAAGATCGAGCCGTAGGCCCCTCCGAGAGCGCCATCATAATGGGCGAGCCTTGCGTCTTCTTGTAAAGTTCGACCGCCTCGCGGAACAGCTCTTCCTTCGAGCCGAAGGCGGCGTAGAAGCTTGGCGCGGTGATGCCGCCCATGGCCTTCTGAAGGTCGGCCAGCGTCGTTCCCTCGTAGCCCTGCGCCCAGAAGAGCTCCATCGCGCGCTGAAGGGCTTCGTCCCGATCGAATTCACGTGGGCGGCCGGTCCGGCTCATTTTCATTCCTTTCTATAGAGTTCACTATATAAGTCTTGACAGGAAAGCGCAAGCCGTGCGATTGTTCTGTAGTGATTGCTATAGAATTCAACGATCCGCAGAATAACGCCTTATAGGAGAAGCCAAATGACAAGGAAAGATTCGCGCCCCGTGACTGAATCCATCCTCATCGTCGGCGCAACCCGCGCCGTCCGCTCAGGGCTCGTGAGGCAGTTCGCCGCGACCGGCCGACGCGTTAAGGCGCTTGTCAGAGGTGAGGGCAAAGCCGCGAGTATCGCTCACCTGGCGGCGCCGGTGATCGGAGATCTCGCTGCGCCCGCGACCCTGGAGCAAGCGTTCAAAGGCGCGGAGCGCGTTTTTGTGCTTTCCCCACCGGTTCCCGAAATGGAGTTGCCGGACCGTAACGCATTCGATGCGGCCATTGCTGCCGGCGCCAAGCGCATTGTCTTTCTCTCGAACTATGGCGCGGGCGAGTGCGGCCTGAGAAGTTGTGGATAACCCGAAACCGACTATTCAACAAGGAGAAAGCAGATGGCACAAACACGTCCCCGTTCCACGAGTCCAACCATCCTGGTAACGGGTCCGACTGGCAAGGTCGGGCGGCGTCTGATCCCGCTCCTCGCGCGCCGGGGGGTGACCGTCCGTGCCGCTAGCCGGTCGCCCGTCGCGGCGCGCGCGGGCGTCGAGCCGGTCCGCTTCGACTGGACCGACGAGAGCGCCTACGAGACCGCGCGGAAGGGCGTGGACGCGATGTACCTGGTCACCGGCCCCATCCCGCAACCGGAGCACGCCGACTACATCCGCGCCCTGCTCGACGGCGCGAGCGGGGCCGGCGTCGAACGGGTCGTGTTGCTGTCCACGTACGGCCTGGACCAGGCGCCGCCGGAGAACCCGCTGCGCCGCATCGAACTGGCTGTCGAATCGTCCGGCGTGCCGTACACCATCCTGCGGCCGGGCGCGTTCATGCAGAACTTCTCAGAGGGGCTGAGGTGGCGTGAGACGTTGGTCGAGAGCATCCGCGAGCGGGATGAGATCGCAGCGCCGGGCGGCGACGGAGTCGTGAGCTATGTATCGACCGAGGACATTGCCGCGGTCGCAGCTGTCGCACTGACCGAGGACGGGCACAAGGGCAAGGTGTACGCGCCGATGGGCCCGGAGCCGCTGACGCTGACGGAGGTCGCCGAGCACATTTCGTGGGTCGCGGGACGTCGGATCAGATACGTCGAGACGGACCGCACGCCCATCCGCGACGCGCTCCTCGCGGCGGGCGCGCCACCTGAGACCGCCGAGCATAACAGCCAGCTCTACGCCTACGCGTTTAGCTCCGGCGTGTTCGGTGTGCTCAACGACGACGTCCTTGATGTGACCGGCCGGCCGCCGGTGAGCTTCGCCAAGTTCGCCGTGGGCGCGGTGGCGGCGTGGCGCCGGGCGGCGTGTCCGGTGGAAGGCGCCCGGACAGCGCTTGTCTGATCGAGACTGCGGGATCGGAGTCAGCGGTCATTGATCTGAAAGAACATGGGGAAATCATGCAAACACTGCTTCAGGACCTGCGCTACGGCGCGCGAATATTAATCAAGAAGCCAAGCTTCACTTCGATCGCCGTCATCACGCTGGCCTTGGGCATCGGCGCGAACACGGCGATCTTCAGCGTCATCAATGCGGTTTTGCTCAATCCGCTGCTCTTTGCCGCGCCGGAACAGGTCGTGGCCATCGGGACGGCGGACACCCAAAACCGATCGACGTTTTATCCAGTCTCTTATCCGAACTTTTTCGATTGGCGTGCGCAGAGCCAGTCGTTCGAGCGGATGGCGTCATATTACATGAATAACGTGGCGCTCACTGGCGTCGCCACGCCTGTCGAGTTGCGCGCCGCCGTGGTTTCGCCGGATCTGTTCGCCCTGCTCGGCGTCAAACCGCAACTTGGCCGATGGCTTGCCTCTGAAGACGAGAAGCGGGGGAACCGCGTGGCGATCATCAGTCACAGTTTGTGGCAACGGCAGTTCGGCGGCGATCCGAACGTCGTCGGGCGCGCGCTGACACTCGACGGCAAGCCGTTCAACGTCGTCGGCGTGACGCCCGCCGGATTTCAATTTCCGGTTGGACCCGACACGGTCGAGGTGTGGATGGCCTCCTCGATTGACGCGGAAACGACCGATCCGAAACAGCCGCCGCTGAATGAACGGCGCGGCTCGCACTCCCTGAATGTTGTCGGGCGGCTGAAACCGAACGTCACGCTCGAACGGGCGCAGGCCGAGATGAATGTCATCGGCGCGAACCTTGAAAGGCGATACCCCGATACCAACACCCGACATGGCGTCAGATTGATCCCTTACCACGACAACGTGGTATCCGATTACAGCGAGGCGTTATGGCTGATTCTGGGCGCGGTCGGTTGCGTGCTGCTGATCGCCTGCGCCAATGTGGCCAATCTGCTGCTCGCTCACTCGACGGCTCGCTACAAAGAGATCGCGGTGAGGGCCGCGCTCGGCGCCAGCCGCCGGCGCGTCATCAGGCAGTTGCTGACCGAGAGCCTGTCGCTCAGCCTGGGCGGCGGATTGTTGGGATTGCTGTCAGCGTGGTTGGGGACAGGGGCGCTGGTCAAGTTGATTCCCGAAGACGTGCCGCGTTTGGCCGAGGTCGGCGTCGACCATCGGGTTCTCGGCTTCACGCTGTTGATCTCGGTCGTGACGGGCGTCGTGTTCGGGCTGGCGCCGGCGTTGCAGGCGTCGAAGATAGAATTGACCGAGGCGATGAAGGAAGGCTCGCGCGGCGCGGGCGCGGGCGGCGGACGCGGCCGTCTGCGAAGCGGGCTGGTCGTCGCGGAGATCGCAATTGCGCTGGTGGTGTTGATCGGCGCGGGATTGCTGCTGCAAACGTTTCGCAGGTTGCAGCAAGTTGATCTGGGATTCGACGCTCACAACGTATTAACAACGTCAATCGTTTTGCCCTTCGCGCGTTATCCTGAGCGGGAGCAAGCCGCGACGTTCTACCAGAACTTG
>Ga0081455_10001604_pt1 | contig 27632 bp, 25 predicted proteins | sample TabmetS3T2R1_FD_70207 | JGI IMG/M metagenome (GOLD analysis project Ga0081455, IMG submission 70207) | Tabebuia heterophylla rhizosphere microbial communities from the University of Puerto Rico - S3T2R1 | ecosystem: Host-associated > Plants > Roots > Rhizosphere ...
CCCGCCCGGCGTGTTCAACATGGTGCTTGCCGACGGCCCGAACACGTTCGACGGGCTGTCGCAGGCGCTGGACGCCGGCCTGGTCGACAAGGTCGGGTTCACCGGCTCGAGCGACGTCGGCCGCAGGCTCGGCGAGCTCGCCGGCCGCCACCTCCAGACGCCGTGCCTCGAGCTCGGCGGCAAGAACCCGCTCGTCGTGATGCCCGACGCCGACCTCGACCTGGCCGTCGAGGGCGCGCTCTTCAGCGGGTTCGGCACGGCGGGGCAGCGGTGCACGTCGCTCGGCACGGTGATCGTGCACGCGTCGGTGCACGACGAGTTCCTCGCCCGGTTCACGCGCGCCGTGGAGACCGCCGCGATCGGCGACCCGTTCGAACCGGTCCTGTACGGCCCGATGATCTCGGCGCGGTTCTGCGAGCGCTTCCTGGGCTGGCTCGACTGGGTGCAGCCGCACCACGCGATCTCGGGCTCGACCCGCACCGGCCGCATCACCAAGGACAACCCGCGCGATGGGTTCGTGGGCGATCCGGACGCCGGCCTGTTCGTGCACCCGACGATCGTCGACGGCGTCACGACGGACGACGACCTGTACAAGCAGGAGACGTTCGGCCCGATCGTCGGCGTCGCGTCGTTCGCAGACTTCGACGAGGCCATGGGGCTCGCGAACGGTCACGGCTACGGCCTGTCCGCCTCGATCTACACCACCGACCCGCTGAACGTGTTCCGGTTCCGCGAGCGCATCTCGTCCGGCATGGTGAGCGTGAACAACTCGACCACCGGCGCGGAGGCGCATCTGCCGTTCGGCGGCAACGGCCGCAGCGGCAACGGCGCGCGCCAGTCCGGCGTCTGGGTCCTGGACCAGTTCACGCGCTGGCAGGCGATGAACTGGGACTACTCGGGCGGGCTGCAGAAGGCGCAGATGGACGTGGCCGACCTCGCCGGCGACCCCTCGTTCCGCCTGTCCGAGTCGTGAGCGATCTCACTCGGATCCGCGCCGGGCGTCTGCTGGACGTCGTCGCGGCGCAGGAACGGCGTGATCAGGTGATCGCCGTCCGCGACGACCGGATCGAGTCGGTGGTCCCGTACGACGACGGCCCCGTCGACCTCGACCTGTCGGACCACACCGTCCTGCCGGGCCTCATCGACTGCCACGCACACCTGATCGGGGAGATCGAGAGCGGCCACGGCTACGCCGAGCTCATCACGCGCTCGGCCGCGCAGGAGGCGCTGTCGGGCGTTCGGAACGCGCGGGACACGGTGATGGCCGGGTTCACGAGCGTTCGGGACGTCGGGACGTTCCGGGCGTTCGTCGACGTCGCCCTGCGCGACGCGATCGAGGCCGGCGACCTGATCGGGCCGCGCATGATGTGCGCCGGCGCGTACGTCACGAGCTCGGGTGGGGGAGGGGACATCACCGGTCTTCCGCCCGACGTCGACGCGGCCGTCCCGCGAGACCTGCGGTTCGGCGTTGCGAACTCGCCCGACGAGGTCCGCGCGGTCGTCCGGCGGATCCTCCACGGCGGGGCCGACTTCATCAAGGTCATCGCGACCGGCGCCGTCCTCACGGAGGGGACCACGCCGAGCGCCCCCGAGTTCAGCGAAGACGAGCTCCGCGCCGCGGTCGGGGAGGCGGCCCTGTACGACGCGCACGTCGCGGCGCACGCGCACGGCGCCGAGGGCATCAAGCGGGCGGTCCGCGCGGGCGTGCGCTCGATCGAGCACGGTTCGCTGATGGACGACGAGGCGATCGCGCTCATGGCCGAACGCGGCACGTACCTGGTCGCCGACATCTGGATGGGGGACTGGACGATCGAGCAGGGCGAGCGCGAGGGCTGGTCTCCCACCGTGATGCGCAAGCTGCGCGAGACCACCGACGTGCAACGCGAGGGGTTCGAGAAGGCGCTGGCGGCGGGGGTGAAGCTGGCCTTCGGCACCGACAGCGGCACGTACCCGCACGGGATGAACGCGCGTCAGTTCGCGTCCATGGTCAAGCACGGCATGACGCCGATGGAGGCGATCCGTTCGGCCACGGTGGTCGCGGCCGAGCTCATGGGCCGTCGCGACCGCGTCGGCGCGCTCGAACCGGGCCTGTTCGCCGACCTGGTCGCGGTCGAGGGCGACGTGCTGTCCGACGTCGACCTGCTGACCGACGTCGGGCTCGTCATGAAGGGCGGGCGCGTGCTCACGGCCGGTTGAGCTCGGTTTCCCCCGGTCCCGCTCCGGCGGTACGCTTTCGGCTCTGGAACGAGCGAGGAGCGCGGCGATGAAGACCTGCCCCTACTGCGCGGAGGAGATCAAGGACGAGGCGATCAAGTGCCGCTGGTGCGGTTCGTGGCTCGTCGACGAGATCCCGGCCACGGCCGTCGGACCGCCCAAGCGCGCGGAGGCCGCCCCGGAAGAGCCCGAGACCGATGAGCCCACGGCAGGCGAGGAGAAGAAGGAGGCCCCGCCTCCCCAGGCCACGATGATGGCGCCGGTCCCCAGCGCCGAGCCGATCGCGGCCGAACCCGCCCCCGCCGCCCAGCCCGCCGAACAGATGGCGCAGCCCGCCGCCGCCGCCCCGGCGGCCCAGCCCCCGGTGGCCGAGTCGAAGATCGAGTTCACGCACACCGGGTCGCGGTACCTGTTGGGGTACGCGCCCGATCACTTCGGCATCTGGGACCGCAACACGCCACAGCAGCCCGTCGAGACCTTCCCGCGCAACGACGACGGATGGGCTGCCGCGTGGGCCCGCTACTCCGCGATCGAGTCGAGCTGGATGGACCTGCGTACCGGCCAGAAGTCCGGCTGACACCCGCGGGCGGCGTGCTCGCTCCCTGAGTCTTGGCTGAGAGTTCGGTCGTTCCGGTTCTCCGCGTGATGCACGCCGCGTACCGTGACGGCGTCGATGCCTTCCGCATCGGCGACGATCCGAACGGAGCCGAAGGCCCAGGACGATGTCGCGGAAACCGCCCCGTGAGAGCCGCCGTCCGCGTCGCGCGCGCGAGCGAGCGCATCAACGCGCGACGGGGTTCCGGTCGGCATCGATCGTCACGCGCATCGCCGTCGCGGCCTCCGTCGCGCTGAGCATCGCCTTCTCCGCGATCGCCGCGGTGGCGTTCCCCGGACGGGCATCGCGCCAGTCCGCCGATGGCAAGGCCGCCAACGCCTCGCCCTCGTCGACCGGGCCGGTCGTCGCGCTGCCACCGGCGAACGGCGGCTCCGGTGGGGTCCCCGCCCCGCCGCTCCAGGCGCCGGTGTCGGCTCCCGGATCGGGGCAGGTGGGTTCGGGAGGTTCGTGATGTCGGCGTCCGGCGTGACGTCCTTCCCCGCCCTGGGTACGACCGCGACCGTTGCCGCGACCGACGTCCGTTCCCTCGATCGTGCGGAGCGCGCCGCTCGCCTCGAGGTCGATGCGATCGATCTGGCGTGCAGCCGCTTCCGCGACGACTCCGAGCTCGCCCGCCTCGAGCGCTCTACGGGCCGATGGACGGTGGTCACGCCGCTCCTGTTCGAGGCGATCGAGGTCGCGTTGGGAGCCGCCCGGGCGACCGACGGCGCCGTCGACCCGACGGTCGGGACGGCGATGCGCCTCAACGGGTACGACCGGGACTTCCGGTCCGTCGCCCGCTCCGGCCCGCCGGTCCGGAGCCGGCCCGCGCCGGGATGGCGGGTCGTCGGGATCGACGCGAGCCGGTGTGCCGTCCACGTCCCCGAGGGCGTGCGGCTCGATCTCGGGGCGACTGCCAAGGCCCTCGCGGTCGACCGGGCGTGCGCCGCCGCGGTCCGGGCGGCGGGATGCGGGGTGCTGGTCTCGATCGGCGGAGACCTGACCGCGTTGGGCGAGCCGCCACCGGGTCTGTGGAGGGTCTCGATCGGCGACGACCACGCGGGCGGGGCCGATCCCGCCGAGACCGTGGGGCTGTCGGGCGGCGGCCTGGCCTCCTCCGGCACGACCGTCCGTCGATGGGTGCGGGGCGGGGTGCCGCAGCACCACGTCGTCGATCCGCGTACCGGCGCACCGGCGCCCGAGGTGTGGCGGACCGTGTCGGTAGCCGCCGCGCGATGCGTCGACGCGAACACGGCGACGACCGCCGCGATCGTGCTCGGGGAGCGCGCCATCGGGTGGATCGCCTCGATGGGCCTGCCCGCCAGGCTGGTTCGTCGCGACGGGCGCGTGGTCCGCCTGTGCGGGTGGCCGGAGGCTCGGGCCGCATGAGCGCCGCCGTGGCGTCGATCGACCCGAGGGCGACGTGGTACCTGACCCGGGGCACGGGCGTGGTCGCCTTCCTCCTGCTGACCGCGGGGGTCGTGCTGGGCGTCGCGAACGTCGAGCGCTGGACGGCCGGCAACGCGCCGCGCTTCGTGATCCAGCGCGTCCATCGCGATCTCTCGCTCGTGGCGCTCGTGTTCATCTCGGTCCACGTGGCGACCGCGGTGCTCGACGGGTTCGCGCCGATCCGATGGATCGATGCCGTCGTGCCGTTCGGATCCGCCTACCGACCGGTGTGGCTCGGGCTCGGCGCCCTCGCCTTCGACCTCGTGCTGGCGGTCGTGATCACGAGCCTCCTGCGTGCCCGGCTCGGATCCCGCGTCTGGCGTGCGGTCCATTGGCTCACGTACGCGATGTGGGTCCTGGTCGTCCTGCACGCCGCCGGCGTCGGGAGCGACACGCGGCAGGCGTGGATGTTGGCCACGACCGCCGCAGCCGTCGCCCTGGTCGCGGCGGCCGTGATCTGGCGCCTGCTGAGCGGGTGGGACGGATGGGAACCCGCCCGAGCGATGCTGGCCGCGGGCGTCGTGGTCGTCCCACCCGCGCTCGCGGTCTGGCTGCTCTTCGGTCCGCTGGCCGCGGGGTGGGCCGAGCGCGCCGGGACGCCTCCGAGCCTGCTGGCGGCGACGACGCACACCACCTCACGCGCCACGACGATCGTCCTGCCCGACCGAGCGGTGATCGCCGGTTCGGCGAGCCTGGATCAGAGTGCCGGCGAGGCCGCGACGCTGACCACCTCGGCGCACACGACCGATGGCATGGACCTGTCGCTCAGCGTCCGGCTCGACGGCGAGCAGGAGCCGCAGGGCTTCCTCGTCCACTCCGGGAGCGTCCGGCTGGCTCCCCCCGACGGTGCAGCCGTCTATCGGGGCAGCGTCTCGGGGGTGGATGAGGGCGTCCTTCGGGCGCGGCTTTCGGACGGGTTCGGCGACGTGATCGACCTCGCCGTGCAGATGTCGATCTCCGACGGCCGCGTCACGGGACAGCTCGCGATCGACGCCGTCTCGAGCCGTCAGGTGCCCGCGTGAGCGAACCCATCCTGCCGGATCCGCCCGCCACCGCCGCGCGGCTCCGGCCGCACCTCGGCGTCGGCGGTCCCGTGGACCTGCGCGCACACCGCGCGACGTTCCCCCGCCCACCGCGGGCCCGGCGGGCGGCCGACCTGGCCCTGATCGAGTCGGTCGAGGCGGCCGGGCTCCGCGGCCGAGGCGGCGCCTCGTTCCCCACGGCCGTCAAGCTCCGTGCCGTCGCGGGCGGCCGAGCCCGGCCCGTGGTCGTGGCGAACGGGAGCGAGGGTGAGCCCGCCAGTTACAAGGACGCGGAGATCCTGGCGCTCGGCCCGCACCTGGTCCTGGACGGTGCGGCGCTGGCGGCCCGCGCCGTCGGGGCCGAGGAGGTGATCGTCGCCGTCGACGCGCGACAGCGGGGGGCACGGGCCTCGCTCGAACGGGCGCTCGAGGAGCGCTCGGGTTCGGAGCCGCCCGGCGTCTGGGTCCGCGTCGTGGACGTTCCGGCCGGCTACGTGTCGGGTGAGGAGCGGTCGCTCGTCCACCTCCTGAACCGGGGGCGGGCGATCCCGACGACCGGCCCCCGCCCGTTCGTGCGTGGCGTGCGCGGCCGTCCCACGCTGATCCAGAACGTCGAGACGCTGGCGCACCTGGCCACGATCCACGCGTTCGGGCCCGGCTGGTTCCGTTCCGTCGGCCCGCCGGACATGCCCGGGTCGATGATGGTGACGATCTCGGGCGGCGTGGCTCGACCCGGGGTCTACGAGGTCGAGGTCGGCTCGCCCATGCGTGGGGCGATCGCGGCGGCCGGCGGACCATCCGCCGGGATCGGCGGCGTCCTCGTGGGCGGGTACGCGGGATCGTGGCTGACGCCGCACGTGGCCGACCGGGTGACGCTCGATCCGCGCGCGCTCGGGGCGGTCGGGGGGATCCTCGGCGCCGGCATCCTCGTCGTGCTCCCCGAGCGGGCATGCGGATGGAGCGAGACCGCGGCCGTCATGGGCTGGCTCGCCGGCCAGACCGCCGGTCAGTGCGGCCCGTGTGTGCACGGCCTGGCCGCGATCGCCGGCGCCGCCGAACGGATCGCAGCGGGGCGGGCGCGGAACGAGGAGCTCGACCGGCTGACGCGGTGGGCGACGGACGTCGAGGGGCGGGGCGCGTGCGGGCTGCCCGACGGAGCCGTCAGGTTCATGCGGAGCGCGATCCAGGTCTTCGGCGACGACGTGCGGGATCACGTTCGCGGGCATCGCTGCACGGCGGCCCGCGAGCCGCGGATCCTTCCGACGCCGGGAGCTCGCCGGGAGCGGGCGGCATGAGTCCCCAGCGCCTGCGCGTCGACCCGATCGCATGCACCGGCCACGGGCTGTGCGCCGAGCTCCTGCCCGAGATGATCGGCCTCGACGACTGGGGCTACCCGATCGTGGACAGCTCGCCGATCGCACCCGAGCTGCTGCCGTTGGTCAGGCGGACGCTGAACGCGTGTCCGGCGCTCGCGTTGCGGCTGGAACGGGACGAGCCCGCCCGCTGAGGGCGGGTCGATCAGGGCGGTTCCCCGGGGAAGGGTTGCGTCGGGCCGGAACGGGGTGCCACGATGCGACGAGGTCACGGACCGAGCGGCTCGTCGAGCCGAAGGGGGGACGTTCCATGCGGAGGAAGGTCGGTTTCGCCGCGGGCGCCGTCGGGCTGGCGTTCCTGCTGAGCTCGTGCTGGCTGCTCCAGAGCTTCGTCATCGGCGACTACACCCTGACGCCTGGCCAGTCCACGAAGGTGAGCTTCACGCTTCGACCGATGGACCCGAGCCTGGCCGTGTCCGCTCGTCAGTTCGTGATCGTCGGCGTGAGCGTGATCGGCCTCAGCGGCTCCGACACGGACATCGGGGTGTCGAAGGCGGTCTGGGGGGCCAACGGCAAGTTCGGCGGCCCGCTCCAGATGGCCTCGGTCGACGGCATCGTTCCCGCGATCGCCCCGGGGGACTGCGCCCAGGCCGGCCTCGACTTCACCGATATCGCCGGTGTCACGTGGAAGGCGTTCGTCACACCGGGCAACAAGAGCGACAAGGGGAAGGTCGAGAAGTCCAGCGTCGTCGACGTCATGATCAAGGCCAAGGCCGCCGCGGTCGTCGCCGGCCGCAGCTACGCGATCATGGGCGTGGCCGGGATGTGGAACGACGACGGCGACGGCATCCCCGAGACGTCCGCCGGCAGCGACGACTCCTATCTGTGTTGGGGCATCGGGTCCGGCGGGGTCACGATCGTGAGCTAGGCCGCACGTCCGCTCGAGCGGGCGACGGGAATCGAACCCGCACCACCAGCTTGGAAGGCTGGAGCTCTACCATTGAGCTACGCCCGCGGGTCAGGCAAGCCTAGCAACCCTAGGAGACCGCCCGGGCGATCGCGGTGGCGGCCGCCGCGAGGATCACCACGACGATCAGGGGCGCCTTGCGCCAGATCGCGAGGCCGGCCACCGCGACGCCGATCACGCGCTCGTCCACGACCAGCGACTGGCCGTCGCCGAACGTCTGCACCGCGATCAACGCTCCGAACAGCGCCGGGGCGAGCAGGTCGATCACGCCCGCGAGCCTGGGTGGCAGCGGGCGCCCGCCCAGCAGCACCGGCCCCGCGGCCTTGATCGCCACCGTCCCGACCCCCACGAGCGCGACGACGAGCCAGACCTCGGTCACGGCCTCTTCCTCAGCCCGAGCAGGCAGGCGGCGCTCGCGGCGATGATCGGAACGCCGGCGGGCGTGAACGGCGTGAGCGTGAGCGCGATCGCGGCCCCGAGCAACGCGGCGATCACGTGCATCCGGTCCTTGGCGATCGGGACCAGCAGGCCCAGGAACAGCGCCGCGAACGCCGCGTCCAGGCCGAGCGTGGCCGGGTCGCCCAGCGCCTGGCCGAGGACCGCGCCGACCGCGGTCCCCGCCACCCACGCGACGTACAGCGCGAGGCCGGCGCCGAACAGCACGCGCCGGTTGAATCTGCCCTCGCCCTCGGCCGCGATCGCCCACGACTCGTCGACGACCAGCTGGGCGTGCAGGAACCTCGACCACGCGCCGCCGGTGAGCCACGGTGCGACCGAGATCCCGATCGGTCCGTAGCGAAGATTCAGCAGCAGCGCAGCAGCGACCGCCGCCGCAACGGTGCCGCCGTCCCCCAGCACCGACACCGCGGCGAACTGCGCCGAGCCCGCGAAGGTCGTGGCGGACATCACGATGGGGGCGAACCACCCGAAGCCCGCCGCGCGCGCGAGCACGCCGAAGGAGATCGCGAACCCGAGCACGGCGACGATCAGGGGGGCCATCGCCTTGACCCCGTCGCGGAAGGTGCGCTCGGCCATGACCCACGTTAGCAACGGGTCGATACGCTGACGCCGTGGACGTTCCCTTCCGGCTGGTCGACGTGTTCACCCCGACGCCGTTGTCCGGCAACCAGCTCTGCGTGGTGACCGATCCCGTCGGGCTCGACGACGCGACGATGCAGGCGCTCGCCAAGGAGATCGGCTTCTCGGAGACGACGTTCGTGACCCAGGCCGCCGGGGACCGCTACGCGATGCGGATCTTCACGCCCGACGCCGAGCTCCCGTTCGCCGGCCATCCCACGCTGGGCACGGCCTTCGTGTTGGTGAGCGAGGGACGGGTGCGCTCGCCGGGGACGCAGACGACGGCCGCGGGCGAGGTCCCCATCGAGGTCGACGTCGCGTCGAACACGGCCTGGATGACGCAGCTGGCGGTCGAGTTCCGCGACGTGTTCGAGGACCGCGAGCTGATCGCGCGCGCGATCGGGCTCGAGCCCGGCGATCTCGAACCGGACCTGCCGGTACGCACCGTCACCACCGGACTCCTGTGGACGATCGTGCCCGTCCGCGACGCCGAACGGCTCATGCGCGCCCAGCGCGACGGCCGCGCGCTCGAGGAGGTCGTCGCGAGGTCGGGCGACGAGGGCCTGTACCTGTTCGCGGTCACGCAGGACGGCGCGACCGCCCGGATGTTCGACGCCGGCCACGGGATCGGGGAGGACCCGGCCACGGGTTCGGCGGCCGGGCCGCTCGGGGCGTACCTCGCCGAGCACGGCCTCGCCGGCATGCCCGGCTCGATCGTGGTGCGCCAGGGGGAGCGGGTGGGCCGGCCGAGCGAGCTGCACGTCGAGGTCCGCGACGAGGGTGGCCGCTGGCGCGTGCGGGTGGGCGGGGGCGTGCACGTGGTGGGGTCGGGAGCCTTCCGGCTCTAGGCCTGCCTCGACGGAACGAGAGGCACACCCGTAGGCTCTGTGCCGTGCGCCCCCGCGTCGTCGTCCTGCTCGTGCTCATCACCGGCAGCCTGGCCTGGGTGGGATCGCAGGCCCTGTCGGGGAACCTCGTGTACTACGTCACCCCGACCGAGCTGCTCCACCAGCAGCCCGCGCCGGGCGAGCGCCTGCGCCTCGGCGGCCAGGTGGTTCCCGGCTCGGTCCACGACGTCTCGAACGGCGTCGACTTCGTCGTCACCGACGGAACGACCCGGATGACGGTGGTCCACACCGGCTCGACCCCGGCGCTGTTCAAGACGGGGAGCGGGGTCGTGCTCGAGGGGACCTACGGGCCCGACGGCGCGTTCCATTCCGACACGATGCTGGTCAAGCACAACGAGCAGTACCGGCCGCCTGCCCCGGGCGAGACGCCGTCGCCCGCACCGATCGGCTGATGCCCGCGCTCGTCGGGACGATCTCGCTCGCGCTGGCGCTCGCGCTCGCGCTGTACGGGGCGACGGCGGCGATCGTGGGCGTTCGGACCGGCCGGCCACGCGTGCTCGAGAGCGCCCGAACCGCGGCGTACTCGCTCCTGGCGCTCGTCGTCGTCGCGAACCTCGCGATGCTCGCGGCGTTGCTGGCCAACGACTTCTCGCTCACGTACGTCTCGCTGAACTCCAGCCGGGCGACCCCGACCTTCTTCAAGGTGCTCGCGCTGTGGTCGGCGGACGAGGGCTCGCTCCTGCTTTGGAACCTCGTCCTGGCCGGCTACCTCGCGGCGGTGGCGTTCCGGTTCCGTCGGAGCCGTCCCGAGACCTTCCCGTGGGCGCTCGCGGTGATGTTCGGCGTGTCGGCGTTCTACCTGCTGCTGGTGCTGGGGCCGACGACGCCGTTCGCGACGCTGGCCACGGCGCCTGCCGACGGGCGCGGGCCGCTCCCGCTGCTGCAGAACCACCCGCTGATGGCCGCGCACCCGCCGATGCTGTACCTGGGGTTCATCGGGTTCACCGTGCCGTTCGCGTTCGCGATCGCCGCGCTGATCACCGGCCGCGTCAGCGACGCCTGGATGCGCATCACGCGGCGCTGGACGATCGCGGCCTGGATCTTCCTCACGATCGGGCTCACGCTCGGCGCGCTGTGGTCCTACAGCGTCCTGGGATGGGGCGGCTACTGGGCGTGGGACCCGGTCGAGAACGTGGCCCTGCTGCCCTGGCTGATGGGCACCGCGTTCCTGCACTCGGTCATGGTGCAGGAGCGCCGGGGCATGCTGAAGATCTGGAACCTCTCGCTGATCGTGGGCACGTTCGCGCTCACGGTGCTCGGGACCTTCCTCACGCGGGGAAGCATCCTGGCCTCGGTCCACACGTTCGCCGAGTCCATCGTCGGCCCGCTGTACCTGGTGTTCCTGACGATCGTGCTGCTGGGAGGGTTCGGGCTGATCGCGTGGCGACGCGAGTCGCTGCTCGGGGAGGCGACGTTCGACACGCCGCTGTCGCGCGAGAGCGTGTTCCTGGGCAACAACGTCCTGTTGCTGGTGCTCACGTTCACGGTGCTGGTCGGGACGATCTACCCGCTGCTCGCCGAGGCCGTGACGAACCGGAAGGTCTCGGTCGGCTCGCCGTTCTTCAACCGCAACACCGCGCCCGTGGCGCTCCTGCTGCTCTTCCTGATGGGGATCGGGCCGCTGCTGCCCTGGCGCGCGGCGTCGCTGTCGGCGGTGCTCCGCCGCCTGCAGGTCCCCCTGTGGGTCGCCGCCGCCGTGGCCGCACTGCTGGCGATCGCCGGCGCGGGGGCGGCCGCGGTCGTCGTGTTCGGGCTGGCGGCGTTCGTCGCCGCGGCCACGATCTCGGAGATGGTCCGCGGCGTCCGGGCGCAGCGTCGCGCGCACGGGGTCTCGGTCGGGGCGGCCACGCGGGCCGCGGTCTCGAGGAACCACCGCCTGTACGGCGGGCTGGTCGTGCACCTGGGCCTGATCGTCGCGGTCGTGGGCGTGTCGTGGGCGGCGCTGTCCGACCGGTCCTCGGAGGTCTCGGCGGCAAGGGGTGAGATCGTGCACGCGCAGGGGTACGACCTGCGCTTCGACGGCCTGTCGGCGCGTGACGAGCCGCAGCGGCGGGTGCTGGTGGCGAACCTCACGGTCCTGGATCCGGAGAGCGGGGACGTGGTCGTGCGGCTCCATCCGTCGCTGAACCTGTACCCGGCCTCGTCCGAGCCGATCGGCACGCCCTCGATCCGGATCGGCACGCCGTTCAACGGGATGGTCGACCTGTACGCGTCGCTGGTCACGGTCGAGAACGGGTCGAGGGCGACGTTCCGGTTCTTCGTGAACCCCGGCATCGGGCTGCTGTGGGTCGGCGGGCTGGTGATGGCGCTGGGCGGCGTCGTGGCCGCGTGGCCGGGCCGTCCGAAGGCCGCCGGCGTGCCAGGCACCGAACCCACGTCCGAACGCCGCGAGGAGGTGCACGTGTGAGCACGGACGCGCCCTCCACCACCGAGGAGGTGGCCGAGACCGAGGGGACCGGGGCCGAGCCCGGTCGGAGGCGTTCGCGGACGCGCACGATCGCGATCGTCCTCGCGCCGTTGGTCCTGTTCGCCCTGCTCCTTGCCTCCGGGCTCGGGAAGGACCCGCGAGCGCTCCCGAGCGAGCTGATCGGCAAGCCGGCGCCCGGGTTCTCGCTCCCTCGGCTCGACACCGACGGGACGATCTCCTCGAAGGACCTCGCCGGCCAGGTCGTCGTCGTCAACTTCTGGGCCTCGTGGTGCCTGCCGTGCCGCCAGGAGCACGACGACCTGCGGGCCGCGTGGGATCGGTACCGGGAGCGCGGCGTGGTGGTCCTGGGCGTGCTGTTCGAGGACACGCCCGAAGGCGCGATGAGCTTCCGGCAGGAGCTCGGCGGCGACTGGCCGATCGCCGACGACCCGGGTTCGAAGACCGCGATCGCGTACGGGGTGTTCGGCGTGCCGGAAACGTTCGTGATCGCGCCCGACGGCACGGTCGCGGCGAAGACGACCGGCGCCGTCACCTACGACTGGCTCACCGACGAGATCGAGGCCGCGCTGCGCAAGGGGAACGTCGAGTGAGCGGGCGCGCGCGCTCGGTCGCGCTGATCGTCGGCGCGGTGGTCGTGGTGGGGCTCGCGGCGCTGTTCGCATCGGCCCGGGCCGGCCGGACGGAGTCGCTCGCCGACCGCGCGCACGAGATCGCCGCCGGCCTTCGGTGTCCGGTCTGCCTGAACCTGTCGGTCGCCGACTCGCCCTCGCGGCTGGCGGGCGAGATGCGCTCGGAGATCGCGACGCGGCTGCGGGCCGGGGAGAGCCCGGAGCGGATCCGCGCGTTCTTCATCGATCGCTACGGCGAGTGGATCCTGCTCGAGCCGCCACGCAGGGGCCTCAACTGGATCCCGTGGGCGGTGCCGGTCGTCGCGCTCGCGGCGGGCGTCGCGATCTGGATCGCCGTGATCCGTCGGCCCGAGACCGGCCTGCAGGAGCCCGGATGAACCCGATCGCGCTCTCGTTCGCCGTCGCGGGGCTCGCGCTGATCGCGGGGGCGGGCGTGATCTCGGGGTTCATGCGCGAGGCGCCCGCCCCGATCGAGCCGCTCACGGACCCGCTCGAGGATCGCCGGAACGCGCTGCTGCGATCGTTGGCCGACCTCGAGGAGGCGCACGCCGAGGGCGCGCTCGAGGAGCCCGAGTACGAACGGCTCCGCGAACGCACCGAGTCGCGCATGGCAAGGGTCCTCCGCGCGATCGACCGGCGCGACGCCGGTGCGACCGCCGTCGCCGTCGCCGAGCCCGACGGAGACGCACCGAAGGTCGTCGCCTCGTCCGAACCTCGGAAGGTCCCGCCGTGGGCGGTGGCCGTCCTGATCGGCGGAACCGTCCTTGCCGTCGTCGTGGCCTCCCTCGCCCGCACGGCCGAACCCCAGGCCGAGGCCGCGGCCCCGAACGCCTCGGCGCAGGATCCGCTCGCGTTCTTCGAGCAGCGCGTGAAGGACCACCCCGACGACCTGGCGGCGCGGCTGGACCTCGCGCACCGGTACCTGGACGCCGGCATGACCGAAAAGGCGCTGTCCGAGTACGCCGTCGCGCTCGACATGGATCCGGACGACGCCGAGGCGCTCGCGCACGTGGCGCAGGTCTTCTTCCAGGCCGAGCGCTACGACGACGCGCTGACGTACGTCGACCACGCGCTCCGGACCGACCCCCGGTACCCCGAGGCCCTGTTCACCCGCGGCGTGATCCTGCTCCACGGGCTCCGTCGACCGGAGGAGGCGATCACGGCGTTCGAGACGTACCTGGACGCGGCGCCGTTCGGCGTCGAACGCCAGGCCGCCCGCGACCTGATCGACGAGGCCAGGGCCGCGCTCGACCAGACCTGACGAGCCCGCATCGCCGGGTCGGCCTCGCCCGAGCGGGCGACTTGCCCGAACGGGGGGCGCACGCCACACTTGCGCTTCCGCGGCCGAGGGGAGCGTCGGGGGGTGACCGGATACGTCGTCATCGGTGACGGGGCCGCCGGGACGACCGCCGCCCAGTACGTCCGCAAACGCGACCCCGACGGCTCGATCACGATCTTCTCCGACGACTCGAACGCTGCGTACTACCGCGCCGCCCTCACCAACTACCTGATCGGCGAACTCCGCGAGGACCAGCTCTTCGCGGTCCCGCCCGACTTCTACGCGCGCAACCGCATCGAACGCGTCCTCGCGCGCGTCTCCTCGATCGACACCGCGGCCAGGCGGATCACGCTCGCGAGCGGCGGGGCTCCCGTCGCCTACGACAAGCTGTGCATCGCCGCGGGCTCGGCGCCGAACCCGCCCCCGTTCCCCGGCAACGACCTGGCCGGCGTGATGACGATGCGCACGATGCAGGACGCACGCGCGTTCATGGAGGACCTGCGTTCGGGGCGCGTGAAGCGCGCGGTCGTGATCGGCGGCGGGCCGCTCGCGCTCGAGTGGGCGCAGGGCCTGCGAGCCCGCGGGGCCGAGGTCCTCTACATCCTGCGGGGTCGCGACTTCATGGGCGGTGTCCTGGACAAGACGGGATCGGACCTGGTGGCGTCGCGCCTGCGGGCGTTCGGGTGCGACCTGCGGATGGAGGAAGAGGTCGCCGAGGTGATCGGCGACAAGCAGGGCCGCGTCCGGGCCGTCGCGCTGAAGCACTCGGGTGAACGCATCCAGGCGCAGCTGGTCTGTGCGGCGATCGGCATCCGCATGAACACCGGCTTCCTCGCCGGCTCGGGGATCGAGGTCAACAAGGGCATCCCCGTGGACGCGTCCATGCAGACCAACGTGCCCGGCGTGTACGCCGCCGGCGACGTCGCCGAGGTGGACGACCCGCTGATCGGCGCCAAGCGCGGTCTCGGCCTGTGGGAGCCCGCCCGGCTCCAGGGCCGGGTCGCCGGCTCGAACATGGGCGGCGGCCAGGCGGCCTACCGCGTCGGCGTCATGTACAACGCGACGCGCCTGTACGACCTGGACTTCGCGGGGATCGGCCGCACGATCGAGGCCGAGGGCGACCGCGTCGTGACCGACCTGCCCAGGGGCAGGGGCACGATCGCCTACCGGAAGCTGGTGATCGAGGAGGACGTGTTGGTCGGCGCGATCCTGCTCGGCCACCGGTCCGAGCGCGTCCGCCGGCACGGGCTGCGGCTGCGGAAGCTGATCGCGGACCGGGCCGACGTCTCCGAGGTCCAGGGCCAGCTGCTGGACCCGACGTTCGACCTCCCTGCGTGGATGGCCGCCCGGTCGGGCGAGGACCGGAAGGCCTCCACCGCGGTCGCCCTCGGCGGCGCGGTGCCGACGTACTCGAGGCTCTTCAAGATCCCCGAGCTCGCCTCGCCGTTGTCCCGGCCGATCGCGATCCCGAAGGCGGCCGCGATGGCGGCCCCTTCGCTGCTGCCGCCGCCGGCCCCGGTGGCTGCCGGCGTGGCCGTCCTCGGGCCGCCGCCCGCCACCGGTCCGGGCGCGAGCCTGCGGGTCGCTGGGGGCGGAGCGGTGGATCTGGGCGACGTCACCACGATCGGCCGCCGTGCCGAGAGCGACCTGGTGATCTCGGACCCGCTGGTGTCCGGCGACCACGCCGAGGTGCGTGTGATCGGCGGCGAGTACGTGCTGGCCGACGCGGGGAGCCGCAACGGGACGTTCCTGAACAACGAGCAGGTGTTGGCCCCCACGCCGCTGTCGGACGGAGACCGCATCCGCGTCGGGGATACGCAGCTCGTGTTCGCGGGCGCCGCCGGCTCGCCGGCCGTCGCACCCGCCGCCGAAGCGCCGGCCGCGGGGGTCGACCTGCCGGATGCACCGGTCGGGCCGGCCGTGTCGGGGCTGTTCGTCACGCCGGACGCGCTCGCGGTCCCGCCGCCGCCCACGCCGAGCGTAGTCGGCGTGGTGGAGGGCGGGGGCAAGCGGTTCGAGCTGCTCGGGTCGGTGATCTCGATCGGTCGCGACCCGGCGGCCGACATCTCGCTGCGGGACCCGGCCGTTTCCGGTACGCACGCGCAGATCGCCGAGCTCGACGGGCGGCTGTACCTGCGCGATCTCGGCAGCCGCAACGGCACGTATGCGAACCGGCGGCTCGTCTCCGAACCCCATCTGTTGCAGGACGGCGACGTGATCCACGTGGGGGACACGGACCTGACGTTCCACCCTGATGAGACCCGGCCCGCCGCTCCGCGGAGCGGGTCCCCTCGGAGCGACGTCGTACCCGTCCTGAGCGATACGAGCACGCAGGACGTCGCTCCTCGACCCGCGCCGCTCCGCGGCGACCCGGCTCCCGCGCCGCCGCCGGCAACCGCTGCGATCCCACCTGCGCCGCAGGCGCCGGCTACGGCCGCGATCCCTCCCGCGCCCGAGACGCCCGCTCCTGCTCCGCGAGGGGAGGTGCGGCTCGTGGTCGAGTCGGGGCCGCTCGTGGGACTCGCGTTCAGGCTCTTGCCGCCGTCGGTGGTGGTCGGGCGGAACCCGGAGGCGGACGTGGCGCTCTCGGAGCCGACCGTCAGCTGGCAGCACGCCCGTCTCACGTCGCACGGGGCGGCCTGGACGATCATGGACCTCGGCAGCACCAACGGCACGCGCCTGAACGGCGAGCGCATCGAGCCCGAGCGCCAGGTCCCCATCGACCCGGGCGCCGAGGTCCGGTTCGGCGAGATCACGCTGCGGTTCGAGACGGCCGGCTGATGGCGCAGGTCGACTTCTTCGACGCGCTGCGCAGCGAGGTCGAGCGGGAGATCATGGCGTGCATCGGCTGCAACGACTGCCTGTTGGCGTGCCCGCTCCCCGAGGCCAAGCAGGTGACGATCGCGCAGCTGAACCACGCCGTGCTGGACGAGCGGATCGTCTCGGCCGACGTGATCGACTTCGTGCAGGCCTGCACGCAGTGCCAGCAGTGCGTGCCCGTGTGCCCGGCCGACCTGCACCGCGCCGACATCGTCCTGTACAACAAGCTGAAGGTCGAGGACGTAGCGGCCGACCACGAGATGCCGCTGCAGGTCGGCCCGAACATCACCGGCTCCGGCTGGTCCCTGGACGCCCTGTCCAAGCATGTGGCCGCGTTCCCGTTGTTCGCGGGCGTCGAGCCGGGCGTGCTGCGGCGCATGCTGCAGTCGGCCACGCTCCGCCACCTCGAGCCCCACGAGGTGCTGGTCCGCGAGGGCGAGTTCCACGAGCGGCTGTTCGTGATCCTGGACGGCAGCGTCGAGCAGACCACCTCGTCCACCACCAGCGACCGAACGCGGATCCTCCTGCTCGGCCCCGGCTCGTTCCACGGGGAGCTCGCGGTCATGGGCAACCAGGAGGAGACCTACACGATCACGTGCGTCCTGCCCGCGACCGTGCTCGAGTTCCCCAAGGCCACCGTCTTCCGGCTGATGCGCGAGTCGCCGGCGTTCGACAAGACGATGGAGGACCTGTACCAGCGCCGCGCGATCTGGACCCACGCGCGGAGCTCGCCCCTGCTGGCGGCCCTGCCCGAGGACGCGGTCGAGGGCCTGCTCGCGAACGCGACCTTCAAGGTGCTGAAGCCGGGGGCGGTGGTGTTCCGCGAGGGCGACCGGCCGGGCGACCTGTACCTGGTGCGGACCGGGTTCCTGCGCGTGGCCCGCCGGTTCGGCGCGGACGAACGCGTGCTGCAGTACTTCCGCGAGGGGGACGTGTTCGGCGCCGTCTCGTTGCTGTTCGACCAGCTGCAGTCGGCCACCGTGAGCGCGAACACCCGCGCCGAGGTCGTCGTGATCCCGGGCTCGGCGGTCGCGGCCCTGCTCGAACGCTCGCCCGAGCTCCGCAAGACGCTGATCGGCGAGGCCACCAAGGCGGAGGAGACGATCCTGCAGCTGGGTTCGGCGCCGCGGCCGGACCCGAAGGACCGGGCGACCTCGATGATGATGTCGCTCGAGGGCCTGGTGGACCGCGGCGTGATGCAGGGCCACGAGGTCCTGATGATCGACACGTCGATCTGCACCGACTGCAACAACTGCGTGGACGCCTGCGGGCGCCGCCACGGCTACTCGCGGATCGAACGCGCGGGCCTGCAGCTCGGCAACATGCTGTTCCCCTCGGCGTGCCGGCACTGCGAGGACCCCGTCTGCCTGCTCTGCTCGGTCAACGGGATCGTCCGCGAGCCCGACGGCGAGATCCGCATCGTGCCCGACAACTGCATCGGCTGCGGCGCGTGCGCCGAACGCTGCCCCTACGACAACATCCAGATGCACGAGCTGGCCGAGCAGCACGAGGGCTTCCTCACCAAGCTCCTGCACCGCAAGGAGGAGCCCTCCGCCGAGGAGCGGCTCGCGCAGAAGATCGCCGTCAAGTGCGACCTGTGCGCCGGCTACGACTACTACGCCTGCGTGCACGCGTGCCCGGTGGGCGCGGCGATGCGGGTCGACCCGGTCGAGGTGTTCGGGCGCACCGACCTGCTGATCGGGCTGGAGATGAAGAAGGCGGGGGCGTGAGCGAGCCCCCGCACAAGGGTCCCCGCACGACGTCGGGCCCGAGACCGGTCCGCCGGAAGAAGCTGTTCGAACGCCCGTGGCCGTGGATCGTGATCGCCGGGCTGGTCGTGGGTGCGGTGTTCGCGCTGGGGACGTCGATGCTGCGCACGGCGCAGGACGCGGGCGGCAACTCGGGCGACGCGTTCGTCGCGATCGCCACCGTCGGTGTGATCGCGGTCGTGATGATGGCGCTGGTCGCGTTCTACTCGGCCCGCAAGCGGCGCCGCGGGCTGCAGGAGCACATGCCGGGCACGATGATGGCCTGGCTCAAGGGCCACGTCTGGATCGGGCTGGCTGCCCTGATCGCGGTGCTGGTCCACGCGTGGCTCTACCCGATCACCTCGAGCATCACGACCGGCAAGATCACGCTCGCGATCTTGATCGTGCTCGTGCTCTCGGGCATCGCGTGGCGGATCGTGTACCAGACCGTCCCCCGCCGGGTGCCGGGCGCGGTCGGCAACCTCTCGACCAAGGACACGAGATCGCGGCTCGAGCAGGTGCAGGTCGAGATCGAGAAGGCGACCGCGGGTGTCTCGGACGAGCTGCGCGAGCTGGCCGAGCTCCGGCTCGCGGGCCGGACCGACGCGGCCGAGCTCGACCGGCGGGGGGCCTCGCTCTCGCTGGAGGAGCAGGCGACCTGGGAGGAGATCGAGCGCCTCGCCGACCGACGAGACCGCTACCGGACCCGAGAGCCCAGGCAGGAGCGGTACCAGCACCTGCTCCAGCGCTGGAAGGTGATCCACCTGCCGCTCGCGGTGATCCTCGGCGCGGCGATCGCGATCCACGTCGCCGACGTGCTCGGCTGGACCGACAAGGTCTCGGCCAGCGAGGCGGACGCGTTCCCCGACTCGGCGCAGTGCGCCGACTGCCACACCGACATCGTGAACCAGTGGAAGACCGCGATGCACGCGATCGCGCAGAAGAACCCGACCGTGGTCGCCCAGACTGCGCTCGCGCTGCAGAAGTACCCGGACTTCGAGCAGGTGTGCACGAACTGCCACGCGCCGCTCGGCACGCAGATCTCGCCGAGCACGATCTTCCCGCTGCCGGGCGAGGACGGCGGCGCCGCGGTGCTGGGCGACGGCGTGAACTGCTGGACCTGCCACGCGCTCCCGAACGCGCCCCACGAGATCGAGGGCGGCGCCAACGACTTCCCGGTCGATCGAGCCGGGACGCGTTCGTTCGGGTTGGTGTTCGCGCCGCCGCTGGACGGCAACCCCCTCCCGGTGCCGAACCATCAGGTCGCGACCGGCTTCATGACGGGCCCGAACGTGCCCCCCGAGCAGGGCACGTACCAGCTCTGCGGCGCCTGCCACAACGTGAAGGTCGACATCGACGGCAACGGACTGTCGGTGCTGGGCGACGACGTGACCGAGGGGAGGTTCGAGGACACCGACGAGAACGGGACGATCGACCAGAACGACCTGCAGTTCTTCGACCCGAACCACGACGGGGTGGCCGACCTGAGCCCCGGCAGCCCCGAGCGCGACGTCGACGGGACGAACAAGCTGCTCGACCTGGTGCTGCAGACCACGTTCGACGAGTGGCAGGACTACACGCAGGGCTTCCCGGGCCGGCCGCAGACCTGCGGCACGTGCCACATGCCGGGGCTCGGCGCCGGCCCGACCGTCAACGACGCGCCGGGCAACCTCTCGCTCCCGGACCGGCCGCTGCACTCGCACGAGTTCGTGGGCGTCGACTACGACCTCGAGCCGGGGCACTACGAGAGCCTGGGCGTGGGAGACGACACACGCACCGAGGTGCTGAACGCCCGGGACGCGCTGATCTCGCAGGCCGTCACGCTCTCGTCCGAGGTCGAGCAGGTGAACGCCAAGACGCTCACCGCCGCCGTGACCGTTCGGACCAACAACATCGGCCACGACTTCCCGACGGGGTTCGCGTTCGCCCGGCAGTGGTGGCTGGAGGTCAAGGCCGAGACCCAGTCGGGCGACCCCGTCTGCCTGGTGCCCGTGAACCCGGCGACCGGACAGGAGGACGACGCGGACGGCATCCCGACGCCGAACTGCTCCTCGGGCTCGCCCACCGGCGGCGGGGACTGGAACGACACGCCGGCCGAGGACCTGCTGACGTGCGATCCCCGGGCGGTGGCCCAGGCCTTCGGTCCGCAGATCGAGGCGGCCGGTCTGGGCGTGAACAACGCCGACGTGGTGCTCTCGGTCGCCCAGCCGCTGGACGACTGCGACCCGTGGCTCACGAACTTCCAGAAGATCCTGACCGACGGCGATCCCGAAGGGACGGGCCGATCCCTCGAGGTCCCGTACCAGTCCCTGCTCCCCGACATCGTCAAGCTGCAGACGCGCGTGGCGACCCAGCAGGTGATGACGCCGATCAAGTCGTTCGACAACCCGGACACGCCGCTCGACGATCGCGAGGTGACGTTCGAGTACGTGTTCGACACGAGCAAGCCCGAGGTGCAGAACCAGACGGTGAAGGTCACGTTCGTGCTGCACCTGCGGCACCTGCCGCCGTACTTCATCCGGGAGCTGGGCCAAGACCCCGGCTACCCGGACGGCCTGACCGCGGACCAGCTCCTCGGTCAGATGGTGGTCAGCACCGCGGCGACCGACTCGGTCACGTCGAAGCGCGTGCTGGCGCGCTGATCCTCAGTCGCGGCGGCGCTTGGCCATCGCGTCCGCCCGGCGCCTGGCGTTCCGAGCCCGCGACAGCAGCCACAGGGTGTAGCCGCCGAGGGCGAGCGCGGTGAGGACGTACGCCGTGACGACGTATCCGACGTTGGTCGGCATCAGGCGTCCACCTCCACGATCGGGGACAGGGCTTCGCGGGCCTCGCGCTCCTCGAGCCGGCCGACCCGCAGGCGCAGGGTCATCAGGTACGCGTAGGTGATCGTGAAGGCGGCCACGCCGCCCAGCAGCGCGAGCAGCATCGTCCCCTGGATCTCGGGTGCGCCCAGCCGGAACACGGTCGGGCCCTGGTGCAGCGAGCGCCACCACACGACCGAGAGGTGCACGATCGGGACGTCGACGAACCCGACGATCCCCACCACCGCGGCCCAGGTCGCGCGCCGCGAGGGGTTGTCCGTGATCCGGCGGACCGCGAGGTACCCGATGTAGATCAGCAGCAGCACGGCCGTGGTCGTCAGGCGCGGGTCCCACGTCCACCACGTCCCCCACACCGGCTTGCCCCACAGCATCCCGAGCGCGATCGCCAGCGCGGTGAACAGGACGCCGATCTCGGCAGAGGCCGCGGCCACGCGATCCCAGCGGGTCTTCTTCGTCTTCAGGTACCCGATGCTCGCGACGAACACGACGAAGAACGACAGGTACGCGAGCCAGGCGGCCGGCACGTGCACGTACATGATCCGCTGCACCTCGCCCTGTACGGCGTCGGGCGGGGCGACCACCAGCGAGAGCACGGCCGAGATCGCGAGCGCGACGATCGTCGCGACGCCGAGCGTCCGCTCGCCGTTGCGCGAGGTCGCCTTGCCGAGCGCGCGTTCCGCCGTCGCCGCCATCAGTCCTCCAACAGGTACCCGAACACGAGCACCCCCACCGACAGGAACACGACGTCGAACGCGGTCAGCAGGCCGAGCCACGACCACACCTCGCTCGAACGCCCGGCCGCCGCGAGATCGGTCGCGCGAACGCCGGCGATCAGCACCGGCGCGACGAGCGGGAGCACGAGCATCGGGAAGATCGCCTCGCGCGTCCGCGCGGACTCGGCCACCACGCCGAACAGGCTCCCGACCGCGGCCAGCCCCACGACGCCCAGGACGAACGCGGCGATCATCAGCAGCGGGCTCGAGACCGACAGGTCGAACAGGACGACCACCAGCACCAGCACGGCCAGGACCAGAGCAAGCAGCTCGAACGTGACCGCGGCCGCCTTGCCAAGGAACACCGCGGCCTTGTCGATCGGGGCGAGCAGCAGGCCCTCGAGCGCGCCGTCCTCGGTCTCGATCTGATAGGCGCGGCGCGACGCGATGACCGCGGAGAACAGCACCGCCATCCACAGCAGACCCGGTGCCACGCGATCGAGCACGTCGCGTCCCGGGCCGAAGGCGAACCCGAACGCGATCAGCACCGTCGCCGCGAACGGCAGCAGCGTGCCGAGCGCGTGCCGCCCCCGAACCTCGATCACGAGGTCCTTGCGCGCGATCACGGAGGCCTGGCCGACCATCGTCATGCGGCCGCCTGCACCGAGCCGTCGCGCATCGTCACCACGCGCGCGCCGAGCTCGGGGGCGACCGGCTGGTGCGTCGCGATCACGAGCGTGCGCGCCCCCGCCGCCGCGTCCAGGATCATGCGTTCGACGACGTGTCGCGCCGCGTCGTCCAGCCCGGTCGTCGGCTCGTCGAGCAGCAGGAGCTCGGGATCGCGCACGATCGCACGCGCGACGGCCACCTTCTGGCGCATCCCGGCCGAGAACGTTCGGACGCGCTCGCCCGCGGCGTCGCCCAGCGCCACGCGCTCGAGGGCCTCGTCCACGCGAGCCTCGGGGATGCCCAGGAGCCGCGCGAACAGCGCCAGGTTCTCGCGCGCGGTGAGCTCCTCGTAGAGCCTGGTTCGGTGGGTGAGCAGCTCGCAGCGTCGGCGGATCTCCTCGCGTTCGGTCGCGAGGTCGAACCCCAGCACGGACCCGCCGCCGTAGGTGGGAGACAGGGCCGTCGCCACGACGCGAAGGAGCGTGCTCTTGCCCGCCCCGTTGGGCCCCCGCAGGACCACCGCCTCGCCCCGCTCGATCGACAGGTCGACCCGCACCAGCGCCGGGGAGGCGCCGAACAGGCGGGTCACGCCCCGGAGCCGGACGGCGGCGTCCTTGCGACCGGTGGGCGTTCGAGGAAGCGTGCGCATCGGGCTTCTTTCTATCACCGCGGCCCCGGCCCGACCGGCGTCGTCGCACGTCACCGGGCATGGGAGGCTTGCGCATCGCTAGGGCGGGGCCTAGCGTAGCCCGGTCATGAGGCGCGTCTTCGCGCTGCTCGGCCTGTCCGCGGCCCTGGTCGTCGCATGGCTCTCGCTGTTCCCCTCGCAAGCCGTCGCCACCGTCGAGGGCCCGTGCACCGCATCGATCGACAACGTCGACGTCACCAACGGCCACGACGACCCCGGCAGCGCCGTCCCGCTGCAGTCGGGGACCGAGGTTCCCGTCGCGGGAACGGCCGAGTCCCGGGTGACCGACCTGTCCTACACCGTCCACGTCGCCGGCGGCGGCGTTCAGGTCGGGTCGGTCGTGATCGCGCAGGACGGCCTCAGCTGGAAGGGCACGGTCGACCTCGAGAAGATCTCGAACGCGACCGTCGGCCTGTTCGAGGTCACCGCCGACGTGCAGACCACCGGCCAGGACTGCAGCGGGACCGCCTACGTCTGCATCGAGGGGCGGAGCCCGTTCACGACGGCTGCCGGCGCCGGCGCGGCCGCGTTCGGCGTGGGCGGGGCGATCCTGTTGGTGCTCTCGTTCACCCGCGCGCGCGGGATGGGGCTGGCGCGGTCCTCGCTCCAGGGGTTCGCCGGCGGCGCGACCGCCGGCCTTGGTGGCGCGGTGTTGCTGCAGCAGTTCTGCACGCTCCCGCTGACGGCCGCCTCGGCGGTGGGGGTCCCGGTGGTGCTCGGGGGTGCGGGTGCGATCGGCGCGTCGGCGTTACGCCGAGCCGGCACGAGCGGTGCGCGCCGCGCCGCGCAGATCGCGCACGGCCACGGCGGCGCGGGTTCGGGTGGTCCGGCGGGCGAGCCCACCGAGGTCGTCCACCCGGGCGCAGGCGCCGGCCCCCACGAACCGGTCGGCGCGGGACACGGCGCGGGCGGGCCCTCGGCCAGCACCGGTGGTGGTGGTGGCGCCGGTGGTGGTGGTGCCGGAGGCGGTGGAGCGGGCGGTGGAGGTCCCGGAGGCGGCGGCCCCAGCCCGGCCCCCTCGGGGCCATCGGGCGGTTCTCCGGCGAGCGGCGGTGGTGGCCCGAGTCCGGCCCCGTCCGGCCCGTCCGGCGGTCCTCCCGCGAGCGGCGGTCCAGGGCCGGCTCCCGCAGGTCCCGGTGGTCCTCCCGCAGGCGGCGGCCCGGGCCCCGCTCCGGCGGGTCCGGGTGGCCCGGCCCCCGGCGGTGGCCCGGCCCCGGCACCGGCCGGCCCCGGTGGTCCGCCGGCAGGCGGCCCGAGCCCGGCTCCCGCGGGACCCCTGCCGCCTCCACCCTCGGGGGGCGCGGTCGTCCCGCCGGTCGTCCCGATCGCGGATGGGGAGAAGACCTGCCCCAACTGCGGCACGGCAAACGAGCCTGACGCCCAGTTCTGCACGAACTGCGGCGAGAAGCTCCCGTGAGCACCGACGCTCGGATCGGAACCCGGATCGGCGACTACCGCATCGAACGCATCCTCGGTCGCGGGGGGATGAGCGTCGTGTACCTCGCCGAGCACATCCGGCTCAAGCGCAAGGCCGCGGTGAAGCTGCTGTCACCCGAGCTCGCCGAGGACCCGACGTTCCGGGCCCGCTTCGTGAGCGAATGGGAGCGCCTGGCCCAGCTCGACCACCCGAACATCATCCCGGTGTTCGAGGCGGGGGAGGCCGACGGCAGCCTGTACATCGCGATGCGGTACGTGCAGACGACCGACCTGAAGGCATTGATCGAACAGGAGGGGCGGCTGGACCCCGAACGCGCGATCCGTATCGCCTCCCAGACCGCGAGCGCGCTCGACGCCGCACACGCGCAGGACCTCGTGCACCGCGACGTGAAGCCCGCCAACATCCTGGTCGCGGTCGGCGCCGGACCCGAGGGGACCGATCACGTGTATCTGTCGGACTTCGGCCTGACCAAGCACACGCAGTCGCAGAGCGGCCTGACGCAGACCGGGCACTTCATGGGCACGATCGACTACGTCGCGCCCGAACAGATCTCGGGCAAGGGCGTCGACGGCCGAGCGGATCAGTACGCGCTCGGATGCGTGGTGTACCAGTGCCTCACGGGCTTGGTGCCGTTCCCGCGCGAGGAGGAGACCGCGTCGTTGTTCGCGCACCTGCAAGACGAACCGCCGCGCGTGACGGGGGAGCGCCCCGACCTCCCTCCCGCGATCGACGGTGTGGTCGCCCGCGCGATGGCCAAGCAGAAGGAGGAGCGGTTCGACACGTGCACCGACTTCGTGCGCGCCGCGCGGACCGCTCTGGGTGTGCCGGGCTCGGCGATCCGGCCGGTGCCGGCGCCCGCCATCCCGGCGACGGTGCTCGCGGCGCCGCCCACGGGCCCGGCGCCGGCGGACCTGCCGTCCGCTCCGTCGATGTCGACGCCGCAGGCGCCACCGGGGGCGCCGCCGGGCGACGGGCAGCGGGCCGAGCCCGCCCGCCCTGCGCCCCCGTCCCGCAAGCGGAACCTCGGGTGGCTGCTGATCGCTGCAGGCGTCGTGGTCGCGCTCGTCGCCGGCATCGTCGTGACGCAGATCGGTGGCGACGACGATCGCACGACCGCCGACACGACCGCCGGTACGACCTCCGGGCCGGCGGGCGCCGCCTTCTTCGACGACTTCTCGGACCCGTCCACGGGCTGGGAGACCGGCACCGATGCGGGCGTCACCACCGAGTACACGGACGGCCGGTACGAGGTGCGGATGGGCAAGGACGCGAACCCGGGAGCGCTGCAGGTCTCGACGAAGGGGACGGAGGACGCCGGCCTGACCCTCCAGGACCAGCGCGTGAGCGTGCGGGCGCAGATCGTCGGCCAGAGCGACAGCAAGCGCGACGGCTTCGGCCTGGTCTGCCGAGCGAGCCCGGCGGGCGCGTACTACTTCATCGTGGGATCGACCGGGGGATGGTCGATCCAGAAGCGGATCGGGGACCAGCAGAACGCGCGCGTGCTGGTGGATTCGACGCAGGTCCCGACGCCGGTCCCGATCCGTGACGAGAACCAGATCTCGGCCGAGTGCACCGGTTCGGCCAAGACGTCGCTGACCCTGACCGTGAACGGGGTCGAGCTCCCGCCGTTCGTGGACCGGGACGATCCGCTGCCGGCCGGCTTCGCCGGCATGGCCGTCGCGGGCCCGACGGTGTTCGAGCCGGACGGCCTGGCGATCGCCTTCGACGACTTCACGGTCGACGACCTGTCGGGCCAGGACCGGTCCTCCGGGTAGCATCCGTTGCGCGGGGCGTAGCGCAGCCTGGCAGCGCGCCTGCTTTGGGAGCAGGAGGCCGGCGGTTCGAATCCGCCCGCCCCGACGACGAAGCCGCTTAATCGGGCTCGAGCAGGTACACATCGACTCCAGTGAAGGACGTGGGACCAACCACGTGGCCGGCGCTCTCCAGGGAGTCGATCAGCGCGCGGGCCTGGCCGAAGTCATGGCTGACGACCAGCCATAGTCTTCGGTGCATCTGTGCCTCTCGCAGCGCGACGCGAGCGTCCTGCTGGGTCGTGGTGATCGCTGCCTCGTCGATGGGGAAACCGGGCGGCGAGTGGTAGTAGGTGAAGGGAGCGGCGAGCTGATCCTCCTCGTACACCCCGACGAAGACGATCGCGTCACCAGGTTCGAGACGGCGGTCCACGTGTGCCGCCGCCTCATCCCAAGCCTCCTTGTGAAACGCGAAGTAGTAGTTCCGGAGCCCCAAGGCCGTCATCGCGGCGAGGAAGATGAGCCCGCCCACGACCAGGACGCGAGCCCGTAGGGACAGCAATCCCGCGGCGACGGCCACGCACAACGGGACCGCCGCCCAGATCAGGGTCCTGGTGAGGAAGATCGGTCTCCAGAGGCTGACGGCCAACTCGCCGACGGGCGCAACGAGTCCGAAGACCAGGAGGAAGTCGATCCACGGCCGTGCGTGTCTCAAGGCCCACAGACCGAGGCAAGCGAGCAACGCGATGAGGATGGCTTCCCCGAGGAACGGACTGATGCCCGCTCCCGCGAACAGTTCGAAGGGAGCGAGCGCAACTCTCCGCAGGTTCGGGCTCGGGATCCACGAGTACGCCCCGGCGTTGAGCTGCTGCGCGTATCCGGGCAGCCATGTCGCCCACAGACAAAGAACGACGATCTGAGCGACGATCCAGTTGCGGCGCGCGCGACGCGGGACACGTCCGCCTCGCCGCCACCACCCGAAGACGAGCAGATTGGCTCCGATCGGCAAGAAGACCGCCGTGTTGTGGACAAGAAGCGCGACAGTCGTACCGATCACGTAGGCGGGCCAGTACCAGCCGGCTGGCAGCCAGGAGGCGACCTC
>Ga0081455_10001605_pt1 | contig 27624 bp, 25 predicted proteins | sample TabmetS3T2R1_FD_70207 | JGI IMG/M metagenome (GOLD analysis project Ga0081455, IMG submission 70207) | Tabebuia heterophylla rhizosphere microbial communities from the University of Puerto Rico - S3T2R1 | ecosystem: Host-associated > Plants > Roots > Rhizosphere ...
CGAGGCAACGGCGCAAATGGCTTGCGGCCATTGGAGCTCTCCTCATCGGTTCTGGTTTGTCGACTCCGACCCGTCCGCCGTTCTCGCTCGAGCCGCCTACTGTTGTAATCCCGATCCGAGAGGTGGCCACCATGTCTGCTGTCGTGACGCCTGTTGAGCTCGAGAACACCTACGGTGCTCATAACTATCACCCGCTCGACGTCGTCGTCTCTCACGGAGAAGGGGCGTGGCTGTGGGACGAGGACGGACATCGCTACCTGGACTTTCTGTCCGCCTACTCGGCGCTCAACTTCGGCCATCGCCATCCCGACCTGGTGGCCGCCGCTCACGAGCAGCTCGACCGGCTCACCCTGACCAGCCGGGCGTTCCATCACGATCTCCTGGGCCCGTTCTGTGCCGAACTCGCCGCCCTCACGGGCAAGGGGATGGTGCTGCCGATGAACTCGGGCGCCGAGGCCGTGGAGACCGCTCTCAAGGTGGCTCGCCGGTGGGGGCACGAGGTCAAGGGGGTCCCCGACGGGCAAGCGTCGATCGTCGTCATGGACGACAACTTCCACGGCCGCACGATCAGTATCGTCAGTTTCTCGGGCGACCATGTGGCCAAGGCTCATTACGGCCCCTATACGCCGGGCTTTCGCTCGGTTCCGTACGGCGACGCGGTGGCACTCGAGAACGCGATCGACGAGACGACGGTCGCCGTGTTGGTCGAGCCTGTGCAGGGTGAGGCGGGCGTCATCCTCCCGCCGGCCGACTACCTGCCCGAGGTCCGCCGGATCTGCGTTCAGCACGATGTGCTGATGATCGCCGACGAGGTGCAGTCCGGCCTCGGCCGCGCCGGGGCGACCTTCGCCTGCGACCTCGAGGGCGTCGTGCCGGACGTCTACGTCCTCGGAAAAGCGCTCGGCGGCGGCATCGTTCCCCTGTCAGCCGTGGCCGCCGACGCCGACGTGCTGGGCGTACTCACGCCGGGCAGCCACGGCAGCACCTTCGGCGGAAACCCGATCGCATGTGCGGTCGGGCGAGCGGTCATCCGACTGCTCGAGACGGGGGAGCCCCAGCGACGGGCGGCGGACCTGGAGTCCACGCTCCGCGACGGTCTGATGCCGCTGCTCGGCAGCGGACTGCTCGAGGTTCGAGTGCGAGGTCTGTGGGCGGGCATCGATCTGGACCCCGCGCTGGGTACTGGACGAGATCTGTGTGAAGCGCTCGCGGAGCGAGGCGTCCTGGCGAAGGACACCCACGGGTCGACCGCCCGCCTCTCACCGCCGCTCACCATCGAGACCGCGGATCTCGAGTCGGGACTGGAGAAAGTCCGCGACGCCATCCGCGAGATGAACGATCAGCGTCCCAGCACGCCGAACCACCTAGCGCCGGCCATCGACGCCCCAGGCTCGCGGTCCTCGGACTAGACCGTCGAAGTCGAACGCCTCGACCAGGCCGGGTGCCGCTGTCGCTGAGGTACATCGTTGCTCCGTCTGGGCTCCAGCCGACGCCGTTCGAGATTGTCAGGCCGGTCAGCACGGTGCTGCACCGTCCATCGTGCTCGAGGCGATACAAGCAGCCGGCTCCGGGCGACTCGTCGTACGCCATCGTGCCGGCCCAGAATCGGCCCCCAGGGCGCCGCAGTGACCAGAACGTGCGTTTCGCGGGCTTTCGACTAATGCGAGCCTACTCCGGGGACCCCCAGGGCCAGCCGATGCGAACGACCTCGATGTCTTCCTGGCCCGACGGGCCGGTCGCGGGCAGTACACCCGATCTGCTAGACAGCGCAGGTGTTCGAGTCGCTCACGGATGCGCAATGGGTGGCGTTCTCGTTTGTGTTCCTCGGGATGGCCCTCATCTGCGGCATGCTCGTACGCCGCGTCGTCCCGTGGCTGGCCGCGGTCTACATTCCGCCGAGCGTTCTCGCCGGCTTCTTGATCCTGCTGGCGGGCCCGCAGGTTCTCGGCGAAGTGACGAACGGGTGGAGCCTCATCCCCACGGAGATCCTCCCGGTGCTGTCGACGCTGCCAGCATTGCTGATCAACGTCGTCTTCGGCGGCATCATGATCGGCAAGACACTGCCCTCGGTCGGCCGGATCTGGAACGACGCCGCACCGCACGCGATCCTGGGTGGCGTCTTCTCCTTCGGCCAGTTCGCGATCGGCGGACTGGCCGTCACCCTCCTCCTGACGCCAGTTTTCGGACTGCCGGACGCGGCCGGCTCGATCATCGAGATGTCCTTCGCGGGCGGGCACGGCACCATCGCCGGGATGGGCCCGCTGCTGGACGATGCGGGCGCCGGAGAACTGGTCGACGTCGGGTTGGGCCTGGCCACGCTCAGCATGCTGACCGGTGTCATAGGCGGCACCGTGTTGGTCAACTGGGCGGTCCGCAACCCCCGCGTCGACGTCGCACGGCAGCACACCACGACGCGCTCCACCGCAAGTCGACTCAGCGACGTGCCCCCCAACGAAGGTGACATCACCGACGACGTCGCGCTCGGCTCGATCAGTCGCAGCTTCGGCGCCATCGCCGTCGCCATCTTCCTCGGCTTCCTGATCCTGATCGGGCTACGGGCGATCTCCAACGCGTTCGGGTCGGATCTCTTCGACCGCTTCCCGCTGTTCCCGTTCACCGTCATTGGCGGCTTCGCGGTTCAGTTGGTGCTTTCGTGGACCAAGCACGAGCATCTCGTCGAGCGTCGCACCGTCAACGACATCACCGGGCTGTCCCTCGACCTCCTGATCGCCGCCGCGATCGGCACCCTGTCGATCAGCACCCTCGGCGCCAACATCCCGAGCATCCTGATCCTCACCGTTCTCTCGGTCGCGTGGAGCGTGGCGGCTCTGCTCTGGCTCGGGCCGCGATTCTTTCGGAGTCAATGGTTCAGCCGTGGCATCGCCGACTACGGCCAATCGCAGGGAAACGTCGCGACCGGATTCATCCTGGCCGAGATGGCAGACCCGGCCCACACGACGGGCGCCGCCATGGGCTACGGATACAAGCAGCTCTTCTACGAGCCGTTCCTCGGCGGCGGCATCCTCACCGCACTCAGCGTGCCGATCATCCTCAGCATCGGCTCCTTGATCTTCGGCATCGTCTCGGTCGCCGCCACCGCGGCGCTCATCATCTGGGGCGTCCTGCGCAACCGCCACGCCAGGCTCAAAGTCAGTCGATGAGGGGGTCGGTCCGGCGAACGGGTGCGCCCACGCCGGATCGGATCATCGGGTGATGATGCGACCCGCGGCCAGCGAGCGCAGGGTCCGGTCCAGGTCGTCGCGGAAGGCGGACATGAAGATGGCGACGATCGCGGCCCTGAGGTCTGGATCCTCGTCGCCGATCTTGGTGAACTCGGTACGGGTGAGTTCGAAGAGCTCGACCGAGCCGTCCGCGTGCAGGGCGAGCGGCTGAGGTCCGTCGGCCACCAGGTAGACCTCGCCGAAGCAGGTTCCGGGAGACAGGGTGACGAGGTCTCGGGTGATGCCGTCGGCCGTGGTCAACGAGCCGCGTACGCGCCCGCCCAGCACCAGGAAGACCCCGGCGTCGGTGTCGCGCTCGGCGACGATCAGATCGCCGTCGGCGTAAGAGCGGGGCCGCATGCGGCGCTCCAGCTCGTCGACGACCCGGGGGAGCGCCTGAGCGAACAATGGGTGGTCGCGGAACCGGTACCTCTGCTCGGCCGGACGGCGACCGCCGTAGCGTTCGATGAGCCAGTCCTCGCACCACATGATCGCGGCCGCGACTGTGTCGAAGGTGGACGGGACGCCGTCACCGTCGGCCGGACGAGCCAGCAAGCCGTCCGGATCGATCAGGGCGACCTCGCAACCCTGCTCCCGTACGAACCGGTGCAGGTCCTCGAGAAGGCGGCGCGAGACCGCGGCGATCTCGCCGACCCGGCGGACGTCCAACACCACCAGGTCGAGATCGTCAGACGCCTCGGAGATCTCCCGTACGACCGACTCGACCCCACCGAACAGCAGGTCGCCGTGGGTCTCGTAGATCCGCGCCTTGCGACCACATTCGTCGAGCAGACGACGATCGGCCTCCGGCCGCCAGACCGCCGACGGCGACTCCTGCACGTCGTAGGAGGCACGAATGGCACTGCGGGCTGCCCGGGCGACGTGAAGCTCGTGGAGCTCGAGGTCACGGGAGAGCCGCCGGCAGGCCTCGAACGCCCGCACGCTGTTGCCGTGGCCGTCGAGGCGCGGTGAGAAAGAGGCGATGGCCAACTGTCCGGGAAGCACCGCGACGATGCCGCCGCCGACCCCACTCTTGGCGGCCAGGCCGACCTGCGCGAACCACGCGCCGGCGGCGTCGTACATCCCGCAGGTGGACATGACGCTCAGCACGCGTTCGGTGTACTCGCCGGACAGAGCGCGTTCGCCGGTGCGTGGGTTGACGCCCCCGTTGGCCAGGGTCGCGCCCATCATGCTGAGGTCTCGGCAGGTGACCATGGTCGAGCAGGCCCGCAGGTAGATCTCGTGTGCGACGTCAGGGTTCTCCTCGAGGATGTCGAACTCTCGAAGCATGTGGCCGATCGCCCGGTTGCGATGGCCAGAGGCAAGCTGAGACGCGAAGATGTCCTCGTCGAGCGCAAGCTCACGACCCGCGTAGATCGAGTACGTGCGGTTGATGCGCTCGACCTGCTCCTCCGGTGTCGATCCGGCAACCAGGCTGGCAGCGACCAGGGCTCCGGCGTTGATCATCGGGTTGCGGGGCCGGTGGGTCACCGGATGCAGGCTGATCTCGTTGTAGAGCTCGCCCGACGGCTCCACATCGATCTTGGCGTCGACCAGGTCCGTGCCGTTGTCGGTCAGCGCGATGCCGTACGTGAACGGTTTCGAGATCGACTGGATGCAGAACGGCAGTCTTGTGTCGCCCACCTCGTAGACGTGACCGTCCGCGGTCGCGAGGCAGATCCCGAAGGACTCCGGATCGACATCCTCCAGCGCCGGCACCCCACGGAGGATGTCGCCCGTACGGTCGCCGAGGCAGGCGGCATGGACCGAGGCGATGAGGTCTTGAACGACCGACTCCATGGGTTCAGCGTATGCTCGCCGACCGCGCCCCGACCGCTGAACGCGCCTTCCTGCGTTCGGCGGTCGCTCCGCTGCGTACGGGAATCGGGCTGGCGGTTTGCTGAGCCGTCGGCCGGTGACCTTCTTCGAACCTAGGGTGATGGCTCTGCACGAAGCGCGCCGTGCCCGGCTTGACTCGTCGGCGACTCCGGTCGTCTCCTCGAGGTCCGCCCTCGCCGGGACCGGATGAGGGAGGAGTAGCGACGTGAGATGGGCTCGGACGATCCTGCTGACCGCTGTGGCTCTTGCGATCGTCGTGGTGGGCGCGACGATCGTCTCGAGCCAGCAAGATTCGGCCGACGAAACGCGGGCTGCCACGGAGTCCAGCCCGAGCGCAGGCCCGACTCTGACCGACGAGACCCAGGTCACCGAGAGCCCGGCGCCGACCTCGGAGTCGCCGACGCCGAAGAAGAAGCAGACCACCACCTTTGTCGGCGAGGTCGACGGCGGCGCAGGCACCCTTGCCGTCGTCGATCACGGCGGAGAGGCGACGGCGTATTTCTGCGACGGCGCCAGCCTCGAAGCGTGGCTGGGTGGCTCGTTCACCGCCGGTCGGTTGCGCCTGTCCGGTGACGACGGTGCGTTGCACGGCAGTGTCGACAGCCGTCAGCTGACCGGCTCGGTCCGGGTCGAAGGGCACCGCTTCGGCTTCACACTTCGACAGGTGAGCCCGCCACGGGGTCTGTATCGCGTCGCCGACACGATCGACGGCGCCGAGGTCACTGGCGGCTGGATCGTGCTGCCGAGCGGCCGGCAGATCGGCGTTCTCACTGTCGACGGCCGGTCGCGCCCCGCACCGCGACTGGATCCCACGACCGGACGCGTGACGATCGACGGACCGACGCTGACGGCTCAGCCGGGGTGATCCACTTGCCTTGCGTCCGGACCGTGAAACACGCCTCGCAGCGTTCGGCGGCGCACTTCAGTCCGGGGTGAACTCTCCGGCCCGAAGGACACTAGTCTGTTGAACGTGAGTCCAGGGATCGCGAGTTCTGACGAGAAGGTGGATCGGAAGGCGCGGATTCTCGACGCGGCGCTCGCGCTGTTGTCCGAGCAGGGCATCTCCGGTGTCAGCATGCGCGCAGTGGCGCGTGAGGCCGGCGTTGCGTTGGGGTTGGTTCACTATTACTTCGAGGACAAGACCAGCCTGGTACGAGCGGCACTTCGTCGCATCGAGGAGCTGGACGTCGCGCTGGTGGAGGCCGACCCGTCGATGCCGCCACAGCAACGGCTTCGGGTCGCCCTTCGTCGGATCGCTGATCCTGAGTTCCTCACGACGGAGTATCTGTCCCTCCGGCTTCAGCTCTGGGCGCTCGCGCAGGCTCACGAGGACTTCGCGCAGATCAACATCGCAGCGCAGAAGCGATACCGGGAAGGACTGGCGGATCTGATCCGTGCTGCCAGACCTGAGCTCTCGCGCCGCGAGTGCAACAAGCGAGCCGCCGACATCGACGTTGTGCAGAACGGCATTTGGCTCACCGCTCTGCTCGGCCTCGATCGGGCGTCGATCCGGAGAAGTGTCGGCAGGTGCGAGGAGATCGCACTCGCCGACTGACGGCGATGCAGGAACCCTGGACGGACGTCCAGGAAAGTATTGAACGATCGTCCAAATCGCGGTACGGTGCCGCAATGGCGCTTGTCACAGTCGATGATGTTCGACGCGTGGCGTCGGGGTATGACCCTGACCCGGCGCGATCGATGTCGCTCCGTTCGGAGGCGTACACGGACTCCAGGTGGTCAGCCGCCGATGTCGAGGCGATCTTCGCCCGCACCTGGCAGTGGATCTGCCATGTGGAGCGGCTCGCCACGCCCGGCAGTTATGTCTCCGCGACGATCGCGGAGATGCCGATCGTGGTCGTGCGCGATCGAGGCGGTCAGCTGCGCGCCTTCTACAACGTGTGCAAGCACCGGGCCCACGAGCTCCTCTCCGGCTCTGGAATCACCCGCAACCTCGTCTGCCCGTACCACGCGTGGACCTACGACCTCACCGGCAAGCTGCAGGGTGCTCGGCGGGCCGACCGGATGGCCACGTTCGACAAGTCCGAGATCTGCCTCGATCAGGTCCAGGTAGAGGAGTTCGGCGGATTCGTCTACGTCAACCTCGACCCGGCCGCCGCACCGTTAGGAGAGCAGGCACCCGATCTGGCCGCCGATATCGCCCGGTGGGCACCGGACGTCGCGAGCCTGACCCATGCCAAGCGGTTGAGCTACGACGTCAGGACCAACTGGAAGAACGTCATCGACAACTTCCTGGAGTGCTACCACTGCCACATCGCCCACAAGGAGTTCGTGGACCTCGTCGACATGGACACCTACGAGGTGAAGACCCACGGCATCTGGTCGAGTCACTTCGCCGCGGCCGGCAGTCACGAGAACTCCGCCTATGACGTGTCGCAGGCCTCCGTCAAGCAGCACGCGGTGTGGTGGCTGTGGCCGAACACCTGTCTGCTGCGCTATCCCGGCCGCAGCAACTTCATGGTCTTCCAGGTCCTGCCCGCGGGTCCGGACCGGACTCTGGAGACCTGGGACTTCTTCCTCGAGTCCACGGAGCTCAACGACGCTGAGAAGCAGTCGGTTCGCTACGTCGACGAGGTGCTCCAACAGCAGGACATCAGCCTCGTCGAGAGCGTCCAGCGCGGGATGAACACGCCGGCCTTCGACCAGGGCCGCATCGTCTACGACCCGGCCGGATCGGGACTGTCCGAGCATGGTGTCCACCACTTCCACGGGCTGGTTCTCGACGCCTACCGCGTACTCGTGGGCCTTCGCGAGGACAGGCCCGAGGCCGACCATGCGGTTCCGGCGCTGAGTTCGTGAGGACGTGACATGTCGAGACCCGTCATCATCACCTGCGCCCCCACGGGCGGCATCCACACGCCGACGATGTCGCCGCACCTGCCGATCACGCCGGACGACATCGCCCAGGCGTCGATCGAGGCGGCCGAGGCCGGGGCGGCCATCATTCACCTGCACGCCCGGAATCCCGAGACCGGTCAGCCCGACCCGCGACCGGAGCTGTTTCAGGAGTTCATGCCCCAGATCGCGAACGCGTGCGACGCGGTCATCAATGTGTCGACCGGCGGCGGACTCGGCATGACCCGCGAGCAACGGCTACGGGCTGCCGTCGCGACCTCGCCGGAGATGGCGTCCCTCAACGTGGGTTCGTTGAACTTCGGGATCTTCCCGATGCTGGAGAAGTACTCCCAGTGGAAGCACGACTGGGAGCCCGAGTTCCTCGAGATGACTCGCGACTTCGTCTTCAAGAACACCTTCGCCGACCTCGAGTACATCGTGAAGGAGCTGGGTCGCGAGCACGGGACCAAGTTCGAGTTCGAGTGCTACGACCTCGGCCACCTGTACAACCTGGCGTGGCTCATCGACCAGGGCTGGCTCGAGCCGCCGTACTTCGTGCAGATGGTCTTCGGCATCCTCGGCGGGGCTGGCGCCGATCTGGACAACCTGCAGCACATGCACACGATCGCCGACAAGCTCTTCGGCGACAGCTACGAGTGGTCGGTGCTGGCCGCCGGTCGTCATCAGATGTCCTTCGCCACCCAGGCCGCCATGCTGGGCGGCAACCTGCGGGTGGGCATGGAGGACAGCCTCTACATCGGCCCGGGCGAGCTCACGCCGTCCAACGCCAGCCAGGTCAAGAAGATCCGCGGCATCGTGGAGTCCCTCGGCCACTCCATCGCCACTCCCTCGGAGGCCCGGCAGCGACTCGCCCTCAAGGGAGCGGAGCATGTCAGCTTCTGACGAGGCCGGGCCGCTGCCTAGCAGCGTCACGCGGGTGGCAGCACTCGGAGGCGGCGTGATCGGGCAGAGCTGGACGGCTCTGTTCCTGGCGGCCGGCAAGTCGGTCGCGGTCTTCGACCCCGATCCTGCCGTCGAGCAGCGAGTCAGAAGCGCGGTCGAGGCTGCCTGGCCCGCCATGACCAAACTCGGGCTGACCGACCGCGGCCACCCCGACCGGCTCGTCTTCTGCGACAACGCCCGCGCAGCCATCGAGGGCGCCCAGTTCGTCCAGGAGAGCATCCCGGAGCGCCTCGACATCAAGCACGAGCTGTACGCGAGCATCGAACCCGCTCTCGGCGAGACAACCATCGTGGCATCGTCCGCCTCCGGCCTCACCCTGACCGAGCTGCAAGCCGGTTGGCGGCGACCAAGCCGCTTCGTCCTGGGGCATCCGTTCAATCCCCCTCACCTCATCCCCCTCGTCGAGGTCATGGGCAACGAGCGCACGGCGGCCGGCACGGTCGACTGGACCCGCCGCTTCTACGAGTCGGTCGGCAAAGTGACCATCGAGGTGAGGCGCGAGGTCCCAGGCCATGTGGCCAATCGGCTGCAGGCCGCGTTGTGGCGAGAGGCCATCCATCTCGTCAACGAGGGGGTGGCGACGGTCGAGGACGTCGACACCGCGGTGGCATCCGGACCCGGACTCCGGTGGGGGGCGATGGGACCCACTCTGCTCTTCCATCTCGGTGCCGGTGACGGTGGGCTGGGTGCGTTCTGCGAACGGTACGCCGACAGCTTCAACCGCTGGTGGGACGATCTCGGGCGACCGTACCTCGATCCGGAGACCGCTGACCGACTCGTTCAGGGCCTGGCTCCCACAACGGCCTCCCAGTCCGTGGACGATCTGGCGGCCCGGCGCGACGATCTCATCACCGCTTACGTCGCGGCATCGCGAAAGGTTTGACAAGCCACGCGAGAGTGGTATTGCGTATTAATCACACCTAGATGACCTGGCTCCATGTGGGCGAGTCTCGGGCGTCTCGGGCACCTGTGCGGGAGTCGATGCTCCACGAAAGGGATCGCATGCTCGAGACACATCTACGACCCATCCGGGCGCTGGCGGTGGTGGTGCTGTGCGCCGGCCTGACCGCGCCCGCCGCGACGGCGCAGGAACCGGCCGGTCGCACCGCCGCCGCGGAACAGTCAGCTGCGCAATCGGCGTCGACGCTGCCAAGTGGGCGGACCGAATACCGCACGCTTGCCGACTACGAGCACGACATGCTCGCGCTCGCCGAGAGACACCCGGACCTGGTGCAGCCGTTCACCCTCCCGCACCGCACCACGGAGGGTCGCGCGGTGATGGGCATCGAAGTCACGCGCAACGTGCAGGAGTCGGATGGCAAGCCGGTGCTCCTGATCACCGGCATGCACCACGGCAACGAGTGGGCGTCCGGAGAGGCGACGATGGAGTTCGGCTTCGACCTCGCCGACAACCCGCGTCACGACCCGGCGATCGAGCGCCTGCTCGGCCGGGTCCGGGTGGTCCTCGTGCCCGTCGTCAACGTCGACGGGTTCGTGCGCAACACCCGTCGTACGGCAACGAACGTGGATATGAACCGCAACTATGGCTTCGGGTGGGGCGAGTCGCCGCCATTCCAGGGATCGGGGCCGTTCTCCGAGCCGGAGTCACGCAACATGCGCGACTTCATCTCCTCGCGTCAGGTCACGACCTTCCTGACCGTCCACACCTGCCTCGCCAACATGCTGTACCCGCCGCTCCAGCACAAGGCGGGGCTGCCGCAGGACATCGAGCGTTTCCGGAGCTTCGCCGGCGCGATGTCACTGCAGAACGGCTATCCGCATCTCACCTCGGCAGACGACTTCGAGACCACCGGTGAAGCGATCGACTGGTCGTACTACGCCACCCGCGGCCTCGGCGTCACCGTCGAGATCTGCGCCACGCCTCCGGGCACTCCGCGGAACTACCAGACCCTCGTCGTCGACCAGTACTTCGGCGCGGGCACACTGGCGGATCGCGGCAACCGGGGCGCGTTCCTCGTCGCGCTCGAGCAGGCGGTCGACCGGGATGAGCATGCCCGGATCTCCGGGCAGGTACGTCCCGGCGCGGAGCTGACGCTCAGCAAGAGTTTCGACCTGTGGACGAACCCGATCCCGCAGGCCGACGGCAGTGTGCGACCGTCTCCGATCGCGACCGACCTGACCTCCTCGATGGAGGTCACCCGAGCCAACGGCGAGTTCAACTGGCACGTGAACCCGTCGGTGCGGCCGGAGCCCCCGTATCAGGCCGACGGCGTCCATGCCGACAACCGCGGGTTCATCCAGGAGTCGTGGACGCTGACGTGCGCAGGTCCGGACGGCACCGTGCTGCAGACCGTTCACGTCCGCGTGGACCTCGGCGAGCACGAGCAGGTCAACCTGGATCAGTGCCGAAGGCTGCTCAAGTAGCACCATGCCGGTGGCGTCGCGGCCTGTGTGGGGGGCAGGCCGCGACCGCGAACGTGGAGAGCATCGCGCTGCTCCACCGGACAGCCACTCAGCTGATCTGAATCGCCTCCGGGATGGGCTTGGTGAACTCGGGACCGGCACGCTCGCATTCATGCATCGCGACTGAGCATCGGACGAACACGACCCGGTCCCGTTTGGCGGTCGCCCGCGACTCGACCGGGAAGACGAAATGGTCGTTGTCCTCCCAGCCGAGCTCCCCGGCGATTCCGTTCATCGGCAGCTCGAACGCCGTGACAATCCCCTCGTCCACGTCGAGCACGCCGGGGTCGGAGGTCAGGGCGTACGAGCCATCGGGGGAGAGCGAGATGGGCGAGCTGGCTTCGGACGCGCAGCCGTCGTAGACGAGGTCTACTCCGCCGTGGGCGGTGAGGCGCACGACGCTCGTGCAGTTGCCACGCGATGCCGTGAGTCCGACCGGCGCGGTCTCAGCGGTCTGCCAGACCCGAGCCGGCAGCCGGGTCGGAGGACTCCCGGGTTGCCATAACCAGCTCGATGCGCCCGGCGGGCTCATGTACAGCAGTCCGATCGGTGTCCACTCGGTGGCGAAGATCGCGCCGGCAGGGGTCCGGCCGACCACGCGGCGTTGCGCGACGTCGACGAGTGCGCCCCCCATGGCGAACAGCTCTCCGTCCGGGGACAGGGCCTGTACGACGGGCGAGCCGTGGTAAGGATCCTGAGGCAGTAGGTCGATCGCTCCTTCCGCGGTCGCGAGCCCGTACTGCGGCACGACGGGCAAGCCGCCTTTGCGCGGCCGAATGACGCGGTTGACGGTGACCAGCCATCCCGCGGAGGTCTTGCCGATGACCATGCCGACGTCACGGGGAAGCGGTAGAGGTGCTCGGCGGCCGGGGATGTGGACGCTGTAGTCCGCGACGTAGGCGAGCCTGATCGGTGGTCCCTGGGGCAGCTGGCGCGCCCACCCAATCGGATCGACCTCGACGAACGGAGGTGGATCCGGCTCGGGCAGTGAGTCGTCTGACCCATCGAGGTAGACCAGGCCGGCACCGACGAGGGCAGTCAATGCCACCCCGCAGCCGGCCAGCCACCAGCTCCGACCGCGCTGGCCGCCCGCCCGCCGGCTCTCCTCGATCGCTCGGGCGATCAGCTCGACGTCGGCGCGAACCGGGTCGACCGCCGCTTCCATGCTCGAACGCAGCTGCTCCTCGGAGCGCTGCTTTCCCAACGTCTCGATGGCGCGCGTGCCGTGGCGCCTCACGGTGCCGGCAGCCCACCCCAGAGTCTCGGCGGCCTGGGCCTCCGAGTCATCGTCGTGGTAGCGCAGGACGACCACGGCCCGTTGCCGAGCCGGGAGTGCTCGCAGGGCGTCCATGATGGTGAGCGGATTCTCGTTGCGGCCGGCGTCGCCGTCAGCGAACCGCTGTGCCCCGTCCCGTCGCCTCCGGATCGTCGCGCGTACGAGCGTCCGACGTGCTTCCGCCTCGGCCGCGGTTGGAGTACGGATCCGAGGACGCTTGGCGTACGTCCGGACCAGCGCCGTATGGACCAGGTCCTCGGCGGTCGCCCGGTCGCCGGCCGTGAGCAGGATCGCCGTACGCAGCAGGGCCGATGCCCTGGCGTTGACGAACTCGGCGTACTGGCCTTCGGATGTCACCGGCGCCGACCTCCTCAACGCCAACCCAACCGACTGCGGGCGCGACCGTCGGGATGATCGCACCCTACAGCGAGCCCGGCCCGGCATCCGGGTCATGCCCGCGTGTGCGGCCCGTGCATGCGTCGGGCGATACTGTGGGCGTGGAGTACGTGTCCAGAGTGGCGCGACCGCCGCTGGACAGGCTGATCGACGACCTCTACTACCTGGAGGGTGCGCCTCCGTACGCCCGGCTGACACTGCCGCCGGCGCCGTCGGCGTTGCTCATCGTCAATCTCGGCGCGCCGTTCCACATCCGCGCGGGCAACGACATCGAGGCGGCCGAGTACGCCGACGGCTGCGTGGTCAGCACGCCCACCCGCGCGTGGGAGTTCGGCTACCCGACCCCGAGCTGGTCCGTCGGCGTGCACTTCAAGCCGTGGGGGCTGGCACCGTGCCTGCCGATGCCCGCGGCCGAGCTGTGCGACCGGCCGGTGACGATGGAGCAGGTTTGGGGCCGGCCCGCCATTGCTGAGCTACGAGACCGGCTGGCCACGGCGGACGGACCGCACCAGATGCTGACGCTGCTCGAGGAGGAGCTCATGCGACGGCTGTGCGAGACCGCCGGCCTGGGGCTGGTCCGCCACACGAGCAGCGTCATCGCGGCGACCAGCGGCGCGATGGCGATCGGCGACCTGAGCGTGGCAGCCGGTGTCAGCACCACTCATCTGGCACAGCGGTTCAAGGAGCTCATCGGCGTCACGCCGAAGCGACTGGCCCGCACCTACCGCTTCACCGCCACCGTGTTCTCGATCGACCCCGCCGAACCGATCGACTGGGCCGACGTTGCCGGTAGCGCAGGCTACTTCGACCAGGCCCACTTCGGCCACGAGTTCCGGGCGTTCACCGGGCTCACGCCGACCCGGTACGTCGAAGTCCGGCGGCGGTTCCTGCGCGAACATCCCGGCCACGCGCTGGACGGCTGGCCGCTGCCGGCCGATTGATTTCTTACAAGAGCGACAGCTCACGACACGCTAATTTGGGGCACCCCAAAGCAGAGGAGAGCCCCGTGGGCAAAGTGGTCATGAACGCCACGGTGTCGGTCGACGGCTTCATCGCGGACGAGAACGACCAGCCCGGACCGCTGTTCGACTGGTTGACCGGCGGTGACGTCGCGTTGGACGACAGCGGCGTGTTGAAGGTGTCGCAGGCGTCCTACGACCACACCCGGCCGTACTGGGACCAGGTCGGGACGACGATCGCCGGCCGCCACGTCTTCGACATCACGGACGGCTGGGACGGAGAGCCTCCGAGCGGGATCGACCACGTCGTCGTCGTGACGCACCGGCCGGCACCCGAGGGCTGGGACCCCGGGGCGCGTTTCCACTTCGTCGACGGCGTCGAGGCGGCAGTGGCCAAGGCGCAAGAGCTCGCGGGCGACCGCGTCGTCGAGGTCGCCGCTGGCGATGTCGGTGGCCAGGCGCTCGCCGCAGGCCTGGTCGACGAGGTGCGCATGGACGTCGCACCCGTCGTGTTCGGGTCGGGCAAGCGCTACTTCGGGTCGGTCGACGCACAGCACCTGCTGGAGGATCCTGACGTGGTGATCCAGGGCAACCGGGTGCTTCACCTGCGCTACCGCGTGCGCCGATGACCGACGGGCGCCTAGTACGCGGGTAGGTGCGCGCAGCCGGCATCCGCGGCGGCGCAAGCTGTCACGCTCATCGTGCAGGACCTTTGACACCGGCCTGAGGCCGTTGGACCCATGGCATAGAGCCGGACGTGGACATTGAATCGCAAGCGGCCCAACGGTGCTGACCTGTGGGTCATCACCGTTCGCAAAGGAGCGCGCGCCTGCGATGAGCTACAACTACCCTCCGCCGGCCCAGCCATACCCGCCACCAATGCCGCCACCGCCGAAGTCCTCCCATCGGCTGCGGAACACGCTGCTGATCGTCGTCTCCATGCTTGTGGTAGCGGGTATAACGGCGGCCGGCGTGCTGCTCGCCACTGGCGACAACAACGGCGACGCCGATGCTGCCTCACCGTCGCCGATCGACGAGTCACTCTCAGTGGACGCTGAGGCCGAGCTTCTGGAGCAGCAGCGACAGCTGGTCGCCGACTGCCGTCGCGAGGTAGGAGCGTGGCTGCGGACACTGCACAACGTCGACTCACGTCTGTCGATTGGCATGACGCAGACCGAGTACAGCGACGCTCTCGGCGAGGTACAGATCGCGTACGACCGGCTGAACCTCAGGCGCGCAGATGTCAGCTGCGTGTCCCAGGTCGGGATCCCGGCAGAGAAGGCGTTCAACCAGTACGTCAAGGCGAACAATCGGTGGAGCGACTGCATCGTCGACCTCTACTGCGACTTAGATGCCGACGCGATGCCTGCGATCCAAGAGCGGTGGGCCAGAGCCACGGTGTTGCTCGACCGGGCCGATCGGAATCTCAGGAACCTGGGCCAGACGGGGTCGTCGGTCAGCTGAAACTCGTCCAGAGACCTGGGCCGAGGGCCTTGAACCTTCCGGGCTTGCCTGCGGGGAACTCCAGTCGGCGACGTTGGGTCCGTCGTCTTCGTCGGGCGCCTAGTTGATCCGGTCGGAGGTGGTGTTGAGGGAATCGACCGCGTCCTGGAGGTCTCGTCGGAACCGCAGCTCGTCACCCGGTGGATCCGGGATCGAGAGTACGTGTTCCCTCAGCAGCATCAGCATGAGCATGGCGTGCTTGCCACGGTCCGCGGGGATACTGCCAGCCTGCAGTGCATGGTCCACGACGGCGAAGACCTGGGCGAGTGCCTTGACCGCACTCGTCTGATCAACGATGCCGTGGATGTCACCGCCGAGCGGCGTGCCGGCGGCGTCTCCCGGCGCGAGGAACTGCATCATGGCGACGGCTCGGCCGGCCGAGTCTGTGGCACGCATCGTTCTCCCGGAGTCGCGTAGCGTTGGCCAAGTCTCCCGATAGCGGTCCACCACGATGAATGCCGGGGTCAGGTTGTTGCGGTCCTAGGCTCCGACGTCAGAGTTGGCGGCAGCCGAAACAATGGCGGCCCGCTCCTGATGGCTGATCACTCCCGCGGCGACCAACTGGCGTCCAACCTCGGACACATGCGCGACGAACTGCCCATGATTGGCCCAGACCTCGGCGTCCAGGATGTGATCGTTGATCGTGCAGGTTCCGCTGAGTGCGCGGTTGGGCACGCCGCTGTCGACCTCACCCGCGTACACCGTGGACCGTCCATCGGCGTCCGGGCAGACCGGCATCGCGAGCGGTCCGCCCACGACCGGCAACTCGAGAGCGGTTTCGGCCAGCTCGACCGTGAGCTCGGTGCCCGGCGCCGGGTGGAGGGTGAACTCGTGGTCGGTGGAGTAGATCATGAGCCCGATCCGGTCGCCGGCCGGGATGACCTGGTCGTCCGGCTGCAACGGCACGGTCACGTCGTAGAAGCGGCCCGGCACGAGCGGATCGCTGCTGCGCAGCGAGCGACGGTTCTGCGGGTCGGCCCAGCCTCGCGTGATGACGCTGGTGGTCGACCCTCTGGTGCTGGAGCCGCAGCCCGACGCACTGGTCCACGGGAGCTTGACGAGGGCGACCGACAGGTTCGCGGCCGGCTTGCTCGAGGCCAGACGCACGCGCACCTGTGGCGTACCGGAGATGTGGACGGCGGCGGACAGCTCCGGGCTCACGTAGAGAAGCCGGTGGTCCGACACCTGGGTGGCCATTGTGCCGACGTTGCACGCGGTGTTGCCGGCGTCGACCAGTGTCTCGGCGCCCGAGTCCGGGAGCGTCAGCGAGGTGAGGCCGCCGGTGGTGTTGCCGCCGGTCAATGGCTTGAGCGTGACCGTCGAGGCCGCCGGGTTGGGGTAGTCGGCGTACGGCGTGAGCGTGCTCGGACCGGTCTCGTTGCGTACGATCCAGGCCGCCGGATCGTTCTCGACGTCGTTCTCGACGCCGTACAGGTAACGGGTGAACCACCGGTTCCGCATGTCCAGCGGCGGTGCACCACCGTGACCACCCTGGTGGAAGTACATCTGAAGCGGAACCTGTCCCTTCAGCGCCTCGATGATCCGGACACTGTGCTCGGGCACCACGTTCCAGTCGTTGAACGCGTGCGCCATCAAGGTCGCAGCCTCGACGTTCTTCATGACGTGGATGTAGTCGCGTCCGGCCCAGAAGTCGTTGTAGTCGCCGGTGGCCCGGTCCTGGTGCTTGTTCATCTCGCCGACGCGGACCGTATCGATGCAGTACTGCCGGGTGTCCGGATAACCGCTGCTGATGTAGTCGAAGAGGTAGTCGATGTCCTCGCCGACCCATCCGCCCGGATTCCGTACCAGGCCGTTGGAGCGGTAGTAGTGGTAGTACGACGTGTTCGGTGCGATCGGGATGATCGCCTCCAGCCCTTCGACGCCCGTACTGGCCGCGGCGAGCGGCAGGGTTCCGTTGTAGGACGTCCCCGTCATGCCGACCTTGCCGGTCGCCCAGCTCGTCGCCGAGACCTCGACATCGCCATCGACGCTGGTGTAGCCCTTGGCGCGGCCGTTGAGCCAGTCGATGACCGCCTTCGGCGCCAGCGACTCGTTGTCGCCGCCGACGGTCGGGCAGCCCTCCGATAGGCCGGTGCCGACGGAGTCGGAGTGCACGACGGCGAAGCCGCGGGGGACCCAGGTGTTGACCTCGCCGGTCGACACGAAGGTACGGTCCGGCCGGTGGGCGATCGACGGCGGAGACGTACGTGGCGGGGGCGCCGCACCGAGCTCGTGGAAGACGTTCCAGAAGTACTGCGACTGGGTGGAGGCCGTGCCGGCGTAATAGGGGCTGGTCTCGTAGACCACCGGCACTTTGAGCCCGTTCCCGGTCTGCGCCGGGCGAGTCACGTCGACATGCATGCGATCGAGCTCGCCGTCGCCGTCGGAGTCGAACTCGGTCTCGACCCACAGCTGCTGCCGGATCCACTGGCTCGGGTCGGAGAACTCCGGGACGATCTGAGCTTGCCCGTCGACGAAGATCGGTCCGACCTCGTCGGGCGTTGCCGTCGCCGGGAGGACTCCGACGAGGGTGCCGCACGTCAGCGCTCCCACTCCGACCACCGTCGCGAGTGCCGCCTTGCGCCGTCGCTTCGGTTGCGCCATCGGAACCCCTCCTACGGTCCGGCGGGCCATCCCGGGGCCGACCCTGTGTGAACCCTAAGGAGGTGGATGCTGCAGGTCACCGAGCACGTGTCGAAAGCTGGTGGCGGCCGTTTCGGCGTCTGTCGCAGCCGTACTCGCCCGCTCTAGGCCGGGTGTGCGCCGAGTCGCGCGAGTAGCTTCATCCAGCGTTCGACGATGTTGGGCACGGCGTACCCGGACGCGTCGGCGAGGGATGCTGCCCCCATCCGCTGTCGCAGTCGGCGCGAGTCCATCAGCTGATCCAGCGCGGCGGTGAAGGCCGGCTGGTCGCCGTTGGGAATCAACCGGCCGTTCACGCCGTCTCGGATCGTCTCAGCAGGCCCGCGAGGACAGTCGTACGCCACCATCGGCAGGCCGACGCTCATGGCTTCGAGGAGCACCATCGGGAAGCCTTCGAACTTCGAACTCAATGCGTAGATCGAGCTTTGCGCGAGGGCAGCCGGGAGATCCCGACTGTAGCCGCGCAGTGTGATGTGCGAGTCGACACCGAGATCCTCGATCAGACTCTTGAGCGCGGGTTGGGCGGACCCGGCTCCGTAGATGTCGAGGCGCCAGTCCGGACGGGAGACCGTGAGCGGTGCGTACGCCTCGATCAGCCGGTCGAAGGCCTTCTGTGGCTCGAGGCGGCCGGCGGCGACGACGACCTTGTCGACCAGTGGCGGCCGCCGTCGTGCGGCCGGCCACGACAGGGCGTTGGGAATCGTGGTGATCTGCGTCGTCGTATCGCCCAGCAAGGCGCGATAGTCGCGCGCGTCGGCCCGAGTGAGTGGTACGAAGACGTCGAGCGCCTCGATCGTCGTGCGGATGAACTCGCGCTGGGCGGGATTGCGGGTACGCGTCGGGAAGTTCAGATGGTCCTGGCCGATCTTGGCGGCTCCCCGGGGAGCGAACCGGCCGGCGAAACGGTTCAGCGCCGGAGTCGTTCCGATCACGACATCCGCCTGTGACCGCTGGATTGCCTGGATCAGCCGTTCGTCGCTCGACGCCCAGTGCCGACGATCGAGTGGGGCGATCGCGGACGGCTGTTGACGAGCGAAGATGATCTGTCTCGTCACCGGGTTGCCGTGTTCGTCGACGCCGCCCTGTTCGAGGTCGCGTCGTTGCCCGTCTGGCCCGTACGGCCGAAGGTCCATGACGTGCTGGACGTCGATGCGTGGGTCGATCTCGAACATGGGCTGGTTGCGACCGCGTAGCAGCCCGATGATCTGGACGTCGAAGTACTCCACGAGATGGTTCGCCAGATTGATCACGGTGCGCGGCACGCCGTCATGTCCGTCGGCCCGCGGCAACATGATGGCCAGCCGCGGCCGTCCACCACGCCAGCGGTCGTGGACGTCAGGCGGCCAGTAGCCCCGGCCGATTCGATCGGCTTGGCCGATGTCGCTGTGCAGCAGTGCGCTCATGGTCACCCCGTCGCTCTAGGCGGTGTCGTCCCGTCTGGGCTGATGACTCCACCGTGGAAGCTCGCCATGAAGCGGCCGTGAGTCGACTGTGAGACCGGTCTTAGACAAACGCTGGACGAAGCGTAGGAACCGGCAGCCGTCTCATGACTCAGTACGGATGACGTCGCCGACCGAGATCAGTCCGGGCTCCACCACGTCCGCGTACACGCCGAAGTTCGCGCCGAGTCCGAACGCGGAGTTCTGCCGGCCGCGGTAGCCCATGATCAGGCGGAGTGTGTGCAGGTCGACCGACCCGGTTTCGGGGTTGCGGGTGGTCGCCGCGCACCGCTGCACCGGGCCGCCGCCGCGTAGGAGCGCGTCGCCGACTCGTAGGAGCGTCCCATCCCAGCAGTCCTCGATGTGTGGATCGCCGCCCGTGAACTCGATCAACATGCGGAAGCGGCGCGAGTCGACTTCGGCGAGGCCGGCGTGGCGTGCCAGTTCCGCAACGGAAGCCGCGCCGAGCAGGGTGACGGGCTGCACGTCGTAGGCGGACCCGCGGGCCTGGACCAGATGGACTTTCCTTTCCACGATGTCGGAGAAGAAGGTGCTCCAGGCCGGATCCGCGACGACGGCGGAGGCAATGGTACGAACCCCCCACATGTCGGTGTCGACCGCCATGACTGGCTCGATGATCCCGCCGACCAGCACCTGATCTCCCCGGGTGACCTCGAGACGCCGAGTCTGGCTGTCGTAGGTCGCGGTGAGTCCGTACAGGCCGGGGTTGCGCGTACAGCTCTGGAGTTTCCCCTTGTCGTCGAGGAGATAGAACAACCGGTCGCCGACGACGCCCTCGGTCGTCAGGTCGATCGAATCGGGGTGATGGAGCGCCAGTCCCTTGACCGGAGTGATTGACAGACGGGTGATCGTGAAGTCCATCGGCACTTGCTCAGCCTAGGCATGATGGCCATCCGGCGAAGCACAAGGGGCTGGTCGCGAAGGCCGAGGGGTTGATGGCCGACGCCGTCGCCTGAGTGATCCCTTCCGAGTTGTCAGACCGTGGTCACGAACCCGGTGATCACGGTCTGACATTGGGGGACCGGTCAGCTGAGCTGGGATGGGGGACCCGTCTTGGTTCGGCGCTTGCGGATCTTGTAGACGACGATCGCGAGAGCGACGAGGAGGACGGCCAGGATGGCCCCGCCTTCACTCAGAGCCCTCTCGAGCCTGGCATACGACGCTCCGACGAGATAGCCCGCGATGACGACGCCGGTACCCCAGATGATGCCGCCGGCTGCGTTGTAGGCGAGGAACTTCGGGTACGGCATGTGCGCCATGCCGGCCGGGGCGGGCATGACGGCGCGGAGGAAGGCGGTCCACCTCCCGAGCAGGACGGCCATCCCGCCGCGGCGGGCGAGATAGCCGCGGGCGTCGTCGACACGTGCCCCCCGACGCGCGAGCAGACGCCACCTCATGAGCCGCGGCCCGAGGTGTCTGCCCAGCTCGTATCCGACGCTGTCGCCGAGGATCGCGGCGACGATCACCACGACGATGACTCCCGACAAGGGAACGGTGCCGCTGTGCGCGGCGACGCCGCCGAGGATGGCAGCCGTCTCGCCGGGGATCACGAGCCCACGAAGATGGCGTCCTCGGCGAACACCACCAGGCCGACGATGGTGAGGATGACCCAGGGGGAGGCGTTGAGGATGGGGTCCAGGATGCCGTTCATGGGGTGTCGTGCCGGTCAGGTCTCGCGTAGCCGCATACGGCCATGTTCGCTCACCGGGCTCGTCGACATCGGCTCAGCCGAGGCCGAAGCGGATGATGCTGGCGCCACCGGCAATCAGGCAGTAGACGGCGAACGGGGCACACCGGCGAGAACCTCTTCGAGCACGCCGCGAGCCAATCCGCCAGCCAGTCGGCCGGTTGATCTGCGGACCTTTGCCTCTCCCGGCCCGTCACCGAGTCGACTGAGATGACAGTGGCCCGATGGCCGGTCGAGAGGAGTGGCGGTGGATATCCCCGTTGGTCTGGAGTCCTTGTTCTGGATCGTCCTGGCGGCGGCCATTGCACCACTGATCGTCGGGCTCCTTCCGGGCCCGAAGGTGCCTGAGGTCGTCGTCCTCCTGCTGCTTGGCATCCTGATCGGACCCGAGGCCCTGGGTCTGGCGACCAAAGAGGGCCCGATCCACCTGCTCAACGATGTGGGTCTGGGTTTCCTGTTCTTCATTGCCGGCTACGAACTGAATCCGCGAGTCCTCAAGGGCAGAGTGGGGGTCCAGGCCATCCTGGCCTGGACCGTCTCGATTGCCTTGGCACTCTCGATCGTCGGCGTCCTCTACGAGGTCGGCTACGTCAAGGCGTTCCTCCCCGTGTCGATCGCGCTCACCTCGACGGCGCTGGGAACGCTGCTACCGATCCTGCGCGACGCAGGTCTGCTCGAGACTCGACTCGGCAAACTCGTACTCGCCAACGGCGCAGTCGGCGAGTTCGGTCCGGTGCTCGCGATCTCGCTGTTCTTGGGGAGTCGCGGTGCTTGGGCGTCGGTGATCATCCTCGCCATCTTCGGTGCCATCGCCCTGGTGATCGACCGGGTGCCACGCGCGTTGTTCACCCACCGGATCCGCGCCATCTTCGAGCGCGGCTCGGAGACGACGTCGCAGACGACCCTGCGATGGACGGTGCTGTTGCTCGTGGGCCTCCTGCTCATTGCGTCCGAATTCGGGCTGGACGCGATTCTCGGCGCGTTCGCGGCCGGACTCATACTCCGCCAGCTCACTCCGGCGGGCGACGAGGCTCTGGAACACAAGCTGGACGGTCTGGCGTTCGGGTTGTTCGTCCCGTTGTTCTTCGTCACGTCGGGCACCGAGGTCGACGTCACGTCGATCATCGAGAACCCCGGCCGACTGGCCGTCTTCTTCCTCCTCATCGCCGTGGTCCGGGGCATGCCCGTGCTCATCTTCTTCAGCCGCGATCTCCACGGCACCGAGCTGATTCGGCTCGGGCTCTTCACCGCGACCGGCCTGCCGATCATCGTGGCGGTCACGCAGATCGGACTCGCGACCGAGAACATGCTTCCGGAGAACGCCGCGGCGCTCGTCGGGGCGGGTGTGATCTCCGTACTTGTGTTCCCGCTCACCGCCGAGTGGCTCGGCCGGAGGCCGGCGCGAAGAGAGTCGGCCGTGGAGGAGAGCCCACAAGCCGGCTGAGGCCGTCAGGGTGGGTTGTTGGCGCGCAGGATGACGCCCCAGATCAGGCCCACTCCGAGCACCAGGCTGCCGACCCCGAGCAGCCAGAACGCCATCGCCGAGTCGACGGCGTCGACGAGCCAGGCGAAGTTCATGCCGAAGAACCCGGTGACGAAGGTGAGTGGGAGGAAGATCGTCGAGACGACGGTCAGCCAGTAGATGGTCTCGTTCAGCCGCAGGTCGATCAGCTGCCCCGCCGCCTGCGCGGCGGCGTCGATCGCGTCCACCTGGCGGTTCACCTGCCGGCCGATCCGCTCGAAGTAGGGCACCTTGTCCGAGCGCAGTCCCTCGACCCGTCCGATCTCGAGGCCGATGCGCTCGGAGAGACCGCGCTGGACCGCGGCTCGGCGCCGCAGCTTGTTCAGCTGCGTGGTGATCCCGCGCACCGTTTCCGTCCGCAGGCGACCGGATCGCATGTCGGTGGACGTCACCGCGAGGTCTTCCAGCATCGTCTCCACCTCGTTCAGCGCGTCGAAGGCGCTGACGATCATGGCGTCGAGGATGGCGTAGACGGCGTACTGCTCACTTCGGCCTTCAGGGATGTCCGGAGTCAGAAGTGCCGGCAGTGAGGCCGGCTCCTCGTGCAACGTCAGGATGAACTCGCCGGTGACGACAACGTGGACCTCGACTCCGTGCAGCCGAAAGAGCTGTCCTTCGTCGTCGCTGTCGGACTCGAGGTAGCAGCTGAAGGCGAAGACGAGGTGCTTGCCGTCGGTGTGGAACATCCGTGACGACCCGACGCCCTCACCGAACCCGAGAAGCGGCGGAAGGGAACTGCCCGGAAGCCCCAGGGCCCGGCGCAGGTCGGCTTCGCTCGTATCCCCGAGTGAGATATCGAGCCAGAAGAACTCGCCGTGCCGGCGCAGGGACTCGATCCGCTCTCGCGTCCCCGCGTCCAGCCCTTCGAGGATGGCTGTCACGAAGTATCAGCGTATGAGGGCGGGGACCCCCGTGCACGGCGACGAGCCGGGGTCCAGCCGGCCGGTCTGACGCGGCCGCCGGTGACAAATAGCTATCCGATATCTATTCTTGATATCTATGCGAGAAGTCTTCATGGCACTGCTCTCCGGCGGCCGCGGCCACGGGTACGAGCTGAAGCAGGCGCTGGAGCAGGAGTTCGGGTCGCTGCTGCCCGAGCTCAACAGCGGGCAGATCTACTCGACGCTCGCCAGGCTGGAGCGCGACGGGCTCGTCGAGGGCGAGAGCGTGGCCGACGACAACCGCGGCAAGAAGGTCTACCGGCTGACCGAGCGTGGGCGGGAGGTGCTGCGGTCCTGGGTCAACGTGCCGGTGCCCGGATCGCGGCTCAAGGACGCGTTCTTCATCAAGTTCGTGGTCGCGACGTCGGTGGGCTTGGCCGACCCGTTGACCATGATCGAGCAGCAGCGCCGCGAGTACTTCCAGTCGCTGCGGGACCTCGACGCCCGGCTGGCCGCGAACGGTCACTCGCCGACGACCGAGCTGATGGTCGAGGGCGCCGTACTCCACCTCAAGGCCGACCTCGGCTGGCTGGACCTGATCGAGGAGCGGCTGGTAGCGGGCGGATCGGCGTCATGACCGCGCTCCTCGAGGCCTGCGACCTGGCCAAGACCTACGACACCGGCGGTCTGCCGGTCGTGGCCCTGAACGGAGTTGACCTGACCGTGCGCCGGGGCGAGTTCGTGGCGGTCATGGGTCCGAGCGGTTGCGGCAAGTCGACCTTGCTCAACCTGGTGGCCGGCCTCGACCGTCCGTCGGCTGGTGCGGTGTGGTTCGAGGGCGAGCGGATCGACCAGCTCAGCGAGACCGCACTGGCGAGGCTCCGGCGACGGCGGCTCGGCTTCGTCTTCCAGTTCTTCAACCTCCTGCCCACACTGTCGGCGGAGGCGAACGTGGAGCTCCCGCTGCTCCTCACCGGCACGAGCCGCCGCGAGGCGCGGCGAACGGCTCGGGGCCTGCTGGCGGACCTCGGGATCGGCGACAAGGGCCGGAGCGCGCCGTCCCGGCTGTCCGGCGGCCAGCAGCAACGCGTCGCGCTCGCCCGGGCGCTCGCGAACCAGCCCGACCTCGTGGTCGGCGACGAGCCGACCGGCAACCTCGACTCGGGCTCCGCGCGGGAGGTGCTCGGCCTGCTGCGGGAGGCGCACGGTCGGGGGCAGACCCTGCTTCTCGCGACCCACGACGCCCGGGTGGCGGCCGCGGCCGACCGCGTGGTGACCCTGCGCGACGGGCGCGTCTTCGACGACCGCACCCTTGGTGCGGCGCGACCGGTGACCTTGCCCTTCGACCCCGAACCGCTCTGATGACGACGACGCTTGTGCGGCTGGCGTTCTCGGGGATCCGGACCCGGCTTCTCGCGAGTGCGCTGACGTTGCTGCTCGCCGCGACGGCCGCGGCCACGGTCGTACTCGCCGTCGAGGTCGGCCAGACCGGGCGGGAGCCGTGGGACCGTACGTTCGCCGCCGCACACGGTGCGCACGTCCTCGCCAACGTGCCCAGCGAGAAGGCGGCCCGAGCCCTGCAGTCACGCCAAGGAGTAGTCGAGGCAGGCGCACCGGTGCCTGAGACCACGGTTGAGCTGCGGACCGGCGACGGACCGGAGCCGGTACGGATCTCCGGGCTCTCCGGGCGGCCGCGGGTCAACGCTCCGGTACGCATCGCCGGCACCGCCACGCCCGGCGACGGCATCGTGCTCGAACACAGCCTGGCGTCGGCCCTCGGCCTCGGCGTGGGGGATCGGCTGACCTTCGCCGGTGGCGTGCGGCTCCCGGTGGTCGGGACGGCGGTACTGCCCAGTGTGGCGCGTTATCCACGCTCCAACCCGGGCGTGGCCTGGGTCGACCGGCCCACGTTCGACAGCCTGCAGCCGCTGGGGGATCTGGGGAGTTGGACGGTGGCTCTGCGGCTGGCCGATCCGGCCGCCGCGCCGAGGGTCGCCGGCTCGATCCTGGCCCATGCGCCCCCTGGCAGCGTCAGCGCCCAGACCTGGCAGGAGCAGCGCTCGGTCGCGCTGATGGACGCCCAGCCGCTTCAGCTGATCCTTGCGATGTACGCCGTGGTGCTGCTCGCGGTCGTCTTCGCCGTGGTGGCGATCCTGGTCGGTGCCCGGGCGCTCGAGCAGCACCGTCAGATCGGACTGCTCAAGGCGGTCGGACTGACACCCCGTCAGGTCACCCTCGTCTTCGTGATCGAGTCGGCCGGGCTGGGACTCGTCGCGGCCGTCCTCGGGTTCGCCGCGGGTGCGCTGCTCGCGCCGCTGTTGGCCGGACCGTCGTCGGAGACCATGCTCGGGTCGCCGACGGTGGCCGCTAACCCGGCTCACCTGGTGGTGGCGGCGGCCCTGGTGGTGCTGGTGTTGGTGCTCAGCACGTGGCTCGCGACCCGGCGCCGCACCCGGTTCTCCGTCCTGCACGCCCTCGAGTCGGGCCGGTCCGCGCCGCCGAGCACCTCGCTTCTCGCCCGGCTCGTCGCGCGGCTCCCCGTCGGCGTACCGCTGGCCGTCGGTGCCCGTACGCTGCTCGCCGGTCGAGCCCGGGCCCTGCTGCTGGCCGGCGCGATCTCGCTGACGGGTGCGGCGTTCGTGTTCGCCTTGTCCATGCAGGCCTCGCTCGACGCCCAGCCGGCTGGGCAGGTGAGTGACGTGCCGGCGGAGCTCCCGGTGCTCGTCTACACCCTCGACGGTGTGTTACTGCTGATCGCGATCGCCTCGCTGCTGGCCATCGCGCTGCTCGGGTTGCGCGAGCGGCTACGCGACTTCGGTGTGCTCAAGACGGTCGGATTGACCCCTCGCCAGGTCGCGTCGACTCTGGTCTCGCCGTACGCCCTCCTGGCCGCGATCGCGAGCGTGCTGTCCGTACCGGTCGGCGTCGCCTTGTACGTCGCGGTCTATCGCGCCGCCGGCGGCGACGGCGACCCGACGATTGCGTCGTGGACCTGGCTGGCTCTGGTCCCCGTGGCGACCGTGCTCCTGGTCGTCGCGGCCACGAGCGTGCCGGCCCGGATGGCTGCCCACGCCTCGGCGGTCGATGTCCTCCGCACCGAGTGACCGACTGCTCAGCTCGACGAGGAAGGAAGAATGGCCGCATGATCAGCCGTATCTGGCACGGGTACACCCGTCCGGGCAACGCCGATGCCTACGAGGCACTGCTACGCGACGAGGTCATCACCGGCATCGAGAGTCGTTCGATCGACGGGTTCCACGAGATCCAGGTGTTCCGACGCGATGTCGGAGACGAAGTCGAGTTCATCACCATTATTTTCTGGGATTCACTCGATTCTGTTCGAGCGGTCGCCGGCCCGAATTATGAAACCGCCGTGATCCCAGAGGATCGCCGCAAGTACCTGAAGCGTTTCGACCCGAAAGCCGTCCACTTCGAAGTCGTTTCCACACAGAGACCCGTTTCTTGAACAAACAAGCAGCTAAGACAAAAGCACGGTCTGGCTTTGCAGACCGTGCCTCGCTTGAAAACCAAGTTGATCCGGAGTGCTAGTTGCGTTGCCCGGCGGGACGCGCCTTCGCAGCAGTAGCTGCGGCTGCCGTCGCTACGTGCTTTTCGTTGTGCGAAACGCCGTTGGTGCCGGAAGAAGCGGCGTTCTCGCCGCCTGGCGCCGGAATTTCCATCTTTTTCCGCAGCGCAGATTCGATCTTTTCGCGGAAGTCCTTGTGCTCCTTCAGGAACACGCGAGCGTTCTCGCGGCCCTGGCCCATGCGTTCGCCGCCGTAGCTGATCCAGGTGCCAGACTTTTCCAGAATGCCCTTGTCCACGCCCAAATCAATGATGTCGCCTTCGCGCGAAATGCCTTCACCGTAAAGAATGTCGAACTCGGCCTCGCGGAACGGCGCGGCCACTTTGTTCTTCACCACTTTCGCGCGGGTGCGCGAACCGACGACACGGTCACCTTCCTTGATGGCTTGAATGCGACGAATGTCCACGCGCA
>Ga0081455_10001606_pt1 | contig 27604 bp, 29 predicted proteins | sample TabmetS3T2R1_FD_70207 | JGI IMG/M metagenome (GOLD analysis project Ga0081455, IMG submission 70207) | Tabebuia heterophylla rhizosphere microbial communities from the University of Puerto Rico - S3T2R1 | ecosystem: Host-associated > Plants > Roots > Rhizosphere ...
GCCTCAGGGCAGGCGCAGGACCGTGCCGTCCCGCACCGCCAGGCCGTGGTCGAGCAGGCCGACGGCGACCCGGTCGGCGCGGGCCGGGTCGTCCGGCCAGCCGATGACCGCCGCAACGTCGGCCACGGCCACCGGGCCGCGGCACAGCGCCTCGACCAGCCGGCCCCGGGCCTGGCGATCGGAGCCCTCGAAGCGAGGCTGGCCGGTGCCGACCCCGGCCGACCCGTCCGCCGGATCCGGCGGCGCCAGGCCCGCCGCGGCCCACGTGCAGGATCGCCGCACCGGGCACGACGCGCAGCGGGGACGCCGGCGCAGGCACACGGCTCCGCCCAGCTCCATGACCGCCTGATTCCAGGCCCACGCCCGGCCCGGGGGGACCAGCGCGTCGGCGTGCGCCTGCGCCTCGGCGCCACGCAGCGGGCGGCCCTCCCAGCGCGCCAGCACCCGGCCCACGTTGGTGTCCACCACGCCGACGTCGCGCTCGAACGCGAACGCCAACACCGCCCGGGCGGTGTAGGGCCCGACCCCGGGCAGCGCCCGCAGGGCGGCCAGGTCCGGGGGCAGCGCCCCGCCGTGGCGGTCGACCACCACCCGGGCGCAGGCGTGGAGGTTGACCGCCCGCCGGTTGTAGCCCAGGCCGGTCCACAGCCGCAGCACCTCGCCGAGCGGCGCCGCCGCGCACAGGGCCGGCGTCGGGAACCGGGCGAGGAACCGCTCGTAGTAGGGCACCACCCGGCCGACCCCGGTCTGTTGCGCCATGACCTCGGAGACCAGCACCGCCCACGGGTCCCGGGTGCGCCGCCAGGGCAGGTCGCGGAGGTGTGCGTCGCCCCACGCGAGCACCGCTCGCCGGTGGCCGGGCGTCAGCCCGCCCGCTGGCACAGGTGCAGGGTGCACGGGCGCGTGTAGGTCAGCCGGTCGCGGCCGGCGGTCCCGGGATGGGTCTCGAGGAAGCGGCGCAGCCGTTGGAGGACGTCCTCGCGCCGGGCATCGTCGACCACGTGGACGCAGCTGCGCGAGGCGCTGTCCGCCAGCTCCGCATCGGGGGTGGTCGTCACCTCCACATCGTGGCGGCTCGACGTCCGGGGCCCGAACCTGTGGTCCGCGGCCAGGACCTCCTTCCAGCCGCCGCCGGGGTAGACACGAGTGCCGCCGGTCAGTTCGGTGCGCAGGTCCCAGAGCTCCGCCGCCCACCCCGACTGCGGCCGCTCGTTCCAGAGCAGCGCCAGCCAGCCGGCGGGGCGGAGCACGCGGGCGATCTCGTCCAGCGCCGGGCGGGTGTCGAACCAGTGGAACGCCTGCCCGACGGTCACGACGTCCACCGAGGCGTCGGGAAGGGGGATGTCCTCCGCCGTGCCGTCGAGGACCGTCACGCCGGGCACCTCGGCCTGGAGCCGGCGGCGCATCCCGGGAGCCGGCTCGATCGCGACCGCGTCGGCGCCGAGGGCGACGAGCTGGCGGGTGAGCTTGCCGGTGCCGGCGCCGAGGTCGGCCACGGGCGCGCCGGGGCGCAGCCCGCACCGCGCCGCCAGCTCGGACAGGGCCGCTTCGGGGTACAGCGGCCGCGCCCGCTCGTAGCGGTCGGCGATCTCGCCGAACCGCGCGGCCCGAGGGGCGACCCGGGGATCGCTCACACCGATGCCGCAGCCGCCGTCCGGCAGCGGTAGACGCGGGTGACGTAGGGGAACCCGAACGCGTGCCTGCCCGCCAGCTCCGGGTGGGTGCGGGCGAGGTCGCGGACTCGGTCGAGCACCCGGGCCCGCTCGGCCCGGGGGAGCGCGCCGACCACGCTGACCGACTCGGCCCGGTCCACCAGCAGGTCCGGGTCGCACGGCTGCTCCCAGGCGTGGGCCCACAGCTCGACGGGGGTGAACGCGCCGGCTCCGGCGCTCGCCACCAGGGCGGCGTAGTCCACGTCGTAGTAGGAGTCGTAGGGCCGCTCGAGGTCCGGCCCGTCGACCAGCAGGTCGCCGAACGCCCGGACCCAGTCGTGGCTGCGGTCGCGCGTGTTCCAGATCAGGAACAGGTGGCCACCCGGTCGCAACACCCGGCGGATCTCGGCCAGGGCGACCGGCGCGTCGAACCAGTGGAAGGCCTGCGCCACCGTGATGGCGTCCGCGGAGTCGGCGGGCAGCGGCAGGTCCTCGGCCATGCCGTCGAGAACCTCGATCTCCGGCAGCGTCGCAGCCAGCTGCGCCCGCATTCCGGCCACCGGCTCGACGGCCGCGACGTCGGCGCCTGTCGGCGCCAGCAGTCGCGTCAGCTTGCCGGTGCCGGCGGCGAGGTCGATCACACGGCGACCCGGGCCGATGGCGCCGTGACCCACGACGTGGGCGACCACCTCCGCCGGGTACGACGGGCGCGCCCGCTCGTAGGCGGCGGCGTTGCTGTCGAAGCCCAGCGCCGCATCCCTCAGCCGTTGGCCCATGGTCGCCTCCTCGTCCCACTAAGCATACAAGTAGGATACAAGTGGACGCGCTCCCCCTACCCGGCGAACACCTCGTCGCCGTAGGGGTAGTGGCGGGCCGGGGCGTGATCCCGCTTCCACACCATCAGGCGGCGGGTGAAGGTGCAGACCTCCTCCTGGCGCTGGTTGATGCCCTTGGTCTCGACGGTGACGATGCCGCGCTTGCCATCCGACGTCTCCTTCTTGTCGAGCACGCGTGTCACTGCGTAGATGGTGTCACCGTGGAACGTGGGCTTCGGGTGCTTCAGCTCCTCGACCTCGAGGTTGGCCACGGCCGCGCCGCTCACGTCGGGCACGGACATGCCCAGAACCAGCGAGTACACGAGGTTGCCCACGACCACGTTGCGCCCCTGCACCGTCTCGTTCTCTGCAAACCAGGCGTTCGTGTGCAGCGGGTGGTGGTTCATCGTGATCATGCAGAACAGGTGGTCGTCGTACTCGGTGATCGTCTTGCCGGGCCAGTGGCGGTAGACGTCGCCGACCTGGAAGTCCTCGAGATGCCGGCCGAACGGGCGGTCGATGGTGGCCATGGCGGGACACGGTAGGGACCGCCACCCATGGGCGGCCAACGCTAGGGTGGGCGGCCGGCGGAACCGGGGAGGAACCATGACGCGGCATGACTGGCGACGTGGCGGGCGCGCGCGGTCGTGCCTGATGCCGCTGACCGTGGCCTCGCTCGCCGTGATCGCCACGGCCTGCGCGCAGAAGGCCGACCTGGCCGACGTGACGGCCGGCGACGTCGACTTCGAGGCGACCTCGGAGTTCGTGTCCGCCGCCGCCGAACGCTCGACCGCGGCGCCCTACCGGGTCGAGATGACGCTGGCGATGGACGTCGACCTCGGGGGTCAGTCCCTCGACATCGATGCGCCCATGATGTCGGGGGAACAGGACGGCGAGCTCTCGCACATGCTGATGGACCTGGGGCCGATGATGGAGCAGCTCGGCGAGCTGGCGCCACCCGGCGAGGCGATCCCGCCCGAAATGTCCGAGGCCGATCTCACCATGGAGATCGTGGCCGACGGGAAGGTCATGTACCTGCGCGCGCCGATGTACGAGGCGATGGCCGACATGCCCGGCGCGGGCGAGCAACCCGGTCCCATGGGCGACCTGGCCGCCCTCGGCGACCACTGGGGGCGTGTGGACCTCACCGAGCTCGGCGACGTGCTCCCGTTGAACGACGTGGCGAGCGCGGCGGGTGGCCAGGCCGCCGATCCCCGCGCCCTCCTGGACCTGATCGCCGGCGCCGATGACGTCGATGAACTGGGCGATGCCGAGGTGCGCGACGTGCCCGTCCACGGGCTCGCGGCCCAGGTCACCATGCGCGAGCTGCTGGAGGCGTCGGGGCTGAGCGCCGAGGAGTTCTCCCGGTCGCTGGGCACGTCCCTGCCCGACGGCGCCGACGCCATCCTGGACTCGCTTCTCGACACAGACATGTCCATCGAGGCGTGGGTCGACGACGACGGGTACGTGCGCAGGGTGGGCTACGAGTTCGATCTGCTTGCCATGCTCGCCGACCTGATGCCCGAGGGGGACGTCGGGGGTGGTGCGCCATCCGGGTTCACCTACGGCATCACCATGGACTTCTTCGACTACGGCGACGACTCGATCGCCATCGAGTTCCCCGATCCCGACGAGGCCGTCGACGTGACCGAGTCCTTCCTCGAGCTGTACGCCGGCACCGCCACCTGACACCGCCGCTGGTGGGCGAATACCGTCCCCAGCCATGACCCCGCCCGACATCGACGCCGCCGCGTCCGCCGTCGAGACCGCTCGCGACGTCGTGCGGCGCGCCTTCGGCCATCTCGCCGCCACCGGCTCGGTCGATGTCGACCAGGTCGTGGCCTACGACCTCGCCCATGCGGCCGCCGCCGTCGAGACCGCCCACACCCTCCTCGACTACGGCGCGGCGGGCGCCGAGGAGGCCGCCATCACATGCGCCTTCGCCGCCGAGGCAGTGGCCGACGTGGCCGGGAGGCTCTACGGGCGGGAGGCCGGCTGGGGCGTGGACGCCACCGCCCTCGACGACGCCCGGCCGTTCGTGGCCGCACACCGCGATCCGGCGTTCCTGGCGTCGATCGACGGCCCCGGGCCGAGCCACCTGGACGACGACTTCGAGCTGGTGCGGGACACGTTTCGCCGCTTCGCCGACGACAAGATCCGCCCGATCGCCGAGGACGTCCACCGGCACAACGCCGACATCCCCGAGGACATCATCTCGGGGCTCGCCGAGCTCGGTGCCTTCGGGCTGTCGGTGCCCGAGGAGTACGGCGGGTTCGCGGCCGGCGGCGAGAGCGACTACATGGGCATGGTGGTCGCCACCGAGGAGCTCTCGCGGGGGTCGCTGGGCGTCGGGGGCTCGCTGATCACGCGGCCGGAGATCCTCGCCCGGGCCCTGGTCAAGGGCGGCACCGAGGACCAGAAGCAGCACTGGCTGCCGCGGCTGGCCAGCGCCCAGGTCATGGCCGCGGTGGCGGTGACCGAGCCGGACTACGGCTCCGACGTCGCCGCCATCACCACCATGGCGACGCCGACCGAGGGGGGCTGGCTGATCAGCGGCGTGAAGACGTGGTGCACGTTCGGGGCCCGGGCCGACGTGCTGATGCTGCTGGCCCGCACGGACCCCGACCGCTCGCGGGCCCACCGCGGCCTGTCGCTGTTCGTCGTCCCCAAGCCCCGGGGCGAGGGCCACGGCTTCCAGTTCACGCAGGAGGCGGGCGACGACGGGGCCCCCGGAGGCGGCCGCATGGAGGGCCGCCCGATCGACACCATCGGCTACCGCGGCATGCACTCCTACGAGATCGCCTTCGACGACTGGTTCGTGCCCGGCGCCGGCCTGGTCGGCGGTGACGACGGCGTCGGCCGGGGCTTCTACCTGCAGATGGCCGGCTTCGAGAACGGCCGGCTGCAGACCGCGGCGCGTGCCATCGGGGTGATGCAGGCGGCGTACGAGGATGCCCGGCAGTACGCGCACGACCGGTCCGTCTTCGGGCAGCCGATCGCCGACTACCAGCTCACCCGGGCCAAGCTCGCCCGCATGGCGGCGACCATCCAGGCCGCCCGCCAGTTCTCCTACGCCGTGGCCCGCCTGATGGCCAAGGGCGAGGGCGCGATGGAGGCGGCGATGGTGAAGGCGTACGTCTGCAAGGCCGCCGAATGGGTAACCCGCGAGGCCATGCAGATCCACGGCGGCTACGGCTACGCCGAGGAGTACGCCGTCAGCCGCTACTTCGTCGACGCGCGTGTGCTGTCGATCTTCGAGGGCGCCGACGAGACCCTGTGCCTCAAGGTCATCGCCCGCCGGCTGGTGGAGGCGGAGAGGCAATAGGTTCGACTCGATGTCGGACACCTCGAGCCCACAGCTCGCCGAGCTGCCGGAGGACTGGGATCGGGCGCTGGCGATCGTGGCGCATCCCGACGACCTCGAATACGGTGGCGCCGCCGCCGTCGCGCGCTGGACGGGGCAGGGCAAACGGGTCGCGTACGTGCTCGCCAGCAAGGGCGAGGCGGGCATCGATTCGATGGAACCCGCCGAGACCGCCCGGGTGCGCACGAGCGAGCAGCGCGACAGCGCCGCGGTCGTGGGCGTGACCGATGTCGAGTTCCTGGACCACCCCGACGGCACCATCGAGTACGGGCTCGCGCTGCGGCGCGACCTGGCGGCCGCCATCCGGCGCCACCGCCCGGAGCTCGTCATCGGGGTCAACCACCGCGAGACCTACGGCGGGATCTACATCAACATGGCCGACCACCGGGCCGTCGGGCTGGCGACGATCGACGCAGTGCGCGACGCGGCCAACCGCTGGGTGTTCGCGGAGCTGCGCGACGAGGGGCTGGAGCCGTGGTCGGGCGTCCGCTACCTGGCGGTCATCGCCTCGCCCCAGCCGACGCACGCCGTCGACGTGACCGCCACCTTCGACGTCGGCGTCGACTCGCTGCGGCGCCACGCCGCCTACCTCGCGGGGCTGGGGGACCCGGACCCCGAGGTGTTCCTCCGCCAGTGGGCGGAGGCCACGGCCGAGCGGTTCGGCGGGCGCCTGGCGGTGTCGTTCGAGCTGCTCGGCATCTAGCACGCCGCTCACGCCACCCTGTTAGTGCCGCGAGCCCGACCGTCGCTAGCGTCCCTGCGATGCAGGAGCTCGAGGGCAAGGTGGCGGTGGTGACCGGGGCGGCATCGGGCATCGGCCTGGCACTGGCCCGGAGGTTCGCCGCCGAGCGCATGCGGGTGGTGCTGGCCGACGTCGAGCGCGCCGCCCTCGACGAGGCGACCGCCGACCTGGCAGGCGAGTTCGGCGCCGACAACGTCCTGGGGGTCCCGACCGACGTGCGGGACGACGTCGCTGTCGACGCCCTGGCGGCGGCGGCGTTCGAGCGGTTCGGCACGGCCCACGTGCTGTGCAACAACGCCGGCGTCGGCGTCGGCGGCCTCACCTGGACGGTGCCGCCGGACCGTTGGCGCTGGGCCGTCGACGTGAACCTCCTCGGGGTCGCGCGCGGCATCCGGGCGTTCGTGCCCAGGATGATCGAGCAGGGCGAGGGCCACGTCGTCAACACGGCGTCCGCGGCCGGCATCCTCACCGGCCCGGCGATGGCGCCCTACTTCGCCACGAAGCACGCGGTGGTGGCGCTGTCGGAGTCGCTGCACTTCGACCTCGAGCTCACGGGCGCCAGTGTCGGCGTGTCCGTCCTGTGCCCCGAGTGGGTGCGCACGAACATCGCCGACGCCGAGCGGAACCGTCCCTCGGAGGTGGCCCCGGTCGAGTCGGGTCCGGTGCCCGGCGTCGACATCGATCCCGAGATGATGCGGGCGCTGATCCAGGGACTGATCGACGGCGGCATGGACCCCGACGACGTCGCTGCGCAGGTGGTCGCTGCCATCCGGAGCGGGCGTTTCTGGGTCCTGACCCACGCCACGACGGTGGAATCCGCCCGCAGGCGCTGGGATGCCATCGCCGCCGGCGGTCAGCCGGTGTTCTGGAACGTGGCTGCCGGCTGACGGCGGCACCAGCCCGACCACCGGAACATCGCCCCGCCTTGACAGCCGCACCGCCGCTGCTGTTATACATACGAGCGGTACGTATGAAATGCCGGTGGGCATCGATTGGCGGCGTCGAGGAGGCGAGATGGCGGACGTGGTGGTGGTCGGCGGGGGCGTCGTGGGCCTGTGCGGGGGACTGCTGCTGGCCAGGGATGGCCACCGGGTCAGGCTGCTGGAGCGCGACCCGGCGCCACCGCCGTCATCGCCCGACGAGGCCTGGACCGGGTGGGAGCGGCGCGGCGTCAACCAGTTCCGCATGCTCCACTACTTCCTGCCGCGCTTCCGCGAGATCCTCGAGGCCGAGCTGCCCGACGTCGCGGCCGCGCTCGACACTGCAGGTGCCCTGCGCAGCAACGTCATCGACAGCCTGCCGGCGCACGTCACGGGCGGCGGCCGCCCCGGCGACGAGCGCTTCACCGCGCTCACCGGCCGCCGCCCGGTCGTCGAGTCCGCCGTCTCCCGGGTCGCGAACCGCGAGCAGGGGCTCGAGGTCCGGCGGGGGGCGGCGGTCCGGGGGCTCCGGACCACCGACGAGGCGCGGTGGCCCGGCATCCCCCGCGTCGTCGGCGTGGTCACCGACTCGGGTGAGGAGCTGGCCGCCGACCTGGTCGTCGACGCCAGCGGTCGCCGCTCCCCGCTCCCCCAGTGGCTCGCGGCAGCCGGCGCCCGCCCGCCCGAGGAGGAGCGCGAGGACTCGGGCTTCGTCTACTACGGCCGCCACTTCCGGTCGCAGGACGGGTCGCTGCCCGCGGCGTTCGGCCCGCCGCTCCAGCCCTACGACTCGGTGTCGGTCCTGATGCTGCCCGCCGACAACGGGACGTGGGGCGTGGGCCTGGTCACGAGCGCCCGAGACCCGGTCCTGCGGGCGGCCCGCCACGCCGACGTCTGGGAGCGCATCGTCGAGAGCTATCCGCTCGCCGCCCACTGGCTCGACGGCGAGCCCATCTCCGACGGCGTCGAGGTCATGGCCAAGCTGGAGGACCGCCACCGGCGGCTGTGGGTCGCCGGCACCCCCGTGGCCACGGGCCTGGTCGCGCTCGGCGACGCCTGGGCGTGCACCAACCCGTCCGTCGGTCGCGGCGCGTCGATCGGGCTGCTGCACGCGCTCTGCCTGCGCGAGCTGCTCGCGGAGGTACCGGCCGGCGACTGCGTTGGCGTGGTGGAACGCTGGGACGGGCTGACCCGTGAGGCCGTCGAGCCGTGGTACCGGGAGACCCTGGCATTCGACCGGCACCGGTTGGCAGAGATCGATGCGCAGATCGCGGGCGTCCCGTACGAGACCGACGACCCGGCGTGGCTGCTGACCGAGGCGTTCCGGCGCAACGGCACCAGCGATCCCGACCTCCTCCGCGCCGGCGTGGCGATCCGCTCGGTGCTCGAGCTGGGGAAGGACGTCCTCGCCCGCCCCGGCCTGGCCGACAAGGCGCTGGCGCTCGAGCCGCCCGAGCCGCCTCCGGGTCCGAGCCGCGAGGAGCTCGTGTCCCTGGTCGACCGCGCGTCGGTTGTAGGAGCATCGTGAGCATGCGCATCGCGGTCCAGAACATCGGGCTCGAGGTCCAGGTCGAGGAGCCGGGCGGCGATCCCCAGGGCCCGGCCGTCCTGCTCCTCCACGGCTGGCCCGATTCCCACCGCCTGTGGCGGCACCAGGTTCCCGGCCTCACCGCGGCCGGTTTCCGCACGGTTGCGCCCGACCTCAGGGGTTTCGGCGCCTCGGACCGGCCGGAGGACGTCGCCGCCTACGGCCTGGCACAGATCATCGGTGACGTGCTCGGTGTCCTCGACCATCTGGGCCTGGACCGCGTCCACGTGGTCGGGCACGACTGGGGCGCGGCCGTCGCCTGGGCGCTGGCGGCGCTCGTTCCCGATCGCGTGGACCACCTCGTCGCGCTGTCGGTGGGCCACCCCCTGGCGTTCCGCGACGCCGGGTTCCCCCAGCGCGAGAAGTCCTGGTACATGCTCCTGTTCCAGTTCGAGGGCATCGCCGAGCGCTGGCTCTCGGAGGACGGCTACGCGAACTTCCGGGCGTGGAGCCGGCATCCGGACGCGGACGCCGCGATCGCGGACCTGTCCCGTCCCGGCGCGCTCACTGCGAGCCTCAACTGGTACCGGGCGAACCTCCCGCCGGCGGCGCTGGTCGAGCCCGCGCTCGAGGTGCCGCCCGTGTCCCGGCCGACGATGGGCCTGTGGAGCAAGGGTGACATGGCCCTCGTCGAGGAGAACGTGACCGGTTCCGCAGCGCACGTCACCGGTGGCTGGCGCTACGAACGCATCGACGGCGCGGGCCACTGGATCCCCCTCGAGGCACCCGACGAGCTGACCAGGCTGTTGCTGGACTTCCTGCCTGCGCCCGGCTGACCGCGCCATGTTCGGACCCGACGGCGTCGGGCCACCGCGCTGCCATCCCCGGGTCGGGCTCAGCCGACTTCGAGGGCGGCGATGGCGCCGGCCAGCGCCAGCGTGCGGCGGGCCTGCTCGACGTGGAGGTTCTCGACCATGCGGCCGTCGACCGTGACCACGCCGCGGCCCTCGGCCTCCGCCCGCTCGAACGCCTCGATGATGCGGCCGGCCCGCTCGACCTCGTCGGCCGCCGGCGCGAACACCCGGTTGCAGGGCTCGAGCTGGCTGGGGTGGATCAGCGTCTTGCCATCGAAGCCCAGCTGCCGGCCCTGGCGGCACTCCGCCTCGAACCCCTCGGCGTCGGCAATGTCGTTGTAGACGCCGTCGAGGACGACCTTGCCGCTGGCGCGGGCGGCGAGCAGGCACAGCCCGAGGCCCGCAAGCAGGGGCTGCCGCCCGGGAACGTGCTCGGCCTGCAGCTCCTTGGCGAGGTCGTTGGTGCCCATCACCAGCACGGTCAGCCGCTCGGAGGCGGTGCAGATCTCCTCGGCCCGCAGCGCCGCCGCCGGGCTCTCGAGCATGGCCCAGACGGCCGTGCCGTCGGGGGCCCCGCCGGCCTCGAGGGCCTTCTCGATGGCGTGCACCGCCCCCGCCGAGTCGACCTTCGGGACGACCACCGCCGCGGGGCCCGCGGCGGCCGCGGCCCGGAGGTCGTCGTCGTGCCAGGGCGTTCCGGCGCCGTTGATCCGGATGGTGACCTCCCGGGGGCCATAGCGGCCCGATGCCGCCGCCTCGCAGACCCGGTCGCGTGCCTCGGCCTTGGCGTCGGGTGCGACCGCGTCCTCGAGGTCGAGGATGAGGGCGTCGGCCGGCAGGCTCTCGGCCTTGGCGAGCGCCCGCTCGTTGGCGCCCGGCATGTACAGGACCGACCGGCGCGGCCGGAGCGCCTGCCCGGGCATGGCGCTCAGCCCTCCGCCCGCTCGGCCGCGGCGAAGCCGTATGCGGCGGCCAGCTCGGCGTCCCGGTCGGCCAGCTGGTGCGCCAGCTCGACGATGACCTTGCACTGCTTGACGGAGGCGTCGTCCTCCATCTTGCCGTCGAGCATGATCGCGCCGGTGCCGTCGCCCATCGCCTCGATGACCCGCCGGGCGTGGGCCACGTCGGCCGGGTCGGGGCTGAAGACGCGCTTGGCGATCTCGATCTGCGCCGGGTGCAGGCTCCAGGCGCCGACGCAACCCAGCAGGAACGCGTTGCGGAACTGGTCCTCGCAGGCGACGACGTCCTTGATGTCGCCGAAGGGCCCGTAGTACGGGAGCACGCCGTTGGCGACGCACGCGTCCACCATGCGGGCGATCGTGTAGTGCCACAGGTCCTGCTGGAAGGTGGCACGGGGTGCGTCGGGGTCGTCGGGGTCGGGGTCCCGGCGCACCAGGTAGCCGGGGTGGCCACCGCCCACCCGCGTGGTCTTCATGCGCCGGTTGGCGGCCAGGTCGGCCGGGCCCAGCGAGAGGCCCTGCATGCGGGGGCTGGCGCCGCAGATCTCCTCGACGCTGGCCACGCCCCGCGCGGTCTCGAGGATCGCGTGCACCAGGAGGGGCTCGGTGAGCCCGGCCTTGGCCTCGAGCTGGGCCAGCAGGCGGTCGACGTAGTGGATGTCCTCGGGCCCCTCGACCTTGGGGATCATGATGACGTCGAGGGCGTCGCCGACCTCCATGACGGCGGTCGTGAGGTCGTCGAGCCCCCACGGCGAGTCCAGGGAGTTGACCCGGGTCCACAGCTGCGTGTCGGGTGCGCTCCACTTCTTGCCCACCTCGACCATGCCCGCCCGGGCGGCCTCCTTGTCGGCGGCGGGCACGCCGTCCTCGAGGTTGGCCAGCAGGACGTCGACCTGGCCGGCCATCTCCGGCACCTTGGCCACCATCTTCGGGCTGGACGCCGGGAAGAAGTGGATCATCCGGGACGGCCGCACGGGGATCTCACGCCGGGGCGCCGGGGCGCCGACCGCCAGCGGCCGGAAAAAGTCCTTGGGGGAACGCATCGAGGCCCGACCCTAATGCGGCGGTGACCGCACCAGTCCGGCCCGCCCGCCGCGGGCAACCACGCCCGCCGCCATCTTCCGCGAGGCCTCGTCCACCATCTCGTCGCCGAAGCGGATCGCCCCCCGGCCCTCGTCCCCGGCGGCCGCACCCAGGGCGTGCAGGATGCCGCAGGCGCGATCGAACTCCGCCTGCGAGGGCGAGAAGGCCTCGTTGACGATCGGGATCTGGTCGGGGTGCACGGTCCACTTGCCGTCGACGCCGAGCGCCCGCGCCCGCCCGCAGTAGCCCCGCAGCCCGTCGAGGTCGCGGATCCGCAGGTACGGGCCGTCGACGACCTGCAGGCCGTGGGCCCGCCCGGCGGCGAGGATGCGCGTCAGGGCGTAGTGGAAGTGGTCGCCGGGGTACTCGGGGATCTCCACGCCGGCGGTGAGGGTCGGCATGTGCATCGAGGCGGCGAAGTCGGCCGGCCCGAACACCACCGCCTCCAGCCGCGGGGAGGCGGCGCAGATCGCCTCCACGTCGATGAGCCCGGCCGGCGACTCGACCTGTGCCTCGATGCCGACGTGGCCGACGGGCAGGCCGGCCCGGACCTCCGCCTGGCGCAGGACCAGGTCGGCGGCCACCACCTGGGCCGGGCCCTCCACCTTGGGCAGGACGATCTCGTCGAGGCGCGGGCCGGCCCGGGCGACGACCTCCAGGATGTCGAACGTCGTCCACGGGGTCGACCAGTCGTTGACCCGGACCGCGAGGATCGTGTCGCCCCACTCGCCCGTGGCGACAGCCTCGGCCACGGTGGCCCGGGCGGCCTCCTTCTCGGCGGGCGCGACGGCGTCCTCCAGGTCGAGGAACACCATGTCCGCCGGGAGGTCGCGCGCCTTGGCGATGAACCGCGGGCTCGACCCCGGCACCGCGTGGCACGACCGGCGGGGCAGGTCACGGGACCGTGCCGACATGGCGGCCGCCTAACTGGGGGGCTGCTGCGCGACCAGGTCGGCCGGCAGCAGCTGGTCGGAGACCAGGCGCTCGAACCGCGCGGGATCGCCCGCGACGTAGCCCCGGCAGAGCCGCAGGCCCTCGGTGTAGCAGTGGCTGTACGCCCGCCAGGTCGGGTCGGTGAGGAACGACACCGCCTTCTCGGCCCGGTTCCGGGGCAGGAGGGCCCAGCGCTCGAGGTACGCGACCACGTCGTCGACCGGCCGGCCGCCGTCGTGCAGGTGGATGGCGGCGTTCGACCGCACCCACGACAGCGCCTCGGCCGACTCGGCCACGGCGGCGGCCACCTCGGCGTCGTAGCGGATGCCCAGCGGCCGCAGGTGCTCGGCCACCATGGGCTCCGGGCGGCGGCCCACCACGACCTCGACACCGAGGTCGGCCAGCCCCTCGGCCATCGTGCACTGGGGGGTGCCGACGAGGAAGATCGTCTCCTCGAGCCAGCGGCGCTGGCGGACGAGGCCGACCTCCTTGCGGGTGTGCTCCGTGTGGTGGCCGGGATAGGCCTCGTGGGCCACCAGGTGGCCGAGGGTCAGCGACAGCACCGGCAGGTCGAGGTTGATGGCCACGCGGCTGCGGAGGCCGCCCTCGTAGTAGTTGAAGCCCGACCAGGGCTTGTCGGTCTCGAAGATCCAGTCCACGTGCTCGCCGTCCGGCAGCCCGAAGAGCCGCTGGGTCCGCTCGCGCAGGTCGTCGGCCAGCGACCGGATGGCGGGCTCCAGCTTCTCGGGCGGGATGGCGTGCGCCTCCCGCCAGGCGATGTAGCGCTCGCGCAGCGGTGCGCCGCCATCGGAGGGCAGCACCCGGTCGAGGCGCCGGTGGGCGGCCGCCAGCTCGTCGTCGGCGACCAGCGCGGGGCGGGCGCCGTAGCACGACTCGACCTCGTCGAGGTAGCCGATGCCCGTCCCCGCGAGCTTGTGCGCGCTGGTGCGGAGGCCGACGGCCTGGGCCCGGATCCAGCGACGACGTCCCGCGTCGAGCCGGCCGGCACCGTCGCCGGCGTCGAGGTCGGCGACCAGCCGTCCCGCCTCCGCGGCCAGCTCCGCGGGCGGGCGCGGCGGCTCGGCCCCCGCCCGGGCCGCCAGCTCGGGCGGGCCGTAGTACGCATCGACGAAGCCGTCGACGTGGCGGCCGAGCCTCAACCCGAGCTCGAGGTAGCGCTCGACGACGTCGGTCTCTCCCACGGCGGCGACGCTAACGCGCCCCGGGGCCGACCCGGCCCGTCAGTACGTGCCGCCGAGCTTGCGGTGGTCCCACGAGACGACCCGGTCGACGTGGACGATGACGCCGACCCGCTTGGCCCCCGTGCGCTCGAGGAAGGGCTGCGCCTCCTCGGACCACTCGCCGAGGTAGCGCTCGAAGACGCTGCGGCCGATCGCCATCCTGCCCTCGTGGTCGCGGACCAGCTCGGCCCGGCCCACCAGCTCGACCCCCTGCAGCTCCTCGTACTTCTCGCCGGCCTCGACCAGGCACGTGATCTGCGGGTTGCGCTCGAGGTTGAGGATCTTCTGCGACTTGCCGAACGTCCAGAACGCCGGCGCCTCCCCCACGAACCCGTACCACATGGCGACCATGTGGATGGTCCCGTCGTGGTTGATGGTGGCGACGTTCATCGTGTGGCCTCCCCGGAGGAACTCGGCCACCTCGTCGTCGGACATGCGGATCAGGTCGCGGCGCTTCATGGCGCGGGATTCTGTCAGGCGTCACGCCCCGACGCCGGAACGCATCGCGGCCTCAACCGGCGTTCGGAAACGCCGAAAACCGTCACGTCGGGGCGCCGGAACCGCCCCCGGGCTGCCCCGGGGGCTGGCGCAGCAGCTCGGGCGGGCACGGGCACGGCACCTGGCGGGGCTCCACGATCCGGTCGATCCCCGGGGTCGCGTGCACCTCGCCCACGGCGGCACCGACCCGGCTCACCACGGCGTCGAACAGCGGTCCCGGCAGCCGCCGGCCCACGGCCACCAGGAGCCACACGGCCGCACCCGCCGCTCGGGCCTGCGCCATCGCCTCGCCCGCACCGACCGCGCCGAGGAACCGGTCGGGCCCGGCGGCCCCGGCCTCGACGAGGAGGACCCCGGCGGCGGAGCCCCGGGCAGGACCGGCCCCGGCCTCGACCACCTCGAGGTCGTCGCGCATGCCGGCCAGGTCGTAGGCGAGGTCCGAGCCGCCGGCGGCGTCGGGGATCACCGTCACGACCGCGCCTTCGGGCAGCTCGAGGCTCAGGTCGATCCGGGCGGGATCGTCGTCGAGCTCGAGGGCGATCGTGCGGGCCTGCGCCCGGGGGTCGTCGGCGGCGAGCAGCCGCGCGCACGCCCACCACAGGGCACCCGCCGCCGGGTGGCGGTCGATGAGGCGCCGGCAGGACGTGAGCAGGCTCATCGGGTCGAACGCGAGCGATCCCAGGACGGAGGCGGCCTCGGTTGCCAGGGCCGTCTGCTCGATGTCTCGCGCTCGTGCCACCACCCGCAGCCGCTCGATCGGGTGCACCAGCCCGACCGTATCCCCGAATCTGCTCCCGGAAACGGCAGCTTGCTACCGTCTCGGGCCGTGGCGACCGACCCCCCTGGTGACCTGCAGCTCGCGCCGCTCGACGGTGAGCCACGCACCCTCGACGCGTGGCTGACCACGTTCCACCTGGCGGCCGTCATCCTCGATCCCTACACGTACGAGAGCGCCTGGCTCCTGGAGACCGCCGGCCGCATCCTCGAGGACTTCCGCGGGGCCGACTGCCGCATCGCGTTCGTCGTCACGGCCGGGGCCGAGGACGCGCGCGAGTTCCTCGGGCCGTGGGCGCAGAGGATGCTGACCTTCGCGGACCCGGATCGCGACCTCGTCAAGGCGATCGGGGTCAACGAGCTGCCGGCGTTCGTGCACCTCCGCCAGGACCGGTCGGTCGCCGCCCTCGCCGAGGGCTGGGACCCGCCCGAGTGGCGGGACGCGGTATCCGAGCTGGCCAAGGCCATGAGCTGGACGCGGCCCAACATCCCGGGGCCCGCCGACCCCAAGCCGTACCCCGGCTCCCCCGCCCTCGGCGCCTAGTTGACCGCCGGGCGGCGCTACTTGCGGACCCCGCCCTTGGTCATGCCGAGGACGTCGAGGGCGACGTCCAGTTGCTCCTCGGTCAGCAGGCCCTTCTCGAGCGCGAGCTCGCGCACGCTGCGCCCGGTGGCGATGCTCTCCTTGACGATCAGGGCGGCCGCGTCGTACCCGATGTAGGGGGTGAGCGTGGTTCCCAGCGACGGGCTCGACTCGGCGTAGGCCCGGCAGCGCTCGACGTCGGCCTCGATGCCGGCCACACAGCGGTCGGCGAACACGCGGGTCACGTTGCCGAGCAGCCGGATCGATTCGAGCACGTTGCGGGAGATCACCGGCAGGTAGACGTTCAGCTCGAAGTTGCCCTGCGACCCGGCGAACGCGACGGCGGCGTCGTTGCCGAACACCTGGGCCGCGACCTGGGTGAGCGCCTCCACCAGCACGGGGTTGACCTTGCCCGGCATGATCGACGAGCCCGGCTGCAGGTCGGGCAGCCGGATCTCCGCCAGCCCGGTGCGGGGACCCGACGCCATCCAGCGGATGTCGTTGCCGATCTTGACCAGCGCCACCGCCAGCGCCCGCAGGCTGCCGGACAGCGACACGAGCGCATCACGGGCGCCGTGCACGGCGAAGTGATCCCCCGCCTCGGCGAGCGGCAGCTCCAGGTCACGCGCCAGCTGGTCGATGACGTCGCCGGCGAAGCCGGGCGGGCAGTTGATGCCGGTGCCGACGGCCGTGCCGCCGAGCGGCAGCTCGCCGACGCCGCCCAGCGTGGACTTGATCCGCGCCGCCGCCTGCGAGACCTGCGCTGCGTAACCCCCGAACTCCTGGCCGAGCGTGACCGGCGTGGCGTCCATGAGGTGGGTGCGGCCCGACTTGACGACCTCGGCGAACGAGCGGGCCTTCGCCCGCAGCGCCAGGGCCAGGTACTCCAGCGCCGGGAGCAGCACGGTCTGGGCCTGGTGCGCCGCCGCCACGTGGATCGCCGACGGGAACACGTCGTTCGACGACTGCGAGGCGTTGACGTGGTCGTTGGGGTGGACCGGGCGCCCCAGCCGCTCGGAGGCCAGGTTGGCCAGCAACTCGTTGGCGTTCATGTTGGAGCTGGTGCCGGACCCGGTCTGGAACACGTCGATGGGAAACTGCACATCCCACCGCCCCGCGGCCACCTCAGCGGCCGCGGCGCTGATGGCGTCGGCCATGTCCGGCTCGATGACACCGAGCCGCGCGTTGGCCTGGGCCGCCGCGCCCTTGATGCGAGCCAGCGCCGCGATCAGGGCCGGCTCCAGTGTCATGCCCGAGATCGGGAAGTTCTCGATCGCCCGCTGCGTCTGCGGCCCCCAGCGGGCCGAGGCGGGCACCCGCACCTCACCCATGCTGTCCTGCTCCACGCGGTAGCCGTCGGCTTCGGTCGTCACGTGATGGACGGTACCCACACCAACAGAACTTGCGGCGGCTGGGGCCCCCACGGGGGCACTAACCGCCGCAGGTTCGGATCGGGGGAGCCGGCGGCCGGGCGCACGCGATAATCCCGGGCATGGGGATGGCCGGACTCGCCTCGCGGCCGCGCTACGTCTCGGTGGTCGGCGGCACCGAGGCGAGCGATGCGGTCGTCGCCCTGGCCGAGGAGGTCGGGCGCCTGCTCGCCCAGCGGGGCTGCATCGTCGTCACCGGCGGGCGCGCGGGGGTGGCCGAGGCCGCCAGCCGCGGCGCCGTCCTGGCGGGCGGCACCACCGTCGGCATCCTCCCCGGGACCACCCGCGCCGAGGCCAACCCCTACGTCACCGTCGCCGTGCCGACCGGCGTCGGCGAGGCCCGCAACGCCATGGTGGTGATGGACGCCGCCGCCGTCATCGCCCTGCCCGGCGCCCACGGCACGCTGTCCGAGATCGCGTTCGCCCTGCTCGCGGGCACCCCGGTCATCGTCCTCGGGGACGGCTGGGACGTGGGCGGCACGGTGCCGGCGCGCACGGCCACCGACGCGGTCGAGCTGGCGCTCGCGCTCGAGCGGGGAGCTTGACGGACCGGCTCCGCGCACCTTCTTACGGCGCGCAGGACTGGACCGTCACCGGACCGTCGGCGCCCGGCGCGATCGTGACCTCGGGCCGGCTCGCAGCCTGGGTGCGAGCGGACTCCCCCGCCCAGTCGTCGAATGCGCTGCGCAGCTCCGCCGTCTCGCCGGCGTCGTCGCCGACGGCGGCCAGGGTGGCGCACGGCCGATCGCCGTCCCGCCAGGCCACCACCGCGTCGCCTCCCCAGCCCGCCGCGGCCTTGCGGGCGCGCTCTGCGCCGAGGCCGTCGGCCAGCAGGACCTGGATCAGGAGCTGCCCGGCCATGCCCGCGTCGACGACCTGACCGGGGACGTCGGGCGGCGGGACGGCGATCGCACCCTCGCCCTCTTCGTACGTGGCCGGATCGATCACCTGCTCGCTGGTCCGGGGCGGGGCCCCGAACGCGGCGTCGAGCGCCGCCTGGCCGCCGTCGTCGATCAGGTCGTCGACGAAGTCGTGGCCCAGGCCGTAGGGCGCGGTGATCAGGTCGATGAGCACCAGCGGCACGTCGCCGAGGTCGAGGTCGCTGCCCAACGACAGCTCCTCGGCGGCGGCGTCGAGCTGCTCCTCCTCGCTGAGGCCGTCACGGTAGGCATCCTCGACCCGGCGGGCGTTGCCCTCCACCAGGGCGGTGAACCCGAACTCGATCTCGTCGTCGGCGTCGTCGTATTCGGGACGATCGAGGTCGAAGTGCTGGTCGTCGACGGCGTGGGTGAGCTCGTGGGCGATGGTGGTCCGGACGTACGGCGTGAGCCGCGTCCCCCGCACGACCAGCTCGTCGGTCTCCGGGTCGTAGAAGCCGACCACGCCCGCACCGAGCAACGTGCGCATGGCCTCCACGAGGTCGACGTCGGGTTCGACCAGGCCGAACGCCTTCAGGAGGACCTCGGCCTGGCGCAGCTCGTCGACTCCCTCGTCGAAGTCGGCGAGCAGCCGGCGCTGGAACTCCCCCTCGCCCGCCAGCTCGACGTCCACCGGCTCGGTGAACGCCAACCCACGCTCCCTCTCGACGACGGCGCTGATGTCCGCGACGGCCGCGCGCACCTCGGCCTCGCTGGCGGGCGGGTCGGGCTCGCCCCCCGACCCGTCGTCGGCAGACCCGTCGCCGCCCGTGACGTCGCCATCCGCGGGGGCCGACAGCGGGTCGTCGTCGGCCTCGTCGACGGACACCCAGGCCGCAGCGACCGACGCGGCGAGTAGGGCGACGATCGCCACGGCCCCGGCGACCCCCACCCACAGACGCCGCCGCGCGGGCACCCACTCGGGCTGGTGTTCCGACATGGCCCCTCGCACGGTAGCGGTCGCCTGCGGCGCGCTCGTTTCGGCGGCTCGGAGTCGGGGAACGCGTGGTGGAGTCGACAGGCGAGGAGGCGTGCATGTCAGATCGCCCCGGGAACCCCGAATCCGACCCCGACCACGAGGCGTCCGAGACCCCCGACGAGCGGGCCGAGGAGCTGGCGCACGAAGCCGCGGAGGAGAACCCCGACCCGATCACCTACCGCGAGGTGCTCGAGGGCGAGCTGGAGGAAGAGGGCCTGTCCGAGGAGGGCGGCGAGATCGGCGAGCACATCGACTAGCCAGCGCGTCGCGCCCATCGGTCCCTCACGAATGCGGGTCGCCGCTCGTTGTATGCCACATGAAGCCGGTTGTACCCACGAGGCGTCGCGGTGGGGCGCGCAGCCACCGGGGTGGCGTCCCGACCACGCTGCCGCCGGCGTCGAGCACCGCGACGGGCCGGGGCCACCAGCCGTCGCTGCCCCTGGTCGAGGTCGCGGCAGCCGGGCAGCAGGAGGTGTTGCCGGGCGTCGTGCACGTGCCGGCCTGGCTCGGGCTCCCCGCCCAGCGTGGGTTGGTCGACGACTTCCGCCGGTGGGCGCTGCCGCCCGCCGGCCTGCGCCATCCACGGGTCCCGACCGGCCACCTGATGAGCGTCCAGTCGGTGTGCCTCGGGTGGCACTGGCAGCCCTACGCCTACAGCCGGACGGCGGACGACACCGACGGCGCGCCCGTGAAGCCGCTGCCCCCCGAGATCGTGGAGCTGGCCCGTCACGCGGTCGGCGCTGCCTACGGCCCCGCAGCTCCGGGGGCGGACGGCTACGACCCGGACGCCGCCATCGTGAACCTCTACGCGCCGGGGGCCCGGCTCGGGCTCCACCAGGACGGCGAGGAGCCCTCGGCCGCCCCGGTGGTCACGATCAGCCTGGGTGACGCGTGCACCTTCCGGCTCGCCGGCGTCGACCGCCGCACCGGTCCGTTCACCGACATCGACATGCGCAGCGGCGACCTCCTGGTCTTCGGGGGTCCCAGCCGCCGCATCTACCACGGGGTGCCCAAGGTCCTCCCGGGCACGGCACCGCCCGACCTCGGCCTCCCGCCCGGGAGGCTCAGCATCACCGTGCGCGAGACGGGCCTGTCGTGAGCGCGTCCACGTGGTCCACGTCATCCGCGCCCATCGCCGACCGGGTGGACCGGCTCCGCTGGCCCGACGTCGCCGCGGCCGTCGACGACGTCGGGGTCGGGCCGACCGGGCGGGTGCTCACGGCCGCCGAGTGCCGGTCGCTCGTCGAGCTGTACGACGACGACGCCCGCTTCCGGTCGACGATCGACATGGCCCGCCACCGCTTCGGCGAGGGCCAGTACCGCTACTTCGACCACCCGCTGCCCGGGATCGTCGCCGAGCTGCGCGCCGCGTTCTGGCCCCACCTCCTGGCCATCGCCCGGGGCTGGGCACACAGGCGGGACGGCGCCATCCCGTGGCCGGACCGGTTCGAGGACTGGCTCGACCGGTGCCACACCGCCGGCCAGACCCGGCCCACGCCGCTGATGCTGCGCTACGGCCCGGGCGACTGGAACGCGCTGCACCGCGACCTCTACGGCGACCTCGTGTTCCCGCTCCAGGTCGTCATCGGCCTCGACCGGCCCGGCGACGCCTACGCCGGCGGCGAGTTCGTCGTGGTCGAGCAGCGGCCGCGGGCCCAGTCCCGCGCCACCGCCAGCACGATCCCGCAGGGCCACGGCCTGGTCTTCGCCACCCGGGACCGTCCCGTGCGGAGCCGGCGCGGCTGGTCCAACGCCCCGCTGCGCCACGGGGTCAGCACCGTCCTCAGCGGACGGCGCCACACGCTGGGCCTCGTGTTCCACGACGCCGCGGCGTGACCGGCGTGGCCCGGGTCAGGAGGTGACGACCGGGAGGCTCTCCCAGCCACGGACCGTCGAGGTGCGAGCCTGGACGGCGTTGTCCCAGTCGACCTCCCACTCCGGGAACCGCGCCAGGACCTCGTCGAGCGCGATGCGCCCCTCGAGCCTGGCCAGCGCGGCGCCGAGGCAGAAGTGGGCCCCGTAGCCGAAGGCCAGGTGGTGGTCGATCCGGCGGTGGATGTCGAACCGGTCGGCGTCGGGGAACCTGCGCTCGTCGCGGTTCCCGGACGCGTTCAGCAGCAGTATGGCGCTGCCCTCGGGAACGACCTGGCCGTGGTGCTCGGCGTCGCGGGTGACGTAGCGCGCCTGGACCGGTGACGGCGGCTCGAAGCGCAGCAGCTCCTCGATGGCCCTCGGCACGAGGCTGCGTTCCTCCACGAGCTCACGACGCTGGTCGGGGTTCTCGGCCAGCACCTTGCCGGTCCAACCGATGAGCCGGGTGGTGGTCTCGTTGCCGGCGGCGGCGAGCAGGTTCACATAGCCCACGACCTCGTCGCGCGTCAGCCGCCGCCGGGTCCCGTCGGCGTCCTCGTACTCCGCGCGCAGCAGCTCGGTCATCAGGTCGTCGGACGGGTGCTCCGCCCGCCAGTCGATGTACTCCTCGAAGGCGTTGGACTGGTCACGAGTCTCCTGCGCAGCGGCGTCGGGCATGGTGCCCTCGCGGAGGCGCAGGCCCTGGTCGATGCGGTCCCGGAGCTCCTCCTGGTCCTGCTCCGGAATGCCGAGGAGCATGCCGATGGTCCGCATCGGCATCTGGGCGCCGAGGTCGTGGATGAAGTCGAACCCCCCGGTGCCCACCAGGGGATCCAGGCACCGGGCACAGAACTCGCGCACCTGCGGCTCGATCGCGCCCATCTTCCGGGGCGTGAACACCCGCGACAGCAGGCCCCGATGGAGGTCGTGGTCGGGGGGATCCTCGAAGATGATCGACCCCCGCGGGATGTCCATGCCGCTCTTGATCAGCTCGAGGAGAGTGCCCTTGGCCGAGCTGTACGTGCGCCAGTCGACCAGCGCCCGTTCGACGTCGTCGAACCGGCTCAGCGCGTAGAAGTCGTAGCGCTCGTTGTAGTAGAGGGGACGCTCCTGGCGCAGCCGCTTCCAGACCGGGTAGGGGTCGGTGTCGATCTCGAAGTCGAACGGGTCGTAGTAGACGCCGGGCTCGGTTGCGGTCATCGCGGCCTCCCCGTCGTCATGCGTCCCCCTTCATGCGCCTTCCCAGTGTCCTGTGAGACTTACGTTACACTTTCGCAAGAAGGCTGTTCTCGTGCTCCCAGTGCAGGTGCTCGTGCGGGCGGTGAAGGGGGATTTTGCCGGATGCGCATCGGGGTGATGGTCGGCCCGGAACGTGGCCGGTACCGGACCAAGGTCGATCGCCTGCGCGCCGACGCGCGCTGGGCCGACGAGGCCGGGCTCGCGACCGTCTGGGTCCCCCAGATCCCCGACGACTTCGACGTCCTGACGGCGGCGGCCATCGTCGGATCCGAGACGTCCCGCATCGAGGTCGGAACGGCCGTCGTCCCGGTCCAGCCCCGGCACCCGATCGCGCTGGCGCAGCAGGCGCTCTCGGTGCAGGCGGTCTGCGGCGGCCGCCTGTCGCTCGGCCTCGGCGTCTCGCACCACTGGATCATCGACGAGATGCTCGGGCTGCCGTACGAGCACCCGGCGCCGACGATGCGCGCCTACCTCGACGTGCTCGACCAGGCGCTCGCCGGCCCCGGCCGCGTCGACGTCGACAACCACATGTTCAGCGTGCACAACCCCCTCGATATCACCGACGTCGCGCCCACGCCCGTGCTCCTCGCCGCACTCGGTCCGGCGATGCTCCGGCTGGCCGGCGAGCGCACCGACGGGACCGTCCTGTGGATGGCCGACGAACGGGCGATCGGCTCGCACGTCGCCCCCCGCATCACGCGTGCCGCCGACGCTGCCGGCCGCCCGGCGCCCCGCATCGTGGCCGGTGTGCCGGTCTGCCTCTGTCGCGACGAGGAGGTCGACACGGCCGTCGCCAGGGCCAACCGCATCCTGGCCGAGGCCGAGATCTCGCCGAACTACCGGCGACTGCTCGAGCACGGGGACGCCCGCGACGTCGGCGACATCCTCGCCGCCGGGAGCGAGGCCGCCGTCGAGAAGCGCCTCCGCGGCTTCGCCGACGCCGGTGCCACCGATGTGTCCGTCAGGGTCCTCCCGATCGGCGAGAACCGGGACGAGCTGCTGGCGTCCATGCGCCGCACCCGCGCCTTCATCGCCTCGCTCGCCACCGCCACCGTCTGATGAGGGTCGAATCCGCCGTCACACGAGGAGGACCGATGCTCGACATCCCGGTGTTCGACGCCGACAACCACCTCTACGAGACCCGGGACGCGTTCACGAAGTTCCTGCCCGACCGCTACCGCGGTGCGATCGACTACGTGGACGTGCGGGGCCGGACGAAGATCGTGGTGCGGGGCCGGATCAGCGAGTACATCCCCAACCCCACCTTCGACGTCGTGGCCCGGCCCGGTGCCCAGGAGGACTACTTCCGCCACGGCAACCCCGAGGGCAGGAACCGGCGGGAGATCTTCGGCGAGCCGGTCCGGGCGATCCCCGCCTGGCGGGAGCCGGGCCCGCGCGTGGAGCTGATGGACGAGCAGGGCCTCGACCGCGCGCTCATGTTCCCGACGCTGGCGAGTCTGCTCGAGGAGCGGCTGCGCGACGATCCCGAGCTCACGCACGCGGTCATCCACGCGCTGAACCAGTGGATGGACGAGACCTGGACGTTCAACTACCGCGACCGCATCTTCCCCGTGCCGATCGTGACGCTGCCCATCGTCGATCGTGCGATCGAGGAGCTGGAGTGGGTGGTCGAGCGCGGCGCCCGCGTCGTGCTCGTCCGGCCGGCGCCGGTCCCCGGCTACCGCGGGCCGCGCTCGTTCGGCCTGCCGGAGTTCGACCCGTTCTGGGCGAAGGCCGTCGAGGCCGACGTCCTGGTCACCATGCACTCGTCCGACAGCGGCTACGAGCGCTACACGAACGAGTGGATGGGCAGCGACAGCGAGATGCTGCCGTTCCACCCGCAGGCGTTCCGGATGCTCGCCCAGTGGCGGCCGATCGAGGACGCCGTGTCGGCCCTGATCTGCCACGGCGCGTTGTCGCGCTTCCCCGCGCTGAAGGTCGCCGTGATCGAGAACGGCAGCAGCTGGGTCGAGCCGCTGCTGCGCAACCTCGCGGACGTCCACAAGAAGATGCCGCAGGACTTCCTCGAGGACCCCGTCGAGGTCTTCAGGCGAAGCATCCACATCAGCCCGTTCTGGGAGGAGGACCTGGTCGAGCTGGCCGACCTCATCGGCGAGGAGCGCGTGCTGTTCGGGTCGGACTACCCGCACCCGGAGGGGCTCGCCGAGCCCGCCACGTACACCAGGCAGCTCGACGGCGTGGCCGAGGACACCGTCCGCAAGATCATGGGCGGCAACCTGGCGCGGTTGATGAAGGTCGACGACGCGATGCTGAGGGCGGTGGGGGCGTGAGCCACGACAAGTCCGACGACCGAGACGACCGCGACGACGTCGACGACCTCGACTACTTCCGCGGGAACGAGCTCCTCGGAGACCCCTACCCCTACTACGACTTCCTCCGCGCACAGTGCCCCGTGCGCCGGGAGCCGCATCACGACGTGATGATGGTGACCGGCTACGACGAGGCCGTCTCGGTGTTCACCGACCCGGACACGTTCTCGTCGTGCATCTCGACCACCGGACCGTTCCCGGGCTTCCCGGTCCCGCTCGACGGCGACGACGTGAGCGACCTGATCGAGCAGTACCGCGACCAGATCCCCTTCAGCGACCAGCTCCCGACGTTCGACCCCCCCAAGCACAAGGCGCACCGCGGCCTGCTGATGCGCCTGCTCACGCCGAAGCGGCTACGTGAGAACGAGGACTTCATGTGGCGCCGCGCCGACGGCCAGATCGACGAGTTCATCGCCCGGGGCGAGTGCGAGCTCGTCGGCGACTTCGCGGGTCCGTTCACTTTGTACGTGATCGCCGACCTCCTCGGCGTGCCCGAGGCGGATCACGAGACCTTCCGCGAGGAGCTCCAGGGCGGCGGCAGCCGCGGCCGGGTGATCGGCAGCACCGGGTCGGGGTCGATCGCCCACACCCCGCTGGAGTTCCTGTACGACCGGTTCACGGCCTACGTCGAGGACCGCCGGCGCGAGCCGCGCGCCGACGTGCTCACGGGACTGGCCACCGCCACCTTCCCCGACGGATCCACGCCCGAGGTCATCGACGTGGTCCGCGTCGCCGCCAACCTGTTCAGCGCCGGGCAGGAGACGACGGTCCGGCTCCTCGGGTCCGCCTTCCAGCTGATCGGCGAGCGACCCGACCTGCAGCGGGCCCTCCGCGACGACCCCGACCGCATCCCCGACTTCGTGGAGGAGTGCCTGCGGATCGAGAGCCCGGTGAAGGGCGACTTCCGGCTCTCGCGCCGCGCGGCGACGGTCGGCACGGTGGACGTTCCGCCCGGCACGACCGTGATGGTGCTCAACGGCGCGGCCAACCGTGACCCCCGCCGGTTCCCGGAGCCGGACGAGTTCCGGATCGACCGTGCCAACGCCCGCGAGCACCTGGCGTTCGGGCGCGGCATCCACGCATGCCCGGGGGGACCCCTCGCCCGCGCCGAGGCCCGCGTTGCGATCGTGCGGATGCTCGAGCGCACGCGGGACATCAGGGTGTCCGAAGCGGCGCACGGGCCGGCCGGGGCGCGGCGCTACGAGTACGTGCCGACGTTCATCCTGCGCGGGCTCCGCCGCCTGAACCTGGAGTTCACGCCCGCCGGCTGAGCCTGCTCGTCCCGGCGCCGACGGAGAGGAGTCCGGAGAGGTGGCCGACATCCCGATCAACGACGTCATCGAGATCGAACAGCTGCTGGCCAAGTACGCGGTGAGGATGACCCAGAAGGACGTCCAGTCCGTCATGGACGAGGTCTTCACGCCCGACGGCACCTACAGCGCCTTCGGGGCCACGTACGGGCTCCAGGACTTCCCGTCCCTCGTCGAGGCCGCGCCCCAGGGCCTTTACCTCGCGGGCGCGCCGCTCCTCGAGCTCGACGGCGACACGGGCAGCGGCTACCAGCCCCTCCTGTTCGTCGACCAGACCAATCACGACATGCGCCTGGGCTGGTGGACCGACACCTACGTCCGCACCCGGGACGGCTGGCGCCTGAGGACGCGCACGATGACGTTCCTGCGCCGCCACGGCGGCGCGGATGCCGGCAAGGCCCACGACCCGCGGCGCCCCGAGCCGACCGCCGACGCGAACGGCTAGCCGGCACCAGCACGCGGTCATGGAGCTCGCGGCCTTCCGCACGTCGCTGGACGACTGGCTCGACGAACACGCCGACGAGCTGGCACCCACCTTCGAGGGCCGGGGGACGCTCGACGAGAGGATGGCCCAGATCGCCAAGGTGCGGCGCCTCGCGTTCGACGCCGGTTGGGCGCGCTGGGGCTGGCCGGTGGGGGTGGGCGGCCTCGGCGGCTCGACGCTCCTGCGCGCCTACCTGAGCGAGGCGGTGACCGCATGCGACCTGGTGGAGCCGGGCCTCTACTCGATGCCCGAGGTGCTCGGCCCGTCCGTGATCACGTTCGCCCGGCCCGCGCTGTCGGCCAAAGTTGTTCCGCCCTTGCTGCGCGGCGACGAGGTCTGGTGCCAGGGGTTCTCGGAGCCCGGCAGCGGGAGCAACCTGGCGTCGCTGGCCTGCCGCGCCGTCCGCACCGACGGCGGCTGGCGGGTCACCGGCCAGAAGGTGTGGACCAGCCTGGCCCAGTTCGCGCGGCGCTGCGTCCTGCTCGCCCGGACCGGTTCCGTCGAGTCGGCCCACAGGGGCATCACGGCGCTGTTCGTCGACATGGACTCCCCCGGCATCACGATCAGGCCGATCGAGACCATGGACGGCGAGCGGGAGTTCTCGGAGGTCTTCTACGACGACGTGCTCGTCCCGCTCGACCGGACCCTCGGCGAGGAGGGGCAGGGCTGGACACTGGCCATGGACATCCTCCCCTACGAGCGCAGCACGTCCCTGTGGCAGCGGGCGGCGTGGCTGCACCGCCGGCTGGGCGACCTCGTCGCTGCCGCCCAGCCGGGCGCGCTCGATGCCGTCGCCCTCGGGGAGCTCACGCAGCTCGTGTACGCGTTCCGGGCCCGTTCGCGCGCCACCCAGCACCGGATGGCGGCGGGAGACGCGCTTGGGCCCGAGACGTCGATCGACAAGGTGCTCCTCGCCACCGCCGAGCAGGCGCTCTTCGACCTGGCGGCCGAGGCGCTGCCCACCGAGGTCACGATCGGCGACGACCCCGGGAGCGGGCGCTGGCGGGCCGAGTTCATCTACTCCCGGGCCGCGACCATCTACGGGGGCACGGCCGAGATCCAGCGCAACATCATCGCCCGCCGGCTCCTTGGCCTCGGGAGCGATGCGTGATCGGGGG
>Ga0081455_10001607_pt1 | contig 27601 bp, 27 predicted proteins | sample TabmetS3T2R1_FD_70207 | JGI IMG/M metagenome (GOLD analysis project Ga0081455, IMG submission 70207) | Tabebuia heterophylla rhizosphere microbial communities from the University of Puerto Rico - S3T2R1 | ecosystem: Host-associated > Plants > Roots > Rhizosphere ...
GATCACACGAATCATCACCCCAGGGGATTGCGGGGTGGCCCTCAAGGCTGTGTCCCATTGCCCACGGCTGTAGGGCTCATCGCCTGAGCCGCTTCGAAATAATGTCGGATTAGGGTTAAGTCTCTTCCGGTGCCCGGTCATACTCCGCTGCTCGCAAGGACCGTTGCTGGCAAGCTCCATCTCTTTAGGGGCTGCCCTTCGGCAAGCGCTCGCAGCTCCCGCAACCAAATCTTTCTCATAAGGATGATCGCGACATCCGACCGCCCCAAGCGTTCCGCGTCACGGTCAGGGATCGCGCCCTGTCCTTCCTGGGCAACATGGTCCTGTATGTTTACGATATCCGGCCGATCCTCGATCTCGTGGATGCTTAGCTTGCCGGCAAGAATTGCGTCGGCCATTTCCCGGGCGGGTGTAAGTTTCGCGACTGCAGCTTGCCGCTGCCGGCGCCGTTCCTGGTAGCGCTCCGCCGCTTCGCCAGTGAGATGAACCAGGCTGAGGTTAAAGCTCGCGTGACTCAGGTCGTCGATGGGCACCCGCCAGGCAAAGGCATCGCGCCAGAGCTCTGCTGATTCGTCGGGCGAGCCCTTGATGTAGAGAATATTGGGCATGAGGTAATGGTTGACTCGAGAGATTCCATCGGCGCGAGTGCCGTACATCGCGACGCCGTAGTCGGTTTCCTCCGCGGTGATCTTAGGAATATCCCAGTTGAGGCCAAACTTGGTGAAATTGGATTTCGCATGAGTGAACGGGACATGGGCCTGGTCAACGCCATTTTCAAACGTGCTGAAATAATTGCAGCGCCGGATATAAGAGCTCACATCCACCGTACCTTCCGCCTCCAGTTGCGGATAGCGCGGAAACGGCGACGCCATGCCTTCACCCAGATAGGCGAAGACAAGTCCCAAATACTCTTGCGTCGGGTAGCTCCGGATTCTTACTTTTGATGCAAAACTCTCGTTCTCCGCCGGTTGTTCAACGCATTGGCCCGTGCTGTCATATTTCCAGCCGTGATAGAAACAGCGAATGCACTCCCCTTCAACCCAGCCGATGGAAAGCTGCGTGCCGCGATGAGCGCAGCGAAAGCCGACCACGTAGGGTGCACTGCTTACGCCGCGGTAAAGCGTAAACTCTTCGCTCATGATTTTTATGGGCACCGCCTGTCCTGCTTTTAGTCTTTCCGACACGTAGACTGGCTGCCAAAACTTTCGCATGTACCGCCCAGCCAACGTAGCGGGGCCGGTATGGACGAAATCCGTAGTGTCAGGCTTTTGTGTCAATGGATCTGCACCTGGCACGATCAAGCGAAGCTCCTCTTCTTTTCTCTCGCGCACGTTATCTAATTTCAGGTCTCAAGGTTTTCCTGTGAAGCAGACTCGGAAATTGCACCGCGGAGACGCGGAGGACGCAGAGCAAAAAAGTTCTTGATTAAGGAATTTCCGATCTCTGCGAACTCTGTGCCTCTGCGGTGAATAACTTCTTCCCAGAAAACCCGGAACAACCCTCATTTCAGGAGTATTTTGGTCAGCTCATCCTCCAACGCCGTGTCGTCTCTCTGAAACAGCTCGTTCAGCTCTTTCGGCTCTTGGAGTTTGACCTTGTTACTGCGCACGTATTTCGCCATCAGGGTTCCATCGACGAGATATGACGAACGATAGTCATGCTTTTCAATCACCGCCTGCGCTTCCCTGGTCGTCATGAACGCCACAAACAACTTCGCCGTATTGGGATGAGCTGAATTTCGCGGTACCCCCAGCTGATAATAGGAACAAGTCGCGGGTGAAGAGCCGGGCATGCCTACTAGCGGCGCGCCTTTGGCTTGCCACTTCCACATCGCTTCCAAGGCGCCGCCGGTGCTTGCCATAATCGGGAACTCCCCGCTGACGATACGCTCTTCTTCACCCTGGCGCAGCCGCCCACCGGAGAGCGGCGCCAGCTTGCGGGCGTAGGCTAAAACTTTTTCTTTCCCCCAATTTCCCGACAATCGAACTAGCCAATGAATATACGGTGGAATCGCCATTTTACCAGCCCAAAGGGGCGATAACGCCGGATCGATCAGATCTTCATAGCCCTTGGGCGCCTTGTCCTTTGGAATCGCATTCGAGTTATAGATGATGCCATGAAACGATGCATAGATAAGCAAGGTCTCCTGGGGAAAGATTTCCATTTCCTTGGACACAAAGGGGAAGACACCCGACCAATTGATCTTCTGCAACGCTTTCTCCCGGTGCATGTCGCTCATCGTGCCGTCCGAGCCGAGATACAGATCCGTCGACGACTTCGCGCCGGCTTTGAGCTCGCTCATAATGCGGGCTGCCACCTGCGGAAAGCTTGGCCCCGGAGCTAAGTTAACTTTCGACGTTAAGCCATATCTTTTGTTAAACGCTGCCTCCAGCTCGGCAAAACCTTTCTTACCGCCAAAGGTCGATGCACTGGCGATCAGAGTAACTTCGCCTTCCTTTTTGGCGCCTGCCACCATCTGTTCGAGGGTTGTCGCTTCCGCCGCCAGAGCCTGGTAAGCACCGACCACAAACATGTGCAAGCACAGCATAACGATAAGGCTGAGCATTAGAAGTCCTCCTATACAACGCGGATGAAGATGGAATATTGCGATCCTCAATCCTCGATCCTCTATCCTCGAGTTCTCTTAGCCAAGCGCCGCCACAGCATCCCTGCTGGAATCGAAGGTGATCGATTGGTTTGCATCCGGATCTCTGATCACTCCGAGGGGATCTTTCCCCGCCTGCACGGCGTCGATAGAGTCCCGAATCATTCTGCGCAACATGATGATTCCTTGGTCGGACGACGCCAGATGCTCCTTGGTTCGATTGGCGATCACCCCTTGGCTTTCTTGCGCGACACGGTCTTGTTCATGGGTGTACAGATTCCACCAGCCGTCCTGAACCCGTTTGTAAACGCCGGGCTCGCTTTTTTTGAATCCCTGCGTTTTGAGCGGCACGGGCTGCGTCGGCTGGCCGTCCTTGTGCGGATAGAAATCGAGCCAATAAGTTGTGGTCTTGAAATCGTCCGTGGGCACACGAAACCGAATCACTTGCCGGGGATTTTCACCCACGCGGGCGGCTGAATGACGCACATGCGAAGGGAAAATGAAATGCGTGATTCTCGGTTTCGAGACCCCTTCCACCCACGTCGTTTCCTTGATGCCAAACGGAGTCTCCTCCCAATTGATCGTCGGCTGCTTCATCGCCATGTTTGGATAACCGGCCGCGTGGAGCGCGATGGAGTGCGCGCCGTCGGCGGAATTCTCGGCGCGCTGCAGCCAGTTACAAAACTCTTCACCACCCCCGACCACGCGACATCCGTCACTTCGAACCAGCAGGTCGTAACTGGGAAGCAACGGCGCCGGCTCCGGACCGATGTACGCGAACACAAGGCCAGCCGCTTCCCGGGCACGATAGGCCGGGTGCTGGATACGGTCCTTGAAAGTGCTGTCTTCCGGTTCGGCAGGCTGCTCTAGACATTTGCCACTTCGGTCATAAAGCCAGCCATGGTAACAGCAGCGAATCCCGTTGTCTTCGACCCGCCCAAACTCGAGCGCTGTGCCGCGATGGGAGCAGTGAAGATCGAGCAGCCCCAACTCGCTGCTACCATCGCGGAAGAGAACAAAGTCTTCGCCGAGAAGCCCCACTTTGACCGGCCTACCCTTCGACTTCACTTCCTCGCTGAAGCCCACCGGCCACCAGTAACGCCGGAGCATCTCACCGGTGGGAGTGCCGGGACCGACTCTGGTCAGCAGTTCGTTTTCTTCGTTTGACAGCATGGAATCTTTCCTCTGATTATTGAACTAGTTTTCAGGCCGATCAAAAAAGTCCCAGATGCGAGGCGCGCGATGATCGGCGAGCGGAGGCGTACTCTGATAGTACGTTGGAGCGAGTCGATCGCAGCGCAACGACGCAGGTGGGCTTTTTTCATCGGCCTGTTACTGCTTCAGCATCCTCGCCAGTTCCTCCTTAAACTGCAATCCGCTTTCTTCGTCTTGCAGATAGTAAGCGATGGAATCCTTGGGTTCTTGAAGCTTGATCGGGTTTTGGCGCAGGTACTTTGCCATCCGGGTTCCTTCCACCAAGTGCGACGAGCGAAAGTCTAATTTATCGAGAATGTCTTGGGCCTCCTTCGAAACCATGAACCCGACGAAGAGCTTCGCGAGATTCGGATGAGCGGAATTCTTCGGCACGCCCAACTGAAAATACGAGGGCAGCACCGGGGTTGAGCCGATAACCGCCATTAGCGGCGCCCCTTTGGCTTGCCACTGCCACATCTGTTCCACCGCGCCACCCATATTGGCCGCGATGGGAAATTCGCCACTGACCACCCGCTCTTCTTCGCTGTACCGGAGCCTTCCGCCGCTCAGCGTAACCAGCTTGCGGGTAAAATTCTTTACCCGCTCTTCGCTCCAAATCATTGACAGCTCCACTAGCCAAGAGACATAAGGTGGAATCGCCAGCTTGCCCGCCCAAGTCGGACTGAGACGCGGATCCACTAAGTCTTCATAAGTCTTGGGGGCTTTCTCTTTGGGAATCAGATTGGAGTTGTAGATCATACCCCGCAGCGACGTGAAAACAAGCAGTCCTTCTTCAGGAAAAATTTCCATCGGCTTTCTGATCCAAGGAAAAACCCCAGACCAGTTGACCCGTTCCAGCGCCTTCTCTTTGTGCAGCAACGCTAGGTGAGATTGGGAGCCGTGATAAATATCAGTGGAGGCCTTGTTCCCGCTTTTCATTTCAGTAATGACCCGCGCCGCCATCGCGTTCATTTCGGGCCCGGCAGCGAATCGAATTCTGGCATTAAGGCCAAACTTCTTATTGAAAGCAGCTTCCAGCGCCGAAAGAGTTTTTGCTCCGCCGAAAGTTTGAGCGCCGGCAATGAAAGTAAGTTCGGATTCTTTTTTAGCTCCGGCAATTAATTGATCGAGGGTTTCGGCGGCAGTTAACGGAGGGCTGGCGACCAACAGGAAAAAAAGCGTTAAGAAACCCCGCTTCATGGCATGTTCCCAAACAAGGCTGTTCACGTCACTTCGAAGCAACTCTTCCCAGTCTCGTCGGCGTGTTGGTATTTTCCGCCCGAGCACGAACCACGATCGCGAACACGATTAGTCCAGTAAATCTTCATGCGGTACAAGACGGATCATTTGGTTTTGCTCCGGGTCTCGGACCACGCCCAGAGGATCCAGACCTTTCTGAACCGCTTCGATGGATTCCTTATAGAGACGACGTAGAAGGATGACGCCCCGATCCGTGTATCCCAGATGTTCCCTCGTCCGGTCGTAGATCGGCCCCTGGCTTTCTTGCGCGACCCGATCCTGGTCCCCCCGGGCAAACCAGTTGATCGATTCATCCCATTTGTAGACTCCGGGTTTGCTCTCGACAAGTCCTTGCTCAGTGTCATCTTTCATGATTTTAGCCACCGGTTTCCCGTTGACGATGGCGCCGAATTCCACCGTGAAGTGCATCGTGTGGGTGTCGTCGATGGGAACGCGCCAACGCATCACTTCACCCGAGCTGCTCGCCTGGTGCTCGCCGGGATGGCCCTCTTCGACGTTGCCGGTTTTGTTCATGACCGGCATGACAAAAAAATTGACGTGCGCATAACGTTCTCCATCGGCAACGCGCCGCGTATAAGTATTCAAAATGCCATACTCAAAAGCCTGCGGATTGATCTCGCCGTCATCCCAAGTCGGAGTGGAACCCGTTCGATGCAGCCAGCGCAAATGATTTTGATCCACGGAGTTTTCGATCATCTGAAAAAAATTGCAATTCACTGTCCGCGCTCGCCTCGCTCGAATTCCATCTTCCCTCACCAGCACATCGAATCGCGGCAGCAGCGAGGCAGGCTCCGGGCCAAGATAGGCAAAAACGACCCCGCCCAACTCTTGAGCTTTGTAGGCCGGGTGATGAACACGTTGTCCGAAGGTACTGTCGGCGGGCTCACCCGGCGTTTCCAGAACTCGCCCTTCGACGTCGTAAAGCCAGCCATGGTAGCAGCAGCGCAACCCGCCATCCTCGAGATGACCGAATTCCAGCGAAGTGCCGCGATGCGAGCAGCGAAGCGCCAGCAATCCCAGCCGGTTTTGCTCGTCGCGAAAGAGCACGAGATCTTCACCCAAGATTCGTCTGCGCAGCGGCTTTTCCTTCAGTTCATTGATGAAGGCGATCGGAAGCCAATAACGGCGGAGCATTTCTCCGGCGGGCGTTCCGGGCCCGACCCGGGTTAACAGTTCGTTTTCCTCCCTGGTCAACATGTGAGCTTATCCTCTCTTTTTTCTGATCAAACCTGTTTTCAGGCCGATCAAAAAAGTCCCAGATGCGAGGCGCGCGAGGAATCGACGAGCGGAGGCGTACTTAAGCAGTACGTTGGAGCGAGTCGATCGAAGCGCAACGAAGCAGGTGGGCTTTTTTCATCGGCCTGTATCATTGCTTCAGTATTTTTGCCAACTCTTCCTTGAATCTTAGACCTTCTCCACCTTCGCTCTTGAGGTACGCAGCCATCGCATCAGCAGGGTTTTGAAGCTTGATCCGGTTCTCCCGCAGATACTTCGCCAGCCGCGTCCCTTCAACCAAGTGTGTCGTGCGTCCATCGTACTTCTCGACTATCACCTGGGCTTCCTTGGATGTCATGAACGCAACGAATAGCTTCGCCAGGTTTGGATGAGCAGACTTCTTAAGCACTCCCAGCTGCAAGTAGGATGTAATCGGCGGCGTCGAGCCGGGTACGGCGACCAATGGGGCGCCTTTGGCTTGCCAGTTCCACATATGGTTTAGCGCCCCGCCGATATTCGCCATGAGGGGAAATTCGCCGCTGACGATCCGCTCCTCTTCGCCGTTTCGGAGCCGGCCTCCGCTAAGCGCGACGAGTTTACGTGCGAAATCCTTCACCTTCTCCTGACCCCAGATCAAAGACAGATCACTAAGCCAGCCGACGTAGGGAGGGATAGCCAATTTGCCGGCCCAGGTCGGGCTCAACTGGAGATCGATCAAATCCATGTAGCTCTTAGGTGCTTTTTCCTTAGGAAGCAAATTGGAGTTGTAGAGAATCCCATTGATCGATGTGTAGACCAACACGCTCTCTGTAGGAAGGACCTCCATCTCTTTAGTGATCCAGGGAAAAATTCCCGGCCAGTCAACGTTCTCCAAAACCTTTTCCTGATGGAGCAAGCCAAAATGAGACTGAGACCCAAGATAAAAATCCGACGAAGTTCTACCCGCCTTGACCTCGGTGATGGCTCGCGCTGCCATCGCATTCATCTCCGGACCTCGGGTGAAGTTAATGCGGGATTTGAGGCCGAACTTTTTGTTGAAGGCGGCCTCCAACTCAGCAAACCCTTTTCTCCCTCCGAAAGTTTCCGAGCCGGCGACAATAACAAGCTCTCCCTCTTTCTTGGCACCCGCGATGAATTGGTCGAAGCTCTCTGCGGCGTTTGACAGATGAGTTAGCCCTAGAGTCAACAATAAGAATAGGACAGTCACCAGATGTGAAGTGTTGACCCTGAGAATCTTATGACCGCTCATGGCCTCATCCCAATTTATTGCCCCATGGGCTCTTCACGATAGAGACCAAGAGACTTTAAAACCGGCGCGTCGCTCATGGAAAACAAAATGGCTTCCTCAGATGCGGCGCAATTTGAGTGACGATGGGGCGTCCAAAGCGGAACGACAAAAGAATCTCCCGGTTCCCAATCGAAGCGCTCGTCACCCACAAAACTCGATCCTCTGCCGCGGAACGCGTGATAGATAACTGTGCTGGTGTGCCGATGCGCTTCTGTCTCCTGTCCTGGTCGGAGGAGACTCAGAGCGCACTGGATCGTCGGCATGGTGGGACCGTCGGTCTTCGGGTTCTGATATTCCAGAAGGTAGCCGTCAAAGCGGTCCGGACTTGCCGCTTGAACTAATGCGTCTAATCTTCGCTGCGTGTCAGCCCACTTGTAGTGAAAGACCTGGCTATTTGGCGCTCCAGCCAAGCGAGTATCACTCAAAAGAGCTAGCTCATCACTGGTTTTCTCGATCGGCTGCGCGTACTCAGGGTGCGGCTCAAAAAGCAGTTGCTGCAGGGATTGGACCAAGGGTATGTCGAGCCCGTCGAGCCAGATGATCGGTTTCCCCGAGTCGTTCGTGTGATCATGCCAGCTAAGTTGAGGAGTCAGGATCAGGTCGCCTTCTTCCATCACGCACTTTTGCCCATTAACCGTTGTGTAGGCGCCGTTCCCCTTGAGAATAAAACGCAAAGCGGCGGCAGTGTGCCGGTGCGGCCGAGCGTGCTCTCCCGGCTTGACGTACTGAAATGAGAATTGAAGTGTATGCGTGGTCGCCTGACGTTCGCGGAGCGCAGGATTGAGCAAGCGGACAGTTCGCCGTTCCGCCTCTTCCATGCTGACGACGTCGCCGGCCTGCATCAAGCTTTCGTAAACATCCTGCCATTTCCACAGATACGGCTGAACCGTGGTCTCCGGGTATGAAGCATAACTTTCGAGACCCAACTGCCAATGCCCTCCCAGATTCTTTGTGGCCATATCTCGGTTAAGAGCTTCGACGTTATCGCCGATAATTGGGCTTTTCATTTTACTCTCCTGGTCTACGGACTGTGTGAAAAAGGGTTTGGGCACGCAGTTATCTCTGCGCAATCCCTAGCTCTCTTTGCGCTTCCCTAAGAATTGAAAGATCCGCCACTTCGTTCGTTGCGACCTCGCGCTCCACCTTGGCAGCTCTCTTCGCCTCCTCGATCAGAAGCCGAAGCCCGTTTTCGGGTAGGCTTAAGTCGTCGCTGAAGGCCTTCAAGACGGATTCATACGTCGCGGCGGCCATCTCTTTATCGATCTTCATCCACTCGGTCATGATTTGGATCGTTCCCTCACGATTCTGAATGAAGTAGCGGTTACTCTTGATCCCCGCCTTGATCACACGCTTGATCTCATCCGGTCTCTCTTTGATCTTTTTCACACTTGCTATCAGACCGCTAACGGGGAAACTGAAAAGTTCGTACGCTCTCGCTAGGACCACAAACCCAAACTTCTTACCCAGAAAATCCGTCGGCGGAGAGCCCAAAGTGGCCGCCGTTAATCCTTGCTTCATAGCGGCAAAGCGGGATTCCATCGGACCCGTGGCCAGGAGCTTTATCTCCTTGTCAGGATCAATACCAAAATGCTTGACCATTAACCTGGCTGCGGATTCAAGCGCACCACCGAAGGCGTTGATCCCAACTGTCTTGCCTCGAAGCTCTTGAACCGACTTGACCTCGGGCCGCGCGATAAGCGCAATGGTTGCACCGGGCACATAACTGCCGACGATTTTTACCGGGACTCCTCGAATTGCCGCTGCGACCCCGGGAAAGAGCACCGTATAGTAATCGATTTCTCCCCCAACTAATGCCTGGAAAGCAATCGCCGGATTTATCCTAATGAACTCGGGTTGAAATCCTTCGTCTACAAAGAAACCCCTCTTTTGTCCCACAGCGAGAGATACGAAAGGCGCAGCGAGATCAGGGAATCCGATTCTGATTCTGTCTGCTGCGTGAACCACGGTGTGGAAAACCAAGATACTGAGCAAAGCTCTAAGAATCGTGAGCATGCACACCTCCCATGGCTCTGTTCAAAGTTCCAGGTTCAAAGTTCAAGGTGTGGAGCTGGGACATTGAACTTTGAACATTTGAACGTGGTTTCATCTATCCCAACGCTCCGATCTCCTGCATGCTGGCATCGAAGGTTATATTTTCGTTTTGGCTCGCGTCTCGGATAATCCAGATGGGATCTTTGCCTTGCCGAACGGCGTCGATGGATTCTTTGATCATGTTGCGCAGCATGATAACGCCCTGGTCCGACGCCCCAAGATGTTCTTTGGTCCGGTCATAGATTGGTCCCTGACTCTCCTGGGCTACGCGATCCTGATCATGGGAGGCGATGCCCCACCAGCCGTCTTCGACTCGTGTATAGACGCCGGGCTGGTCGGTCTCAAAGCCGAGGGTTTTCATGATGAAAGGCTTCGCCCTTTCCTCTTCGTTATGCGGATAGAATCTCAGCCAGAAAGTCATCGTATTCGTGTCATCCATGGGAACACGGAAGCGAATCGCATGGTCGGGTATGCGGCCGCGGCGCGCCGTGGTGTGTCGCGTGTGCGATGGAAATATCCAGTGCGAAAGCTTCGGCTTAGTCACGCCGGGTACATGCATGGAGATTTTGGCGCCGTAGCGGGTCCTCTCCCAGCCTATCACCGGCCGTTTCAAAGCCATGTGCGGATACTCAGGAGCATGAAGCGCGACAAGATGCGTCTGATCCACTGAATTTTCCGCCCGCTGGAGCCAATTGCAAAAGTCCTGGCCCGCTCCGACGTGTCGTTCACCATCCTCCCTAAGAAATAAATCATACCGTGGGAGTAACGGCGCCGGTTCCGGTCCGATGTAGGCGAAGACGAACCCGCCGATCTCCCGGACTTGGTATGCCGGATGCTGGACGCGCTGCCTGAAAGTACTGTCTTGAGGCTCCGCCGGCTGCTCCAGACATTTTCCACTGACATCGTAGAGCCAGCCATGATAACAACACCGGATGCCAGCGTCCTCGACCCGGCCGAATTCCAAGGAAGTTCCACGGTGCGAGCAGTGAAGGCCTAAGATTCCTAGTCTGCCGCTGCCGTCGCGGAAAAGAACTAAATCTTCACCGAGTAATCTGACTTTAGTCGGCTCTCCTTTGGGCGTCACCAGCTCAGTAAAGCCTACCGGCCACCAGTATCGTCTGAGCATCTGTCCCGCGGGCGTTCCAGGTCCGACTCGGGTCAGCAATTCGTTTTCTTCTTTTGATAACATTGACCTGCCTCCCGACTCTCAACAGTGATTGTTCGAATCACCTCTTCTTATACAAGCTGTCAATGTATCCGCTCTGATCCAGCTCTCTAATAAAAGTCATATCGACGAAGTCCTCAGGCTTGGCCGCCTTTGCCTTGGGATCGGTCTCGGCCAGCGGATCTAAGATGTTCTTGAGACCTTCCAGGGTCGGGTATTGTTTCGGAGGAAGCTTTCGGTCACTGCTAGCATCATCATAGGTTTTTTCCAGGATTTCCTTGTCCTGCGAACCGAGGTATTTCACGAGGACATTCATACCGGCCACGCGATCTGTCTTAATTCGGTGGACAGCCTCGATCTGAGCCTTAATATATTTCTTGACGACCTCAGGATTCTCCCGAATAAATCTACGAGTTGTTGCCACACCGGTGCTCTGAGTAGGAACGCTTAGCTGCGTTAGAGTGTAAAAGCCATTTTTCTCGCCGACGAAGCTGTCGGGCGGGTTGAGTAAAGCGGCTCGGACCTTTCCTGTCTGCAAGGCAGTCAGGCGATCCGGAGGCGCTCCGATCTGCACCATTGTGACATCCTTCACCGGAGTCAAGCCGAGCTTCTTTAGCGCCAAGCGAGCAACGAACTCAGACTGGCCACCGAAGGTTGAGACGGCAATGGAGCCTCCTTTGAGCTGCTCAGCGCTTTTCATGTCTGATCGACTCATAAGCCAGTAGTCCGCGACCACGGCTCCCCCCGCGATCATAACCGCATCAGAGCCCCTGAGGCTTGCACTCACGACCGGCGGGCCAGTCACCTGAGTTATCGGGGTTTCCCTAGCTAGCAGGGCCATCACCGCCGTGGTGCTGCCTCTGAAAAAAACCAGCTCGACATCCAAACCGTTTTGGCGAAATATTCCCGCTTCTTTCGCCATCCAGGCGGGAAACTGCGCTGAGCTGATTGAACCGTAGCCAGCGATCAATTTAGTGAGCTGAGCCGAGGCAACGGAGGAAAAGGATAACAGCAGGCTAACTGCGAAAATTACGATCTTCAATAGATCCTCCTTTTGATCAAACCGGTTTTCAGGCCGGTCAAAAAAGTCCCAGATGCGAGGCGCGCGAGGAGTCGACGAGCGGAGGCGTACTTCAGCAGTACGTTGGAGCGAGTCGATCGAAGCGCAACGAAGCAGGTGGGCTTTTTTCATCGGCCTGTTTATTGCTTCAGTATCTTCGCTAAATCTTCTTTGAATTGCAGACCTTCCGCCGAATCTCCTTTGAGGTAATACGATATGGATTCTTTGGGCTCCTGGACCTGGATACGATTGTCACGGAGATATTTTGCCATTACCGTTCCTTCCACGAGATGAGAGCTACGGGATTCATATTTTTGCAGGATAGCTTGCGCTTCTTTGGAAGTCATAAAAGCAACGAAAAGTTTTGCCAGATTCGGGTGCGCGGCATTTTTAGGAACGCCTAATTGAAAGTAATCGGTATTGATTGGATTCAGACCAGGCACAGCGACCAGAGGCGCTCCCTTAGCCTGCCAGGTCCACATCGCTCCCAGCGCGTCGCCGATATTCGCCATGAGGGGAAATTCGCCGCTGACGATGCGCTCCTCTTCGCTGTAGCGCAACCTTCCGCCGCTCAAGGCGACCACTTTACGCGCAAAGTCTTTTACCTTTTCTTGGCCCCAGACCAGCGACAGCTCTGCAAGCCATGCAACGTAAGGTGGGATCGCCATCTTTCCCGCCCAGGCCGGGCTCAAGCGGGGATCGACCAAGTCGGCGTAGCTTTTCGGTGCCTTGTCCTTGGGAATCAAATTGGAATTGTAGATGATCCCGTTGGGTGACGTGTAAACGAGAACTCCCTCGCCGGGGAAGATCTCCATCTCTTTGGTAACCCAAGGAAATATTCCCGAATAGTTCACCGTCTCGAGCGCGTTCTCCTTGTGGAGCAGCGCGAAGTGAGATTGAGAACCAAGATACAGATCCGTTGAAGACTTTCTGCCTGCCTTGAGCTCAGTGATGAGCCGCGCCGCTCGGGCATTCATATCAGGGCCGGCGGCAAAATTAACATGCGCTTTCAGTCCGTATCTTTTGTTAAAGCCCGCCTCCAAGTCAGCGAGGCCTTTTCGGCCGCCGAACGTTTGTGCTCCGGCGACAAAGACAATTTCATCTCCTTCCTTTTTTGCGCTGCTAATGAGTTGCTCCGTCGTTTCCGCCGCGCGCGCCGGATAGTTTTCCATCATCGCTAGAAGCATCATCAGCGCAAGAATCATGTGCGTCCGTTTCATCCTTTTGACTCCTAGTTCCAAGCGTTCAAGCTGTTCAACCGCTTCGCTCCGTTCAACGGCCACGCTCAGTTTCAGACGTTTTGAACGGCTTGAACCGTTTGAACGATTTGAACGGTGATAACCCGCGCGCCAATTCATCAAGACGCAAAGAGTACCAGCTACGGTGCCTGCTCTCCTGGCATGCGATAAGCCAACCCCTTGGTTGCCAACTCCGCTTTGAAGTCCCGCCGAATCCGCGCGTCTTCCAAATCGTAGTCAACGAGGGACCCACCCTTTCGGATACTGACCATGGGCCCCTCTCTCGACACGATCCGCCGGAAGCCGACCGGGTTCTGGCCCCCGCTGGGACGCAACGCTAACTGACGCACCGGCTTTTGGTCTGGGCTTCCCGTGCCGAAATGTTGGTGAAACCAACCTGTGCCCGGGCTCACCACCGCCCCTTCCTGCCACGGCGCCCTTATGACCTTGTCTTCGTTCCCCTGTTCGTATGGGCGAATGCCAGCTTCCCGTGGCCACATCAGGGTGTAGCCGCTCCCGCTGACAATATAAAGCACCGCCCCACCGCCATGAGCGTGCGCTTTATTGTATTGCCCCGCCGGCCATTCGGCGAAATGGCCCTCCAGGGTATTGCCGACCAAGTTATGACTCATAAACTTGAAGCCACCGCCCTTCCATCGTCCAGCCGGTAGGGCAACGTGGTCGGAATCTGGTATGAAGGTTGCCCGCCACGTCGTACCGCCTCCTTCCTCGTCGCCACCGCGGCCAACATGGACGATGTCCTCGGTGACCTTGAAGTAGTCGGGCGATCCATTGTACCGCTCGGTAAATGCGAAATCGCACTCGAAGATAAACTTAGGGTTGTGGAACTGGTCCATGATAATCGGGGCATTGGTCTCCGCCAGAGCCAGCGCGGGTTCGCGGCCATCATTGATCAGCCGATGCGGCACGTTCAATGGAATCCCAAACAGATCTCCCTTCCGCCACCCAAAACATTGCGTCTTTCCGTCAGGCGCCACTACTTCAGTAGAACCTGATCCGGCGAGAATATAATAGATTTCCTCATACATATGACGCTCCGTCTTGAGAGCATCCCCCGGGAGAATCTCCACCACATACAACGCCGTAATGTCCTCCAGCCCGTAGAGCTGAATGAAGGCGCCGTTCCCACCTAGCCGCTTCCAGGGACGGCGCTCGGTTTCACGTACGTCGGCAACATACCAACCCTCCACAATCGGGATACCTTCGCTCTCCATGAACCGGTCATAGGCGGTTTTTAGCGGTGACTTGGTTCTGCTCATATCATCCATAGACTCTCCCTACTGCTTCATGATTTTGGCCAGCTCCTCTTTGAGCTTGAGCCCAGCGGCTTCGCCCTGGAGATAAAAGTCGTTTTGTTGCTTGGCATCAAGAACCTTGATCCGATTCTCCTGGAGATATTTTGCCATCATTGTCCCCTCCACGAGATGGGAGCTGCGAGACTCGTATTTCTGCAGGACAGCCTGAGCTTCTTTGGAAGCTATAAACGCGACGAATAGTTTCCCCAGGTTTGGATGTGCGGAATTCTTGGGCAGACCTAACTGAAAATAATCGGTAAGAATAGGCGTTGAGCCCGGCACCGCAATTAAAGGAGCTCCCTTAGTCTGCCAGTTCCACATCGCCTCGACCGCCGATCCGATGTTTGCCATGATCGGAAATTCGCCGCTAACAACTCGCTCCTCTTCGCCGTAGCGGAGCCGTCCTCCACTCAAGGCGACCAGCTTCCGGGCAAAGTCCTTGACCTTTTCCTCGCCCCAAATCAATGAAAGCTCACCAAGCCACGCAATTGAATTGGGTATCGCCAACTTCCCTGCCCAGGTCGAGGTCAACCCAGGATCCACCAGATCTTCATACCGTTTGGGCGCTTTGGTCTTCGCAACTAAGTTGGAGTTATAGATGATTCCGTTGAGAGAGGTATAGACGAGAACCCCTTCGCCAGGAGAAATCTCCATCTCTTTCGTTACCCAGGGAAATATTCCAGACCAGTTGACGTTCTCTAAAATCTTTTCCTGGTGAAGCAGCGCAAAATGAGATTGGGAGCCGAGAAAAAAATCCGTGGAGGATTTTCTGCCTGCTTTCGCCTCCGTGATTAGCCGCGCCGCCATGGAGGACATTTGCGGCCCTGCTGCGAAATGGATCCGAGCCGTCAAGCGGAATTTTTTGTTGAAGGCCGCTTCGAGTTCCGTCAGCCCTTTTTTTCCACCGAAGGTCTGGGATCCGGCGACAAAAACAATCTCGTCTCCCTCTTTTTTCGCAGCGGCGATGATTTGCTCTACGGTCTCGGCGGCAACGGTAGGAACCGCTCCAGCCAGAGCAAACGCCAACCCGAATATCGCCTCGCAGACGAATCGGTCCCGAGCTCGGTTCATTTATAACTCCGCCGGATTCACTTTGTACTCGCCTGGCACCAGGCGAATGATTTCGTTTTTCGCAGCATCTCTAATGACGCCTACGGGGTCTTGTCCTTTCTCCACCGATTCGATGCATTGCTTGAATAAGCGCCGTAGCAGAATGACACCTTCGTCAGATACACCCAAATGTTCCGCCGTCCGGTCCAGGACCGGTCCTTGACTCTCCTGTGCGCAGCGGTCCTGATCCCCGCGCGCAATCCAACCTGTCTCCGCGTCCCAGCGGTATTTGCCCGGAATGCTATCGCCGAGACCTTCGTGCTGGCGATCTTCGGGAATCTTCGCCGCTACTTTGCCGTCGACCCTGGGAGCGAAGTAGAGCGTAAAGTGCATGGTCGTAGTGTCATCCACTGCAACACGCCAGCGGAGCGCTTCATAGCCTTCGTGGGTAGCGGCAAAAGCAGCCGGATGGTCTTCCGGCAGGTGATAACCGACTTTGTTCATGTTGGGCATGAGAAATAAACTTATGGTCCTGAAGTATTCGTCTCCCACTCGGCGGGTAAAAGTATCGCGGATGCCAAAATCGGTAACCTCCGAAGTTAGTTTTTCTTCTCTCCAGTGGCGGGTCTGGGGAGTTCGATGGAGCCACTTGAAATGGTGCTGGTCGACGCTGTTCTCCACCATCTGCAGATAGTTGCAGTGGACCAGCCGAGCACTCAACGATCGCACTCCGTCGGCTCGCACTAGCACATCATAGCGAGGCAAAAGCGGCGCCGGCTCGGGACCGAGGTAGGCAAAAATGATCCCCGCGAGCTCTTGAACCTTATAGGCGCGTTGACGAATGCGATCTTTAAAGCTGCTCTCTGGCGGTTCGCCCGGCTGCTCCAACACCCGCCCATCAACATCGTAAAGCCAGCCATGGTAGCAACAGCGCAAGCCGCCATCCTCGATATGGCCGAACTCGAGGGAAGTCCCCCGGTGCAAGCACCGCAGCTCGAGTATACCTAGCCTGCCGCGGTCATCGCGGAAAAGAACCAGGTCTTCACCTAGAAGCCGTCTGCGCTTGGGCCTGCCCTTAAGTTCCGAAGAAAAACCAATGGGATGCCAATAGCGCCGCAGCATCTCGCCGCCCGGTGTTCCCGGACCAACCTGGGTAAACATTTCATTTTCTGCAACACTTAGAGCCATGATTCTTTCCTTCCTTTATTATTGCGGTGTTTCAATATGCACTGAAACACTCAGCAAATTCTGATTAGACCGCGCCTCGGAAACATCGGTTTTCTCCGAAACCGTTTGGAGCGAAAAATATCTGATAAGGCAGTTTTGTGTCAACTTGAAGTCTGGACTTGCGCACCCGATTCAAACTCTATCAAACTGTGATGTTTTGAGAATCGTCAAAGCATGAAGGTTGCTGCGCATTAGAAGGTACCGGCCAGGGAATTTTATCGTTTGGATACTGAGCTCCCTCTCGCTAGAGATTAGGCGATCTCCCGGGGGGACCTCTCAATATCCACGTTCCCAGTCTATGACATTTTCCAACGGCAAGCCTCCCAGATAACGACTGAGGTTTTCACAGAAGATTCCGGGTTCGTTGCAACACTGCGTCCGAGACTTGTGGGATGATCAAAACTTCGACCCTGTCCATAATTTCCATGAAACCCTAGTTCTTTGGCAGACTAACGGGTAGGTCTTGTTGCTTTACGATCTTCGAGGCCCGGGAACTTGCTGATAATCGAACCGATTCTCTCTGGGGATGATTTCCGAGGAGCACGAAGGGATAAGAACATCTAACTCATTTACGGAAAGGCTTGAAGGACTTCTTGGACGGCTTCAGAAAATTAGCCCAGACGATCACAGCAATACCGCAAACGATAAGCGTCCCGCCCAGCCCCGGTATGGAAAATGTAAGTACGGCTCCGAGCCCGAGTAGCCACAGTCCAATTGTAGTCGGGCTCATCGATCGCTTGGGACGTTTGGCTTGCTCACTCTTCTGAATCCTCTTCGTTTCTTGCTCAACAATCGTGGCGGCAGCTTTCCTAACTTCTTCCTGGAAAGCGGCCTCTTTCTCTTTACTCAGAGTCGTCCCCCGCATGATCCTCTCTATCTCCTCTTCCCGCTTTTGTCGTTCTGAATTCATCGGTCTAAAAACACGTTCCCAGAGTCATCTCGAGCGTTAATAATTTCCTCGCAGTTTAATAAGGATGAAAAATACTTCCGAGCTAAATCGCTTTTAGCGAACCATCTCCCGTGAGGCGACTCTTCAAGGGCTCCGTTCACAGGTTGATTTCAAATCAGCCCCAGCGTATGCGCGGTCTTTCCGCACGGAAATACGCCAGCATCGCCGACAATGCCGCGCACCAAATATCTTCGGGCCACCGCACCTTGGGCATCGGTAAGTCCGGGGATTCTTTCTACTGCGCTCCGCCAGCTTCAGAGGCGTTAGCGTCAGCAGAATCTCGCGGATCTGCTTTTCAGTCGCCCGCTCCGGACACTCGACGCGATTTCGTAGCCAAGGCCAGAAGAGCACGAAACGTTCCGGCTTGGTTGCTCTGAGCATTTGAAGCTCTCGGCGAGTTCCGCAACCGAGATCCTTTTGCAATCGCGCGCACTTCATGATAGCCATACCGCTCATTTTCATCGGACACCAGATCATCCCGGTCGGATAGACAGAACGCTCCGCCGGAGATGAGTCGGGTTTCCTAAGCGCGGGCATAGTAAGGAACTCTCCACGATTTGTCTGAGATCTATGAGTATCCAATACCTCAGACTGATGCTGACGGCAAGACACCGAAAGCGATTTGGCGGTCTTAGGTTTTGATTTTACGGTGTCGTCGTGAAGAGAAAGAAGGCTGAGGTACGAACATGAAACAGGAACTGCGTCTATCGGCTGAGCAATTTGTGGCGTTGATACTGGATAACGAGGTGACGGTCGGGGAGTTTGTCACAACTCCCCCACTCTCGTGGACCCGTTTAGTTCAGCGGAACGGTATCTTCCGGGTCGCTGCAGGTTATCCGACCATTTTGAACGCGGCGCAAGCCAAGTTCGAGACGAGGAATTGGGATGACGTGTCGTTGCCGGCGATCAGGCGCGCCTTGGAAGGACTGGACGACTCGGTAGATTATGTCATCTTCGGCAATAATGCGGGTCAAGGGCTGCCGCTTGCTCAAAGCTTGCCGGTGGATTCAGTCCGCAATCGCGCAGCGATTATCTACGCAAACAGCCTGCCGGAAAAGAGCGCATACGAAAAGCTCGGCTATCGGACTTTCTTTCGCAGGAGTGAGACGGTCGCTCGACTGCTGGAATTGGCAAAGAACATAGGCCGTCCGCTTGCTCTCTGCTTTATCAATACGATTCAACACAACGAGCTTAACTACCACGATCCCTGAGAACCTCAGGCAGCCAATTGGTGGCACTTCGTGTTAGCTTAGTTGATATGCCAAATACGGAGATAGCTAACGACCGCCGCAGTTCACTAGTTGAGCGGAGAGACGAATTCTTTTCTGACAAAGCCGATGAAGCCGGCATCAGCTATTTTTACCTTGAGCCAGTCCCCCTGGTTTTCGACAATGCTAAGTTGGGTATCTTCATCCACCTCGTGAACTGTTTTGGCTGAGAAGCGAGGATTTTCTCTGATAGCCACCATGCGGTTTGTCCTAACCACAACGAGCACTTCTTGTTTCTTTGGTTTGGCGCCGTGAGCCGTGGACGACTTGACTACGCTCGGTTGAATAACATGGGCCGCCGACGGCAAGACTGTTGGCGCGCGTTCACCCTCTGCCGAACGTTCACCCTCTCCCGAAATAGGCGCCTTGCTGGCGACACGCAGGTCTGCTGCCGAGGTTTCGCCTTCCTGGGCGCTCCTGATTTTGCGTTCCCACTGAACAACGGTGTCCGGATCCATTCCTTTTGGGACGAACAATAGTGGCACCGTTATTTCCGCGGCTTCCACTCCTGCCTTCGGGAATCTCCACTTTTGAACATCATCTAACACGGTTTTTGCGAAGGTCGGGTTCGTTACGTGTGAAGCCAATGAATCCACGCTGACGACTTTTCCCGTCGCATCCACCGTCAATTTGAGGCGGAGACTACCCATCAAATCGCCATGTGTGTCAGCCCATTGGCTGTAAGTCCGATGGAGCCTCGCAAGGTGTTGCACGGCGGCTTGCTCTAATACTTCTCGCGTCGCTGCGGAATCCTTTTTAGCTTGTATGCTAAGACCGAATGCGTCCACAGCAAGAATCGCACTGTCAGAGTTCACGGAGCGAGCGCGCGATCCAACAAAAATCGGCAGCTTGGGTAATAGATGTCCTCGACTTGAGAGCAAACTCGCGAGGGGTAACACCAGAATTCCAATCGCAACAATCGATAAGGCCGCAATTCGTGCGACGTTGTTGTCACCGATGCCGTTTTGTTTTTCGATCGAAACGGGCTCGTTGATTGATTCAGCTACTGTTTCACTCTGCTGGAGTTCCGTATTGTTAAATTGGCCCATGAGCACCTCCTGGAGGCTGAGCATTTTCGCGTTTTTCCTTAGAAATTAAATTTGGAGTTTGTACGATTAACCGCAAAAACGTGCTGATCGGTCTGGTCAAATGAACATTCTTCTCAGCGCATAATTGGACAAGAAGTGAAACTGAATGACAGCCGGCAGATTATTGCGTTTCTGTCGACTGGCCAGGAAGGAATCAGCAACGGCTGTGCCAGTAAGTCTTTGCCAATTACGGTATTGCCGGCGCCTTTCTTGTTACAAAGAGTGAAGCGACTGGAATTACTGGCGTGAGCAAAAAGTCCACCGCTCTCCTGAAATCATTAGGAACGAGGAGCCCCACAGATCTCCAGTGCACTTTCCCTTGACCAATTGACTTCCTCTCCTGTCTGATAAGTGAAGTTACCAAGCGAAGAGATAGCGACAATAGGACGCTTGCCGAAATAAAAGAAGCACTGCTCACTGCGAGTCGCGAGGAGTTTACGAGGAAATTAAGCGCGTGCACGCCCGGGATCTTGGCCCGTTCGCTGAGCTACATAAAGAACTCAATACGTGTAAGCAACACCGCGAACAGAAACGACTCAGAAAGCAGAATGTGATGACAATATTCGTGGACAATCAGCGAGTGGAACTTGAAAGGCTCTCAACTATCGGCCTGCATCTTAGGGGAGGCAGAGGCCCGATATCTTCCGAGATCGGGCCTCTGGGCCGAAGGGGCAACTCCCTTCGGCCGAGCGAACTCGTGAGGTTTTTGGTTTAGGCTAGCGGGTTGGGGTCTGATGAAGCGATTGCCATATGCTTCGCCTCTGGGCGTTCGACGCTTGGAGCTGTGAATAAACCGACGCAACTTGACTCTGTTGTGCCGAGTTCAACAACTGCCAGACCTGTTGAAAGACGTTTAATCTCGCTTGCTCCAGCCGACCTCGCAGAGCGTTTATTTGGCTTAGAAGTGCCGGGTCCGCCGTTCCGGTGGAAAAAAGCTGATCATTTAACTTTTGTCGCAGTGGGCTCAATTGGCTGAAAATATCCCGAAAAGTGGAGCGGTTAGCCTGCATGATTGAGTGGACTTGAGTCTTTTGATCATCGGTAAGTTGGGCGGCTCTCATCAATAAAGCCAATCCCCCTCCTCTGCCGTGATGTCGCATCTGCTGTGCGCGGACCGGAGCGGCCACCAACCCGATTCCAAGCAATATTGCCACAACCAGACCGATATTTCTTTTATTGAGCTCCATAACATCCTCCTTATTTAAAAGTCCTTGCTTGCCACTCCCATTCGATCGCGGTCATTTGGACACCTCTCTAACGGATGCCTGTGCTGATCGTACCGGCGCTTTAGAGTATGTTTTGGTTTTGGCTCGAACCATCTGAAAGTAAGACGACAGACAGCCGGTCTCGGTTGACATGAGTGAAAGTTGAAGCGACGCCGATCTTAGTAATAGACGCGCCCAGTGGCATTTATGTCGAATTGTTGGAAGGTGAGGCTTATCGTCACACGATCCGATGGTGTAAATTCCTAAAAGATATACGTCGCGAGATATTGGTTCATTTCCCCTGCACGCCGTAGAGCCGCTTCACAAATCCACTGGCTTCGATCTCGCGAAGCAGCCGCGGGTTAACGAAGTCTTTCGGGTCGGCACCTTTGGCACGCGGATTGGTTTCGGCGACCTGAGTTATTCCGAGCTTCATGTCTTCGACGTTCGGATAAGGAATTCGTTCAAATGCCGAGGCATAAACCCGCTGCGTTTCCTCAAGCATCGACCGGTCAGCGGTACTCGTGTATTTTCCAATAACATTCATCGCAAAATTTGGATCGGTCTTGAACCGATGCACTGCCTCGATATGGGCCTCGAGAAAACCCCGTACCGCAGACTCCCTGGTCCGCAGCAACTTTTCCGTTACAATCACCGATGACAGCGGATACCGGAAGCCTTGCGTGTTGTAATCGACCAAAACACGAAACCCTGCCGCGCGCGCATGTAGAACCGCCGGAAACCCGAACGTGCCGCCGTGGATCTGCCCGGCTTTGAGCCCGGCCACGATCTCCGGCAAACCACCCATCTGCCGAATCATCACATCCCGGTCCGGCGTAAGCCCGTTTTGACGGAGAAATATTCGGGTAAAAAAATCCGTGACGGTTCCAACCCGAGTAACCCCGATACTCTTACCGCGCAGCTCCTCGACACGCTGAATACTCGGCTCCGCCACCGTAAAGACAAGCACCCGATTTACCGGTATGGCGATATAAACCGTGTCTGCCCCGGCAAGCTTGGCGTCGACGCCCGCCGGTCCGCCGATCGCTGCCAGGTCGATACTCCCGCCCACAAGCGTCTGGATCGCTCGAGATCCAGCGGCGATATAGACCAGCTCAACATCCAAACCATGGCGCTGGAATATTCCCGCCTCTTTGGCAATCCAAGGTATGGAAAAAGCCGCAGTGATCGCAGCGTAGGCGACGCGGAGCTTTTGCAGCCCCTCCGCAGCATAACCCGAGTTCGTGCTAAACAAGAATGAGAGACAAGCCCCTATGAGAATGGTTTTCTTTATGGAAGACAGAAACGATTTCATTCTCTTTTCTTCTATCCGGTCCTTTGTTTTCGCACGCGTATCACCAGGGGAATCCCCTGTCAATATTCTCGTTGTTATCAGCGTTGCCCGTGCTATAATTCGCCCCGCTCAAGCTGGGGGACCATGCCGGCAGTAACGAAGATTGAGATTCGCGATGTGCAGCACGTGTATCAAAGCGATTTTTCATCTGTACCTGCATTGGCGAACGTGAACCTCACGGTAGGCGACGGGGAATTTGTCGCGCTGTTGGGACCGAGCGGATGCGGCAAGTCCTCCCTTCTTCGCATTGTGGCCGAGCTGCTGCGTCCAACGACCGGCTCCGTCCAGATCTATTCTTCCACCAATAAAGAAAACGGCCGTCCAAAAACGGCACTCGTATTTCAAGAATATGCGCTGTTCCCCTGGCGTACCGTCCTTGAAAATGTCGTTTTCTCTTTGGAGATGCGTGGTGTTGCGCGCGCTGAGCGGCTGGCTCAGGCGCAGGACGTGCTAGTCCGTGTGGGACTTGAGTCCTTTAGCGCAGCCTATCCGCACCAGCTCTCCGGTGGCATGCGCCAGCGGGTGGGGATCGCTCGCGCCCTTGCCGCACAACCCGAGGTGCTGTTGATGGATGAGCCTTTTGGCGCCCTGGATGCACAGACCCGCACTGTACTCCAGGAGGAATTGCTGCGTGTTTGGGAAAGCGAGCGCAAGACGGTCCTTTACGTCACCCACAGTATCGACGAAGCCGTCTATATGTCCGACAGAGTCGTGTTACTGACCGCCAGACCGGGGCGAATCAAAGCAGAATATTCCGTTGAGCTGCCGCGCCCGCGCAATATGGAAATGCGCGGCTGGAATTCGTATACGAAGATGTCGTTGGATATCTGGGCTCGTCTTCGAGAAGAAGTTGAAACGGCGATGAGCCACGAGTAAACCGATGCGCCAACACACGGCACTTGTTCAAGCGGTTCAGAGCGTTCAAGTTTGTTCAAATCGATGAGGACTATTGAAACATTACAAGCGTCCCGAGTGCAATAAAGTAATGCCCTCACGCACCCGCCGGCTTTTTTCCCGGGAGTTGACCATTCCGCTCGCAACATCTCTGGTTTTGCTGGTGGCCTGGGAGTTTACGGTCCATGCTGGTTTTTTGCGCGCGGCCTTCTTTCCGCCACCGACAAATATAGTGAGCACGCTCATCGGCCTTGCTGTTGGCGGCGAGTTGTGGCTCCATACGGCCACGACCCTGGGGCGGCTTATCGCTTCTTTTCTTATGGCGTTGATACCGGGCACTGCGCTCGGCCTCGCCATGGGCTGGTGGATAGGAATACGAACGGCCGCCGACCCGCTAGTTCGGCTTTTGTTTCCCATCCCAAGCATTGCATTTTTTCCTGTGGTCATTTTCTATCTAGGCCTCAGCGAATGGGGACTGCTTCTGACCGCGGCGATCACGCCGTTCCTCCTCATCGTGGTGCAGTCAGCTTCAGCCGTAGAAAGTCTGGAGCGAACGCTCTTGGAGGCCGGCAGGAACTATGGAGCAAGCGGACTGCGGTTGTTCCAGCGGGTTATACTGCCGGCGGCTTTGCCGCGTCTCTTTATCGGGTACCGCCTCGCTCTGGGAGTCGGATTGATCGTCACCGTGGCCGTCGAAATGGTGGCAGCCAAACACGGACTCGGCGGGTTTCTTTGGCATTCGTGGCAGATCCTGCGCATCGAAGAGATGTACGTTGGACTAATGCTGATTGGCTTTCTGGGAATCTTAGTGACTTATGGTTTGGAAGCCCTCGCAGATCGGTTGATGCCGTGGCAAGTCGATCTGTTGCGATTGAAGGAGCAGCGGTAATGGCACATCGCCAAGGGAGGTGGCGCGCTTTCGTGTCGCCGCTGATGATCCTCTTCGTATGGGAGCTTCTGGCCGCCGCGGGAGCTCTTCCAGCTAATTACGTGCCACCACCCAGTCAGCTGGGACCGCATCTCCTCGCTCTTCTGGCAGGAGGCGAACTGTGGCGCCATCTAAACGTGACCTTGTACCGCCTCGGACTCAGTTTCGTCTTTGCACTCATACCGGCTGTGCTCTTGGGCTTATGTCTGGGGATGTCCCGGACCGCGCGGTTAGCGCTTGAGCCGATCCTTACATCGCTTTACGCGATCCCGAAGATAGCACTGCTGCCGCTGGTCATGTTGGTACTGGGCGTGAACGAGCGTACATTAATTTTCACGTCGACTCTTACGAGCTTCGTCCAGATGACCGTGAGCACAATGGGCGGCGTGTTGGCGGTGGACCGCGTTGTTCTGGAAGCAGGCAAAAACTACGGCGCAACCGGCTGGCGTTTGTTTCGCTACGTCCTTTTCCCGTCGGCGTTGCCAGACATATTCACGGGGATGCGCATCGGCCTAGGTCTCACTCTGGTGCTCGTGATCGCCGTTGAGCTGACGGCGGCGCAGGAAGGTCTTGGGGCCTTTCTTTGGACGGCTGGGCAGACTTTTTCGGCAAAAAATCTGTTCTCGGCTTTTATTGTGATCGGCGTTATAGGCTTGGCTCTCACCTACGGTCTGGAGCGCATCGAAAACTGGCTGATGCCGTGGCGCGAGCGGTCAAGCGCGGCGATGTTTTTGTGATGACGATCCCTCCGAAGGAGGAAAAGATATGAACGCTAAACAGTTGTCGCTCTATAGGATAGTAACGTTTTTGCTAGGACAGTCGCGGGCAATGTTACATTACCCGTTAGTTGATTTGATGACGTCATTCCCGCGAAAGCATGTCCTGAGCGCCGTCGAAGGGCGGGAATCTAAGCTGTTTTCGAATAATGTCTGGATGCCCGCCGGAGCCTGCCCTCGACTCCGATCGGGGGCGGGCATGACAGTTCCGATGAGTGAGCGGACACTCTTACTTGGGGTGTTCTTGATAGTCACCACTTTTCTTGGAACCATCCGCTCCGTTTCTGCGCAGTCCGTCGTAAAAATCGGCTTTGTCCCTTCCGAATCGTTCGCGCCGCTCTTCGTTGCGCACGAGCGAGGTCATTTTAAAACCCAGGGGTTGACGACCGAGCTCGTCCGCTTGCCAAGCGGCGCAGCCATTCTCACCCAGGTCTCCACCGGAGATTTGCAAGTGGGCGGTGGCGCGCTGGGTGCAGCGGCATTCAACGCGGCACATCAAAAGCTCCCCGTCGCCTTCGTCGCCCCCATGCACTACGCATACAACGAAGATTACCTAGTGGTTCGAAAAGCAGAAATCGATGCGGGCCGTTTCAAGACCGTGGCCGATCTACGCGGCAAACCCTGCGCTGTCAATGCCAAAGGTGTCGCCACCGAATGGGTGCTGGACGAAGTGTTACAAACCGGCGGGCTTAGGATCGATAACATCGACGTCAAGACATTACCGTTTCCGGAAATGTTACCCGCGCTGGACAATGGTGCCATTCACTGCGGCATCATAACCGAGCCCTTCGCAACCCAGGCAGAGGAAAAAGGCATAGGCCTGCGTCCTCTCAAGGCAAAACCGGGAGCCAAGCCGGTGCCCATAACGGTCGCCTTTTGGAACAGTGACTGGGCAAAAAAGAACGATGCCGCCGCTAAGGCGTTTATGATCGGCTATCTCCGGGCCGTGAGAGACCTAAGCGAGCCAAACGCATGGAAGGCGCCGGTGCACACAGAGATTATTAGCAAACACACCGGCGTGGGCGGGGATGTCTTGCTCAAAACCCGCCCACCCGTTTTTAGTCCCAACCTGGAGCTTGAAGATAAGGTGATGATGTCCCAGCAAGAGTTCAACCTGCGACTAGGATACTTGAAATATAAAGAGATGAAACCCATCAAGGAGCTGGTCGATCTCTCCTATGCCGAAGCCGCAGTCAAACAAGCGGGACGGAAATGAGAACTTCAGCATTCCTTCAATCCTCTCCTTCGAGAGAGAGGAAAGAAAACTCAAGTCATCCCCTCCAGCCATAGCAGGAGAGGGGTGAGGTGAGGCAAATCATTTTCGAAAGGATGGTAGTCTTATGCCGCTACGAGTGAAAGCAGAAAACGTTCCGGTGAAAAAAGTCGTCTTGAGTGCCGACCAGGGACGAGGCTCGATGATCGTGAAGCAGGCGTATGGTAACGAAAGCAGCCTCATGATGGCCACACGTCCTCCAGGCTATCACACGAAACCTCACAAGCACGTCTCGGAACAGATCAATCATGTGATGGAAGGCGAAATCTGGTTCTTCGTCGAAGACCAAGGCCACCTGTGCAAGAAGGGAGATTTTCATCGCATCCCCGCAAACAAAGTCCATTGGGCCTGGAACCGTTCTCAAGCCGATGCAGTGGTGGTCGAATCCCATTCTCCGCCGCTCGTCGGTGGCGAGATAATGAAGAGCGCCGCTGGTCTGTTCGACGAAGGCGAGACGCCGAACGTGCGTGGCCCTGGTGAGAATCAGTTTGTCCCCTACGATCAAGAGTCAGTGGAGCGAAAAGTCTTGTCCGGCGAACGATAGCTATGATTAAGCGATTTACTCTCCGGTCGCTGTCGCTATTTTGTTGCATGATATCGTTGGTGAGTGCCGTTCTTGCCCAGGACACGCAGCGCCTCCGGTATGGGACGACCAACAGCATCATGAACCTTCCTGTGTGGGTTGCCCAAGACGCACGTTTGTTTGCGAAACATGGTCTGACCAACGTTGAGATCATCTTCATCCAAAGCGGTACGTTAATCACGATGGGAGTGGTGAGCGGGGATCTGAATTTTTCCGGAGCCGGCGCGGCATCTGTGGTGGCGGCGAGAATCAAAGGCGGCGATGTCGCTTTGTTGGCTTGCCCGGTCGATGCCGACGCGGTCTATCTAATTGCGCGGCCAGGTGTTAAAAGCGCTGCGGAGCTTCGGGGCAAAACCACCGCGGTTACTCGATTGGGATCGACCACGCATTTCTATTTGCGCTCGGCGCTGCGGTATGCTGGGCTGGATCCACAAAAAGACGTCAAGGTACTGCAGCTCGGATTGGATTTCTCCGGGGCACTCGAAGGCGGGCAGATTGACGCCGCGGCTCTGCCGTTCAACCTCGCCCTTCCTTATTTACAGAAAGGCTGGCCGGTTCTGCTGGATCTCTCAAAGACGGATTTCGTTTATCCGGCCTCCTGCGTGGTCAGCAG
>Ga0081455_10001608_pt1 | contig 27593 bp, 30 predicted proteins | sample TabmetS3T2R1_FD_70207 | JGI IMG/M metagenome (GOLD analysis project Ga0081455, IMG submission 70207) | Tabebuia heterophylla rhizosphere microbial communities from the University of Puerto Rico - S3T2R1 | ecosystem: Host-associated > Plants > Roots > Rhizosphere ...
TTTTTTGTAATTGAACCGACTTTTGGTCAGCTTTTTTGTAATTGAACCGACTTTTGGTCAGCTTTTTTGTAATTGAACCGACTTTTGGTCAGCTTTTTTGTAATTGAACCGACTTTTTAACAACAGAGGATAGTTATCATAATGTTGAGGCGCACAATTCCTCTTTTACGACTTAACGCACATAAAACTGGTCGACTTTTGCTTACAATCTGTCAGCTTTTTTTTGTAACTGTAACAATTAAGATAGGCAACATTATCTTTTAATTAAAATTATCTTCTTTTTGAAGTAAAATATAAAAAAACCAAAATTGACTACGGCCGTAGTATTTTTTCTGCAGATTCTGAAAACGTGGCGAAAACCTTCAGCCAACCACGTCTTATTTGCTAGCTCGTACGCGTTGGAATTAAATCCTTCAGTTTTTTCCAAAGTTGTGTGTCGATTTTAAAGTCTACAATTATGCTTATGTACTGTTCACGAACAACATAGTGGGTCAACTTGATTGAGACTAGTACACCGGAAAATAAATTTGAACTACTTTTCGAAATCATTCATTTTGATTCATTGTCCGACATTATGTCAATAAGAAAATTTATTTTCATGGGTTCTCCATTCGAAGCTCTCGCTATCTTTATTACATCACGCAAGTCAGCATTTTTCTTATTATCATAAACCTGTGAAGCTATGTATAAGGAAATTGTTGGGTCAATTCCTTCTTTTTCTATAAGCATCCTTTTTCCGATTTCAATAAACTCTTCCCTAGGAGGCCTTTTCAGGTTTAGGACAATACACCTTGATAACAGAGGTGGCAATATTTTCTTTGTACAGTTACTAGTGGCAAATACCCATACATTCATCTGTATTTGCCTAGTCTTGGTAATTTTTGTTTCTGCTAAAATACCGTTTTCACATAACCCCAATAATGAAACTTGGTCGTGAGCTGACATTGTTTCCAATTCATCCACTACTAGGATGCGTGGTCTATCATGAAACAGCTGGTCAACCATCCCCGCCTTTGTAGAATGTCCGCCATATGTGAAATAAGCCTTGCTTCTATTTGCATTATAAATTGATAAGACAAGCTCAGTTTTTCCAATTCCAGGTGGTCCTACCAATAGTACATGACACGGCCTTTTGGCTGTTAACGCCATCATCAGGGCTTGTTTTTCTTTTTCAAGTCCATAGATATTTTCAAAGTTGTAGGTTTCAGAGAACGTTTTACGTCCAATTGACCTCAAGGCTTGTTTTATAGATATCATTTTCACTTTACCAATCAATTTTTATCCTTTCAAAAAGCCAATTACAAACCCGGCTGAAAGGCTACCTGTTAATGGTATTCCTACGTTTCCCATTATATTCGAAATCTCTCCTGTGTTGGTAATTGAATTACCAATTGTTGATAAGGTGGTTTCTGATACAGATTGTAAATTATTCCAATTGATGTTGAGAATGGTTTGAGATTGAAGGTAAATTAAAGCTCCTAAAAAGAGACCAACAACCACAGCTGCTAATTTAATTACTTTTTTTAAAGCCCAACCAGTTACTAGGCCAGCAATGAATCCTCCACCTATTGTACTTGTCATAGACACAACGTTGTCGGCGTTCATGCATTAGTAGCCTCTTTAAAGAAAGGACAAATCATCCGTATACGAAGGATATCCATAACATATCCTACAGATATCGAAGTATTAAAGTATATCTATTGGATATTCAAAGGATATGGAGATTAGATTAAAACTTCGTAAAATTGGCAACAGCTTTATGGTTGCTATACCCTCTCAAGTAATAGATGATTTAAAATTAAAAGTAGGTGATAATATGCTTCTTGATGTAAAAGATTCACGAATATTAATTAGAAAGGAATAACCTAATTACAAAAAAGCTGACCAAAAAAGCTGACCAATTGACGCTTGAGTTGTTAGGGTCTGTGGATAGTATTGAACAGCTTTTTTCCTGAATAATGCAAATTTTTAATATAATTGCAGAAAATTTACTACAGAAACACAGGTATGTTCTGAAAGTCCGCATAATTATATTGAATCACGCAAAGTTTACTACGGTCCGGCTGTTTTCCGACGGCTGTAAGCGCTAAAATTTAGATTTTCCAAAGCATAGTAGGGCGACGTGGACTTTTTTCTCCAGCTAGTAAAACCTAGCTAATAAATCTTCGACCAACCCTATTTTTATGAACATAATCCATACGACTATGATAGAGGGGTTCGAATCCCACTCCCCGCCCTTATCTTAGGGTTTTATACGAAATAAAATGCAAGATTAAATTCATGGAAAGTCGGCTCTTGAGAACAAACCTAGCTATATCACTTAATCTGAATCTGATGAAAAGTAGGGCTCTTAATCCGGAGGACCGCTTAATTCTTCTTGTCCTTTCAGCATCCTGTCGTATGACATATCCGTGTAATATCTTTCATAAAATGACACGTGGCTTGATTCCAAATTCATTAGATATTCGTGAACTCTTTGTGCTGCCTCGCGTCCCTTTTCCATAGCTTTCACTACTAGTGTTTCCCCGCTAGTAACATCACCAGCCGCAAAGACTCCCTTCATAGAGGTTTTGAAGTCATCACCAATTGCTATTGCATTACGCCTACCAGTATTGATTCCAGCTTTCTTTTGCAGAAAGGAATTTGGGCCTCTTCCAATAGCTACCAGTAAAGTAGAACATTTCATTTTAAATTCTTTATTAGGTATAACTACTGGGCCTCTTTTTCCTGAATTTTCAGGGACACCCATTTCGACGTTATTAATTAATGCGTGGGTAACATGTCCTTTTCGGTCACCCTGAAAAGACTTGGCTTGAACCAGAAACTCGAATTTTACTCCTTCTTCTTCTGCCTCCTGAAGCATTATAGGGTCAACATGCAATTCGGTCTTCGGATGTAAGCATAAAACAGTAACATTACTTTTGCCTTTTGTAAGCCTTAAGGCAGTTCTGGCGCAGTCAAGAGAGGTGTCTCCACCACCAATCACTAGTATATCATTGCCTAAATCGTACTTTGGCTTTCTCAAATAATTTTCCAGCCCTCCAGAGAAAACGTTATCAAGAAATTCGTAACCGCTAATTACTCCCTTAAGATTACTCCCTGGAACGTCGATATTCACAGTATCTCTAGACCCAGTGGTAATTAGAATTGCATCATTTTCCTCAAGTAGCTGTGATAATGGAATATCCTTTCCTATGGTAATGTTCGTTCTAATATCCACTCCCATTAATTTAACCTTCTCAATTTCATCTATCAGTACTTCTTTGGGTAAATGATAATCGGGAACTCCGTACCATGCGGTTCCTCCCGCCATATTGGATGATTCGAATATTGTTACCTTATGTCCATATCTTCTGAGAAGAACCGATGCTGCAAGTCCAGCCGGTCCAGCTCCTATTACTGCAACCTCTTTTCCCGTGTCTTGAGCAATTGAGGGAGGTGGTTGTCGATGTTTCCTCTCCCAATCCGCTATATATCTTTGAATTAGACCTATTGCAATTGGTTGTCCTGACCACTTTAACACACAAGCATCTTCACATAATCCTTGTAGCTGAGGACAACACCTTGCAGTCACTCCGAGTAATGGATTTGTCTCACGGATTCTCTCATACGATGTTTTGAAGTCGCCCCTCGCAGCAGCCTCATTCATGCCGCGAACATCGAGAAGAACAGGGCATGCATCAATGCATACCGGAGTTCCACATAACAAGCACCGTTCAGCTTCTTTCATTACCTCTTCGTCAGAGTAAGGTTGTTGAACTTCTGAAAAATTGGTCTTCCTTTTTTCCGGGTCGGCTTTACGAAATGGAAATTCTCCAACACGGTTGGGCTCAACCATATATATTGAATGTAAGCGGCTTAACTTATAATGCTTATAGCAAATTTAGACTCATGTCATATTTTATAGAACGGGAGTTCATTCAACCTGAAGCATACAGCAAATAGGAAATTGTAGCGATGAATAATCCAATATCAGCTAGTTCGTTATCCAGGCGTACGCGGTGTCCTCCCTCATGTTGTCCCAATCCAGATGCTTCACCTACGGATGTACCTCGAAATCTCTTTATTTTGTGCCGTAATGTGTAGTGACCATGGTCAACATCTGAGAGATTCGGATATGGAAAGTTATCTAACCTAGAAATGTACCTGGTAGAGCTGTTTACATAATCTATCCAAGACTTTCCCTCAGGATGACTTGCCAGCATGTAAAACTTTCCTTTATGTTTGAATAACTGTTCCCTAACAACAAAAACCTCTTCACCTGGATGGATTTCACCTGTTTCATGACGAGAAGAATTGTTTATGGCTTTTCGCACCGCGTAAGAAAATGGTCGACGCTCACCGTCTACGATATTACTAAGCACCCATTCTTGCTTGTCTTTGTATCGTATGAGCTTAAAACTAAAGCCTTCATGTTTTTTTATTTTAGCTATTTCTTGCTTCCCTGAAAATATAATTGCCTCCGAATCTTTCGGCCTTTTCTTAATTACAAACTCATAAGACATTTGTTGCTTAGTCTAGAATTCCTTTTATTGTAACATATTTGTTTCTCAATTGAATGCAAGAAGACAATAGTGTCTAATGAATAACTCTGAACAAACTTCAAACCTTTAACAAGTTTATTGTACATAAATACAAATATGACAAAAGATGGAACAAATATCGATAAAGTATCCAAACTACTAGACGTACTGGATAAACATATGAAGGAAAAAGATTGCCCGCACACTCCTAGTGAACTACTTAAAGAATATGAAAGTTAACGACTTGTTAAATTGTTTTGTTTCAATTACAAATTCACATTGGGTTTCATGGATTCAAATGAATCTTCAAAATAGTAACAAGCAAAACGAACGGTTTAAGAATGGAAGTTTTGTTACCATAGGTAAGTGCGCCTAATCCTATGGCCTATACAGGTAGACCTTGATTATAATATTCTTGATAAATTAGGGAATGATATTTCAAAAGAATTTGAAGATATCAAATTAACTTTAGATGTACACATTGATTTAAAGACAGCCACCAACTTTCAATCTTCAGTTAATAAACGTAGAAATCAATGGAATTCATTCAAGATACTAGAATGGCTTAACAAGTTCAGCCCCAGTAAGGCAACAAGGATACTTGGTATACTTGATTTAGACGCGTATTCGGACGGGTTTGATTTTGTATTTGGAGAAGCATTTTATAGAGGAAGAGTAGGCGCAGTGTATCTCTCTAGGCTAAGGCAGGAATTCTATGGCTTAAAGCCAAATGCGTCGTTATTTTATCAAAGGTTGGTTAAAGAAGCTATACATGAATTAGGACATGTTTTTGGTTTTGACCATTGTAAGAAATCACTATGTGTCATGTATTTTAGCACGTCCTTGCTTGATATTGATGCTAAAGGAAGAAGCTTTTGCCATTCTTGTAGGAAGAAATATCTGAATAGCAGAGGACTAACTGCGCCCTAGGAAACCAGGCTTAGAATGTTGTGATTAATTTATTAGCTTGAAAAACTGTAGCTTTATTAGAAGTTTGAATCTATATTATCTTTGTTCTTCGAATGAGATACTATGTCAAATGCAAGTTAAACTCGCAAGCAAGAAAAAAGCTTGCCAATTTTATCAGGTCAGGCAATTTAGCTAAAGGACAAGTATTCTATGAAGGAATGCATGCTGCTTTGAGGGACGCAACTATAGATGATATGGACATAGTTCATTTTGTAGAGGTTTGTTATTGTCTTGAGGGAGGTTTGTACCCAATGGCAATGGAATCACCAACACTAAGGGAGTATTTTGATTCAATTGTGGAAGTAAAGGACGCGCGATTTAGAGATAAATGCACTATGGAATGTGAAGCCTGCGACTGCACTCGTGCAATCAAACTTCCAGGAAAGTCGTTGATTGAAAAGCTAAATCTAGTGAAGGATGTTTTACAAGAAAGAAAAATTGATAGTACCAGATTCCTAGACAGTGGTAGAATAGTACTCAATAGGAGAAAGCAAAGGCAAGGAATAGATGCTCTGAAGAATATAGTCTATGAATGCACATCCTCAAAAATTAAACCAATAATAGCAGGAGCTGCAATCTCAGGGCTTTTTGCAATATTTTATGATGGCGAATATTTCAGAATAAAGAATATTCCTGATACCAATGAGGCCCGTCAAATTTTTGACAATCTTGGACTTAGCATTAGTGACTCGGTTCAAAGTGTGAAGCAAAATACCAAGCAATCCCTAGCTGGAAGCGACACCTACTCTAATATTGTTTGATACCTATTTTTAATTTAGGAAAATAAGCTTCAGTATCAATGCTTATCCAAAAATTATATTATCCTTTTGTAATGTATCCTTACCACAGAAGGGACAAAATTTTGCATTTTTTACAGTAGAAAACCCTATTAACTGAAATTTTAATTTACAACGATTGCAACAGAACGTTTCAGCCCTCATAAGTTTTCACAGATTAGCTAAAAATTTATAGTTTAAACTTTAGTATGACAGAAATAACTTTATTTTACATAGGACGCTAATTGATAAACTTGAAATTCATCCCTTACTCTTTGACACAAATCACTTATGGTAACCGGTTTCTCCATAAAAGAATCTATAATATCTTCTTTCATATATTTCTGAAAAACCACATCGTTATCAACTTCATAAGCACTTAGAAGTATAGTTCTAACCGTAGGATTAAGTTTTTTTACCTTCTTTAGTAACTCCAAACCATTGAGATTTGGCATTCTGAGGTCACTAATGACAAGAGCGTAATTGTCTTTATTATCGGTGAAATGTTCTAAAGCTATCACAGGGTCGTTGAATGAAACAACTGTAATATCATCAATATTTCCACACAAAGCATCATGAAAAAGCTCAGTAATATCTATCTCGTCATCTATGATACTAACGATTCTATTGCTAGTAGGCGTCTAACGCCACACCTCAACTATTACCAAGGAACCCCAATTTCCTGAATCGTATATTTGTTTGCGTCACGGTATGCTATAAAGTCTATGTTGGTGACATTCTAATCCCTAAATATGATAATATCTGAGTTGTGGATTTAATTGGGTGAAATACAATCATATCAACCCGTAAACGACAAAACAAAATTAATTTTTTAAAACCATGAAAGTGTTTGTCATTAGTTCCATTCTAGTTTGGTGCATTATAATTGACGATTCAAAAGCTGGAATTTCCAAAAATGTCCCATATAAAGTCAATAATAATCATGCGAACGAAAAGCTATTAGCAAGGATTATTAAAAATACATAACTTAAGAGAATAAAAATGAGTGAACTTCGTATAAAATTAAGTTCAAAGGATGTAGAAAATATCAACAAATTGATGGAAAAATATGGATTTAAAACAAAAGAAGACCTGTTCAAATTTCTTGTAACTATATTCGCACAGCATTATGTAGAGTTTTTGTGGGGTGTCAATGAAACTGAAAAAGATGCGAAAGATGAATTTTATAAAAGATGACTGAAATTGAAAAAACCGAATGTTGATCCAGCTTATTATTGCAGCTAAAAATGAATTCAAATATATCGTAATTCCAAAATACGTTCTTGACTTAACCATATTAAAAAAACTCAATTCCAAAAATCTAGATATATAAGATATATTAAGAGTTTTATAATGAGAATTTCATCAAAAATCGCAAAGGCAATTAATGATCAAATTGCTTATGAAGCGTCAGCTACCCATGCATACGTTGCTATAGGCTCATGGTGTGAAAGAACTGGATATGATGGAAGTGCAGCGTTCTTTTTTGAGCAAGCTAATGAGGAGAATACACATATGTTAAAGTTCGTCCATTATCTTAATAATAGTGGAGCAGAAGCCATAATTCCAGCAACAGAAAAGCCACAAGGCAAATTCGATTCGCTAGAATCTACATTCAAGGCTGGTCTAAAAAGTGAACAGACAGTTACAAAACTCATTAATAATTTAGTAGAGGTTGCTGACAGAGAGAAAGATCGTGCTACATACTCATTCTTACAATGGTTTGTAAGCGAACAAATAGAAGAAGAAACATTATTTGAAACCATTCTTCAAAAGTTCGAGGTAGTTGGAAGAGACAAACTAGCCGTATATCAAATTGACCAATCATTGGCCTCAATTAGATCTGAGATTATGACTAAAGGAGTTAATCAGCAACAACCATGAGCCCAGGATTATAGCCACTGCGTTTGAATGCCACTATCGGCACTTTACTCGAAATTTGATAAACTATGGAAATAAAAATAAAATTAAATAATCAATTCTTGCACTTTCTTCATGTCTGTTAACAAACTCATGAAAAAGCTAGTTACATAAGAAAAAGAAGGAAAGAAAGGATTACTTTTCTTCCAATTCTTTGATCCTCTCCTTTATTCCTTTGACCTCCTTCTCAAGACCATCACTGTATTCTTTCAGCAACGAAATCCTTTCCTCCTTGGTCAGGAAGTTTCTTACTCGATCAACTCCTATTCCACAGCATCCGTACCCCATTTAATCACCTCCATGTATTCCATTATCGGTCATACGATATATAGCAAAAGGATGTATTTATATATATCGGACATCCAATATGATGTGTATGCGAGAACTCGGTGGTGAATGTTGCGATATGAGAGGACTGTTGGGATTTTTAATTCTCTTTTTACTCTCAAAAAAACCAATGCATGGACAAGAAATAGCTAGTGAGCTCGCAAAAAGAAGAGGGGAAAAACCAAGTCCCGGAACAATTTACCCAGCTCTTAAGAGTCTAAAAGATTTGGGTTTTCTGTATGAGGAGAAAGAAGGCAAAACTATAACCTACGGGCTTTCACCTAAAGGTGAAAAGGCCCTCGAAATAGCCAAGAAAAGGTTTACGAGAACATTTTTGGGGATTATTTCATAAGCTGCATTTTCAGGTCTGGTATCTTTAGGTTATTGCTTTAGACCTAGTAGGAACATAGCTTATACTGTTGGGTTGTAAGATGTAAACTCTTTTCATAAAATATTTGGAAAACAAACCATAAAGTATTATAAATTGTAGTATTATACAAGCATTGATCACCATTAAGAAAGACCTGGATTCTGTAACTTCAATTCTGTACCACACTCTAAAAATAACACCATTTAAAAGAGATTATGATACCTCATTTGGAAAAATAGCTAATATTCTAAAGCGTTATGATTTAAGCGAAAACCCAAGAAACCTGCGGTTTAGATTTACTTTGTTTATGCAAGAATTTTTTGATTCTATTCCACAAGATCAATGGAATCTAAATGATCCCACGTTCATAAAACAATCCGAAGAATTTGCAATTAGAAAGTTTAAGGAATGGATATTAGAACAAGTAACATAACCGCTCTTTTAAATATACTATTACATAATATTATAAGTTCACCGACATCATATAGTGCTTTATGAACGAAGATGTCGCTCATCAAAATCTAATGATTTGAGTTCCACAATCAGTCCTTGGTCCCATCTATATTTCACTTTCATTAACTCTGAAACTTCTGCAGCTAATCGAGTTTCCTTCATTGGATTGACTATTCGTGCGACACCAATAAAATTCAAACCGTCAACGCTGAATGAAATATTCCGATTATGGTTAATGTTTCGAACCCAATGTGCTCTTGCCTTGAGTTCTGACATTACGTAATATTTTCTGTTACGCTTTACATACCATATTTCTATTCTATGCTCTTTGCCCGTTTTCCAGCCCACCGTTGTCAAATATAGGAATTGTGGTTCATTCAATAGTTCATCATCAAATCAAATCGTACCTTAAGATATTATCAATTATCATAAACCTTTGGTTGACACATTATTGTGAAATATTGCAAGGGGACAATACGATTTTAGTCTAAAGATTGTAGACACGAATTGGTCGAAGTAAGAAGAATTTATATCAAGATCATAATAAGTTGAATGACAAGCGAATAGCAAAGATGGATGCATATCTGGAAGAAGAGCTATATGACATTCTAATCTACTGTTTACAGAATCCTGATGCTTCAGATTTCGAAGCCAAAAAACAAAGAGTATCTACGATTGGTAAAGAGCTTTATGCCGATGGAGGCATGGACGCTATGGAGAACATGTTTTATTCAATTGAGTTTAGAGTAAAAGAAGAAATTGGCAAGGAAGCCAAACCATACCGGTCGTGGTGGAACGGTATATCGACTGAATGGAAATATTAGAAAGAAGATGATTTAGTACTACTGTAATTATTAGTCATAATACCTCAGTTACTTGTTTTATATTAAATGTCTGAACTGGCTATAAAGTTGGTTAAATATTATAGAGAAGAATTATTTTTTACAGATAAATAGCATAAGTTGTATTACAAAATTAAGTCATATTGAATTGAATCTGTATAATTCATTAACACCGTGTGCAATGTGTCATCAGCTGTCCCTGACTGATAGAATGATAAATACAAGAATAGGAAAAATATGCACAAAATGCGACATTCAAACGACCAAAGCAAGAAATAAGGTCAAGATAAGCAAAACAACTAAGGCTCCTAAAAAATTACTTAAACAATTGAGTTAATTGAAGACTTGAATTTCTATAATACTTATAAGTAAAGTACTTGGCACTTAAAGGTCGGGAGTCAGATTATGAAATCTGAAGAAAGGGAGAAGTGTGGAATTCTCTATCAAACACCCGGTTGTCATCCTTTTGTAAAATGGGCGGGAGGTAAGAACCAATTAATACCTCAAATAATTAGGCTCATGCCATCAAAATTTGCAAGATATTTTGAACCATTCCTTGGTGGAGGTGCTGTATTCTTTCATATCGCTTCCTATAATAAGAACGCATTCCTTTCTGACATCAATATGGATTTAATTAACGCTTATAAGGTTATACGAAACCATGTAGAAGAACTTATTACGGCTCTAAAATACCATCAATCTGAATACAATAAATCTCCAAAAAGATACTACTATCAATTACGAGATACAACAGAAGTGCTCAATAAAATAGAGAATGCTGCTCGATTTATAACACTAAACAAAACATGCTACAATGGACTGTATCGTGTGAATAGGAACGGTTTATTTAATGTTCCAATTGGAAGATACAAAAACCCGCTAATTTGCGATACCATTAACTTGAAGAAAATGAATATAGTTTTAAGACAATGTGCAATATATTTGGGAGTAATTGACTATAAGAAAATATTAATTGAAAAGGCACTTAAAGATGATTTTGTATACCTCGATCCACCTTTCCATCCGATCAGTAATACTGCAAATTTTACTAGTTACACCAATAATGGTTTTACTCTTGATGATCAAAAAGAGCTTGCATTAATATTCAAAGAACTGACAAGAAGAGGATGTAAGCTATTACTTAGTAACTCAAATACGCAGGAAATAAGAAGGCTTTACTCAGACTTTTCTCACCTTACTGAAGTAGCTGTTGTAAACAGATCCATCAATGCAGTTGGCTCTAAACGTGTAGGACATAATGAATTATTGATAAGGAATTATTCATGATTAGTGTAATATTGGATTAGTAACTTAACCTATAGCATTTTTCAACCTCTGCTTTTCTTACTAATGTATAGAAAAGAAAATAATAGAAATAAACAAAAGAAATCTTACAACTTTAATGTAATTCACATGATGTAAGCACTAAAAATTGCTGTAGTAATTAATGGCAAGTCAAGAAGAGATTATATTGGGATTAAATGTTATCACTGCATTTATAACTATGTGGACAAAATTATTTTTGTATGAATTCGCAAAGTGACACATATAACAATAGTGTATTCCTTTCACCTAGGTCAATTGCAGTAATAGGTGCCTCCGAAAAACCAGGAATAGGGAGGGCGATTTTTAGCAACATTAAAAATGGCTATAAAGGGAAAATCTATCCAGTTAGCCCTACTAATGAATATGTATCTGGAATGAAGGCATACAAAAGTGTCCTTGACATACCAGACGAAATAGATCTTGCCGTTGTGGCCACTCCAAACAAGATTGTCCCCAAGGTTATGGAAGAAGTAGGAATGAAAAAAATTCAAGGTTCCATTATTGTTTCAGCAGGATTCAAAGAAGTTGATGAGCAAGGCGCCATTCTTGAAAGGGAAGTCGCCGCCATTTGTAAGAAATATGGTACTAGGGTGATCGGTCCAAATTGTTTGGGTATAATGAGTTTATCAAAACAAAACATGATGAATTCTACATTTCTGAAAATTACACCAAAATATGGGAATATTGCTCTTGTGTCACAAAGTGGAGCTATTTGTGCTGCTACTGTCGAAGATGCCATGGCACAGGGAATAGGTTTCTCAAAAGTAATTAGTATGGGTAACAAAATAGATGTTGACGAAAATGATGTATTAGAATTATTGTGTCTTGATCCTGAGACTTCAGTGATCATAATGTACCTTGAAGATATTCATGATGGCAGAAGATTTATGGAAATTGGCAGGAAAACAACCAAGCAATACGAGAAACCTATAGTTGTAATAAAGGCTGGAAGAACACCAGAAGGAGCAAAGGCAGCAATGTCTCACACAGGCGCTTTGATGGGAGCTGATGAAGTATATGATGCACTATTTTTGCAGAGTGGTGTAATCAGAGTTGATACAATGCAGGAACTTTTTGATCTAGCTACTGCATTTTCAAAGCAACCAATTCCTAAAAATGACAAAGGTACAGTAATTGTATCAAACGCAGGCGGACCTGCCATAATATCCACAGATGCATGTTCAAAATATGGAATGAAACTAGCAGACATAGCCACATCAAGAGAAGCAATAGCTAAAGTTATACCTGCTCACGGATCCGCAAGGAATCCAGTAGATATTGTGGGAGATGCAGATTTTAATCGATTTGAAAAAGTCCTGAATGAAGTGGTATCAAATCCTAATGTGGGATCGATTGTTACAATGTGTACTCCATCAGCTACTCTGGACTATAATGATCTTGCAAGAACTATAGTCAAGACTACTGCTAACTCTGGAAAAACCTCTCTTGCAGCGCTTATGGGTCTTGCAGAAGGAACAGAAAATAAACAAATCCTTTCCGATGGAGGTATTCCCCACTTTCCATATTCAGAGCCAGCAATAAGGACACTGAAAGCAATGTACGATTTTTCTAATTGGAGTATAGGAAAAGAAACAGAAGTTAAGAAATTTAATATTGATAAGGAAAAAGTCAAACAAATTTTTGATAAAGTAAGGAATGACGGAAGGAAGCATCTTTTGGAAGAAGAAGGTTACGATGTATTGAACGCCTATGGCTTTCCAAGACCAAAAAGCTATCTTTGTACTAACGAAGAAGAATGTGTAAAGAGGGCCGAAGAAATTGGTTATCCTGTAGTTATGAAAATTGTCTCGCAAGACATAATCCACAAATCAGATGCTGGAGGAGTAAAAGTAGGTCTTAAAAATAAGCAACAAGTTTCATTTTCTTTCAATGAAATAATTGCCAATGCAAAGAATTACAAGAAAGATGCAAAAATTAAAGGAGTACTTGTGCAGCAGATGATAGAATCTGCCAGAGAAACAATTCTTGGTGCAAAACACGACAAGCTCTTCGGTCCCTTAATCATGTTTGGGTTAGGAGGAATTTATGTTGAAGCTCTCAAGGATGTGGTATTCAGATTGGCCCCTATTTATGAACAAGAGGCAATGAAAATGGTCGAGTCAATTAAAACATACAAGATATTGAAAGGTATAAGGGGACAACCACCATCAGATTTAAAAGTATTAGTTGAATGCCTCTTGCGACTATCTCAACTGGTTACAGATTTCCCTGAAATTACAGAATTTGATATGAATCCATTATTGGTATTGGAAGAGGGAAAAGGAGCCTGCGCAGTTGATGTAAGAATCGGCCTTGCGTAAATACCTAAAACAAAATTTTTTATTTTTAGATTTCTATTCTAACTCTAACTATTCATTAGTAATCTTTTTACCACATTCAGTACAAAATTCTGCATCGCTTTCATTTTGATAGCTACAATAAGAACATTTACCTAATTGATTGGATTCTGAAGATTCTGAATTTTCAAGCAAAATTATATCACCAATTTTTGAAATATTCTTCCAAGCAACTTCAACATTTTGATTGTTGCTCTTTTTAGGGATCTTGAGATTTATCTCCATTTTGCCCTTAGAAGTTCTTTTAAGACCAATTTCCTGGACATTACCGATCAACATAGCATCCCAGTCATATGCAGGCATTCCGACAAGAGATTCAATTGAAATAAAATCATTTTGTATGACAGGAGATTGTGGTGGATTGATAGTGGTTTTGGAACTTTTACCAGTATCTTTTGTATCCGATACTTGAGTGTTTGATAATTTGGATGATTTAGATTTCTGTTCTTGCTGTAATTCTTCTGGGGCATCAAATTTTCTATACTGTGCAATTATACTCTTGCAAGTATCACATTTGTATTCACCTTTCTCATATAGTGTCACACCCTCACCAAGATCTTCATTGGGATTTTCAAAACTGATATTCGGTGACCCCTCATAGTCTTTATCACATTTGTTGCAACGGTACTTGACAAATCTGTCTGAAGGAAGCCTTCCTATACCTGCCAAAAACAACTCTGGCCCTCCTAGATTGCCTTTTTTTTGCTCTTCATCTGTAATATGGGCAAGCACATATCCACCAGAACCGCGTAGTTTTTTCTCCCTCAGTTCTTGATTTTGACCCTGATCCTCCATCATATTTTTATTATCACTTGTGTAGAATTTAAATTATCAAGTCCAGACGAGATCAATCAAACCGTAGTAGCAGGGAAAAATAGACGATCGAGAATGATTAATTTCAATATTATTTGATCAGAATTTTATATCATCACACTTATATCTCCGTTAAAAGCTCACTAACTTAACTTAAGGTGCGGCAGGTAAGTTAAGTGAAAAAATACGTGACCTTTCCAGATCTTCCGTAACTTTTGTCAAAAACAAGATATGAATTAAAAATGGTATCATTTGAAGAATTAGGTCTAAATATGTCTCTAGTAAGGGCGGTTAAAGAAATTGGAATGGATAGTCCTTTTCCGATCCAAGAATATTGTATTCCACTTATTTTGAAAGGTAAAGATGTGATAGGACAAGCACATACAGGTACTGGAAAGACTGCTGCATTCTCTCTTCCTCTAATAAATAGAATAAGATCAAAAGGACCAATCCAAGCTCTAATTATTGTTCCAACAAGAGAATTGGCTATGCAAGTCACAACTGAAATTAAAAAATTCTCAAAATATATGGGAACAAGATGTTTGGCTATCTATGGAGGACAAGGAATTAACATACAAAAAGATCACCTTAGAAGGGGAGTACAAATTATCGTGGCAACACCTGGCAGACTAATAGATCATTTAAAGCAAGGTACGATTCAACTAGATGATGTAAATTATGTTATTTTAGACGAAGCTGATAGAATGCTAGATATGGGATTTATAGATGATATAAAGTTCATTCTTTTTTATGTAAATGAAAGAAGGCAGACATGCCTATTTTCCGCAACGATGCCTGTTGAAATTTTAAGACTATCTAGGGAATATATGAAAGACCCTGAACAAATTAGACTCAATGAAGCTGAAATTAGTTTAGAAACAATTGATCAATCTTATCTAATTGTGGAAGAGCGAGAGAAATTTAAGCATCTTTGTAATTTTATTAAAAATAGAGAAAAAGGACAACAAACAATTGTTTTTGTTGCTACAAAACAAAGAACTCAGAGGATAGCCGATGAATTAAATAAACAAGGATTTCGAGTAATTACAATTCATGGAGATTTATCTCAAAGACAGAGAGACTATTCAATGCATAGATTCAAGAATGGAACTGAAGATATACTTGTGGCCACCGATATAGCTGCAAGAGGTATAGATGTACCAGCTGTGGGAAATATTATCAATTATGATATACCTGAAGATCCATTGATCTATTTCCATAGAATAGGAAGAACTGCACGGGCAGGTGGAAGTGGTAAAGCGATTTCGTTAGTATCAAGTAGTAGGTATGAAGATTTTTCAAGGATTTTAAAACGTACAGAACTACCAATCAAGAGACTGAACGACGAAATAGGAATCGAAGTTCCTGCATTGTATGTCAGCAGAAACAGAGTCAATAGACAGAGGTCCTTTAATTATAATGGTCAAGGTAGAAGATTCGGCTTTAGAGGGGTTAATAGGAGCCGATACCATAATGGTAGGCAGTATACTAATAGCCATTACAGAAGAGGATAAATATATAAAAATAATATTTTAGAGAATTACAAATAACATTTCAAGGTATCGTAGAAATACAATATATAGACAGATCATTATCAATTAGGAAACTATTCGATAAACTTAATTACTGTTTATCTAAATAGTCTTTAATTTCCGGACTCAGTTATTTGGGAGGAATTCTAGCAATCTTTTTTCAAATCTATTTCCATTACTTCCTGACATAACTACGTGTCACAATTTAATTGGCATTAATTTGATGAACTATCTTCAATTGCTTTGGCACATTTATCACAATACTTCTCTACTATTATTGCTCCTTCAGTACTGTATTTGACTAACTTTGTTGCGGGTTCTCCACATCCTATACAGAATCTTGAATTCTTTTCTGCGTTTGAAATAAATGGCTCAATGCTTTTCAGTTTCTTTTCTAACAATCACATCTTCTCTAATTATATAGAAAGAATGTACACAATAAACTAGATAAAACTATTATAATAAATAAAGAATTATTATTGAGGTGGACGACTCTTATCAACTTTGAATCTGGAAAAGTTTTCTTTCGACACTGCAATGCCACATTGGTTTTATCACTGTGTTTTACAATGCTATTAAATAGAGCAAATGTAAACGGTAAATAGCGCCATTACTTTATGGCTATAATTCCGTTTGTAATTTTTTCAGTTACTCAATCTGAAAACAGATAGTTGATGTCTTTCGCCCATTAGCTAGAAAAATCTTATATTACTTACCCATTATCCGTTAGACATGACGTTGGAACGCATCTCGACAGGAATAGCTACTTTGGATGCGCTAATCGAGGGTGGAATCCCAAGGGGTTTTACTGTGTTGGTAGCTGGTAATCCTGGTACAGGCAAGACCATACTTACAACACATTTCCTTTATGAAGGTCTACTTAGAGGGGAAGCAGCGCTATACGTTTCTTTCAGCGAGTCTAAGAATCAGTTTTATGAAAATTTCAACCGTTTTGGAATGAGATTCGTGGATTTCGAGAAAGATAATAAATTTGCTTTCTTGGACTTTGCTTCAGTAACGAAAGAAGGTATAGGCGATGCACTCGAAGAAGTTCTCATTGCCAGCAGAAATATCGAGGCGAGGAGGGTGGTTATTGATTCTTTTTCTGCTATATTACTAGCTTTTGATAACATAATCGAAGCTAGAATTACCTTACAGGTAGTTTTAGGAAAGATGTTAAGGTCTGAAGGAATAACAAATATGCTGATAACTGAAGTCCCTATGGGGACTCGGACAATTGGGTCTGGGATGGAAGAATTCGTTGCAGACGGAATTATACAACTTGAGCATGGTACTAGTGATGCAATCCCCGCTACTTTGAAGGTAATTAAAATGAGGGCTACTTCAATGAATAGAGAACCTCATGTCTTGCTCATCGGAGAAAAAGGCATGGTCATGTACCCGAAACAACCCCTTAAGATGATTTTTCCGACATCAACTGATAGAATTAGCTCTGGAGTTCCGGGGCTGGACGAAAGAATCAGAGGAGGTTTTTTAAAAGGGACGACAACCATATTGTCCGGAGCAGCTGGTTCGGGTAAAACAACTCTTGGATTCCAATTTTCAGCACAGGGAGTCCTTCGTGGTCAAAATAGTATGTTCTGTTCACTCGAAGAATCGCCGGGTGAAATTAGAGTTATGGCTAAATCTCTGGGATTTGATGTCAATGAGCTTGAGAAGAAAGGACTCCATTTGTTATCATGGATGCCAGAAAGTCAAAGTCCAGATGCACTTATTTCAGCATTGGCCTCACGCATAGAAGCTGTAAGACCTTCCATCTTGATATTAGACGGGTTGTCGACGTTTGAGCAATTGTATAAACAAGAAATGTATTCGATTACAAAGCGACTAGTCAATTTAACTGAATCGTCTGGCATAACTTCCATATTCACCTTCCTTACAGACCAACAGTCAGGACTTAATCTCTCTTCCTACGGTATATTTTCTATTTTTCAGAACATAATTCTTCTTCGATATGTAGAGGCAGATGCCCAATTGAAGCGGTCAATGTTGATACTTAAAATGAGAGCTTCTAGTCATGATCAATCCATTCTCCAATTTTCAATTCAAAGTAAGTCGGGACTTAAAGTAATTGGCAAAATGGATGAGTATCAAGGTATTTTGAGTGGAATTGCCCAAAAAGTCTATCAAAAGTACCTGGAGAAAGAGAAAAAAATACAGGAGAAGGAAACCGAACGCAGGCAAAAAAGAAAGGCTATTCTAGATGCGCAACAGAAAAGAATTTCCCAGCAAGAAAGAGCAAGGAATACCCAGAGAGGAAAGCGAGTTAAAAAGTTGTAGCATGAATAAAGCACCGACGACACTTTTATTTCCTGTAATCAGCTGGCAAATCTAAAATATGGTATAATTCATGTCTAAGAAAATTTCCTTTGAAGAAGCTTTTGCACAAGCGACGAGCGAGGCCATCAAAATATTAGGAGACGTTGTTTCAAAAATAGTTACTGATTATTTGGAAGCAAGATACTCTATTAATCCAACTAAGGCAGCAAACAATCCAGGGGCATTGGATGAAGCATTAGAGCATGCAATAGACGGGGGCAGGGCTATTGTTGAAAGGAGGCTAATGAATATTCTTTATGAAAAATTGGGATTAGAGCCAAACACTTCAAGAATAAATACAGGGCATAACGATATAGTAACATTCGAACAGAGAGTAAACGAAGCCAGACGAAGTTACACTAGGTGAGTAAGTGTCCACATTGATTAACAGACCTCAATACTTCAAAATATCATCGTGATAATCCAGAAGACAAGAATTATTAAATTAATCTCCTACATTTTTTGAAGTTGAATTACGAATCACTTTTTCATTGTAGTAAGAGTTGGCAATACGAATGAAAACGTGGCGCCGCAAGCATGTTTGTTATTTTTACCAGAAATAGACCCACCATGCGCTTCGATTATATTCTTTGAGATAAATAGGCCTAATCCAGTGCCCTTATCTGACATTGTAGTAAACTTTTGAAAAAGTTTTGGTTGGATTTGAGGGTCTATGCCCCTTCCAGCGTCTTTTACACTGACTTTAACTAAGTTAGTAGTATCCAGGTTTACTGAAACAGTAATTTTACCAGAATTGGTAAACTTAATTGCGTTATCCAACAAGTTGAACAAGACTTGAGCTATTCTATCATTATCCGCATGAACTATAACTCGATGAAATGGAAGTACTAATTTGATTTTTGGTCTTATTCTAACTTGATTTTTGTTTAGGATATCTGACTTCTTCTTTATGTCATTAACAACATCACGAATGGTATCGATTATATTAAAATCAGTATTGGTTAATTTTAGCAATCCAATCTCAAGTCTTGTTGCATCTAACAAATCAGAAATAAGTGTATAAAGACGGTCAGCATTTCTCGCCAATCTTTCAAGATAGTGTTCCCCTCTTTCTGGAAACATTTGTAACATTTCGCAATATCCGATAATAGATTGAGTTGGAGTCCTTAGCTCGTGGGCAGCGATATCAATAAATTCAGCTTGTGCTTTGGTACGTGTTTCAAGTTCTTCATTCACCGCTCGAAGCTTCTTATTTACTTCACTCATAGACTCAAATGATTCACGTAAATCTGAATATAGCTCGGTTAGCTCCAAATTTTTTCTTTGTAATTCTAGATTCTGTCTCCTTATGACCTCACTTAAATCAGAAGACAATCTATTTTATTACCAACCATAATCCTATGTTTGAGAGCATTAAGCATATTTCAATTCCCAAGTCACAAAATAAATGTAATTTAAACATTTAATACATTTCCATAGCTATGAATTAAGTCGCTTAAATTTATCAAAATACTCATAACACAAGCCCAAAATTATTTTACAAAAGCCAATTGATTAATTTGATTCGAAATCATCAAGCGTAAAATTTTATTTCTAAAGAAGCTAAGTCAATTTTTGGTTGATTACTCATTGAAACGCGATTCGTGTTGACATCTAATGGTGCGTCAACTAGAATTTTATCTTGGCAATTCTTCTAAGGCCCAGCCACAGTATCGGCGCACCAAAGGCAACCATGGAATATGTTAAAACTGCAATTGAATACTCTAATTTAAGAAGAATCAAAAATCCAATAGCCCAAAATATCATGAAACCTTCAGAAATTTATACCCGTCTTGTGTAGACAGCAAATTGTATCATCAGTTCTTTCGTGGTTCATCAGCCTGATCCTGATAGAATGGTTTGAGGAGATATCTTGTTCCTAACAAAGCGTATTATGGTAAATTAAGGGATATATGAGTGGGATTCAACCCTTCTATCATGTCGCGCAGTCATATACTACAAAGTTGAGAACATAAAACAATTTAATTTCTAAGATTTATTTCGTTTATGGAAGCACATTATACTATTAAGAACGATTAGTCAAGTGCCCCAAATTTTATAAATTATCAATTACACTTCAATTATCAAATTCTTTTAAAAGTTCTCTGGGAGTGTGCTGGCAATCCTTTTCTTTCATGTGTTTGTCCAGTACGTCTAATAGTCTGGATACTTTATCAATATTTGTTCCGTTAGATGTCATATTTGTAATCTGTTAATGAGCAACAAACTTCATAAAAGATTGCAGAATTTGATCAGGTGACAATCAATTTGGAGATATATAACAAACTTTCAGGAAAATCTAGAATATCTAAAAGGTATATATATTCAGTTAGACCATTATAATGTACCTAAACACCAACTGGGACTAATGGTTGTGTTCTTGTTCATCACTTCTGAGTAGTCCCAGTTGAATTATATTTGTTTTTAGAATGCCTACTATAAATACATTATCTTTGAAGATAACATGTCGGGAGTATTTTTATAAATGGAATGGAACATCGCTATAAAAATTGAGAACATGAATTATTGACATTACTAAAACTTATTTGTATTATGGTTGGTAACATCGTATAGAATTATTCTCAAAGCTACTACAAAAAAATTTTGATGTGAATTTGAGGAGTAAGCTTTCATCCACGAGCTTCATATCTGTGGCCTTTAAATGCATAACTGCGCTGTTTGAATCGCCATTAGAAAGAGCTTCATGCCGGCTTCAAATTGTTGTTTAGCTTGAATCGATATACTAGATATAGCCTGATGAGCATTCAGATGAATTGAAGCCGCTTCTTTATTTCCTTCTTCCAAAGCTTTTATCACTTCCTCAAGATGCATCTTGGTCAAGCTTGAACTGCCTGACATCGTCATATTTGTCGTATTTTGTGCATATATTGAATTCGATGTTGCTAATAATGGGAAATAAACTATTGAAGCCATAACGATGACAAACGTAGCAATAGCTTTCGTCATTGCTACTATTATTCCAATAAAATTTTAAATTATTAAAAGTCTCAAATTGAAAATTTTATTCTCATAAAACTCATACTTGCATTTCAATTGCTGGTCTAAACGTAGCTGTTATAATCTATGTTGGTGACTAGAGTATATGGTTGCAAGAAGCTCTTGGCGGGGTAGCATTTCATTCGGTCTTGTAAATATACCTATCAAATTGTACACTGCAACTAACAAAAGGGAATTTGTCTTTAATCAATTATGTCAAAATGGACATAGGATAAGATATAAAAAATGGTGCCCTGAAGAAGAAAGAGAAGTTCCGTATTCTGAGATAAAAAAGGGATATGAAGTAACCAAAAATAACTACATTGTATTTGAAAAGGAAGAACTTGAGAAAATTAGATTAAAAACTACAAGAACCATCGATATAAAGGAGTTTATAGAATACGATGAACTAGACCCGACTTTCATTGACGATAGTTATTATGTGGCAGCCGATTCTAAAAGCGGAAACGAAAAGCCTTATGTGCTTTTAGTGAAAATCTTAAATGACAATAATCTGGTCGCAATAGGGAAAGTAATACTTAAAGATAAAGAAAACCTAGTAGCCCTAAGACCATATCAAAGAGGACTGGTCATGCATATCCTAAATTATTTAGACGAAATCAAACCAGTTGATGAAATTCCAGAAATAGGAGGCAAAAAAGTAAAACTTGATACGGAAGAAATCTCGCTTGGAAAATTACTGGTTGAAAAATATCGCAAAAAGGAATTTGACATTGGTGATTATTCGGACACGTATGTGCAAGAACTTAGAAAGCTTATAGATGCAAAGAGCAAGGGAAGGACATTTGTATCATCGGCTCCAAAAGAAATGGGTCCTACCAAGGATTTGCTCCAAGCACTGAAGGCCAGCATCGAAACTAAAAAAAAGTAACTTCTGAAACAAACCAAATTTGACACGACCTTTGGTAGAATAGAATGCATATTCATCGGTAAATCAATTTACGCCATAGTTAAAGTTTTGAAAACACAGCAACACAGCAACAAATGACACAACCCAATGTGCAATAAATGCAATTATTGTTTGTTTATTATTTTACAAAGTCAATTGGATAACGGGATTCGGGATTCGAAACCATCAGGTTTAGACTTTACAAAACACACAAAAATGCGGTATGATTCTCCAGTTAGTAATAACTCTTGTTTTTGTAATGCATCCAACACACGTGTTATTCAAGTTTCAAATACTAAATACTAATGCTTATCTAAATAGTCGATAAACTTAATTATTCTTCATAATACAAGTAACTGGATGCTTACTAGCACTTCAAAATATATCACCATTGCTACTGTACTTTATCTGGTTGCATTTTTTGCATTTGCTTCAGGGCTGGTAAATTCTATAATAGAAGGCGGGCGAGCAAAGGGAATTATTATTCCATCAAGATCAGTACAGACTATAGGAGAGACTACCGTAATAGTTATGATACTATTTATGGGGATGTTTGGGGCATATTTGCTTTATAGTTCAGGGAAAGCAGCATCATCAAAGAGTCAATGGTCTTTTTTAATTGGAGGATTTGCAGTTCTCCTTATCGCGTTGATTGTTGGCTTCAGCATAATTAAGCTTAAAATGGGTGGTTAAGTCCATCTTAGAACCTTATCTTTTATTACGAAATTTCTTTGATTTGTTTTTGGATGTCCGAGAACTGTAATTGAAAGATCATTAAGATTTCTAATTTTAACATAAAAATTCAATGAACTTTTCTTGCTAAGAAGTCTATTACTTGTCACCACTTCCTTTCCCTTATAACGAATCATACTCGTTACCAGAAATGGGATATTAAAGTGTGATGTATGTTTTAAAATCATCATAAGAACAAAATAAAGTAATTGGTTTATACTTCCAATTTTTAGTGTATTGTTCGAACTCGGTGTTATATTTTTATAAAAAAGATTGGAAAATGAATTTATAGAATCAAAAACAATTAGGCAACATTCGTTCATTGATCTTATTATATCAACTATGGTATTGTCCAAGATATCTTCAGACGGGAGATATATTTTCAAAGCGCTTGATTTGGACTGGTAAATATGATCATCTATTTTCTGTATCTCTATGGAAGGAATCAATCCAGCCTTAACGTAAGAAGTAAATGCCGCATCAAGGTCCAAATAAACTATTTTACGGTGATTGTCATTATGATATTGATTCTGAAATTCTGATATAACTGATGCAATTAGACATATTTTTGCAAAAGTATCATCATAAATTAAAGTATTAAATCCATGGTTATCCAGTATTTCAGAAATCATGATTTTTATTATAATGAATTACAAAAAGGGGTTATAATGGATTATGATGATGAATCAAAGGAAAACGATATCGAATTAATACGAAAGGATTTTCCAGTTACGAAAAAAAAGATCTATATGAACTGTGGCTCATTTGCTCCAATGCCACTATCTACGATAAAATCAATTACTGATTTTCTTGTAAGATGCTCAGAAGAGGGACCAGACTCGAATTCTGTTCAAGAGTATATTACATCGCTTATGAAAGAGCTTCGAATTATTCTAAGTCAACTCATAAACTGTGAACCCGAAGAGATAATCTTCACTCAAAGTACTACTGAAGGATTAAATTATGTAGCGTCAGGTATTGAGTGGAAAAAATCAGACGTAATCATTGCACGAGGAGGTCTTCATGAGCATTATGCTAATTACTTTCCATGGTTAAATCTTTCTAAAAAGTATGGTGTCAAACTGGAGGAAATTAAGATTAACAATCAGGGATTCTTTGATCTTGACAAGATTGATAAAATTGCAAAAAAAAAGAATACAAAACTGATAACCCTAAGTCATGTTCTCTATAATAATGGTGCAATAATGCCCGTTGAAGAAGTCGGAGAAATTGCAAATAGGCAAAATGTGCTATATTCGATTGACGCTGCCCAGTCAGTAGGTACAATTAATGTAGATGTAAAAAAAATAGGCTGCGATTTTCTGGCTTTCCCTGGTTTCAAGTGGATATGCGGCCCACCGGGCATTGGAATCTTTTATTGCAGAAAAGAATCTGCTGAAGTGCTAACTCCCAAGTATATTGGAGGAGAGTCTGCAATTATCACAGAAGAAAAAAACCTGGTTTATACCAATTCTCCACAAAAATTTGAAACAGGTTTTAGAAACTATGTGGGTATCGCTGGTCTAGCATCTTCATTAAAGTACGTTCAGCGGTTGGGTGTAAACGCAATAAGGAAAATGAATATGAAAATCGCAAATGTAATAACCGAGGAGCTAAGAACGATTCCTAGTATATCGATCTTTGGACCCGAAGATGAAAAGCTCAGAACATCAATAGTTGCATTTGCGATAGATTCCGTCAGTCCAAAGGTTACAGTATCTAGTCTTCAGGAGAAGGGAATAATTGTTGCAGAGAGGGATGTTGTTGGAGGTGGAAAGAAAAAAGCAGTGAGAGCATCACCACATTTCTTCAATGCCCCAAATGAGGCATCCACATTTGTTGAAAATATTAAAATTATTCAAAACATGTTGGGTTGATTCTTTTTATCTTTTCCTGCCTGACCTTCGATTACTATCATCGTTAGTGTGGATCTAACCTTATCTATTCTTCTCACGTGCCATGTTATCGTTTCCCTAAGCTTATCCATAGTATCTGCAGAAATCTTTACAATAATATCGTATACTCCATATACTCCACTTACTTCACTTACCCCTGGGAGCTTTTTAATTTCCTGTAATATTTCCTCCTCAGAACCAAGATCACAATTTATTAAAACATAAGCTGTTGGCATACTACTACACTATAGTTTTAGGGACTATTAAAACTCGCTGTAAATATAAGGTACTCAATACTTCGTGCCAAATTTGAGATATTGTCCAGCGAGTAGACATTATTTTTTTATTTCTCTGAAAAATTCTTCTCAACGGCAATGGCTCTAATAGGAGACCCAGATGCACCAAAGAATTTCAGTGGTGCCATTATCAATGTAAAATATTGACTGTTTAGTTTATTCAAATTACACAAGTTCTCCACAATCAATATTTCCTTAGATAATAATAATTTGTGTACGGCAAAACTACTATCCGAACCCCTATCAATACTGGGTGAATCTATACATACTGCATTTACTTTCTTATTAATCAAATATTTAGCTGCATCCTCTGCAAGACCAGGACTGTGACTAAAAAAATATTCCTTATCAATTTCATTCTCCCACAGAGTGGAAAATACAATGGCATCTCCTTCCATTATCTTGACATTTGACTCTTCTATTTCATTAGCAGTAACTAGTTGATTTGATCCTTTCTTTATCTTGATTAGAATAGCATTAGAAATGAACCTCCTAACGGATATTTTGTCGATTGATGAGGCATCGCTTGCAAAATGAGATGGAGCATCCATATGAGTGCCTGTGTGAGTACTCATAAAGATCACCTCTGAATCATAACCATGCAGATCCATTTTAGTCCAAGTAATAAATTTGGGTAGTGGCGAACCTGGAAACACTTTGGTATCATTCCTTACTTCTCTGGTTAGGTCTAATATCATCGATAAGCATATCCTTAAGATTTATTCATATTTCTTTTGTCCTTACGAGCGGATCTAATTATTCCATTTACAATGATAATACTCAAAAATCCAAATGAACACATCAACAGGTAGAAGACTCCTTGTTGAGCTATTCCATTTAATTCATCTATGATCATTTCTAATGTCATATGAAATTAAGATAAATTAACAGGTAAAGAAATAAAATATTTGCTATATTATTAATCATTAATCGAAAATAAAAAATACACTTATTCTAGCAATTTTATATAATCACTTTAATAGTTTTATTTTATTTTCAGCCAATTCCAAACTTCAATTCCTCTAATTGCGCACTGCTTTCTAATAATTTTCCTTGCTCTTCTTGCGGCTTCAATTTCGTCGATTGATTTTGTTCTCAAAAATTGTATCAATAACTCCTCATAAAGTTTTTTTGCTCTCTCTTCAGAAAGTTCTTTATAGGGTTTTTTGCTCGATTTATTTGTTATTTCTTCCCGTCTATGATCATCTTCAGTGTTTGGCCGATTGAGTCCTTTTAATTCAGAATATTCTAATTTACAATCATCACAATTTTCATCAAAAAAATTCTTGTGGATATTACATCTAGACAAGTAACTAATATTATCGAAAGTTAGATTTAAGGAATGTATATGTGAGATATAAACCACCTAAATGAAATATTATATCGCCTTTTTGGCAACCTTAAACTTAAGAAGTTTAGTAATTAGCACGTACAATAGCGAGGAGACTATCAAACTTGGAATTGTGGAACCTATCGTTGGTATCTGTAATACGTATATCGGCGAAAGTTGTGAAAGTAGATAATATAACACCGCTCCAATAGACCACGCAATAATAGCAGGATATCCTATCTTTATCAGCGTGTTTCCATCACCATACATCATATTAGTCTGATATCTACCACGCTTAACTACAAAATAGTCGGTCAACACGACCCCAAATAGCGGAATAAATAGTGCCCCTATCAACAGCAAAAATTGTTCATACCCTTCAATTGATATAAAAATACTTAGAACAGTACTTACAATAGAAAATCCAATAATTAGATGTCGTTGATTTAGATTATGAAAGATACTTTGTGAAGAGATTGCTGCAGAATATATATCTGCAAATGCATTATCTACCTCATCAACAACGATAACCAATAGAATAAATCCGAATAAAATTGCCTGAATTGAAATAATGATTGATGAAACATCCCCAAGCCCCAATAATACTCCTCCAAGATAAAAAATGATATTTGTTATTGAAAATCCAACTAAAGTACCCACAAAGGCAGCCCTACTTGTCTTTGCAAACCTGTTGTAATCTGAGACGAGTGGCATCCAAGAGATAGGCATGGCAATTACAAGGTCAAGAGCAACAAAAAACGACATATCTTTACCAACCGTGGATAAGGCATTTGGAAGATTATGAGATAAGAGAACAACCAAAATTATTATTGAAGAAGCATAAACAATCCATATTGCAAACTTTGATAACCACTGTTTTACTAA
>Ga0081455_10001611_pt1 | contig 27562 bp, 21 predicted proteins | sample TabmetS3T2R1_FD_70207 | JGI IMG/M metagenome (GOLD analysis project Ga0081455, IMG submission 70207) | Tabebuia heterophylla rhizosphere microbial communities from the University of Puerto Rico - S3T2R1 | ecosystem: Host-associated > Plants > Roots > Rhizosphere ...
TCTGTACCGGTGCGGGCATGCTCTGGGCCGGCACGAGACTGCTCTGCGCGGGTATGGGCTCATCCAGGTCGGACACTGGCTCGACAGGAGGCATGGCTACCGCCGGTGGGGTTGGCGGTGCGTGCGGCACCTGCGGGACGGGCGTTGCGGGCGCTGCCTGGTGCCGTGGCGGCGACGGTGGTGGTGCTCCCGGTGTCACGATGGCCCTCAGCGCCGCTACCTGGGCGTCCACTGCCGGCTGGTAGGCCGCCAACGCTTCAGCCGCTGCCTCCGTCGTGGCCACCTGGGCGAGTCGCGTCAGCACATCGACACCTTGCAACAATACTTCAATATGCTCGCTGGTGAAGACCAGACGCCCTTCCTGCGCGGCCACAAAGCAGTCTTCCATGACGTGGGCCACACGTTCAGCGGCGCCGAGCTGCACGATACGCGCCGCGCCCTTGAGGGAATGGGCCGCCCGCATCAGGGCTTCAAGGCTCTCGGCATGTTGCGGATCACGTTCCAGCGTCAGCAGCCCGTCGTTCAACAGGGCTGTCTGCGTCTCCGCCTCCAGGCTGAATAAATGCAGCAGGGACATGTCACTGTAATCTTGGCCATCACCGCTGGTCACAAGACGTCCTTTCGCAAGGCGAGAAACAACAGTTCGTCGTCCAGGTAACCGACGCCTTTAGCCTGCCAGTCGATCACACCCTTGGTCAATCTGGGCGTGGCTTTGGCAACGGTCACCGGCGCGTCCCGTATGGCGCTGAGAGGAAAGCGCTGGATACCATAGAGTTCGTCAACCAGAACGACCCAGTGGTCGCTCTCTCTGGCAATGACAACCAGACATGACTGGGCGTTGTAGTGCGTCGTTGAGGTAGTGTCATCGGCGGGTTCCAAACCCAACAACTCGTTGAGCGAAACGCAGAGCCGGATGACGCCCCGGATGTTCACCAGCCCCAGGAGTACAGACCCACTACGGTGCGGCAGCGTGTGTATCGGACGCATCTCGGCCATTTCCTGACAGACATGGGTCGGCAGAGCCAGCCATTCTCTGCCGAGCCGAAAGATGAGCACCGAGAGCGTATCGGCCCCTGTCGCCTCGTCTTTCTCCTCGGCCAGCGCCTGTGTCCATTCGTGGAGATACTCCGCCGGCGGTGCACGCTCCAACAGGCTACGTCCGCCGGCAGCATAGACCGGACAGTTGCGGCAATGCACCACCTTGACCAGTTCCGGACACGTACCATCGCCGGACACACCGATATGGTTCCAGCAATCAGTGCGTTCCATAGACAATCTTCTTCTCTCTTACATATGGCTGTGCCGCTCCCATCATGGATGAGGGGCTGGCGTGCTGTATCTCCCAAGTTTACAGTATTACACATGCTCGTGCAGGACGCCTACGCCTGATATTTTTCCCTATGGCATTTGCCAGGACGGCAGAAAGCCGTCAGCTCGACGAGTTGATCAACACTCTCCCGGAGCCGGACGTGCGATCGTCGCGTGAGGAGTACAGCGGCAAATTTGTTGTGCGTGTTCCAAAATCCCTGCACGCGGCGCTTGCTGCCGAAGCGGAGACAGAGGGAGTCAGTTTGAACCAGCTCGTTGTCGTGAAGCTCGCTGTGCAACTGGCTGGCTCCGTGCAATAAGCTTGGTGACCCAAGCAGGGCTCACACCTGCCCATTGTGGAAGCGGGAAATCTCGTCGTGCAGTCCTTGCGCCGCAGCGTTGAGCTGTGCGATAGCCTGGTTCGAGGTTGAGAGTGACGCGGCGGTCTGCTGCGCCGTCTCGCTGAGCTGCCCCATCGCTGCACTGATCTGCTGCGCCCCTTTCGCCTGGGCCTGCATGCCCTGATTCACCGTATCAAAGCGTGGCGTCAGCGCCTGCACCTGAGCAATAATCTGGCCCCGTTGTTCCCCCACCATCCGCACGTGCTCCACGCCCTGCTGCACTTCGTGGGCAAACTGGTCCATACCCATCACTCCGGCGGTCACCGCCGCGCGCATCTCGTGGATAATGCGCTCAATCGCCAGCGTCGCCACCGCTGTCTGGTCTGCCAGGCGGCGAATCTCGCGCGCCACCACCGCAAACCCCCGGCCGTATTCCCCGGCTTTCTCCGCCTCGATGGCGGCGTTGAGCGACAGCAGATTGGTCTGATCCGCCACCCTGGTAATGGTGGTGATCACCGTGGTGATATCATCGGCGCGCTCCTGGATCGCCGAGAGCTTCTCGGCTATGGCGCGCGTCGCCGCCTCCATCTGCCGCATGGTCGTGGCCATCTGGCTCAGCCCGGCCTGGCTACTCGCCGCCGCGGTGGCCGTGTCATCTGATAGGGTGGTGACGTCCTGCATGGTCTGCGCCAGTCCCTGGGAGGTAGCAGCAATCTCTTGAGTAGTGGACACCACCTCGTGTGTCGAGGCCACCTGTTCGGTCATCATGGACTCTAGTTGCTTGCCCGAGGTGGCCAGTTGTGTGGCCGACGAGGTGACCTCAATGCCCGTCTGCTGGACCCGCCGCACCAATCCCACCAGGTGCTGGAGCATCATGTTAAAGCCTGTGGCCAGGGGCCGATTTCGTCCTTCGCGGCGACATCCATCCGCCTTTCCAGGTCGATATCCCCCTCGGCCATGGTGGTGACCACGGCTGTCATGTGCTGTAGTGGCTTGACGAAGTGGGCCGCAAACAGCCAGGCGAACACTGCCAGGAGCACAATGGCCAGGCCACCGATAGCGATGCCCGCTTGGATCGGACGGTGGTGGAGCTGTTGCTCTCGTTCGACCGCGACCTGAAGCTGTTGGCGCAGTTCACGGGTCAGCGTCCCAAGCGCCTCCCCCAGCGTCACCAGGGTCTTGTCGATGATGATAGCCCGTTCGAGCAAGGTATCCAGGTCAGTTTTGCCACTGACGATGAGAGACTTCGTCTGCTCATACTCCTGGGTCGCCCTGTCAAAGGCCTGCGTCACCGCCTCCAGGACATCTGGTGTGATCCTACGGGCGGCATTCGAGTGGCGTATGGTCGTAATCGGCACGGTCAGTGCCTGCCAGGCCGTCTGTACCGGGTCGGGACCGCTAGCCGTCTTCCCCTGGGCGGAGACGTGCCGTGATGGCAGCTTCTTGACCTCTTGGCGCAAGGCACCAACGAGTTCAGTGGCGGTGAAATTCGCCTCGATAACGGTGTGGGCGGAGGCGATAAACGCCACCGCGTCTTGCAGCTCGCGGATGAAGACATTCACGGACACAATCTGCGCGATCAGTAGCCCCAGGGGGACCATCATGGCGAGCAACAGCTTCATCCGAATCGACATGACTATGTCCTCTTTATCTGTCAGCCCACACGGGAACGCACCCTACGCTACACTTTGCCGCGTTCGCGCCAGGTCTGAAAGATGCGCTGCACCTGCGTGTTGGTCTGGTGCAGGGCCTCTTCTGGCGACAGCTTGCCCGTGGCAGCCTGGGCGAACATGCTTGACAGGAGCCAGGTGTTAAAAATCTCATCAATCGCCGCGTTCGTGTAACCTGGATAGCCGAGATGCGTGGTCCAGGTCAGGGCATCCGCCAGGATCTTGTACTTGTCGGGCGGTGTCGCCTGGGCATCGTGGGCGCACAACGACTCCAGATCCGGCACAGTCTGCGGAAAACATGGCAAGTTGTACAAGGCACTCGCCAGGAGCCCCTGTCGGAACTGCCCAATATAGTCTACCAGGAACTTCTTGGCGCCGTCGATGTTCTCGGCAAACTTCCAGATGATGTAAGTCTGGGTCAGGCTTAGCGCCAGACGGCGCACCGGTCCTTGCGCCGCCCGAGCTAGCCAGATCTGCTCGCCCACTGGCAGGCGCTTATTCTCGGCGGTGCGCGTAATAGAAATGGCATTCAGGGTCAGCGACCCTTGTCCGGCAAGCATGAGCTGGTTATTGGAGGCTTCGGTCCAGGTGAGGACATCGTCAGTCATGGATTCGACATAGAGCGCCTTAACAAATTTGAGGGCCTCCAGGGTCTCTTTGGACTGCAGGGTCGGCCTGTTATCGGCATTCTGCACCGCTGCCCCGAAGGCGTACAGAATAGCCAGTGCAGTCATGTTGCTATCGATCTCCGGGGCCAGGCCGATCCCTAGAGAGAGCCCGTGTTGCTGACGGATACTACGTCCGCCTCTGCGGATGTCCTCCCAGGTGTTAGGGACGACGCCTACGGTGTCCCACAGGTCCTTACGGTAATTTATTGGTAGGGGCACGTAGCTGTATGGAAAGCCAAAAAACTTGTGCGTGGTAGGGTTATACGTGCTCTGGCGGGCGAGGTCAGCGGCTTTGCCGTACTGACGCTCACACTCCTCGTAGATCTCGCGGTGGTCGATCACCTGGTCTTCATATACTGGCGTGGGCGAGATGAACATGACCAGATCGTGCCCGTGCTGCGCTTTGATCTCAGCAGCGGCGTGGTCATGCAGATCCGCCAGCCCGATGTTGTCGACGGTCACCCGGGTGTCGTGCTGCGCACCCCAGGTCTTGACGTAGGTGTCGTTGAACCAGGTGTCGTACCCTGGCACGAAGTGCTTCCATTGCAGGATCTTCAGCGTCTTGGGCTGGGCCTTAACCTGGCGCGGGACAATGAGATGCACCCCCATGCCCGCTGCCATAGCCTCTACGCCTGCTGCTTTGAGGAAAGACCGTCGTGAGACCCGGAGCGCAGGGTTGTGCATCATCCGGCTTCTCCTTGTATTGCGGAGTACGGTGGGAGCGCATCTCTACACCGCCCCCAGGGGCACCGGCGGTGTGGGCAGGCCATGCCACCCTGGCGATCTGAGCAGGGCCTACGCAGCGCCACCATGGGAGGCGCTATATCTTACCGCGTTCGCGCCACTTTTGGAAGATACGCTGCACCTGTGCGTCGGCCTGGTTGAGGGCGTCTTCTGGCGACAGCTTGCCCGTAGCGGCCTGGGCAAACATGGTGGAGATCACCCAGGTATTGAAAATCTCGGCGATGGCCGCGTTGGTATAGCCAGGGTACCCAACATTGGTGACCCAGTCGAAGACGTCTTCGAGCACCTTGTACTTATCAGGCGGGTTGGCCTTGTCGTCCCTGGCAAGGAGGGTCTGCAGGTCGGGCACGGTCTGGGGGAAGCAGGGGAAGAGGAAGAACTCACTGGTCAGGAACCCCTGCCGGAAGTTGCCGATGTAGTCCACCAGGAACTGTTTGGCACCGTCGATGTTTTCAGCAAACTTCCATATGACGTAGACGTACTCCGCATTCCCGGGTCCGATACGCCGCACTGGCCCCTGAGCGGCCTTGGCCAGCCAGATGGAATCGGTAACGGGAAGCTTCTGATTTTCGCCGGTGCGTGTGATCGAGATGGCGTTCACGGTCAACGAGCCCTGCCCGGCTAGCATGAAGCGGTTGTTCGACGGGGCGTCCCAGGTCAACACCTCATCGGTCATGGTTTCCTCGTAGAGCGCCTTGACGAACTTGATGGCCTCGAGGGTCTCTTTTGACTTCAAGGTTGGATTGCCGTCGGGGTCCTGTTCCGAGGCGCCAAACGAGTACATAATGGCACGCATGGCCATGTTACTATCGAGTTCTGGGGCCAGGCCAATCCCCACGGGCTTGTCGTGTAAGAGCTTGATCTTGCGCCCGCCACGCCGGATATCTTCCCAGGTATTGGGAACTGTGCCCACGGCGTCCCACAGGTCTTTGCGGTAATTGATGGGGTTGGGTATGTAGCTGTCGGAGAAGCCGTAAAACTTCTTGGTCTTGGGGTTGTAGGTGCTCTTGATGGCCAGGTCGAGGGCCTTGCCATACTTGCGCTCGCACTCCTCGTATATGTCCCGATGGTCGATCACCTGGTCCTCGTGCACCGGTGGTGGCCAGAGGAACCTGAACAGGTCGTGCCCCTTTTGCGCCGACACCTCGGCCGCAGCATGACTGTTGAGCTCATCCTGGCCGATGTTGTCCACCATGACGTTGGTGTTGTTCCTGGCACCCCATTCCTTGATATAGATGTCATTGAACCACTTGTCATACCCTGGCACGAAGCTCTTCGAGTGCAGGATTTTCAGCGTCTTTTGCTGCGCACTGGCGCGGCCAGGAATGATGATACGAGCGCTGACGCCCGCGGCCAGGGCTGCAGAGCCCGCCGTACGGAGAAACTGCCGTCGTGAAACTGGGGTTATCGTACCCCGGATCATAAGTTCCTCCTTTTCCTGTGCGTCAGCCGTCTTGATTCCCTCTTACCGATTCTCGAAGCCCGGCAGGCTTTTCAGCAGCCTAGCACGTAGATAGCCCACATGCAGTATGGCCAGTTGGCGGCTTCCTGGTACATCATTCTCCTGGTGACGACGCCGGCAGCGTCTTGGGCTTGCAGGACGTTCAGAGTCGGTCCGGATCAACTCCGAGTTCCCGCAGCTTCTCCGCCAGGCGTGCGACGCGTTGGCGTTCGAGTTCGACCCGTTGGCGTTCGAGTTCGGCCCGCTCCGCTCCGGTCGGAATCACCTCGCCTCCCTGGTCGCACCACCGCAGCCAGGTACCGCGCAGTCCCTCAAACGCACCTTGCCATAACGTCACGCCCAGCCCGATATTGGGGAACCAGGCATCCGGTCGCCGCACGTATTCCCGCGCCCGCAGTTCATACACTTCTAACACGTCTCCCCGCAGGTGTTGACGCGGGTCGTAGATAATGTAATAGGGCACCCCTATGCGCGCATACTCGTGGCGCTTGGTGCCCTGCTCCTCCCCTTTACGGTTGGAGACAATTTCGATCACCACGTCCGGGGCTTTGCCGAATTCCCACATAAAGTACGAGCGTATGGTCCACCAATCCTCAGGGACGGTGACATCCAGACTCAGGAGCACATCTGGAACAATGGCCGGATTGCGCGGCACCGCGAAGAGCCCAACGTTTGCCGCCACCAGAAACGGCCGTCCGGGGCCCGGGCCGGCCCAGGAGCTGTAGAGCGCTTCGGTGAGGAGCCGTTGGTTTTTTTCCGAGGCGAGATTATCCACCGGGGTATCGTCCTCAGTGATCAAGTGTGAGGTGTCTGGCGCTGGCGGGAGCTCATACGCTGTGGTGACGTAGACGATGCCGTCAGCCACCACCGTCCCAACTTGTGGCGTATGCACGGTTGAGCGTTCGGACATAACACAATCCTCCTACATCCGCGAGGCAGTAGGCGAACAAGCATGACAGAGGATAGGGACTACCCAGAGTCTTTACAAGCACAATACTTCGGGCTGACGCCGACGCCCGCAGCCAGGGCCGCCGAGCCTGCCATGCGGAGTAACTGCCGCCGCGTCATCCGGTGTCCCGTGTTTTGCATGTGAGATCCTCTACGTCCCTGTGGGGTAACCCAGCATGACTTACTGTGTCTGGTGCCAGGCCCGCTGGGCGCGCTGCCGCAAGACGGCTGCTCGCGTCGCATCCCCGCGACGTTCCAGAAGAAAAGCCAGGTGAATGAGGGCTTCGTAATGATCCGGCTGCAGATACACGGCTCGGCCAAAGCAGTGTTCGGCCTGCTGTAGGTCCCCGGCCGCCTGACGAATCAGCCCCAGCAGGACATAGGCCTGGGCACTGGGACCGTGCGCCCGCATGGATGTCTCACACAACGTGGCAGCAGCCTCTAACTCACCCTGGTCGGCAAGCCGCCTGGCAGTTTCAAATACTGACGCCTGGGAGTCCCGTGCTCCGGACGGCCCTCGTATTACCGCCCCAGGTGCCGCAGGGCTGGGCGACCACTGGCGCCCGTGTGCAGCGGCTGCAGGCTGTCCTGGGCCAGGCGGTGTGCGCGGCTGGGCCGAGCCGGAGCGCTGAGACGGGTGCTGGAGGGTGGGAGGCACCTCTCCCTTCTGGTACGCAAAAGCCCGAGGATAATGCACTGGCATATACCCGGAGGTCAGGAACAAACCCGTTTCGGCGTATCCCACAAACAGTATCCCGTGAGGCGTTAACAGGCGATCTAACACCTGCAAGGCCCGACTTCTGGCGGCGGCATCGAGGTAGATGAGCAGGTTGCGGCAAAAGATGACACTGTAGGGTGCCTGGTCAGTCAGCACATGTGCGTCCAGGATGTTACCGTGCCTGAACGTGACCATGCTCCGGACGCGTTCGCGCACGCGATACCCCTCCGGGCTCTGCTCGCAATAGCGCTCCCGAAACTGCAGGTCGTTGCCACGAAAGGCATGGTTCCCGTACACCGCCCGCCGCGCCTGACGCAGGGCCTGGTGACTGATGTCCACCGCATCGATGCGCACGTGCTGGGGTGCCAGGCCGGTATCCAGGAGCGCCATGGCAATCGAGTAGGGCTCTTCACCGGTTGAGCAGGCCAGGCTCAGCACCCGGAACACGGTGTGCTGATGCGTGGGGAGCCACTCAGCCATGACATAGCGCCCGAGATAGGCGAAGGGCATCTGGTCCCGGAAGAACCAGGTTTCTGGGACGACGACTTCTTCAACCAGGGCGTGCAGTTCCTGTGCTGATGTCTGGAGGCGCTCCAGGTACGTCTGCAGGTCAGACACACTGCACTGCGCCATGCGGCGGCGCACGGCCCTGGCAATGACTTCTGGGCCAATAGCTTCCGGGTTCAAGCCGATGCTATGCCTGAGCAAGGCCACAATCGCTGCCTGGAGCATACCTTTTAGGCTCCCGGCTGCGACAGCAGGGCGACACGCATCGGCGCCGGCAAGAGCGCCTCCACGCGGAGACGGTGGATCATGCCGTGCGCGTCCGTCGCAATGTCCCCGAGATACGGCGTCTCCTCAGTCGTCATGCCAGTCGGCGCAAAGGTCACCTCATCTGCTGAGAGCGTATCCGTGACGCGTTCGACCATCAGGCCGAGGATATGGGAGAGTCCATGCTCGTCTGGGTAGTGTACCAGCACAATGCGTGTACTCAGACGGGCCGGACAGGGCTGGCCGTGCATGCGTAAGCACAGGTCCAGCACCGGCACGAGCCGCCCACGATAGCGAAACACCCCGGCGACATACGACGGAGCCTTAGGGACCTGCCACAGTTCGACACGCGGGACGATTTCCACCACGTGACTGCTGTCGAGCGCATACCGATCACTCCCGATAGCAAACATAATGTACAGCATAGGTCTCCTGACCCCTCAGCAATACGCCTTAGCCATCGCGCAAGTTGTGAGCGATCTCGGACAACTGCACAACGGCCCGGCTCGAGGCGTGCAAGGACGCTGCTGCCTGCTGTGCAACCTCTTGTAATTGATCCATGGCGGCACTGATCTGCTGCGCCCCCTGCACCTGTCCCTGCATGCCGGCGTGCACGGTGTCAAAGCGGGACGTAAGTGTTTGCACCTGGGTGATAATCTGCGCCAGATGGGCTCCTACCGTGCGGATCTCCTCTGCACCCTGGCGGACATCATGGGCAAACTGATCTATCCCCACCACGCCAGCCGAGACAGCGGAGGTCATCTCCTTCACAATGTGCTCGATATCCAGAGTTGCCTCAGCAGTCTGGTCTGCCAGGCGCCGAATCTCGCGCGCCACCACGGCAAATCCCAGGCCGTGTTCGCCGGCTTTTTCCGCCTCGATGGCGGCATTCAGCGACAACAGATTGGTCTGCGCCGCCACTTTCGCAATCGTGCTGACCACCGAAGTGATGTTCGCGGCACGTTCATTGATCAACCCCAACCTGTCGGCGATCAGACGGGTGGCTTTCTCCAGCGTCTGCATGGTAGTTTCCATGTGGGCGAGATTAGCCTGGCTGTTCTCGGCTGCTGTGGCGTTGCTGGCAGACATGCGCGCCACATCATGCATGGTCTGTACCAGTTCCTGGGACGTTGCGGCCATGTCCTGTGCCGCCGCTCCCACCTGGTGGGTCGACGTTTCTTGGGCTGTCATCATGGATTGAAGCTGGTTGCTGGCACTCGTCAGTTGTGCAATGAGGCTCTGCAACTGTGCCTCTACCGCCTGCCTGGCACTCAAGTCCCGCAGTATAGCCATGTAGATACGCTGTTTCCCTTGTTGGATTTCCCTGAGGGTCAGCTCCACCGGGAACATCGAACCATCGCGCCGCTGCCCCTCGACTTTTGCCCTCCCCCCGGTGACCTTAGGCACGCCCGTGGTGAGAGAGTTCTGCAGTCCTGCTGCCTGCATATCCCTGGCGTACGATGGCAGCAGCCTGGTGACATTGGTGCCCACTACGTCCGCTGCGCTATAGCCGAACATAGCTTCAGCAGCAGGATTGCACAACCGGATGAGGTTGTCGCTGTCAATGGTGATGATGGCGGTCCAGGCGGTCTCTACAAAGCCACGGATACTCGCCTCGCTCTCCTGCTCTGCGCCACGTATCACGTGACGTTGTATGAGCACCAGGCCACCAGTGGTCAGGATGGCGGTCAGCCCCACCAGTACGAATGCAGTCTGTATCGAGATGCGTAGCACCAGGCTGCTCACGACCCCAAGACCGGTGAGTAAACCCACCAATGCGATGCAGAGCACTATAAACATCGTCTTTCTAGACATCCCATCGTCCCCTTGTGCACTCAGGCCTGCCCATTGAAGCGGGCGATCTCGTCGTGCAGGCCCTGGGCTGCCAGATTCAATTGCTCAATGACACTGGTCGAGTCGTACAGCGACTCGGCAGTCTGCTGCACGGTCTCACGCAACTGCCCCATCGACTCACTGATCTGCTGCGCCCCCTCTGCCTGCGCGTGCATCCCCTGATTCACCGTGTCAAAGCGCGGTGTCAGCGCTTGCACGCGCGCGATGATCTCCCCCAGTTGCCCCCCGACGACGCGTACCTGCTCGACCCCCTGCTGCACCTCGTGTGCAAACTGCTCCATCCCCATCACCCCGGCTGACACCGACGCCCGCATCTCGTTGACAATACGCTCGATGTCCAGCGTCGCCACCGCTGTCTGGTCCGCCAGGCGCCGAATCTCGCGCGCCACCACGGCAAACCCCCGCCCGTACTCGCCGGCCTTTTCAGCCTCAATGGCGGCATTGAGCGACAACAAATTGGTCTGGTCTGCCACCTTGGTGATCGTCGTGACCACGCTGGTGATGTCGTTCGCCCGCTGCTGGATGGCCGTCAGCCTCTCGGCAATGGTCCGGGTCGCCCCCTCCATCTGCTGCATGGAGGCTTCCATGCGCGCCAGTCCGGTGTGGCTGCTCGCCGCCGCGGTGGCCGTCTCGTCTGCCACGGCGGTGATGCTCTGCATGGTCTGGGCCAGCTCCTGCGAAGTCGCGGCAATCTCCTCGGTGGTCGCCACCACCTGATTGGTCGAGGCCACTTGCTCCGTGACGGTCGATTCCAGTTGCTTGCCGCTGGCGGCGAGCCGAGTCGCCGAGGTCGTCACCTGGATGCCGGCGTGTTGGACCTGGGTGATCAGGCCCCCCAGATGCGCCGTCATGAGGTTGAGCGCCTCTTCGATCAGGCGCCATTCATCCCGCCGCCCCAGGTGGATGCGCGTCTCCAGGTTACCGTGCGTGATCGCCGCGATGCCCTGCTGGATCACGCGCATCGGTTTACGAATGTTGGCCACAAAGAACAGCCCGAGCACCAGGGCGATAAGGCTAATAAAGAGGAGGACAAAGATCACACTGCCCCACTGCACCTGGCGCAGGGACCGCAGCAGCGGGGCCGCCGTCTGCAGGATGACCACGCGCCACTCGCCGCCGCCGAACACGTCACTCAAGTCGCGTTCCGCGCCGATAAAGCGTTTATTAAAGGCCGTGAACAATCCCGGTGCCACCGGTACAGGCTGCAAGGGACCTGGCGACTCAGTAAAGGTGGAGCCGACCTCGTTAGGGCCGGCGAAGACCATGGCGTCTTTGCCGAGCCCGACTTTGAGCTCCTGAAAAAAGGTCGGGGAGAGTGGCTGCATGACCACCACCCGGGCGAGCAGCTTGCCGTCAGATGTGAACAGCATGGTTTGCCCGAACATCTGGAAGCGGCCCCCGAACTCAATGCCCCCAGAGGCCTTGTCGGCCAGGGCAGCGTCGACATTTGGGTCCAGGTTGTCGCGACGCGCATCACCCCGACTGACGAGGCGCTTCTGAGTATTGATCACCATCACCTCACTGAGGCCCAGCGCGGCTTTGCGACTCTCAGCGAGGTTTTTCACCTGGTCAAAGACTTGTAGTTCTAGCCCCGTTTTCAGGAGTTCATCCTTACCCAGGTCACGTGCCACTGCCAGGAGCCCGTCAGCTTTCGCCTGCAGGAAGGCCCGCACGTTGCGCAAGTCGCTCTCAAACAGCACGCGCATCTGGTCATAGGCGAGATGGGTCATCTGCCGCTGGATCAGTATCACCGCCACAGCCCCACTGCACACCAGGCACAGGAGCAGAAAACCAAGCAGCTTATTGAACAGGCTCAGTTTGAAATGGCGCATGATGCTCCTCTTCCCGTAGCGTATATTTCTAGACAGACCCCAGCAGCCACCTGCCTACGGGCAGGTCCGCGGCGTGATCCCCTTCTCCTGCGCATACTTCGCCGCCGATGCCTCCACCAGGGGTCGCACCAGGGCCTGATCCGGCGCAATCCAGTCGGTGATATCGGTATACGTTGGCTTAGTCATAGGCAGGTGCTCATAGATGCATGCAACCTTGATAGGGGGTTTTGGTTCCTAACCCTGGTCCCCTGTTCGCACCCCAGCAGAGTCGCCTTCCCTGTCATAGTCTCCGAGCCACTTCACAAAAGCAAGACTCTCGTGCACTGCGTTGTAAAGTTTCGCGTCAGCGGTCCAGAATGCACATCCCGTTGCCTCAGCAAGCGAGAGATACCAACTGTCGTAGACGCTACGCCGGTACCTGCGGGCGAGTTCATAGCTCTGTTGGGGTGCAGGCAGAGGGACCCTTTGCGCCCGTACAGCTAACAGCAACGCAATAGCATCGTGCCCTTCCTGCTCGGTCAAATCCCCGCGTGCGATAGCCTTGTTCACCCCATTCGCCACTTCATAATCCCAGAATGCCGGGACGAGTAGGGCGAACTGGCCCTGTTCATAGTCAGCGTACAAAGCGTTGGCTTTGTCTGCCAGCGTTTCGTGGACATTGAGCCATTTGATAGCGACACTGGCATCCACTACCAGGTTAGGCACGGTCTTCTAACTCCTCTCGCCCCTCAATGACAAGGTCTCCGAGGTTCACATGCCTCCCTGCCAGACGCTGACTAAACGCCCTCATCCGCTCTCCTAGGACACGACGCTGAGCTAACTCTTCGTGTGTCACCTTTGCTGATTCTTGCTGTTCCTCCTGTTCCACTATCACCGTGACTCGCGCACCATCAGGAAGGTATATACCCTCTTCCAGAATGACGACATTTCCTTGGACGATGCCTTTACACTGCATATGTCTTCCCTGAGATATTGCTCCATCAAAGTCTACAATAGAAGTACTCACGCCTCCCCAAACAGCGTCTTTGCCTTGCACGGAGTTGACCAACAGTATCAGGCATTTTTGCGCTGGCGGTCGCGGGCGCACAGCCTCCGGAGCCTCGGGCGCCACCCGCCCCGCGTGAGGCGCGCGCCTGAACACCCAGGGCGACGCACCTACGGGCAGGTCCGCGGCGTGATCCCCTTCTCCTGCGCATACTTCGCCGCCGACGCCTCCACCAGAAGCCGTACCAGCGCCTGATCCGGTGCCATCCAGTCAGTGAGCACCGTCCACTGCGTGCCGTCCCACTGCTGAAACCTCACACTCCCGCCCCCCTCATGATCTGGGCAGGACAGGGTGATCGGGGGGAACAGCCCCTCCGCCCCCAGATCCTTGAGCGACGCGGCGGTGATGGTGAGGTGCTCGAGCCCCCACTGCACCTGCGCCCCGGTCAGGGGCTGATTGCCGAAGTGGCGCATGGCCGTGCGGATGGCCTCTGTGACGAGCACGCCGTCCAGCACACCCAGGTTCCAAAACGCCGTGCCGACAGCGCTTTCTGGCCCAGGCCCCTTGCCCCGGGCATAGACGTATTGGAGCATCTCTTGAATGAGCGGGAAGTGTGTCCCCGTGCCCAGAAAGCTGGCACAGATGAAGCCGATCGCCGCCTCCCCGGCTGGGACCATCCCCTGTTCCGAGCACTGCACCCGACTGCCCACGATCTTATCGCGAGGGATGCCCACCTGGGCTGCTTCCTTCAGGGCCGTCGGGGTCATGGCACCTCCGGTGCTGCGCAAGATGACCCAGTCGGGCTGGGCGACTTTCACCCGCAGCCAGGTCGCCTTCTGGTCGAGCCCTGGCTCTGGGACGGCCAGGTGCTGCACCGCAAAGCCGTACTGCGCCGCCTGGTGGTCGAGGATGGGCATGGTTTCCCGCCCATAGTCATTGTCGATGTAGACGTGGGCGATTTTCAGGCCCTTGAGCTTGTCCATGCCACCGGCCCGCTGGCCGAGGAAGCGGATCTTGGCTGTGTTCTGACTCCAGTAGTTCAACGGGGGGTTGAAGACATACGGAAACACCCGCCCATCCGAGGCGTCCGTGCGCCCAAAGCCCATGGAGACCAGGGGGATCTGGTCGTGCGTGGCCCGCTCTGTCAGGGCATAGATCACATGCGTGCCAGGCGGATACACTACTGCTGCCCCCGTGGGCCCCTGCCTTTTCAGGCGCTCGTAGCACTCCACACTGCGGTCGACGTCGTAGACAGTTTCGCAGTCTTCCCAGACCAATTTCACGCCGTTGATGCCACCATCACGCGTATTGAGGAGGGTCAAATAGTCGATGTAACCATTGGCAAGCGGTATCCCTACCGCCCTGTTGGCTCCCTCGCGCATGCTGAGTACGGGGAGAAACTGTTCACCCGCCGCCACCGCCACCGTCACACCCATCAGCCCACCGAGCACGGCAGCCACGAGCCCGCTCCACCACTGTCGCCGCAGGTGCATCCTCTTGTCCTCCACATAGGTTGGCGTTCGTCCTGCCCCTATGCCAGTATAGCCTGAGGCCGCAGGCCTGTACAGTTCACCTATGCCTCGATAGCAGTTACAGGCTGAGCAACTCCACGGACATACCCCCTATGCGGTGTGCAAAGAGGCGCGGCCGTCGGCGGGTGTCGCTAGAGTGCTCTAGAGGGTGCGCTCCCGTGGGCGCCGGCACGGATTCTAGTGGAAGCAGCAGTGGCCAAGTATGCCCAGGAGAAGGGCATCACGCCGCGGGACTGTCCGTACACGCGGCTCCCTTGAAAGGCCCAGTGATTGGTGGGCTCACTTCTTCTGGGGCGTAGGAGCCTGTGGTTGGGGCTGCTCCTGCTGAATATCGAGTATTTTGACATTGAAATGTAACGTCTGTCCCGCCAGGGGATGGTTGAAATCGAGCATTACTGTGTCGTCTTTGATTTCGGCAACCCGCGGGTACACCTTCTGGCCATCCGGGGTCTGGCCTTGCAACCGCGTCCCAACGACGAGCGCATTGGGAGGAATTAACGTCTTCTGCACTTCTTGCAACGCGTTCGGATCCTTCTCGCCATACCCGTCGGCTGGGGCTACCGTGACCTCCTTGGTGTCGCCAACCGCTAGCCCTTCAAGAGCCTTTTCGAGGCCCGGAATGATTTGCTGTGTGCCATGCGTATAGGTCAGGGGTTGTTTGCCAACGTTCGACTCAACGACCGACTTATCGTCGAGTGTAAGCGTATATTCCAAAGATACGTTCTTCCCCTCCGTGACGGTCTGCTTGGTATCTGCGGCCTGTGACATAGCTGGAGTGAGTGTCAGGACTAGCAAGACAGCCAGCACGCCAGCAGACAATATCTCTCCTAAAGCGCTATGCTGATGCATGGAACGCTACCTCCATATATCAAGTGGTCACGAGACAATAGGCTGGAAAGGGTCGCAGGACAGTTCAAGAAGGCAAGCGATCGGTCCCAGGCTATTTGGACACCATGTGTAGAAAGCCTAACACAGATCGTTGGCACCTACCACTACAACCGGGTATTGCTCTGGCCTCCCAGTGCCTGCTAAGCTACGGGAGAGGGACGGGTGACTTCGTGGTAGATGCGTCTCTAGGTAGAAGTTAGGGGAGAACTTTCGACTACGAGGGAGGTCAAGATGCAAGTCCGACCGCGGGATCGTTTCGCTGCGGAAGTCCACTTAACGCCGGCAACGGTCTCGGCATACGCACACAACATAGGCGATCTCAATCCCGTGCACCATGACCCCGATTATGCGGCGACGACACGTTATCAGCGCCCCATTGCGAGTGGAGCCCATACCACTGGCCTGCTGATGGGCCTCACCGCCACGCATTTTTCGCAAGATACGGCGATGGTTGGGCTGGAGTTTTGGTTTCGCTTCCGGCGACCGATCTTTGCTGATGAAACCATTCGCCTGGAATGGCTCGTCATCGCCGTCAGACCTCACGCCCGGCTGGGAGGGGACATCGTCGACCTGCGCGGTCGCATCCGCAATCAGGTCGGGGAGACGGCGGTAGGTGCGAAAGGCCGTGTCCTCGTGGCCGAGCGCCTGTGATAGGAGGCAGATCTCGTGAGTGCAGTAACAACGATGCGGGCGCTCGTGCTACGTCAGCACGGTGGACTCGACAATCTCGAGGTGGTCACGCAGTACCCGGTACCGTCGGCCACTGGGGGCCACGTGATCATTCGTGTTGGGGCGTCATCATTCAACTATCACGACGTCTTCACAGTACGCGGCATGCCAGGTATCAAGGTGCCGCTGCCGGTGATTATCGGGCTTGATATGGCTGGGGAAGTGGTCGAGCCTGGGCCAGGCGTGACCGAGTGGCAGCCAGGGGACCGTGTCCTCGTCAACCCCGTCCATCCGCAGAAAGGGCTGATGGGCGAAATGCTCGATGGCGGCATGGCGGAATATTGCCGCGTTGCCGCTGAGCAGTTGTTGCGTATGCCTGAGGCGGTGACCTTCGCAGAGGCTGCATCCCTCCCAGTTGCTTACGGCACAGCCCATCGCATGCTGATTACCCACAAGACCATTAAGCAGGGGGACAGGGTCGTGATCCTCGGAGCCAGTGGCGGGGTGGGTACGGGCTGCGTCATCCTCTGCAAAATGCTTGGGGCTGAGGTCATCGCCTGCGCCAGTAGTGCGACAAAGCTCCAACGGCTCAAGGAGCTTGGCGCTGATCACGTGCTCAACTACCAGGAGGTCGATTTCTCGAAGTGGGTGATCGATACCTATGGCAAGCCGCAGCGGCGCTCGTACGAGGGGGGTGTCGATGTGGTGATCAATTTTACCGGGGGTGACACCTGGCACCCGTCCCTGCGCTGCGTGAAACGCGGCGGGAGTATTCTCGTTTGCGGTGCCACGGCCGGCTATGATCCACCAGAAGATCTGCGCTACATCTGGACCTTCGAGCTCAAAATCATTGGCTCGAACAGTTTTTACAATGAGGATCTCACCGCCCTCATGACGATGGTCGCGCAAGGGACGTGCAAGCCAGTGATCGACTGCGTGCTATCGCTCGACCAGGCCCTGGAAGGACTGCGTATGATTCAGGACCGGGAAGTCATCGGTAAGGTGGTCATCACGCCATAGGCAGGGGGTAGCCAGCATGCGGGAGTTCTATAATCTGGGCGATCTTATTGACAGAAACCAGGATCTGCACAAGACTGCCGTGATCGACCTCGGTGGTGAGACGTCGCCGCGCGAGTTCTCGTTTGACACGCTGGATCGCATGGCGAACGGCGTGGCGCGTGGCTTGCTGGCGCGCGGTCTGGCACGGGGCGAGCGTGTGGCGATTCTGGCGGCAAACCGCGCTGAGTATCTCGCGGCGTATTACGGCATCATGCGTGCCGGGCTGGTGGCGGTGCCGGTCAATTTTAAATTTCCGTCAGCGTTGATTGAGGTGGTGCTGAGGGACTGCGACGCGCGCCTGGTGTTCTGCGATCCACGGCGACGGTCGGACTGCCCTGCTGATCTGCCTAGCATCGATTTCGCTGACCCTGGGCCGCAAGGCTTCGCACGCTTTCTTGACCATGGTCCGTTCACTGCGGTGCAGCCAGCCCCGGCAGAGCCTGCCATGTTCTTGTACACGTCGGGTTCGACCGGGAAGCCAAAGGGTGTGATCCTGTCGCATCAGAGTCACCTCTGGGTTGTACGTACCCGCCTGGAGGGACAGGATGTGGCGCGGCACCGCTTGCTGGTCGCCGCACCGCTCTATCACATGAACGCCCTGGCGCTCGCCAAGTTCGCCTGCGCCGCCTATGCGACCATCGTGCTGCTGCCACAATTCACCGCACCCGCCTATATCGAGGCGATCGAGCGCTTCCAGTGTACCTGGCTCACTTCGGTGCCGCCGATGATCGCCATGATGCTGAAGGAAAAGGCACTGCTCGCCAAAACAGACCTCTCCTCCGTCGAATTCCTGCGCATGGGTTCCGCACCCGTGAGCCCGCTGCTGCTGGTCGGTGTCCGCGAGGTTTTCCCCACCACTGTCGTCACCAATGGCTACGGCACTACCGAGGCCGGACCAGTCGTTTTTGGCCCCCACCCGGAGGGTCTGCCACAGCCTGGACTGTCAGTAGGGTATCCCCACCCGAAGGTGCAGGTGCGGCTGGTCGATGGCGCCAACCGCCGGGCTGACGCAGGTGTCCTCGAGATGAAGTGCCCGGCCCTCATGGTAGGCTACCATAACCGGCCTGACCACAAGCCGCCGTTCACCAACGATGGGTTCTACGTCACGGGGGATGTCTTCCGCCGTGACGAGCACGGCTTCTACTACTTCGTTGGCCGCGTCGATGATATGTTCGTGAGTGGTGGAGAGAACATCTACCCGGGCGAGGTCGAAAAAATGCTCGAAACCCACCCCGCCATCGAACAGGCCTGCGTGATCCCGATTGACGACGACATTAAAGGCCAGAAACCAGTTGCATTCGTCGTGCTCCGCCCCGGTGCGGCCCTGACCGACGAGGATATCAAGCGCTACGCCCTCACGCATGCTCCGGCGTATCAACATCCACGCTTCGTGTGGTTCCTCGACGCTCTACCGCTCTCGTCGACCAACAAGGTCGACCGCCAGCATCTCGCCGCTGTAGCACGGACACGATTGGCGGCAGCGGTTTAGCGCGACGCTAGCGGGCGAGAGCCGATGTGGCCCGGCTAGGCGTGAATGCCCAACTGATCTAACACGAACGTGAAGTCGTACGCAATCTCGTGCAGATGGTCGTACCGCCCCGAGGCGCCCCCATGGCCCGCGCCCATATTGGTGACGAGCAGCAGCGGGGTGGTGTTGGTGCGCCTGGCCCGCAGCTTGGCAACGTATTTAGCGGGTTCCCAGTACATCACTTGGCTGTCGTTGAGCGAGGTCTTTACCAGCATCGCCGGGTAGGCCTGGCGTTCGATATTGTCGTAGGGTGAGTACCGCCGCATATACTGGTAGTATTGCTTGATATGAGGATTGCCCCATTCCTCGTATTCGCCCACCGTCAGCGGCAAGCTGGCGTCCAGCATCGTTGACAGTACATCGACGAAGGGCACATGCGTGAGCACCACCTTGAACAGGTCCGGCCGCATATTGGTGACCGCACCCGTCAACAAACCACCAGCGCTGCCACCGGAGATCGCGAGGCGGTCGGAGGAAGTATAACGCTCGCGGATCAAGATCTCGGCCGCCGCGATAAAATCGGTAAAGGTATTCATCTTGTTGAGCATACGCCCGGCGTCATGCCATGCCTTGCCGAGGTCGCCACCACCCCGGATATGGGCGACGGCGTAGATGACGCCGCGGTCGAGCAGGCTCAGCCGGTTCGATGAGAAATAGACATCGTTCGGATAGCCATACGCCCCATAGCCTTCCAGCCACAGCGGCGCGCTGCCGTCGCGCCTAATCCCTTTGCGATACACCAGCGACACCGGGACCTCAATGCCGTCCTGCGCACGGGCAGTGCGGCGCTCGGTGACATAGTGCGTCGGGTCAAAGTCCCCTAGCACCGGCCGACGCTTGAGCAGAATACGCTCACGTGTGGTCATGTTGTAGTCGTACACGGTGTCCGGGGTGGTCATCGACTCGTAGACGTAGCGGAAGGTGCGCGTCTCCCATTCCGGGTTAGCCTCGCCTGAGAGGCTGTAGGCCGGTTCATCGAAGGCGATACGGTGGGTGGCGCCGGCCTCCAGATCAGTGATCACGAGCTGTGCCAGGCCCTTGTCGCGTTCGTGCAGCACGCGGTAATGCTGGAACAAATCGACGTCCTCCAGCATCACGTCTGTCCGGTGTGGGACGATTTCCTGCCAGTTCTCAGGCTTGAGGTCGACAATCGGTGCGGACACCAGACGGAAATTACGGCCGGTATCGTTGATACGCAGATAAAAGCGGTCGCCGTGATGGTCGACATCGTACTCGATGTTGGCGCGGCGTTTCAGCACCAGTCGCCAGCGGCTATTAGGCCGGCTGGTCGGCAGGTAACGCACCTCACTCGCGGTGTGACTGCTACTCGAGAGCAGCAAGTAAGCACGGCTGCGGGTGCGGTGGACATGGACCCGGAAGCGCTCGTCTTTCTCCTCGTAAATCAGTGTATCACGCTTTTGCCCCAGGACATGCTTCCAGAGCTGGTTGGAGCGCTTCGTCACTTTATCTTCGGTGGTGTAGAACAGAGTCCTGTTGTCCGCCGTCCAGGCGACCGAGGTAACCCGCTGCCGCCGCATCTGTAGCAGCTTGCCGGTATGCAGGTCTTTGATGCGCATGGTGTATTGGCGGAAGCCGGTAATATCAGTGGTGAATGCGTAGAGACGGTCGTCCTCGCTCAGCGCCACGGCACCAATCGCCATGAAGGGCTTGCCCTCAGCCAGCTTGTTTATGTCGAGTAGGATGTGCTCTGGCGCTGTTTCCCCATCGGCAGCGGACTTCCGGCACAGGATGGGGTACTGCTTACCGGCTTCAGTGCGGCTGTAGTAGAGCCAGCCGCGCAGCCGGTACGGCACGGACAAGTCGGTTTCCTGGATGCGCCCCACCATTTCCCGGTAGAGCGTGTCCTTGAACGGTTGCAGCGACTTGGTAACTGCTTCAGCGTAGGTGTTCTCGGCCTTCAGATAATCGAGCACGGCCGGATCTTGCTTGTGGCGCAGCCAGTAATAATCGTCCACGCGCTTATCGCCATGCTTACTCAGGATGGTGAGGTGCTGAGGCGCCACTGGCGGGATGGCGGCCTTGAGGTTGAGGGCGATCTCGGACATGGGGTACATTCCTTGCAGGGGCATTGCCCGCTTGTGAGTCTAAGAGGTACTGTGTAGTGCTTGCTCGGCACGGACGAGGTCCCAGGTCATCTCCATCTGCCGAAACATATCGATGGCCTGGATAAGATACGCTCGGGCCTTCTCTCCCTCCCCCTGGGCCTGCAGCAGCCGGGCATAGCTCACGTAGCTACGGGACAGCTCGGGCTTCGCACCAATGACCTGTTGGAGCCGGATAGCTTCCAGCATGGCCCTCTCAGCCGACTCTGGATCCGCAGAGTCTAGGGCAAACAAAGCCTCCGCCAGGGTTCGCTGTGCCAGGGTCTTGGGGTACTGATCACCTGCTGCTTCAGCCACACGTATGGCTTCGTAACAGAGGGGCGGTACCTCCTCGACCTCCCCGAGCGCCAGGAGACATGCAGCGAGGTAACTTGTCCTCCAGGCTAGCCAGAAGTTCGTCCCAAGCTGTTCGGCCAGGGCGGCCCCCTCTTCCAGCAGGACGCGTCCCCGAGCCGGATCCCCAGTCAGTGTATAGATCCGACCCTGGGTGCTTTTCGCCAGGTACATCCGGAACAGGTCGCCCATCCGTTCCCCAATACGCCGCGCCTCCTCGCAATCCATAAGCGCCTGGGCCCAGGCCCCGCGCTGCTCGTGGATCAGACCACGATAAAAATAGGCGGCAGCCTCCGCAAAGGGATTCTGGATGTCCTGGGCTAAGCGAAGACCATGGTCGGCGTGCACGAAGGCCGACTCAAACTCGCCCATAAATCCGAAGGCAAAGCCGGCAAAGCCGGCCGCGGTAGCCTCCTCGGTCATATTCCCAAGCCGACGCATCTGTTCGACGCTCCGTGCCAGCAGCTGACTCGCTTTGGGGTAGTCGGAGAAGAGAAAGTACACGCGGCCCATGAGATTGACTGGCGGGGCCGACAGGGCGTCATCGTCCAGCCGGTCGGCAATGGCGAGGCTCTGTTCGACGTACGCCAGGGCAGCCTGATACTCGCCACGGACATAGCAGAGCCGTCCGAGCCAATAGAGCACCTGTGCCAGACGAGCCTCGTCGCCCAATGCGTCCGCCAGGGTACGCGCCTGCTCCAGGTTCACCCGATCGCGTTCCATGTCCTGCCGGGTCGCTCCCACCGCGGCGAGCTTGAGGATCGCATCGATCTGCGCCAGCTGCGCTTCAGGCGCGGCGGGCAGTGCTCGAGCCAGCGAGAGGGCTTGCGTATAATGCGTTGTGGCCTCCGCATGAGCATACAGGCGGGTCGCCCGGTCTCCGGCGCGGAGGCTATACGCCACGGCCTTTTCGCGCTGTTCGCTGCGTGCATAGTGATAGGCCAGGATGGCGGCATGCTCCTCCACACGGTCAGCGTCGAGTTCCTCGATAGCCCGCCCAATGGCCCCGTGGAGTTGCTGCCGCCGTTGCGTCAAGAGACTCTGGTAGGCCACATCCTGGATAACCGCGTGTTTGAAGATATATTCCAGCTCGGGGAAAAAACGTGTTTCGTGGATCAACTCCTGATGCTTCAACGTGTCGAGGTAGTGCTCGACTTCCGCTGCCATATCAGACAGCCGTGTCAGGAGGCGCAGACCGAACTCGCGGCCAATGACAGCGGCCGTCTGCACCGTGCGCTTGACTGGCTCTTCCAGCCGGTCGATGCGGGCCCGCATGATGTCTTGGACGGTCGTAGGGAACTCGATGACGGCGTCGCCGGCCCAGTGCAGGCTGCCGTGACGGCGCACCAGGATGCCGCGCTCCAGGAGGGAGTGGGTCACCTCCTCGATGAACAAGGGATTGCCCCCAGCTTTCTCCTGGATAAGCTGCAACAAGTCCGCCGGGAGGTCACGGGTTCCGAGCAGTGTCGCCGCCATGGCCTCGGCCTCCTGTTCGGTGAAGACATCCAGAGCCATCTGGGTATAGTAAGCCTTATCCACCCAGCGCACGGTGTAGCCAGGGCGGTGGGAAGTGAGCAGCAGTAAGGGCATACCTGCCAGACTTTCGATGAGAAAAACGAGATAGTCCTCCGAACTCTGGTCGATCCAGTGCAGGTCTTCCAGCACCACCACGTGTGGGCGCCGCTGGCTGCCGGCCACTGTCAGCGCCCGTATAGCCTCGAAGGTCTTCTGCCGCTTCTCCTTCGGGCTCAGGTGTTTGAGCGCCTCGTCCTCCCCAGCGACCGTGAGCAGCTCGCGAAGCGAGGGGAGGATCTCATCGAGAGCCGGATCGAGCCGATGCACACCCTGGCGTAGTTTCTCCTGGATCTGGAGCGGATTATCTCCCTCCTCGATCTGAAAGTTGGTGCGCAGGATCTCCAGGATTGGGAGATAAGGTGTCCCCTGGCCATACCCGACACAGTGGCCAGCCAACCAGGTCACCCGGCTCGGATCAAGAGACGCCTGAAACTCGTAGAGGAGACGTGATTTGCCTACCCCTGCCTCCCCGACGATGCCCACCACCTGGCCGCGTCCCGCTTCGGCGCGTGCCAGACAGTCGTGCAACAAGGCCAGCTCGCGCTGGCGCCCCACAATCTGGGTCAAACCCCGTTCGGCGCTGATCTCGAGACGGGTACGCCGCCGCCGAGCTATCACCCGGTATACCGTCACGGGTTCGTGCTGCCCTCTGACCTCGACTGGTCCCAGCGCCTCACTGCGGACATAGCCCTCAACCAGGCGGTGGGTGGCCTCCGTTATCAGCATCGTCCCGGGCTCGGCCAGGGCCTGCAAGCGTGCAGCGAGATGCGTGGTGTTGCCCACGGCCGTGTAGTCCATACGCAGGTCATCGCCAATCCGACCCACCACGACCAGGCCCGTGTTGAGCCCGAGGCGCAGGCGGAACTCTACCCCGTGGTCACGTTGGAGCTGAGCATTATACCCCCTGATGGTCTCCTGGAGCGCCAGCCCCGCCTGCACGGCCCGTAGGGCGTGATCCTCCAGGGCTACGGGTGCCCCGAAGAGAGCCATCAAGCCATCCCCCAGGTACTGGTTCACCGTCCCCTCGTAGCGGTGTACTGCCTCAGCCATGAGCCGCAGCACCTGGTCCATCACGTGGTGCATCACCTCGGGGTCCACCTGCTGTGCCAACTGGGAGGAGTCAGCCACGTCTCCAAACAGTACCGTAACCTGCTTGCGCTCCCCTTCCAGGGCACTGCGCGAGGTGAGAATCTTCTCAGCCAGGTGCTTGGGGGTATACGATGCTGGGGAGGCAACGCTGGTTGCTGGAGCTGGAGGCTGCGCCAGATTGTGGCCACACGCATTACAGAAACGGCTCCCCAGCGGATTCACCTGGCTACATGCAGGGCATACTGCTTCGAGTTTAGCGCCACAGGCGTTACAGAACCGTGCTCCCGCAGGATTGGCATGCTGACACTGTGGACAGTCCATGGTGTACCTCCTCCATGTCGGCGCGGATTCTTTCACCCGCAGCCGCCACAGTCCCCTTTTCTCCTAACTCTCCCAGCGGCTTGTGCAGTGATAAAAAACCCAATATCTGGGTCCCCTCGGGCTCTACCCTGCTGTGGCCCATCTTACCAGAAGACTTGATGAGACGCCACGTGTGGCAGAAAGGATGTGCAAGGTTTCAGTACGTCATGAGGCCGTGTGACAAAATGCCGTATTTTGACCAGCACATATTTGGTGTGCTATCTTAGCCGGAACAGACACGTACAGGATACCGGGAGATCTTTGGTACTCGACTAGGCCATAGCGCGCCGCAATATGATTGTGGCTGCCTGCCCCATTGCGATGACTCAGCGACCTGCACACCCCTGTACTTGCCCTCTTCCCCTCTACGCTCTGTACTCCCATCCACCTCCCAGGGCCTTGTACACGGCAATGAGGGCGAGGGCCGTGCGCGTTTCACTGTCGGCCAGGAGATCCTGGGCCAGCAAGCGGGTGCGCTCCGCATCGAGCACCGTGAGGAAGTCGGAGACACCAAATTGATAGCGCAGCAGTGCCAGGCCAAAGGCTTTCTCGCTGGCCTGGGCCGACGCGCGCAAGAAATCACGGCGGACCTGCTGGCGCTGGAAATCGACCAGGGCATTGTCGGTTTCCTCCAGGGCCACCAGCACGCGCTGTTCATATTGCGCCAGGGCGGCTTCGGTACGGGCATCGGCGGCTCGGATGCGGGCCCGCACCCGTCCCAGATCAAAGGCAGCCCAGAAGATACTCGGGCCAATCGAGAATGCCTCAATGCCCCCCTGGCCGAACCCCTTTAAAGAACTCGCCTCCACGCCAATGCTGCCGAGCACCGTGATGCGTGGGAAGAGGTCGGCTGTGACCACGCCAACGCGAGCCGTGGCCGCGGCCAGCGTACGTTCGGCGACGCGGATGTCCGGACGGCGTCGCAACAAATCCTGCGGTGTCCCCAGGGCGATCAGGGTCGGCAAACCGGGCAAGGGGAGAGGCACTGAGAGCGTCGTGACCAGGACCGTCGGTTGCTGCCCGATCAGCACGCCCAGACGGTGCGAGGCCCGGGCAATCCGCGTTTCCAGAGGCGGGATGATGGACAGGGTGCCGTTGAGTTGCGCTTCAGCGCGTGAGACATCCAGCTCAGTGCCCCGCCCTGCTTCCAGCAGAGCCTGCGTGAGTGCCAGGGTTTGGCGCTGGTTCTCAGCATTCTGGCGCGCCACCGCCAGTTGGTTTTGGACTCCACGCAGTTCAAAGTAGTTGCTGGCGACCTCGGCCAGGAGACTGACGATCACATCGCGACGTGAGGCTTCGGCGGCCCCGACGTCAGCGGTGCTGGCCTCAATGCTACGACGCACACGTCCAAAGAAATCCAACTCCCAACTGGCGTCAAAGCCGGCATGGTACAACTCAGTGTCGCGGTCAGCGCCTCGCGCAGCAGCTTGACTCAGCCGCTCGCGCTCGTACGTCGCGCGTGTGGTGACGGTCGGGTACCGATCGAATTCCGTGAAGCTGAGCAGTGCCCGAGCTTCCCGCAACCGTGCCGTGGCAATGCGTAGGTCATGATTGTCGGTCAGCGCCTCTCCTACGAGTTGATTCAGCTCCTCGTCCTGAAAGCCACGCCACCATGCCACCTCCACAGCAGATGTCGACATGCCTGGCTTCTCCTGATTGGCAAACTCGGTGGGAACTTGCACGGCAGGCTCGCTGTAGTTTGGCCCCACGGCCTTACAGCCGTTCACCAGCCCCAGGAGCCCGGGCAGCAGCACCAGCATAAGCAGGATGTGAGTGGCTTGCGCCACTGTCTGCTTGTCGTGCTGGCGCTCGATCTTGCGCTGTTTGCGCTCGATGAACCAGCGGATGACCACATAGAAGACCGGGGTCAACACCAGCCCGAAGAAGGTGACCCCGAGCATGCCACTGAACACCGAGGTGCCCAACGCCTGGCGCATCTCCGCCCCAGGCCCTTCAGCGATCAGGAGCGGTACCACCCCCAGGACAAAGGCGAAGGAGGTCATGAGAATCGGGCGCAGGCGTAAGCGGCACGCCTCGATGACGGCGCTGACGCGGTCCTGACCGCTTTCCTGGGCAGCACGCGCAAACTCGACAATGAGGATAGCGTTCTTGCAGGCCAGGCCCACCAGCACGACAAAGCCGACTTGCGTCAGGATGTTGTTGTCCAGACCGCGCAGACTGACGCCCGCAATGGCGCAGAGCAAACACATGGGCACAATGAGAATGACGGCCAGGGGCATTGACCAGTTCTCATACAGCGCCGCCAGCATCAGAAAGACCAGCAACACACAGAGGGGAAACACGAAGAGGGCGACATTGCCAGCGCTGCGTTGCTGGTACGCCAGCTCTGTCCACTCGAACCCCATACTACTGGGGAGCACTTCCCTGGCCAGGCGTTCCATGGTCGCAATGGCTTGACCGGAGCTGATTCCCGGCACCGTGTCCCCGTTGATCTCCGCGGCTGGAAACATATTGTACCGCACTACCCGATCTGGCCCGGTAATCTGGCGGACATTGAGGACCGAACCGAGGGGCACCATGGCCCCGGAGGTCGTACGCGCCTTCAGACGCAGGATATCGCTCGGATCGTTACGAAATGCCCCGGCGGCCTGCGCGGTCACCTGGTAGGTGCGCCCAAACAAATTAAAATCATTGACATAGGCGGACCCCAGATACGTTTGCAAGGCGTCAAACACATTGTCGAGCGGTAACCCCAGCATTTTCGCCTTGGTGCGGTCAACGTCAGCATAGAGTTGGGGGATGTTAGCCCGGAAGGGCGTAAAAACCCCCACCAGTCCCGGCTGTCCTCTGGCGGCCCCAACGAGCTGATCGGTCGCGGCCTGTAACGCCATCAAATCCCCCGCGCCGCGGTTTTGGACCTCGAGTTTGAACCCCCCGGCAGTCCCCAGCCCACGCACCGGTGGGGGGGGAAAGACCGCGATACTAGCCTCCTGGATATCAGCTAAGCGGCGCCGCAGATCCTGCGCGATGCGCGTGCCAGTGAGACCGTGAGCTACACGCTCTTCAAAGGGTTTGAGCGTGGTAAAGATGGCGCCGGCATTCGAGCTGTTGGCGCGGGTTGCTGCCGACAAACCGGCAAAGCCC
>Ga0081455_10001612_pt1 | contig 27561 bp, 24 predicted proteins | sample TabmetS3T2R1_FD_70207 | JGI IMG/M metagenome (GOLD analysis project Ga0081455, IMG submission 70207) | Tabebuia heterophylla rhizosphere microbial communities from the University of Puerto Rico - S3T2R1 | ecosystem: Host-associated > Plants > Roots > Rhizosphere ...
CCAGCGCCTTCAAGGCCAACGTGGCGCTGGAGTACGAGCGCAACCTCGAGCGCTACCAGTTCCTGCGCTGGGGCCAGATGGCGTTCGACAATTTCCGCGTCGTGCCGCCGGGCACCGGCATCTGCCACCAGGTGAACCTCGAGTACCTGGCGCAGGTCGTGTGGACCAAGAAGGAAGGCAAGGAAACCATCGCCTATCCCGACACGCTGGTCGGCACCGACAGCCACACCACCATGGTGAACGGCCTCGCGGTGCTGGGCTGGGGCGTCGGCGGCATCGAGGCCGAGGCCGCCATGCTGGGCCAGGCGATGCCGATGGTCATCCCTGACGTCGTGGGCTTCAAGCTGACCGGCAAGCTGCGCGAGGGCGCCACGGCCACCGACCTGGTGCTCACCGTCACGCAGATGCTGCGCAAGAAGGGCGTGGTCAACAAGTTCGTCGAATTCTACGGCGAGGGCCTCGACGACCTGCCGCTCGCCAACCGCGCCACCATCGCCAACATGGCGCCGGAGTACGGCGCGACCTGCGGCTTCTTCCCGGTCGACGAGGTGACGATCGGCTACCTCAAGACCACCAACCGCGGCCAGGCCGCCAAGCTCGTCGAGGCCTACGCCAAGAAGCAGGGACTGTGGCGTACCAAGAAGTCCGAGCCGACCTTCACCGACACGCTCCACCTCGATCTCGGCGACGTCGAGCCGAGCCTGGCCGGCCCCAAGCGGCCGCAGGATCGCGTGCCGCTGAGCCAGGCGGCGGCGCAGTTCGTCGCCAACATGGAGAAGGAGTTCGACCGCAAGGATGACGGCAAGCGCGTCGCGTGCGACGGCGCCGACCACGACCTCGGCCATGGCGACGTCGTGATCGCCGCCATCACTTCCTGCACCAATACGTCCAATCCGTATGTCATGCTGGGCGCCGGCCTGATTGCGCGCAATGCCGTGAAGCACGGCCTCAAGGTGAAGCCCTGGGTCAAGACTTCGTTGGCGCCAGGCTCGCAGGTGGTGACCGAGTACCTGGAATCTTCCGGCCTGCAGAAGGATCTCGACAAGATCGGCTACAACCTCGTGGGCTACGGCTGCACGACCTGCATCGGCAATTCCGGCCCGCTGCCGGAGCCTGTCTCCAAAGCCATCACCGACGCCGACCTGGTGGTGTGCTCCGTGCTGTCGGGCAACCGCAACTTCGAGGGCCGCGTCAATCCGCAGACCCGCGCCAACTACCTCGCCTCGCCCATGCTGGTCGTCGTCTATGCGCTGGCGGGCTCGATGAAGATCGACATCACCAAGGATCCGATCGGCGTCGGCAAGGGCGGCAAGCCGGTCTATCTCAAGGACATCTGGCCGTCGAATGCCGAGGTCCAGAAAGTGGTCGACAAGTTCGTCACCACCAAGGCCTTCAAGAAGCGCTACGCCGACGTGTTCAAGGGCGACAAGTTCTGGCGCGGCATCAAGACCAAGCCCAGCCTGACCTACGCCTGGGACGACAAGTCGACCTATGTGCGCAACCCGCCCTATTTCGAGGGCATGGGCAAAACGCCCGGCGGGATCGGCAACATCCAGGGCGCCCGGCCGCTCGGCCAGTTCGGCGATTCGATCACTACCGACCACATCTCGCCGGCCGGCTCGATCAAGAAGGACAGCCCGGCCGGCAGCTACCTGCTCGAGCACGACGTGGAGCCCAAGGACTTCAACCAGTACGGCACGCGCCGCGGCAATCACGAGGTGATGATGCGCGGCACCTTCGCCAACATCCGTCTGAAGAACGAGATGGTGCCGGGCATCGAAGGCGGCTTCACGCATCACTTCCAGACCGATCAGCCCGAACCGATCTATGACGTGGCCATGCGCTACAAGAAGGAGCACACGCCGCAGATCCTGATCGCCGGCAAGGAGTACGGCACGGGCAGCTCGCGCGACTGGGCGGCCAAGGGCGTCAACCTCCTGGGCGTGAAAGCGGTGGTCTGCGAGACCTTCGAGCGTATCCATCGCTCCAACCTGGTGGGCATGGGCGTGCTGCCGCTGCAGTTCAAGGACGGCATGACGCGCAAGACACTCAACCTCACCGGCCACGAGAGCTTCGACGTCGGCGGCATCGAAGGCGGCATCAAGCCCGGCATGGACGTGCCGCTCACCATCCATCGCCGCGACGGCGCCAGCGAGACCATCACGCTGACCTGCCGCATCGATACCGCCGAGGAAGTCGAGTACTTCAAGAACGGCGGCGTGCTGCACTACGTGCTGCGCAACCTTGCGCACGCGGCCTGAGGCGGCGGCGCCATGGCGACGGGGCTCACGGGTCATTTCGTCGCCATGGCCCGCAACAATGCGTGGGCCAATCACCGGCTGCTCGGCGCCTGCAAGGCGCTGACGCCGGAAGAGTTTGCGGCTCCGCGCACCAACTTCTTCCCGTCGCTGCGCGCCACGCTGAACCACATCCTGTGGGTCGATGTGTACTATGTCGACGCACTGGAACGCGATCCGACGGTGTTGAAACGCTACAACGATCCGCCGCCGGATTTTCCCGATGCGGCCTCGCTCTATCCGGCGCAGCGCGCAAGCGACCGCCGCCTGATCGCTTTCTGTGAACGCCAGACCGAGGCCAGCCTGTCGGCGGGACTGGTGCTGCCCAGGCCCAACCGCACGCCGCCTCCAACCAGCATCGCCTCGATTCTGGAACATCTCTTCCAGCACCAGATCCACCATCGCGGCCAAGCCCACGCCATGCTGGCGGGCACGCAGGTGAAGCCGCCGCAACTGGACGAATTCTTCCTTGCCGGAGAAGAAGACCTGCGGCGCGACGAGCTGCGCGCGCTCGGCCTGCCCGAGACATGACGCGACATCGCCCGACCTTCGCCGGAGCCGCCATCGAGGTGAGCGACCTTGCCCGCTCCGTCGCCTTCCATCGCCTATGGCTGCCGATGCTGGGCTTTCGCCGTGTGTGGGCCAACCCGGACCGGGTCATGTGGTCGCGCGGTTACGACCATTTCGTCATGCGCCAGGCCAAGGATGGCGTTTCATACGGGCCAGGCGCGCTCTGGCTTGCCGTTTCGGCGGAAAGCCGCGCCCAGGTCGACCAGGTCTATGCCGAGCTGCGCGAAGCAGGAGCCCAGATCCTGCAGCCCCCGCAGGAGCTCGACTACTTTGCGCCTGGCTACTATTCGGTGGGCTTTCGCGACCCCGACGGCGTGCCCATCGAGGTCGTGCATCGCTGGGAAGAGTTGCCGCATCTTCCCGACGCCGAGCATGTGGCGGTACCAGGCCATGGCGTCAGCCTCGGCGGCTATTTGTTCAAGCCGCAGGCCGGCCAGCCACCCTACCCGGCGCTGATCCTGCTGCACGGCTTCGCCGGTCATGCCCATACCATGGCGGGCCTGGCGCGCGCGGCGTCGGCCAACGGCTACGTCGCCCTCGCTCTGTCGCTGCGCGGCTGGCTGGGATCAGAAGGTGAAAGCGACCAGGGGCTTCGCCAGCCGCTCGACGTGCTTGCGGCGATCGACTGGTTCGCCCAGCGGCCCCTGGTCGACCGCGACCGCCTGGGACTGGTGGGCGCCTCGATGGGTGGCCAGGTGGCCTTGCTGACCGCCGCCCACAGACCGCCGATTCGGGCTGTCGCGTCCTTTTTCGCGCCAACCGATCTTACGCGCTGGCGCGAGGCCAATCCGTTCATCCGCGACTACCTGGACGATCTCTGCGGACCGGAGGGCCTGCCTGTGCGCTCGCCGATCCTGCGGGTGACGCAGATCGACGCACCGGTGCTCCTGATCCACGGCGACAGCGACGAGAATGTGCCAGTGGCGCAGACGCTTGCCATGGAGGAAGCGCTGCGCGCGCACGGCAAGGATGTCGAAACCTTCATCGTGCAGAGCGGTACGCACTTCTTCACCGAGCAGCAGAATGCAGCGGCCCGACGTAAGCTGTTCGACTTCCTGCGCCGCCATCTCAATCGGAGCTGACCGTCCATGCGTGTGTCCGAAGCCATCAAGTCCCGCCGCTCGATGAGGACGTTCAAGCACGATCCGGTGGCGCGCGAAGATGTCGAATGGATCGTGTCGACCGCGAGCCGTGCGGCCTCCAACGGCAATCTCCAGCCGTGGAAGCTCTACATCACCATGGACAAGGCGCGCGAACGGTTGTCGTCGGCGATCCTGACGGCGATGGACGAGGGCGAGCTTGGCCCCGGCGGTGAGTACGACGTCTACCCGAAGGAGTTCACGCCGGTTTACGACGCGCGCCGCAAGCTCGTCGGCAAGCAGCTCTACACCCTTCTCGGCGTGCCGCGCGGCGACACTGCCGGCATGCAGAAGCAGTTCCGCCGCAACTTCCTGTTCTTCGATGCACCGGTCGGCATGATCCTGTGCGTCGAGCGCCGCATGGGTGGCGGACAGTGGATCGACTGCGGCATCTTCCTCGACCAGCTCATGCTGTTGGCGCGCGAGAAGGGCTTGCATACCTGCCCGCAAGCCGCCTTCAGCCGCTTCCAGCATGTCGTCCGGCGCGAGCTGAAGATCCCCGAGGACCAGATCGTGATCTGCGGCTTGGCGCTGGGCTATGCCGACCCCGATGCCGTGCCCAACAACCTTCTCACCGAGCGCGCGCCGCCGAAAGACTTCACTACCTGGTACAGCGAGTAGGCTCCACGACGCCGGTCCAGTTGCCTCCGTGGCGGGTCGCGGTTACGCTCCTTGGCGGGGGAGGTCCCGAGTGAAACGACTGTCTCTACTGGCTGCGGCCGCGCTCGCCCTGGTCGCCTGCCAAAGCGCCGTCCCGATGGGCACGCCGAGCGAAGACGCGGATGCGAAATCCTTCTCCCAGCCGTCACCCGGCAGGGGCGCGATCTACGTCTACCAGGGGCAGAGCAATACCGTGCTCGAGATCAGCGCAAGCCAGCGCGTGCTGGGCGCACTGGGCGACTTCAGCTATCTCAGGACCGAGTTGCCGCCGGGCCGCTACGATCTCAGGGCCAAAGCCAACAACGCCGACGTGGCCTTCCTGCCGATCGATGTGCGCGCCGGCGAGATTCGTTATGTCCGCGCCACCGCCACGCCGCCGACCTACAGCCTGCGCGAGGAAGCGGCGTCGGTCGCGCAGCCGGCTATCCTCGCCGGCAAGCGCATTCGCGACATCAAGTTCCTGGAAGTGCCGCCGTAAAACCAAGCGGCTGGATTCGAACGCCTGGCCCAAACCGACGCAGGTCCAAAGTCGAATTGCCGCCCCCCGACGGTGCGCGCTAAAACCGTATCAATCCGCTGGAATACGGCATTCGGGAGGGAAGCCATGTCCGACGAACTGATCGACGTCAGCGCCGATTGGGCCAAGTGCGCCTGGGTCGACGACGCCAAGTACAAGACGATGTACGAGGCTTCGATCAAGGATCCGGCGGCTTTCTGGGGCGAGCACGGCAGGCGAATCGACTGGATCAAGCCCTACAGCCCGGGCGCGGTGCGCGATGTCAGCTTTACCGGCAACGTCCACATCCGCTGGTTCCACGACGGCGTGCTGAACGTATCGGCCAATTGCATCGACCGGCATTTGGCCCAGCGTGCCGACCAGACCGCCATCCTCTGGGAGGGCGACGATCCTTCCAAGTCGAAGCATGTCACGTATCGCGAGCTGCACAGCGAAGTCTGCCGGATGGCCAACGTGCTCAAGGAGCTCGGCGTCAAGAAAGGCGATCGCGTCACCATCTACCTGCCAATGATCCCCGAGGCGGCTTATGCGATGCTCGCCTGCGCGCGCATCGGCGCCATCCATTCCGTGGTGTTCGGCGGCTTCTCGCCCGACAGCCTCGCCAATCGCATTCTCGATTGCGACAGCGCCGTCGTGATCACCGCCGACGAGGGACTGCGCGGCAGCAGGCCCATTCCGCTCAAGGGCAACACCGACGAGGCGCTGACCAAATGCCCCGGCGTGAAGAAGGTGCTGGTCGTCCGCCACACCGGCGGCAAGATCGGCTGGGACAATGCGCGCGATGTCTGGTGGCACGAAATGGCGGCCAAGGTGCCGGCCGACTGCGCGCCCGAGCCGATGGCGGCAGAGGATCCGCTGTTCATCCTTTACACCTCGGGCTCGACGGGAAAGCCAAAGGGCGTGCTGCACACCAGCGGCGGCTACCTGGTGTTCGCGTCGATGACGCACCAGTACGTCTTCGACTATCACGACGGCGACATCTTCTGGTGCACCGCCGACGTCGGCTGGGTGACCGGCCACAGCTACATCGTCTACGGGCCGCTGGCCAACGGCGCGACCACGCTGATGTTCGAGGGCGTGCCCAATTATCCCGACTCGAGCCGTTTCTGGCAGGTGATCGACAAGCACAAGGTCAACATCTTCTACACGGCGCCCACTGCCATCCGCGCCCTGATGCGCGAAGGCGAGGCGCCGGTGAAGAAGACGTCGCGCAGGAGCCTCAGGCTGCTAGGCTCCGTCGGAGAGCCGATCAATCCAGAGGCTTGGCTTTGGTATTATCGTGTCGTCGGCGACCAGCGCTGCCCCATCGTCGATACCTGGTGGCAGACGGAGACCGGCGGCATCCTGATCACGCCGCTACCCGGCGCCACCAAGCTGAAGCCGGGCTCCGCCACGCGGCCGTTCTTCGGCGTAAAGCCGGCCATGGTGGATGCCGACGGCAAGGAGCTGGACGGGGCGGTCACCGGCAATCTCTGCCTGGCCGACTCGTGGCCCGGCCAGATGCGCACGGTCTACGGCGATCACCAGCGCTTCATCGATACCTACTTCAAGACCTACCCCGGCAAGTACTTCACCGGTGACGGTGCGCGCCGGGACGAGGATGGCTACTACTGGATCACCGGCCGCGTCGACGACGTGATCAACGTGTCGGGACATCGCATCGGCACTGCCGAGGTGGAGAGCGCGCTGGTCGCCAACCAGAAGGTCGCGGAAGCCGCCGTCGTAGGCTTCCCGCACGACCTCAAGGGCCAGGGCATCTACGCCTATGTCACCTTGAAGGCGGGCCAGCAATCGTCCGAGGAGCTGCGCAAGGAGCTGGTCGCCTGGGTGCGCAAGGAAATCGGGCCGATCGCCACGCCGGATGTGATCCAATGGGCGCCTGGCTTGCCGAAAACGCGCTCCGGCAAGATCATGCGCCGCATCCTGCGCAAGATCGCCGAGAACGATTTCGGCAATCTCGGCGACACCTCGACTCTCGCCGATCCGGCGGTGGTCGATGACCTCGTGAAGCATCGCGCGCAGTAGGAGCACCGAACGACCGATGGCCGATCCGACAAAGAACCCCACCATAGGGCAGCTCGCCGCGGACTTGGCCGCCGGCCGCATCACATCGCGCAAGCTTACGGAAGAAGCCCTCGCCCGCATCGAGGATCGCAAGGGCGAGGGCCAGAGGGCCTTCATCAAGGTCTACAAGATCCAGGCACTGGCCGCAGCGGAAGCGAGCGATGTCTTGCGCAAGGCCGGCATCGTGCCCTCGCCGCTCGCCGGCATCCCGGTCTCGATCAAGAACCTGTGCAATGTCGCTGGCGAGACCACGCTGGCGGGCTCCAAGGCGCTCGATGATGCACCACCCGCCAAGGAGGACGCGCCGGTTGTGGCGCGCCTGCGGGCGGCCGGCGCCGTGATCGTCGGCAGCACCAACATGAGCGAGTTCGCCTTCTCCGGCGTCGGCTTCAACCCGCACTACGGCACGCCGGGCAATCCGGCCGACCGCAAGCGCGTGCCGGGCGGTTCCTCGTCCGGCGCGGCGGTATCGGTGGCCGACGGCATGGCCATCGCCGCACTGGGCACCGACACCGGCGGCTCGGTGCGCATTCCCTCCGCCGCCTGCGGCATCGTCGGCTTCAAGCCGACGGCGCGGCGCGTGCCGATCGACGGCGTGGTGCCACTCTCGACCTCGCTCGATTCGATCGGCCCGCTGGCCAACTCGGTCGAGTGCTGCACCATCGTCGATGCGGTGTTCGCCGGCGAGCCGATCGTGGTGCCGGAGCCCATGCCCCTTGCGGGACTGCGGCTTGCCGTCCCCATGCACTTTGTCATGGACGAGCTCGACACCGGCGTCGCCAAGGCTTTCGAGCGAGCGCTCAGGGCGCTGGCCGGCATCGGCGTGAAGGTCGAGCATATCGACCTGCCGCAATTGACTGAGCTGCCGGCAATCAACGCCAAGGGCGGCTTTGCCGCTTCCGAGTCCTGGGCATGGCACAGGGAGCTGCTGGGGCGCCGCGGCAATGAATACGATCCGTTGGTGGCGCCGCGCATCCGTCGCGGCGCCGAGATGTCGGCCGCCGACTACATCGATCTTTTAGGCAAACGCGCCGACCTGCAGCGGCGCGTCTCGGCGATCACGTCCAACTACGACGCCGTCGTGATGCCGACCTGCGCCATCACCGCACCGACGCTCGACGAGGTGTCGACTCCCGAAGGCTTCACCAACAAGAACATGCTGCTCCTGCGCAACACGACGGTCGGCAATTTCCTCGACCGTTGCGCCATCAGCCTGCCCTGTCATGCGCCGGGCGAGCTGCCCGTAGGCTTCATGCTGATGGGCGAGGCGATGGCCGACAAGCGCCTGCTGGCGATGGCGCGCTCGGTGGCGCCGGTGGTGCGGGCTCACTGACTCCAGAATCCCGGCCTCACATACGATCTCATCCTGAGGAGCCGCGCGAAGCGCGGCGTCTCGAAGGACAGGCTACCGCATCGTGGTCGCCACCCACGCGCAGATTACTGCGCGCACTTCGTGCGCTCCTCGGGTTCCTCTGCGGCGACGGCAAAGCGCGCCTCCGCGTGAATATGCACCCCGCCTGAACAAGACCGTTGCAATCGCGCACCCTCTGAGTCGATACTGACTTTGGGAGGCACAGATGAATCTTCTTCTGCTCTCGATGCCCGATTCGTTCGAGCACCTGCCCGCGTTGACGATTTGCATGCCGAACGGAGCACTCGCCTCCCTCGCCGGAAATATCGACCCCCACCACAAGGTCGCGATCGCGGATTTGATCCTGGTCCAGCGGAAGGTGCCGGAGACCATTCGGCGCCTGATGGCGGAGCATGATCCCGATATCGTCGGCCTCTCGATCATGACATTCCAGCGCAAGACCGCACTGGGGGTCATCGATCTGGTGCGGAGCATCAAGCCGACCGTGCAGATCGTCGTCGGCGGTTACGACCCTAGCCTTGCTACCGACGCGTATGCCGATGCAGGGGACGGCCGGGTCGACTTCGTGGTCCGCGGCGAGGGCGAGGTCACCTTCAGGGAGCTTCTGCGGGCAATCGAGACACAGGCACCGTTCGACGGCATCGACGGGCTTTCATGGCGTGACGGCGACAGCTTCCGTCACAATCGACCACGGGGTCTCAGCAGCCTGGACAGCGGCGAGATTCGTCCGCCCAAGCGCAGCGCGCGCGTGCTTCCCGGCTATCACATCCATGGCCGGCAAGCCGACGTGATCGAGACCTCGCGCGGTTGCACCTTCGATTGCAGCTTCTGTTCGATCATCGAGATGCGGGGCCGCAATTTCTATAAGTTCAACATCGACCGGGTGCTGGACGACATACGCGACGCGATGGCCCATGGCGCCCGTTCGATCTTCATCGTCGACGACAATATCACGCTCAACGTCAAGCGGTTCGAGGCGTTGTGCCAGGCGATCATCGACGCCGGGTTGAACACGATCGACTATACGATCCAAGGCATGACGGCGACCATGGCCAACCACGGCGCGACGCTGGCGCCGCTGATGAAGAAGGCCGGCTTCCGCTACGTGTTCCTCGGCATCGAGAACGTCGTGGACAAGGATCTCGATTTCTTCAAGGCAAGCTCGAAGAACACCCGTCGCGTGGACGGCAAGCGGGCGGGCAACGCCTCGCTCCAGGCGATCCGGCATATTCAGAAGAACGGCATGTACGTGGTGGGAGGCCTGATCGTCGGCAGCCCGATCGACCGCCGGGAGGACATCGAGACCAATCTCGAGTTTGTCCGGCGCTACGTGGACTTCCCATACATTCAGCACCCGACGCCCTACCCGGGAACACCGATGACGGCCGATCTCGCGGCGCGCGGGCTGATCGTGAATCCAAATCTCGAAGAATATGACGGCACGACCGCAGTCGTCGCCAACCAGCATCTGCCGCTCGAGGAGATCGAGTATATGCGCTGGCGTGCCGAGCGGCCGATGAAGATGCGCCACGGCTGGGCCGTGTTCTGGCACGACCCGCGCTTTTTTCTGGACATTGGCAACAGGATGATCCGCTTCATCTATCGTGGGGAGTCGTGGTTCTCCCTGTTCGGCCTCGCCAGCAAACGCAAGGCCTTCGAGCGCTATCGCGAGATCCGCAGGCGCGAACGGCAGTACGTCTAGGCGGAATGGCGCATCGGGCGAATCAGGGTGCCATCCTGGATCGTCGCGAACGCCGTCTGGAGCGGCGTCCGCTCGGCTCGTTATATTCGCCAAAGGGATAGTGGATGCTTTCCGGGTCTATGTGCCCCGTACGAATGAAGCGGACGATGCTCGGCAGCGCATTGAATATCCACCCGTAGCCGTAGTGAATGAGTCGCCTGGCCGAGATGGCGATGGGTACGTCTATCAATTCGTAAGGTCCCAATCTTCCCGCTCTCTCGGAATAATCGGTGTCTTCCCCAAGCGACAGCCTGGCATCGAATCCTCCAAGCCTGTTGAAGACGTCCTTCGACGTCAGCAGGTAGCCGCCGCCGAAGCCAGCCCTCCCCGATCTCAACACGATTCTCTGCAGGAGATAGACCAGCTTGAAGGTGAGCTTGAAACGAAGACCTGGCTCGACCGGAATCACCACAGGCGCCGCGACGGCCAGACGTTGCGTTGTGAAGTGCGATATCAGCTTCACATAGTGCTCTCGAGACGGGACGACGACGTCGGCATCGCAGAAAATCAAGGTGTCATGGCTTGCTCGAGCAGCACCAATGTTGCGCTGATAGGCAATATGCCTGCGGTCGCTGCACAGGAAGCGCAGCGAAGCATGGCCTGAAAAATGCGGCTGATATTCTTCAACGACCTGAGCAGTCCGGTCAGTCGAGTTGCCGTCCACCACGATTATTTCCATGGGGGCGGAAACTCTCCTCAAGGACTCGAGAAGCAGCGGAAGATACTTCTCCTCGTTCAACGTGGGAATGACAATGGTCGCGGCAGGCACTTCCGGCCGTTGCCCCAATCGATCCGAACCGTCGCCCCGGAGCTGCTGCTGGCTCATCATCGTACGGGTATCGTCGGAATGGCGGCGCGGGGCGACACCACGAACAGGAAAGCGAGCGCGCGATCGAACCAGCTTGGAATGACCAAGCGCCTCCCGGCGCGAAGCCCTCGCCAACCCGCTTCGGCCGTGAATTCAGGGGTCGACTTCGGCGTCAAGTGGAAGAGAAGGTCTCTCTTGACCGGCAGCCGGTCGACGAGCGGGGTACGCACGACACCAGGGCTGAGGCATGTGACCGTCACCCCGAAGTCCGAAGTTTCGGACGCCAGGGAATCCGACAGCGACGCCACGTACGCCTTCGAAGCGTGGTAAACGGCCATGTTCGGTGCCGCCATGTACGCGCCCACCGAGCCCACGTTCAGGACTCCTCCACGACGACGGCGGATCATTGCCGGCAAGAAACGCATCGTCAGCTCGGTAACGGCTCGGACGTTCACAGACAGCAGTTTCAGCTGATCGGAAAGACCGAGCTGTGAAGCTCGTCCCGCCAAACATAACCCAGCGTTGTTTACAATGACATCACAATACAAGCCCTTCTCAATGAGCGCGCGCTCGATGACCTCGCCCGCCCCTTCTTGGGAAAGGTCGGCCACAACAGGATGTGCCGCAGCTCCCATCAGCTGGAGCTCTGCCGCGAGTCCGTCCAATGCATCCTTCGAACGGGCAACCAGCATGACATCCGTTCGCTCGCCCGCAGCATACCGCGCGATTGCTCGGCCGATTCCCGAAGAAGCCCCGGTAACGACGATCGCCGGCCTTTGCGCCTCGTCGGTCGCCGCAGAGCCTATCATCGGGCGGTTGAACATCCCGACGGTCAGTCGCTTGATCAACTGCGCGGGAACGAACCGGAGCGGGACAGCCGCGAGCTTGTAGTACAGCTGGGGTACGACGGTGTGTTTCCCGGCTTGAAGTCCCTTCCAGCCGGCGTCCGCGATGCTGCGGGCCGGCAGCGATGGCAGGAAATTGAAGAGGCGCGTGCGATTGATGGCCAGATCGTTCCAAAACCCGGTATGAACCATTCCGGGGCATAGACACGTCACCGTCACGCCCGTTCCTTTGAGCTCACCTGCAAGCGCATTGGAGAAGGCCCGGACATAGGCCTTTGACGCGTTGTAGGTGGCCATGTTTGGTCCGGCCATGTAGGCGGCGATCGAGCTGACGTTGATGATCCCGCCGGCCCGACGCCCGATCATGCCCGGAAGGAAGCGCAGCGTCAGCTCGGTCAGCGCGGAAACATGAACGGCGACCATCTCGAGGTGCACGCGGACGTCCGTGTCTACGGCGGGACCAAGCAGCCCAAATCCCGCATTGTTCACAAGAACATCGCAATAGAGCCCGCGTTCGAGCAGGGCCCCCTCGATGAGCTTTCCAGCGGTCGGCGCCGCGAGGTCGATCGTGCAGGCATAGGCCTCGACCCCCCTGTCGGATAGCTCGGCTGCCACCTTTTCGAGCGGCTCCCGCAAGCGGTCGGCCAGCAGCACGCTCCGAGACTTGTCCGCTGCAATGTAAGCGAACTCTCGGCCGATTCCTGCAGCCGCACCTGTGATCACAACGGCAGGCTTCATGTGTTGCTCAACTGAGGCGTGCCCATCGTAATCGCCTTATACCATTGACTGGCTTCCGGGAAGCCACTGCGCGGCCGATCGCTACTGATACTTCGGATCGTCGGGGCGCCTCATGCGCCAGACATTGTCGGTCGTGGTGTATTCGCTGTAACCCAGCCGGGCGACGGGCTTGAAGGCCAGCGTGTCGATTCGGCCGTCCTTGATGATGCTGTCGTCGATATGCACGCCCACCACCTGGCCGAACACCACCGAGCCCCGCTTGGTCTCGTGGCCCTTCTCGACCGGCAGCTCGATGGTGCGCCAATAGCGGCACTCGAGCGCCACCGGTGATTCCTTGACCCGCGGCGGCTTCACCAGCGTGGAGGGCTCCGCTGTCAGGCCGGCAAGCTTCAGCTCGTCGACGCCGAATGCCACCATGCTCGTGGTGATGTTCATCTGCTCCTTGAGCGCTTCGCTCACCATGTTGACGACGAACTCGCCGGTCGATTCTGCGTTCATGCGGCTGTGCTTGGTCGGCGTATCGCCGTAGGTGCCGGTGATCGCGAAGCAGACCATGGGCGGAAACTCGCTGACACCGTTGTAGAAACTGTAGGGCGCGAGGTTGACTCGGCCCTGCCGGTCGACAGTCGAGACCCATCCGATCGGCCGCGGCACGATCAAGGACTTCAACGGATCCTGGGGAAGGCCATGGTCGCGCTTGGCGGCATCGTAGAACATCACTTCCTCCCAAAAGCCTTATCAACTCCTGTTGTGCGACCAGCGGTCCGGCTTGTCGAGCCGCGCGCTGCGGCCCATCTTCCTGCCCATGTCACGGACCATGAAGGCGCTGCTGGCGACATGGGTCGCTATTCTCGCCGCAGCTGCCGGTTGGATTGCCTGGGATGCATACCAAGGTGACCGCCCCGCCATCGGCGGCCCCTTCGCCCTCACCGACCAGGACGGCCGCACCGTCACCAGCGACAGCCTCAAGGGCAAGCCGACCCTGATCTACTTCGGCTTCACCTACTGTCCTGATGTCTGCCCCACGTCATTGCTGCTGATGGAAACGGCCATCGAGAAGCTGGGGCCGGATGCCGCCAAGAAGGTGAACCTCGTGTTCATCACCATCGACCCCGAACGGGACACACCCCAGCTGCTCAAGGGCTATGTCGAGAATTTTGGTCCCACCTTCATCGGCCTGACCGGAACGCCGCAGCAGATCGCCGACGTGGCGCGTGCCTATCGCGTCTACTATCAGAAGGTCCCCAGCAAGGACGGCGGCCCGTACCTGATGGATCATTCGTCGATCGTCTATCTGCTCGACCGCAACGGCCGCTTTGTCACTCACTTCACGCACGAGGCCAAGGCGGAAGCCATCGCAGCCGGCGTGCAGCGCCTACAGTAGGCTGCGGCCCCTCGAGAGCATTGCCGGTCGCACGCCGCGCACCTTTAGTGTAGATTGGGGCTTTGGGGGTGGGGGTCTCCGGTCACAGAAAAGGTGCGGCGGGAATAGCGCAGCGTCACCATATCCAGGGCGTTAACAGCGTCGGTACCTTCCCTCGGGTACGTAAACAAAAGAAAAGGAAATCAACGTGTTAGCGTCATCCCTGATGTACCAGGCGTATGAGTTTCAGCGCCAGCTCACAAAGCCTGTCCGCCTCTGGGCGAACACCCTCGAGCAGGTCTACTCCAGCCCCTACAATCCGCTGACGGACACCTGGTTCGGCAAGTCGGTCGCCGCCGGCGCCGAGATCATGGCGCGGCTTACGCAAAACTATGGCAAGCCCGCCTTCAGCCTCGCAACCACGCAAGTCGGCAACGAGACGGTGGCCGTCAACGAGGAGATCCTCCTCCGCAAGCCGTTCTGCCAGCTCCTGCACTTCCATCGCGATACCACACAGCGCGATCCCAAGCTGCTGGTCGTGGCGCCGATGAGCGGCCATTTCGCGACGCTGCTGCGCGGCACGATCGAGGCCCTGCTGCCCGACCATGACGTCTACATCACCGACTGGACCGACGCCCGCGAGGTGCCGCTCTCCGAAGGCAATTTCGATCTCGACGACTATGTCGACTACGTCATCGAGTTCTGCCGCTATCTCGGACCCAATGTGCATGTCATGGCCGTGTGCCAGCCGTCAGTGCCGGTGCTTGCGGCAGCGTCGTTGATGGCCGAGGGCAAGGACCCGCGTCAGCCGAAGTCGCTGACCCTGATGGGTGGCCCGATCGACACCCGGGTCAGCCCGACCACGCCCAATGACCTGGCGATGCGCAATTCGATGATGTGGTTCCGCCAGAACGTGATCACGACGGTGCCGCTCAACTATGCCGGCGCACTGCGCCGCGTCTATCCGGGCTTCCTGCAGCTCACGTCCTTCATCAGCATGAATCTCGACCGGCACATCAACGCCCACATGCGCCAGTTCGAGCATCTGGTCAAAGGCGACGACGACAGCGCAGACGCCCATCGGGCATTCTACGACGAGTACCTCGCCGTCATGGATCTGACAGCAGAGTTCTACCTGCAGACGGTCGAGGTGGTGTTCAAGGAGCACCTGCTGCCGCGTGGCGAATGGGTGAGTCGCGACCGCAAGGTGAACCCCGCCGCCATCGAGACCGCGCTGATGACGGTCGAGGGCGAGCTCGACGACATCTCGGGCATCGGCCAAACCAAGGCCGCGCACGCCCTGACGCCGAACATTCCGGGCGCCCGACGCGTCCATTGGGAGCAACCGCGCGTCGGCCATTACGGCATCTTCAACGGCCGCAAGTGGCGCGAGCAGATCATGCCGCGGGTCCGCGACTTCATCCGCGCCAACGACCCGCACTGATACTGGCAGCGACACTGGCAGCGATACTGGCGGCGCTGCAACTTAAGAGCGTGGCGGGGCGTTACCCCCGCCATGGACGACCTGCACGCCCAATGGGATACGGCCAGCAATGCAATCGTGACCATGGTCACGACCTACGGGCTGCGCGTCCTGGCGGCGATCGCCATCCTCGTTGCCGGCTGGATGACAGCGCGCTTCCTCTATGGGGCGGTCGCGCGACTTTGCGCACGATCTGCGCATATAGACAGCACCGTGGGTCTATTCCTGGCCAACGGCGCGCGCTACCTGACCTTGGCTTTCACCTTCGTCGCCGTGTTGACCACGTTCGGCATCGCCACGACCAGCTTCATAGCGGTGCTCGGCGCGTTCGGCATCGCCGTGGGCTTGGCGCTACAGGGTACGCTCAGCAACCTTGCCGCCGGCATCATGCTGATCGTGTTCCGGCCATTCCGTATCGGCGATCGTATCGAGACGGCCAATGTCGGCGGCACGACGCGTGAGGTCAATCTGTTCTATACCGAGGTCGATGGCGACGATAATGCCCGGATCATCATCCCCAATGGCAAGTTGTGGGGCGAGATCGTGCGCATCCCGACGCGCAGCGATGCCGCCCATATCGAGCTGCGCTATCAACGACCCGCCAGTGAGGACATCGGCACAGGCATCGCCCGCTTGAAGGAGCTGATCGAGCGCGACAAACGGGTCCTGCGAGTATCGGATGTAGGCGTCGAGAGCATTGGCGGGGACAACTATACGTTGGCAGCACATGCCTGGGTCGAGCGCGCCGGCCAGACGGCGATCCGATTCGACCTCAACAGGACGGTGAAGGAACAGCTCGACGAACGCCAGCAGCCCCCTCAGGCGGTGGAGCGGCGCGCCGGATAGGGCTAGCATCGCCGACATGGACGCCCGCACCAGACTGCCGGTCGAGATCACCGAATGGAAACCGGCACCGTTCGACCTCGGGGCCGAGACGGTGGTGTTCGCGATCGGCGACGTGCACGGCTGCGCCGAGGAATTGCGGGTCCTTCTTGCAGCCATCGTCGAGCTGGCGCGCGAAAGCAGTGGCAAGCGACGCGTGGTCTACCTCGGCGACATGATCAATCGCGGCCCGGACACTATCGGCGTTCTCGACCTGTGGGCACAGGACGCTGAGGCGCACGGCGTCGACCATGTCGACCGCCTGATGGGCAACCATGAGATCATGATGCTGCTGGCCGCGATCGGCGGGCCGCACGCGCACAGGGCCGAGAGCATGTGGCTCAGCAAGCGCATGGGCGGACAGGTGTTCCTGGACCAGATGCTGAGTCGCGCTGGGCAACCTTCGGGGCGGACGGAGCTGCGGCTGATCCAGGCGGCTCTGGGCGAGCCGGTCATGCACCGGCTGTTCGGCATGCGTTCCCATGTCCGGCTCGGCAACACGCTGTTCGTCCATGGCGGCCTCGACCCGCATGCCGATCCCGACGAGTTCCTCGCTCGTCCTTGGACGATCTTCACCGAGGCACGCTGGGCGTGGATCAATCACGGCTTCCTGGACTGGACGGCCGGCTTCAACGGAACGCTGGTCGTGCACGGCCATACGCCGCCCGACAAGCACAAGACGATCAGCGGCATGGAGGATCCCCATCTGTTCGAGGGCGACCGGCTGGGATTGGATGGCGGCAGCGCCCGCACCGGCATCGTCACGGCCGCCGAGATTCGCAACGGCCGCTATCGCATCCTGAAAGCGGGCATCCCCTTCGAGCACCCGATCTCCTCCTTGCAGGAATAGCGGCCAGAATTTTTGTGCCGGACTGTCGGCTTCTCCCCCTCCCCAGTCGTCCTCCGTCAACAACCAGGGTCCCGCGCCATGCTCTACGCCATCCTTTGCTATAATTCCGAAGAGGCCGTTGCCGCCTGGCCGAAGCCCTACCACGACCAGATCATGGCCAGCCTGGACGTCGTCCAGGACAAGCTCAACAAGCAGGGCCGGCTGGGCCCGGTCGCGCGGCTCCTGCCGACGACGGCCGCCACGACCCTGCGCAAGGGCCGCGAGGATATCGTGATCGACGGCCCGTTCGCCGAGACCAAGGAGCAGCTGCTTGGCTTCTTCATCGTCGACTGCGCCTCGCTCGATGCCGCCATCGAGGCAGCCAAGGATCTCGCCAAGGCCAACCCGGGGACAGGCAGCTACGAGATCCGCCCGGTTGCCGAGCTTCGCGACTACCAGGTCGCCAAGGAACGGAAGCCGGCGGCGTGAACGATCTTCGCTGGATCGACGGCGTCCTGGGCTCGGCGCGACCGCGCGTGGTCGGCGCGTTGCTGCGCTATTTCCGGGACTTCGACCTGGCTGAGGAAGCCTTCCAGGAAGCCTGCCTGCGCGCGCTGAAGGCCTGGCCACAGAACGGGCCGCCACGCGATCCGACCGCCTGGCTGATCTTCGTCGGGCGCAACGCGACCATGGACCAGGTGCGTCGACGCGCCAAGCAGGAGGCGCTGCCCGACGAGTCGCTGCTGTCCGATCTCGATGACGCCGAGAGCGCGCTGGCCGAGCGGCTGGACAGCGGCCACTACCGCGACGACATCCTGCGGCTGCTGTTCGTCTGCTGTCATCCCGACCTGCCGGCGACCCAGCAGATCGCGCTGGCTCTGCGCATCGTATGTGGCCTGTCGGTGAAGCAGATCGCCCGCGCCTTCCTGGTCAGCGAGGCGGCGATGGAACAGCGCATCACCCGCGCCAAGGGCCGCATCGCCGATGCCGATGTGCCGTTCGAGGCGCCGAGCGCCGTTGAGCGCGCCGAGCGGCTCAGCGCCGTGGCGGCGATGATCTACCTGCTGTTCAACGAAGGCTATTCGGCGCGCAGCGAGGAGGCTGCCCAGCGCCTGCGATTGGCCGGCGAGGCGATCTGGCTCGCTCGCCTGCTGCTGAGGCTCTTCCCGGCCGAGCCGGAGATCATGGGCTTGACGGCGCTGATGCTGCTGCAGGCAGCGCGTATGGCCGCTCGTTTTGATCACGACGGCAACATCGTGCTGCTGGAGGACCAGGACCGCAGCCTCTGGAACACCGAGCAGATCACCGAAGGGCTGGCGCTGATCGACAAGGCGATGCGCCACCGCCGCCCGGGCCCATACCAGGTCCAGGCCGCCATCGCCGCACTGCACGCGCGTGCAGCCACGCCCCAAAAGACCGACTGGGCGCAAATCGATCTGCTCTACGCCAACCTCGAGCGTCTGCAGCCCTCACCGGTGGTAACCCTGAATCGCGCGGTGGCGGTCAGCAAGCTGCGCGGTCCGGCCGCCGCCCTCGCGCTGATCGAGCCGCTGGCGTCGAGACTGTCGAGCTACTTCTACTTCCATGGAGTCAAGGGCGCGCTGCTGCAGCAGCTCGGGCGCGACAGCGAAGCCCGCCGATCGTTCGATGCCGCCATCACATTGGCAACCAGTCCCGCCGAAGCCGCGCATATTCGTCAGCACCTCGATCATCTCGATAGGCAGGCGGCAAAGAATCCGTGAGCCGTTGTCGGATCGGCAGTGCGCCGTTCGTCCTCGGGACAGCTTCAACCGAGGAGATCGAGATGACCTCTACCAATCCACCGGCAGCCAATCCACCCGTGCTGGGCGGCGTTGCGCCGTACCTCAGCGTCAGCAACGCCGCCAAGGCTGCCGACTTCTACAAGCAGGCCTTCGCCGCCACGGAAGTCACGCGCATGCCGCCCGACGACAAGGGCCGCTATCTGCACATCCACCTCGTGGTCAACGGCGGCTCTCTGATGCTGGCCGATGCCTTTCCCGATCACGGCCATCCGTTGGAGAAGCCCGCGGCTTTCATGCTGCATCTGCAGGTCGACGACGTCGACGCATGGTGGAAGCGCGCTGTCGCCGCCGGCGCGGAGGTGCTGATGCCGGTCTCGGAGATGTTCTGGGGCGATCGCTATGGCCAGCTGCGCGATCCGTTCGGCGTCCAATGGTCGATCGCCACACCGGTCAAGAAGGCCTGACCATGAGCTCGCGGACAGCCGTTTGGGCAGGCCGAGCGCTCAGCGGCATCGCCATCCTGTTCCTGCTCGTCGACGGCGCGATCAAGCTGGTGCCGATTCAGCCGGTCACCGACAGCTTGCGCACGCTTGGCTATCCCGACAGCGATTCTTTCGCCCGCTTCCTGGGTGTCGTGACCCTCGTCTCCACCGCGCTCTATGCCTGGCCGCGCACGGCAGTGCTGGGCGCCGTGCTGCTGACCGGCCTGATGGGTGGAGCGATCGCGAGCCATCTCAGGCTCGGCGACCCGCTGTTCAGCCACACCCTGTTCGGCGTCTATCTCGGCCTGTTCATCTGGGCCGGGCTGTGGCTGCGCGACGAGCGGATCCGCCGGTTCATGCCGGTGGTGGCGTAACCGCGCCGCGAATGACCTCGAGAAAGGCGGCGCCGTAGCGCTCCAGCTTGGCGTCGCCGACGCCGTGGATCTCGAGCATGGCGCCAAGGCTGCTTGGTCGGTGTGTCGCAAACTCGACCAGGGTGCGGTCGGAAAAGACGACATAGGCCGGCACCCTCTGCTCTTGTGCCAGCTTGCTGCGCAAAGCCTTCAAGGTCGCAAGCAAGGCGGCATCCGCCTCGCCGACAACGATGGAAGGCGCGGGCTTTTCCCGGCGCGGCCCTTTGGCGGCGCCGCCGCCACTCAGGTCCTTGCGCAGCTCGATCCGGCTCTGACCTTTGAGCACGCGCCAGCCCTCGTCGGTGACCCACCAGCGTCCGTGCTCCATGAGATCCTGCGCGATCAACCCGGTCGCCGAGAGCTGGCGCAGGATGGATCGCCATTCGGCCGCCGTGCGGTCGGCACCCACGCCGAAAGTACGCAACGTGTTGTGGTTGAACTTCAGCACGTTCTCCGTGCTCTCGCCGCGCAGCACCGCGACCAGATGCTCCATGCCGAAGCGTTCGCCGGTCCGCACGATCGCCGACATGGCTTTCTGCGCCTCGATCGTGCCATCGAACAATTCGACGCCCTCCTGGCAGAGGTCGCAGTTGCCGCAAGGCTCCGATGTCTCGCCGAAATAGGCCAGCAAGGTCTGGCGCCGGCAGCGCGGCGCCTCGGCCAGCGCCAGCAGCGCACCCAGCCGCTGGCGTTCGATGCGCTTGCGCTCATCCGGCGAATCGCTCTGCTCGATCTGCAAGCGGCGAAGCTGCATGTCGCCCAGGCTGTAGAGCGTCAACGTGTCAGCCGACAGCCCGTCGCGGCCGGCACGACCGATCTCCTGGTAGTAGGCTTCGACGTTGGCGGGCAGATCGGCATGACAGACGAAGCGCACGTCCGGCTTGTCGATGCCCATGCCGAACGCCACCGTCGCTGTCATCACCACGCCGTCGTCCTGCTGGAACGTGTCCTGATTGGCGTCGCGCCGCGCCTTGTCGAGTCCGGCGTGGTAAGGCAGCGCGCGGATTCCGGCAGCCGACAAGGTGCTGGCAAGCTCCTCGACCTTGCGGCGCGACGCACAGTAGACGATGCCGCTCTCGCTTTCATGAGCGCGCACGTAGCTCAGCACCTGGCGCGACGAGCTCGCCTTGGGCTTGAAGGCAAGACGCAGATTGGGCCGGTCGAAGCTGCGCACGAACACGCGCGGCGGCGCGGCAAACAGCTTGTCGACGATGTCGCCGCGGGTCGGCGCATCGGCGGTTGCAGTGAGAGCCAATGTCTGCAGGCGCCCGCCGATCTGGCGCGCGAGGCTGCCCAGGGTGAGATACTCCGGCCTGAAGTCATGGCCCCATTGCGAGACGCAATGCGCCTCGTCGATCGCCATCATGGCGACGTTGCTCTCGGCCAGCATCTCGATCGTATCCGGCCGTGCCAGCCGCTCCGGTGCAACGTAGAGCAGGCGCAGCTCGCGCCGGCGCAGCAGGGCGAGCACGCGCGCGTTCTCCGCCGGCTCGTTGGACGAATTGAGGCTGCCCGCGGCGACACCAGCGGCGCCGAGCGCGCGCACCTGGTCGCGCATCAACGCGATCAGCGGCGAGACCACCAGGGTGAGGCCGGGCCGGGCGATGGCTGGCAGCTGATAGCACAGCGACTTGCCGCTGCCGGTCGGCATCACGGCCAGCACGTTCTCGCCGGCCAGCACCGCGCGCACGATCTCCTCCTGACCGGGCCGGAACGCATTGAAGCCGAAGACCGAATGCAGCAGGCTCGCGGCGTTGGCGGCAGCGTCGAGCATTATCAGATGGAGAGTTTCATGACTCAGTGCCGCGCAGCCTGGCCGCCATCGAGAGTCACGACCACGCCGCTGATGTAGCTCGCCCGATCCGATGCCAGGAACACCGCGAGGTCGGCGACCTCGTCCGGCTCGGCAGCGCGGCCGAACGGCATGTGCTTGGTGAGCTCGGGCCAGCGCTCGGGATCGCCCCATTTCTGCTCAGCCTGGCCACGCAGCAGGGTGAGCATGCGATCGGTGCGGGTGGCCGGCGGATTGATGGCGAGGACGCGCACGCCATGGTCGACGCTCTTCGAGCCGACGGCGCGGGTGAAGGCCATCAGGCCGGCATTGCCCATGGTGCCGGCGACGTAGTCATAGTTGTAGCTCTCGCCCGCCAAGCCGATGATGTTCACCACGGCGCCCTTCCTGCGCGCGTACATCTTCTCCAGCATGGCACGCGTGCAGTTGATGTAGCCGAACACCTTCAGCTCCCACGCCTCACGCCACTTGGGCTCGGTCATGGAAAGGATGTCGCCGCGCGGGATGGCGCCGGCGTTGTTCACCAGGATGTCGGCGTGCCCGACAGCGTCGACCAGGCTGCGCGCGGTATCGCCCTTGGAGAGATCGGCGACATGGATCTCGACGGGCACGTTGTGGCGGCCGCGGATCTTGTCGCGCGCCGCTTCCAGCGAGTCCTTGGAGCGCGAGGCGATGTGCACGGCACAGCCTTCACCGGCGAAGGCCATGGCGCAGGCAAAACCGATGCCGCGGCTGCCGCCGGTGATCAGCACGGTGCGGCCGGAAAGCTTGAGGTCCATGGCGAGGTCTCCTACAGCCGATAGATCGAGTCGATCGCCGCACGGCCGTCGTCGGTCTTCACGCGGCCGTCCTTCACCATCTGGATGAGGTGAGCCAGCATCGATCGGCCGGCGGCGGCGTGCAGGTGCAACGGCGTGTCGGCATAGTTCTTGGCGACCATTTGCGGGATGGTCTGTGGCCCTTCCTTCAGGCGCGTCATGATCTGGGCCTCACGGCCCAGCCGATGCTCGATATAGGACTGGACGAACGGGTTGGGATTGCGGATCTCGGCGCCGTGCGTCGGGATGTAGAGCGTCTCCTCGCGCGGCAAGAGCTTGCGCAGGCTTGCGAAGTAGTCGGCCATGTTGCCGTCGGGCGGCGAGATCACCGCCGTCGACCAGCCCATGACGTGATCGCCGGAGAGGAGAGCCTTGTCCTCCTTGACCGCGAAGCAGAGATGGTTGGAGATGTGGCCCGGCGTGTAGACCGCCTCGACGGTCCAGCCGTCGCCCTGCACGACATCGCCATCGTTCAGCTTGACGTCGGGCGCAAAGGAAAGGTCGCCCGCCTCTTCCGGCTTCTCGTCACCCGGCGGTCGCGGATGCGGCCCATAGGAGTAGACCTTGGCGCCCGTCGCCTTGGCGATGGCGGGCGTCGCCGGCACGTGGTCGATGTGCGTGTGGGTGACGAAGATGTGGCTGACGCTCTCGGCCCGCACCGCGCGCAACACGGCGTCGATGTGATCCTGAAGGTCCGGGCCCGGATCGACGATCGCCACCTTGCCGTGGCCAATCACGTAGGTGCCGGTGCCCTTGAAGGTGAAGGGACTCGGATTGTTGGCGACCACACGGCGGATGAGCGGCGTCACCTCCATCGCCGTACCGTAGTCGAACTTGAAGTCCTTGATGAAGGGAATGCCAGGCATGCTTGTCCTTACGGCTGGGGCGACGGCGGCGTGAGCTTGTAGAGTGCGTTGCGCGTGTCGGCGCTGACATAGACCGCGCCACTGCGACTGACGGCAACACCGGTATGGACCAGCGCCGGCGGTCCGCCAGGATAGGACGGCAACCCGATATCGAGATTGGAAGCGATCACCGTCTTCGCTCCGTTGGCGGGATCGATGGCGACCACGCGCTTCTGGCCGACCTCGGCAACATAGAGCTGACCATCAGGCCCCAGATCGATGCCTTCCGGGCCGGCCAGGCCATCGGCGACGACACGGCGCGCGCCGGTGGCAACGTCGATCTGCGTGACCGCGCCGGCAGAGATCTCGGTGAGGTAGATCAGGTTGCCGTGTCCCTGCGCCAGGGATACGGGTCCACGAAGCTCCTTGACGATGGTCGAGCGTGACTTGCCATCGGGACTGACCTTGACGAGATTGCCGCCCATCTCGGCGACATAAAGAGCGCCATCCGCCGCTTCCAGCGCATCGACGGGCGCGGCGAACTCACCCAGCGTGGCCACCAGCTTGCCGGTCTTGCGGTCGACCTTCTCGACGGTGTTGGAGAACCAGCTCGTCAGCACGACGTGCTTGGGCCCGACCGAGATGCCGATCGGATAAGCATGCGTGTCGCCATGCACGCGCAGGACATCAGTGACCGCGCCGCTCTGGCCGTCGACCGTGCGGTAGCTGAACACGTCGGCGACGTGGACGGTGTCCTTGCCGCCGTCAGTCGTCACGGCAAGATCCGAGGGAACGGCGAGCTTGCCTTCGACGATGGTCCGGTGCGCACCGGTCTGCTTGTCGACCAGGTAGACGCCATTGTCGGTCATCGAGGTGACAAACAGGCGCCCGCGCGAATCGAAGGCGAGATTATCGAGGCCGGGCTTCATCGACGCCACCAGCTTCTTGGCCTTGCTGGTCAGGCTCACGCTCCAGATGCCGCCGGTGCCGGTATCGACGACATAGACGTTGTCGCGATTCTGCGGGTCGATGTTGGCGGCCGCCGGAGTCTTGAAGCCTTCGGCGATGACCTCGATGGCGCCGGTCTCGAGATTGATCTTCACCACCTGGCCCTTGAACCACAGCGGGCCGTAGAGGAAGCCATCATCCTTGTGGATCTCGAAGCCGTTCAGCCCGCCCATCTTCTCCGTGACGCGCCGGAGCTCGTTGCGCGGAAACGGCTTGAAGTCGGGCTTGTCGACGTTCTTGAGGTCGATCTCATAGAGCGCATCGCCAAGGAAGACCTCCGACACGAACAGTCTTCCATCCTTGTTGAAGGCCAGCGAGTTGGGGCCGCTCATGCCGTTGGCGACCTCGATCGTCTTGCCGTTGGGCCTGCGGATATAGACCTTGCCCAGGAGAAACGCGGTCCAGGCCATGGTGCCGTCATCGGCGAAGGCGATGTCGTCGGCCATGCCGGTCGGCGGATCGATGACGCGGTCGACCTCTCCGCTGTCGACCTGCACGCGGTAGAGAGTCTGGCCGACCACAGAACCGGCAAAGAGCTGGTCGTCCTTGTTGAAGGCGAGCCCATGCACACCGTGGAACCACGAGCCCGGAACCAGGAATTGCTGACTGTATTCCCTCACCGGTGCTGCTGCGGGCGCCGGTGTCGGCGTCGCCTGCTGTGCTGCCGCGCCGCCGGCGACGATCAGCACGAGCGCCAGCGACGACACATACCGGGCCAAGCCCATCCGATTTTCCTCCAAGCCTTCTGCGGCGCGGACTTTAGACCGGGCGATACATTTTGTAACGCCGAACCCTTCCGCTACCATTGTAGAACAACACGCATTCCGCAGGAGGGAAACATGGGCGGTCCGTTGTCGGGACTGACGATCGTCGAGCTGGCGGGAATCGGCCCGGGCCCGATGTGCTCGATGATGCTGGGCGATATGGGCGCCGACATCATCCGCGTCGATCGGACCAAAGCGCATGTCATGGACCGTCTGGCCGATCCCAAGTACGCCGTCCACAACCGGAGCCGCCGCTCGGTTTCTGTTGATCTGCAGAAGAAGGAAGGCGTCGAGGTCGTGCTGCGCCTGATCGACAAGGCGGACGGCGTCACCGAACCCTTCCGGCCCGGCGTGGCCGAGCGACTCGGCCTGGGGCCCGACATCTGCCTCGCGCGCAATCCGAAGCTGGTCTACGGCCGCATGACAGGCTGGGGGCAGGAAGGACCGCTGGCCAAAGCGGCGGGGCATGACATCAATTACATCGCGCTGACCGGCGCCCTGCACGCGATCGGCGGCAAGGACAAGCCGACACCGCCGCTCAACCTGGTGGGCGATTTCGGCGGCGGCGGCATGCTGCTCGCCTTCGGCATGGTGTGCGGGCTCCTCGAGGCGCAGCGCTCGGGCAAGGGCCAGGTCGTCGACGCGGCGATGGTCGATGGCGCGGCGCTGCTGCTGGGCGGCATCTACGGCATGGTGGGTGCAGGGTTGTGGAACGACAACGACCGCGAAGGCAACATGCTGGATGGCGGCTCGCATTTCTACGGCACCTACGAGACCAAGGACGGCAAGTTCGTCTCCGTGGGCGCGATCGAGCCGCAATTCTACGAGCTGCTGCTCGAGAAGACCGGCCTCAAGGGCGAGAGCCTGCCGGCACAGATGGACCGCAAGGCCTGGGCGCAGCTGCGCAGCCGGCTGGCCGGCATCTTCCATAGCAAGACGCGCGACGAATGGTGCACGATCATGGAAGGCACCGACATCTGCTTCGCGCCCGTGCTCACCATGAAGGAAGCCTCGCAGCATCCGCACGCCAAGGCGCGCGGCGCCTATGTCGACGTCTCGGGCTTCGCGCAGCCCGCCCCCGCGCCGCGCTTCTCGCGCACCAAGGAGAGCATCAAGGGCCCGGCCGCCAAGCGCGGCCAGCACACCGACGAGGTGCTGAGCCAGCGCGGCTTCTCGGCCAAGGAGATCGGCGAGCTGAAGGCGGCGGGGGTGGTGGGGCCGCAGTGATGACGCTCATTGGACCGCGGGCCTCCAGGCCCGCTCATGAGCATGAGCGGGGCTGGAGCCCCGCGGTCCGAAGAGCATGATCCGCGCCTTCGAACTGGCGGTGCAGCAGCTCGGCGATCCCAAGCTGCGTGTCTTCATCTGGTGGTCGCTGCTGCTCAGCCTGGTGCTGCAGGTCGGCATCGCCTGGTTGGGCTGGTGGTTGCTGAAATCGTTCGCCACGTTCGAATGGAAGTGGATCAACGACGCCATCGTATGGGCGAGCGGCGCGGGCGTGATCGTGCTGGCGCTGATGCTGTTTCCGGCGAGCTTCGGCATCGTGATCTCGATCTTCCTGGAGCAGATCGCCGACGTCGTCGAAGCCAAACACTATCCGCAGCTCGGCAAGGCGCGGGGCATCCCGATCTGGACGGGCATCTGGACCGGCGTAGTGTTCCTGCTGGCCGTGCTGGCCATCAATCTGGTGATGCTGCCGTTCTACATCCTGGCGCTTTTCATCGCCGGCCTGGGGGCGGTGCTGTTCTATGCCGTCAACGGCTGGCTGACCGGGCGCATGTACTACGAGCAGGTGGCGCTGCGCCGCATGAGCCCGGCCGAGGTCAAGGCATGGCGTCGCGCCAATACGGGCACGCTGTGGCTGACCGGCATCGTCATCGTGTTCTTAGGGACCATCCCGGTGGTGAACCTGATCGTGCCGGTGCTGGGCGTGGCGGCCATGGTGCATGTGGCACAAACGCTCAAGCCGCCCGGCCTGCCGGGCCGGCCCTTTAATCCACCGGCGTCGCCGCGCTAAATTGGCGGCATGAGACGGGGGATAGGGGCCTTTGGAGCCCTGCTACTGGTCACGGGCTGCAACAGCGACAGCCCGCCGCAATACTCATTGGCCGGCGGCGAGAAAGGCGTGTTCAGCTCGCGCAATGCGGGCTCGCCGATCCCGCTCGATCGCATCAAGGGCCTCGACGAGAACCAGCTCGTCGCCCTGCTGGGCACCGGCGTCCTCGACCGCAAGGACGATCCGGCCCGCGCACTGCGCTACCAGTCCGATGCCTGCGTGCTGTTCGTCTATCTCTATCGCAAGAGCGGCACGACCTGGCAGGCCGAGTTCGCCGACGCCTACGACCTGCAGCTGCGGCCACTGCCGGTC